>OCZS010000896.1_pt1 | contig 10217 bp, 11 predicted proteins | sample 1539071 | NCBI WGS metagenome assembly OCZS01 (sample SAMEA3113584, study PRJEB22503) | soil metagenome | reverse complement strand
CGAGCCCGGACCCGCCGGCGGCCACCGAGGTGCCCGCGAGGCCGGGCAGCGCGAGCGCCTCCTCGACCGTGAGGCCCATCCGCTCCTGCCAGCTGGTGCGGTCGTCCCGCCGGGTCTCCACCCGCGACTCGTCGACGGCCCAGTTACGTCGGAAAGGGATCGAGCCGTTACGGTGCGTCGGCGCCGCGAGTGAAGCATCACCCTGGGTCACGACTCACCCCCTTCTTGTCGCAGTCCAGGTTGCCATACCGCTCGTGCCTGTCAGGAGTCCCCGGACGCAGGGGTCCATTCTTGGCGAGTTCCGCCATGAGACGGCGTGCGACGCGCCGAATAGGTTCGAGACCTGGTTCGCCTCGTTCGTCTCGATGGTAGGCCGTCGCCGGTTCCCGGCGACCACCACCCTCCGCGGCGGTCGGTGTGGTCCGGGCCGGGCGGGGGGTACTGGGCGCCTCCCGTCATCCCTTAGCCGAAGGGTCCGCCATGCGCACGATCGACGAGAGCACCACACCCGGTCGCCACTCAGAGACGGACGCGCGGCAGCGCGGCCGGGCGGCGCGCGCCGGGTTCCCCACGATCCCCCTCCCCCGTGACTCGGCCCAGGCCACCGCCCGCACCGCACGGCCCGCCCGCGCGGCGGCCGCGGTGCCGGCGGCGGCGAGCACCGGCATCGCCGACCTGCTGCGCGGGCCGGTCCGGCCCGCACGGGTGCTCATGAGCCTGCCGGCCGCCGTGTACGTCCACGTCCCCCACGAGCGCGGCGGCGACGTCGTGGGCGTGATGACCAGTGACGCCGCCCGGCTCCCACTCGGCTGCGTGCTCTTCCGGCCGAGCAACGGCCGTCCGCTCGTCGCCCTGCCGGCCGGCGCACCGGCCGAGGTCGGGGGCGGCCGGATCGTCGTCGGCGACCTCGCCGTCAGCGCCGCCGCCTGGTGGAACCCGCGGCCGAAGCTGCCCAGCCTGCGCCCGGCCCTGCTCCCCGAGGGCGTGCGCCAGCTGCGCAACGCGCTCTACGGCGAGGGCGTCCCGCACAGCGCCTTCACGCTGCCCGGCCTGCCCGTCGGCCCCGGTGGCCCGCTGGCCGCGCTCCGTGGCGCGGTGCGCCGGGCCGACCTCGACGCGGCCCTGCGGACGGCCACCCGGCTGATCGGCCTCGGCCCGGGTCTCACCCCGGCCGGTGACGACGTCATGGCCGGCACCATCGCCGGGCTGGTCCTGCTCGGGCACCCGTCGGCGGAGCGGTTCGCCGCCGGCGTCTACGCCCTCGCGGCCGGCCGGACGACGGAGCTCTCCCGGGCACTGCTCCGGCACGCGGCCTGCGGCCGGGTCAGCGCCGAGTACGCCGCCGTCTTCTACGGCCTGGTCGGCGAGCGCCCCCTCGCGCCCGCGGTGGCCGGACTGCTCGAGACCGGCGCCACCAGCGGCCGGGCGCTCGCCCTGGGCCTCTCGACGGCGATCGACCTGGTGGAGCGGACCACCCGCCCCCGCTGACCGCACGAGCACGAAGCGCGGGTCGCAGCTGAGCCGGCAGGTCTCGAAGCTCGTCGCCGTCGCTGCTGCCCTCGATGACCTGCAGGTGGTACTCGGCCGGCTCACCGACGGTCACCGAGGCGCAGCCCGCGAGCAGGACCAGCGAGGCGAGGACGACGAGGCCGCCCCGGCTTCAGATCCGGGACGCGTGGATGCTCGTGACGAGGATGGCGCGGGCGCCGAGCTCCCACAGCTCGTCCATCACCCGGTTCGTCTCCGCCTTGCCGACCATGGCGCGGACCGCCGACCAGCCGGGCGTCTGCAGCGGGCTGACCGTCGGCCCCTCGATGCCGGGCGTGATCGCGGTGGCCTGCGCCAGGATCTCGTTGGGGCAGTCGTAGTCGAGCATCACGTACTGGCGGGCCACGAGGACGCCGCGGATCCGGCGCCGCAGCTGGGCGACCGCCGGGATCTCCTCAGCACCCTCGCGGCGGACCAGGATGGCCTCGCTGGTGAGCACCGGGTCCCCGATGATTCGCAGGCCGGCGGCCCGCAGCGTCGTGCCGGTCTCGACGACGTCGCAGACCGCGTCGGCGACGCCCAGCCGGCACGCGGTCTCCACCGCGCCGTCCAGCTTGACGACGTCGGCCTTGATCCCCGACTCCTCGAGGTAGCGCTGCAGGAGCACCGGATAGGCGGTGGCGATCCGCTTGCCCGTGAGCTGGTCGATCCGCTCGAGCGCCGACTCGACCGGGGCGGCGAACCGGAAGGACGAACGCCCGAAGCCCAGCGACATGACCTCGACCGCCGACGGGCCCTCGCCGTCGTCCGGCGCCGTCTCCAGCAGCATGTCCCGGCCGGTGATGCCGACGTCCAGCGTGCCGGCGGCGACGTAGACGGCGATGTCGCGGGGCCGCAGGTAGAAGAACTCGGTGTCGTTGTCCGGGTCGTAGACCGCGAGGTCCTTGGTGCTGCGCCGCTGCCGGTACCCGCTCTCGCTGAGCATCTCGGCCGCGGGCTCGCTCAGGACGCCCTTGTTGGGCACGGCGATGCGCAGCACGGGACGGCTCCTCGGTGACGGGATGGAACGGCCTCGCCCCCGGGGCCCGCGGCGTGCGAAGCGCGTCGTGGGAGGGACGAGGTCCTTCTACAGGTGAGCGTAGACGTCGTCGAGGGTCAGACCCCGGGCGAGCATGAGGACCTGCACCCGGTAGAGGAGCTGGCTGATCTCCTCGGCCGTGCGCTCGTCCGTCTCGTGCTCGGCGGCCATCCACGACTCCGACGCCTCTTCGACGACCTTCTTGCCGGCGGCGTGCACGCCGTCGCGGACCGCCTGCACCGTGCCCGATGCCGGGTCGCCGGCGGCCACCTTCGCCGACAGCTCGGCGAACAGCTCGTCGAACGTCTTCACAGCATGCCGTCCCGCATGACTCCCGTCGGCGACGACGTGAAGCCGGTCGGGCGGGCGGGAGCGCGCAGCTCGCGCAGGGTCAGCGCCGTGGCGAGGGCGGCGACGGCGGCCTCCCAGCCCTTGTCCTCGGCCGAGCCGGGGAGCCCGGCCCGGTCGCGGGCCTGCTCCTCGGTGTCGCAGGTCAGGACCCCGTTGCCGACCGGCTTACCGGCGTCGAGGGCGACCCGGGTGAGCCCGGCGGTGACCGAATCGCAGACGTACTCGAAGTGCGGCGTCCCGCCCCGTACGACGACCCCGAGGGCGACGACGGCGTCGTGCCGCTCCGTCAGCGCCTGGGCGACGACCGGCAGCTCGACCGCACCCGGCGCGCGCACCACCGTGGGCTCGACGACCCCGCTGGCCTTGGCCGCCTCGACGGCGCGGGCCAGCAGCTGGTCGGTGATCTCCGCGTGCCAGGTCGTGGCGACGATCCCCAGGGTCAGGCCGGCGGCGTCGACCGGCTCGACGACGGGCGCTCCACTTCCGCTCACGAGGGCTGCTCGTCGACGCGCAGGGGCACGTTCTCCGGGATCGGGTCGGCGGACGCCGGCTCGACCGGGGTGTCCGCCGGGCCCGCCTCGGTCTCGGGCTCGATGATGTCGAGCAGGTGGCCCATCCGGTCGCGCTTGGTGCGGAGGTAGGCGAGGTTCTCGGCGGTCACGGTGCTCGGCAGCGGCACCCGGCCGAGGACGCTCAGGCCGTAGCCCTCCAGGCCGGCGCGCTTGGCCGGGTTGTTGGTGAGCAGCCGCATGGTGTGCACGCCGAGGTCGACCAGGATCTGCGCGCCGGTGCCGTAGTCGCGGGCGTCGGCGGGCAGGCCGAGGTCGAGGTTGGCGTCGACGGTGTCCACGCCGAGGTCCTGCAGCTGGTAGGCCTGCAGCTTGTGCAGCAGGCCGATCCCCCGGCCCTCGTGGCCGCGGATGTAGAGCACGATGCCGCGCCCCTCCTGGGCCACGGCCCCGAGGGCGGCCTGCAGCTGGGGTCCGCAGTCGCAGCGCAGCGAGCCGAAGACGTCGCCGGTGAGGCACTCGGAGTGCACGCGCACCAGCACGTCCTCGCCGTCCCCGATGTCGCCGTAGACGAAGGCCACGTGCTCGCGCTCGTCGTAGGAGCTCCGGTAGCCGACGGCGGTGAAGACGCCGGGCACCAGCGGGACGGTGGCCTCCGCGACCCGCTCCACGAGCTTGTCGAAGCGCTTGCGGTAGGCGATGAGGTCGGCGATGGAGATCATGACCAGGTCGTGCTCGTCGGCGAAGACGCGCAGCTCCTCGCCGCGGGCCATGCCGGTCGGGTCCTTCTCGCTGACGATCTCGCACAGCACGCCCGAGGGGCGCAGGCCGGCGAGGACGGCGAGGTCCACGGCCGCCTCGGTGTGCCCGGGACGGCGGAGCACGCCGCCGTCCTTGGCGCGGAGCGGCACGATGTGGCCGGGCCGGCTCAGGTCCTGCGCGGTCGTGTCGGCGGCGGCGAGGGTCCGGATCGTGGTCGCCCGGTCCGAGGCGGAGATGCCGGTGGTGATGCCCTCGCGGGCGTCGACCGTGACCGTGTAGGCCGTGCCGTGCCGGTCCTGGTTGACGCGGAACATCGGCGGCAGGTCCAGCCGGTCGGCGTCGCCCTCGGTGACGGCGACGCAGATGTAGCCGGACGTGTACCGGACCATGAAGGCCACGAGCTCCGGGGTGGCGAGCTCGGAGGCGAAGATCAGGTCGCCCTCGTTCTCGCGGTCCTCGTCGTCGATGACGACGACCGGCCGGCCGCTCTTGATCGCGGCGATCGCGGTCTCGATGGTGTCGAGCCGACCGAGGGGGCTGCTCACGACTCCTCCTCGCTGGCGCTCGTCGGACGCGTTCGCATGGCTGCTGTGTCCTTTCGTGGGCTCGCAAGCTCGCCCACCGCCGCGCCCCCCAGCAGTCGCTCCACGTACTTGGCGATCACGTCGACCTCCAGGTTGACGGGCTCCCCCGGGCTGCGCGCGCCGAGCGTGGTCTCGCGGAGGGTGGTGGGGATGAGGCTGACCTCGAACCAGGGCTCGTGGACGTCGGCAGCACTGACGGCGCTCACGGTCAGCGAGACGCCGTCGACGGCGATGGAGCCCTTCTCGACGACGTAGCGGGCGAGCTCCGGCGGCAGCGCCATCCGCACGACCTCCCAGTGCTCGCCGGGGCTGCGCCCGAGGACGCGCCCGACCCCGTCGACGTGCCCCTGCATCAGGTGCCCGCCCAGGCGGGTGTGCGGGGTGACGGCGCGCTCGAGGTTCACCGGCCGGCCGGCGACGGCGCTGCCGAGGCTGCTGCGGGTGAGGGTCTCGGCCATCACGTCGGTGCTCCAGACGTCGCCGTCGACACCGGTCACGGTGAGGCACACGCCGTCGACGGCGATCGAGTCCCCGAGCTTGACGTCCTCCAGCACCCTGGCGGCCCGGATCCGCAGCACCGCCGCAGTGTCTTCCCCCGCCCGCCCCAGGTCCTCGCGGACGACGAGCGTGCCCACCTCTTCGACGATCCCGGTGAACACCCTCAACTCCCTCCGTCCGCGTGCTGGTGCCCACCAGTGTGCCGGGTGGGGCGCACGCGGATCTGCACGTCCCCGCCCAGGGGGACGAGATCGACGATCTGCAGGGAGAGCGCTTCGGCCATCGTGCTGATTCCCAGGTCACCCACGAGGGACGGTCCGGCTCCCAGGAACGTGGGTGCCAGGTGCACGAGCACCTCGTCCACCAGCCCGTCGCGCAGGAAGGCCGCGGCCAGGGTCGGCCCGCCCTCCAGGAGCACCCGGCGGACGTCCCGGGCGAACAGCTCGGCCAGCAGCTCGGCCGGCGTCGCGGCGCGGCTCACGAAGGTCGGCGCCGTGCCGTCGAACACGCGGGCGGTCTCCGGGACCCGCCCGCGGCGGTCCACCACGACCCGGAGGGGCTGCCGGCCGGTCGGTTGCCCGTCGGGGTCGCGGACGGTGAGCTGCGGGTCGTCGGTCAGCGCGGTCCCCGAGCCGACGACGACGGCGTCGCAGCTCGCCCGCAGCCGGTGCACCGCGGCCCGGGCCTCCTCACCGGTGATCCACCGGCTGGTGCCGTCCGCGGCGGCGACCCGGCCGTCCAGGGTGGCGGCCACCTTCCACACGACGAAGGGCCGGTGCTCGCGGACGGCGATCAGCCAGTCGGCCAGCGCCCCCTCCTCCGCGGCCTCCTGCTCGACCCCGTCCTCGACCTCGACGCCGGCGGCCCGGAGGCGGGCAGTCCCGCCGCCGGCCAGCTGCGTCGGCTCCGGGACGGCCACGACGACGCGGGCGACGCCCGCCTCGACGAGCGCGTCGGCGCACGGGCCGGTCCGGCCGGTGTGCGCGCAGGGCTCGAGGGTGACGACGGCGGTGCCGCCCCGGGCGCGCTCGCCGGCCTGTGCGAGCGCGGCGATCTCCGCGTGCGGCCCCCCGGGCGGCGAGGTGGCGCCCTCCCCCACCGGCGTGCCGTCGGCGGCGAGGATCACCGCCCCCACGGCCGGGTTGGGGCTCGTCGTGCCGAGGACCGAGGCGGCGAGCTCGCGCGCCCGGGCCATGGCTCCGGCCTCGCGGGCACGTGCCGCCGCCTGCTCGGCCTGACCGGCGGTCACCCGCGCATCGCCGCGGCGGCCTGCCGGCGCAGCGCGGCGATGGCCTTCCCCGGGTCGTCCGCGCCGTACACCGCGGAGCCCGCGACGAACATGTCCACGCCCGCCTCGGCCGCCTGCTCGATCGTGTCGGAGTTGATGCCGCCGTCGATCTCCACGATCAGCGCCAGCTCGCCGGCGTCGACCAGACGGCGCGCCGTCCGGACCTTGCCCAGGACGTCGGCGATGAACGACTGGCCGCCGAACCCCGGCTCGACGCTCATGACCAGCAGGGTGTCGAAGTCGGGAAGCACGTCGAGGTAACTCTCGAGCGGCGTCCCGGGCTTCACCGCGAGCCCGGCCAGCGCGCCCGCGGCGCGGATGTCCCGGGCCACGGCGCGGGGGTCCTCGCACGCCTCGGCGTGCACGGTGACGTTGCGCGCGCCGGCCTCGGCGTAGCCGGGCGCCCAGCGCCCGGGGTCGTCGATCATGAGGTGGCAGTCCAGCGGCACCGGGCTGACGGCCTGGACCGCCTGCATCACGGGCAGGCCGAACGTCAGGTTCGGCACGAAGTGGGCGTCCATCACGTCGAAGTGGAGCCAGTCGGCGTCGGCGACCCGCTGGGCCTCCTCGCCCAGGCGCGCGAAGTCCGCCGACAGGAGGCTGGGCGCGATCAACGGTTCCCGGGACACGTCCGCCGAGTCTAGGTGGGGCCGTGGTCCGCGAGTTCGCCCGAGCGGTGGATCCCACGGAACCGGCCAGGCGCCTAACCTGCGGGCGGGTACCCGGGAGGGACGTCGACGTGGACCTGAGCACGGGGGTGGCCGTCCGGCTGCCGCGATCTGCCTGACCGACGACGGCCGGCTGCGGGAGTTCGACATCTGGGACACCGCCGCCCGCGGCGCCCTGCTCGTCGACCTGACCCGGGCCGGCCGGCTCGTCGACGAGGCCGACAGCATCGCGATCGACGTCACCCCCACCGGGTTCGCGCCCGCCGACCGGTTGCTCGCGGCGATGCAGGTGGAGCCCGAGCGCCCGCTGACCTGGTGGCTCGACCACGGCGGCATCCGGATGGAGGACGTCGGCGACGCCGCGGTCGCGGCCGGTCGCTGGGCCGTCCGGCGCACGCTCCTGGGCCGGCGCTACGACGACCTCCGTCCCGTGGACGTCCACGACCCCGTCGAGGGAGGACGCGCGGCCGACGGCGTGCCGCCCGAGCTGGCCGCCGTCAGCGCCCTGGCCACCGCCTGCGGCGCGTGGGGACGCCGGCCGGAGGAGGCGGCGGAGGAGGACCTGGCCGACTGCGGACCGCTGCGGTGGATCTGCGAGACGGTGACCGGCCACCTGCAGGAGACGCAACGGCGCAACCTCCGCGCGGCCGGTGCCGCCGACGGCACGGGCTCGCCCTACTACTGAGGCGCTGCCCTGAAACGGTCAGCGGTCGGGCAGGGCGGTCCACTCGGCCCAGGTCAGGTCCCGCCCCGCGAACCGGGGACGGCGCAGCGGCCACACTGCCGCTCGAGCCAGGCGGGCACGAACTCGTCCAGCGCCCGCTCGACGGCGGACCCGGCCAGCCGGTCGACCACCCACCACGACACCTCGGCGTCCGCGTCCCCGGCCTTCTCCGGCGGGTCGACGTAGACGCAGCCGAGGAGCTCGGCCTCGTCGTCCTCGAAGAGCCCGTAGAGGAAGCTCTCGTGCGCCGCGATCTCCCGCTCGTGGCGGGCCAGGTCCTCCCGGTCGGCCTCGACCGTCATGGTCGCCGGAGGCCAGCCCCAGGCCGCGCCGTAGATCGACCACAGCCGCTCGCGCGAGCCCATGACCGCGGGGTGGTCCATCTCGGTGTCCGCCGCGCCATCGGCCGGAGGTGCTGGCCGGTGGGCAGGTCGGCCCGCAGCGGGTGCTCGAAGTCCTCCGGGAGCCAGGCCACGTCAGCGGACCCGGCGGAGGAGGGCCATGAACATGGCGTCGGTGCCGTGCCGGTGCGGCCACAGCTGCCCGTAGTCCCCGCGCGCGAGGTCCGGGACCTCCGGGAAGAGCGGCGCGACGGGGAGGACCTCCACGTCGTCCCGGGCGCGGGCGACGTCCACCACGCCCACGGACTCCTCGGTGTGCGGCGAGCAGGTGACGTAGGCGACCACTCCCCCGGGCCGGACGGAGGCCAGGGCGCCGGCCAGGAGCTCCAGCTGCAGCTCCACCAGCGGGACGACGTCCTCCTCCGTCCGGCGCCAGCGCACCTCGGGACGGCGGCGCAGCGCCCCCAGACCCGTGCACGGCGCGTCGAGCAGCACGCGGTCGAAGGAGCCGGCGGCCCACGGCGCCTCGCGCCCGTCGGCGGCCAGGACCTCGACGTCGGCCTCCCCGGCCAGCGACTTGCGCACCAGCTCGGCGCGGTGCGGCGCCCGGTCCGCGGCGGTCAGCCGCACCCCGTCGGGGCGGACGGCGGCGAGCAGGCCGGCCTTGCCGCCCGGGCCGGCGCACATGTCCAGCCACGCCTCGTCCCGGCCCTCCAGTGGCGCGCGGGCGAGCAGCAGTCCCGCGAGCTGGCTGCCCTCGTCCTGGACCGCCGCGACGCCCGACCGCACCGACGCGAGCCGTCCGGGGTCCCCGCCGCGCAGCCGCACCGCGTACGGCGACCACGGGCCCGGTTCGCCCCCGGACTCCTCCGCCAGCGCCGCGCGGTCGACCCGCCGGGCCACGAGGTGGACCTCCGGGGCGGCGTCGTCGGCCAACAGCGCCGGCTCGAGCTCCGCCTCGCTCCCGAGCGCGTCCCGCCAGGCGTCGACGATCCACCGCGGGTGGTTCGTCGCCAGCGCGAGCCGCTGCTCGTCGTCCCCGCCGAGCGTGGCCAGCCACTGCGCGCGGTCGCCCCCGGCGGCGACCTTGCGCAGCACCGCGTTCACCAGGCCGGAGGCGCCCGTCCCCACGACGGCGCGGGTCAGGTCGACCGTCGTGTCGACGGCGGCATGCGAGGGGACGCGCAGGTCGATCAGCTGGTGGGTGCCGAGCCGGAGCAGGTCGAGCACCCGCGGGTCGAGCTCGGCCAGCGGCCGGGACACCAGGCCCGTCAGGATCGCGTCGAGGGTGCCCTGCGCCCGCAGCGTGCCGTAGGCGAGCTGGGTGGCGAAGGCGGCATCCCGCTCGTCCAGCTCGGGCCGCTCCCGGAGCAGCTGCGGCAGCAGCAGGTTGGCGTAGGCGCCGCGGGAGGAGACGCCGTCCAGCACGTCGTAGGCGGTGAGCCGCGCGCCGTCGAGCCGGGGGCGGCGGGTCGCCGGATGCCGCCGCCCGCCCTGCCGCGGACGGCCCGGGCTCACGTCCCCACCCGCTCGCCGGGCGCCGGACGCGCGCCCCGGGCCCAGTCGGCCGCCGGGAACATCCGCTTGCCGGCCGGCTGGACGTCGCCGAGCCGGACCGCACCGCGACCGGTGCCGACCAGGACGCCGGACGCGTCGACGGACACCTCGCCGGGCTCCAGCCCGGACACCTCCGGGAGCGGCTCGACCGGGCCGAGGCGCAGCCGGTCCCCGCGCCAGGTGGTCCAGGCACCCGGCGCGGGGGTGACGCCGCGGACGCGCCGGTCGACGACGTGGGCCGGCAGCGACCAGGCCACCTGCGCGTCGGCGGCCTCGACCTTCGGCGCCAGGCTCACGCCCTCGGCCGGCTGCGGCTCCGCCACGAGGCTGCCGGCGGCGATGCCGTCGAGGGTCGCCACGAGCAGGCCC
>OCZS010000895.1_pt1 | contig 10224 bp, 10 predicted proteins | sample 1539071 | NCBI WGS metagenome assembly OCZS01 (sample SAMEA3113584, study PRJEB22503) | soil metagenome | reverse complement strand
GAGCGGTTCTGGGGTTGGCGAAGGCCAGGGAGTGCACCAGTCCGTCCAGCCGGTCGACGTGTCCGCCCAGCTGTCGGGCCAGCCCGGCCAGGTGCTCGTCGTTGGTGACGTCCACCTCGAGCAGCGGCGGCACCGGGTCGAGCTTCTTGATCACCCGACCGGTCAGGCGCATCGCCCGGCCGAAGTTGGAGACGACGACGGTGGCGCCCTCCGCTTGGGCGACCCGGGCGACGTGGAAGCCGATCGAGGTGTCCAGAGTGACCCCGGCGACCAGGATGTTCTTGCCGTCGAGGATGCCCATCAGTGGCCCATCCCGAGGCCGCCGTCGACCGGGACCAGGGCTCCGGTGACGTAGCCGGCCGCGTCGCTGACCAGGAACTCCACCACCGCCGCGATGTCGTCGACCGTCCCCATCCGGCCCAGCGGGATCTGCTCGGAGTACTTGCCCTTGAGCTCGTCGGTCAGCTCGGCGGTCATGTCGGTCTCGATGAACCCCGGCGCGACGACGTTGGTCGTCACCCCGCGCGATCCCAGCTCCCGGGCCAGCGAGCGGGCCAGCCCGACCAGCCCGGACTTGGAGGCGGCGTAGTTCACCTGCCCGGCCGAGCCGAGCTGGCCGACGACCGAGGAGATGAACACGATCCGGCCGAACCGGGCCCGCACCATGGGTCGGGCCGCCCGACGGGCCACCCGGAACGCGCCCGTCAGGTTGGTGTGAAGCACCGCGTCCCAGTCGTCGTCGCTCATCCGCAGCACAAGTCCGTCCCGCGTGATGCCGGCGTTGGCGATCAGGACCTCGACGGGCCCGAGGGTCGCCTCGACCTCGGTGAAAGCCGCCTCGACCTGGCTGGGGTCGGTGACATCGCACTGGACGCCGAGCACGCCGTCCGGCACGTTCCCGCTGCGGTACGTCGCGGCCACCCGGTGTCCGGAACGCCGCAGGCGGGCGGCGATCCCGCGGCCGATCCCCTTGCTGCCGCCGGTCACCAGGACTACCCGGGACACAGCGGTATCGGAGATACTTTCGCCCTGGTCGGCCGGTTTGGATGCGTTCACATGGTCACGCTATCGAGCCCTCCGGTGTACCGGCGAGCAGGCGTACGCTGACACGGTGAGCGACCGCGAGGGCCCGTCGGCGTCCGGTGACAAGGGCCCCGTCCCACTGATCACCGATGCCCGTGACGCCGCCAGCGTCGAGCACAGCTCGCGGGTGCGGCGCTACGCGCTGACCATGGCCTTCCGCACCGCGTGCTTCGTCGCCATGATCTTCGTCGAAGGGCCGATGCGCTGGGTGCTGTTCGCCGGTGCGGTGATCCTGCCCTACGTCGCGGTCATCGTGGCCAACCAGGCCAACCAGCGCAGCCAGCCGACGCGGGTCCGCGACGGAGTGACGACCGACCGTCCGCAGCTGACCACGGGCGCCGACGATGCCGAGGTGATCAGCGGACCGGTCAACGACGCCGACGAGCCACCGACCGCCGACCGCCAGGACCGGCACCGGGAGGGACGGGACCGCAAGGTTGCCTGATCTGCTGCTCTGCTCCGCCAAGGGTTGCCGCGCGTCCGCCGTCTACGACCTGAGCTGGAACAACCCGCGCATCCATCCGCCGGAGCGACGCAAGCACTGGCTCGCCTGCCCCGAGCATCGGGACTCGCTCCGTGCGTTTCTCTCCGCCCGCGGGTTCCTGCGCGAGGTCGCCGACCTGTAGCTGGAGACGAGAGGGATCGGTCGCCACACCACGGACGGCCGGCGGAGCGTGGACGGGCCTGGCGGGAGCCCGAGACGCTTGCGAGGGCGGATGGCTGCGACGCGGGCGCGGTGGTGGGCGGCCGACTCAGCGAGGAGCTCAGCCGCCGATGGCCGACATCGGCCGGTCGGGCTGCAGGAAGCTCGGGTCGTCGATGCCGTGCCCGGCCTGCTTGCCGCGTACGGCCGCGACCCACCGACGGGCGATCTCGGTGTCGTCGGCGCCCTCCCGCAGCGGAGCGCGCAGGTCGGACTCGGTCCGGGCGAACAGGCAGTTGCGGATCTGGCCGTCCGCGGTCAGCCGCACCCGGTCGCAGGCGCCGCAGAACGGCTGGGTCACCGAGGCGATGATGCCGACACGGTACCCGGTACCGGCCACCCGGAACAGCTCGGCCGGCGCGCTCCCCCGGGTCACGGCGTCCTCCTCGTCCTCGACCAGGTTGACCTGTTCGGTCAGCCGGGCCCGGATCTCGGCCGCCGTCACCATCTCGGTGCGTCGCCATCCGTGCTGGGCGTCCAGCGGCATCTGCTCGATGAAGCGCAGCTGTACCCCCTCGGCCATCGCCCAGCGCAGCAGGTCGATCGCCTCATGGTCGTTCACCCCACGCAGCAGCACCGTGTTGATCTTGACCGGATCGAGTCCCGCAGCCCGGGCGGCGCGTACGCCGGCCAGCACGTCGGGCAGCCGGCGGCGGCGGCTGAGCGAGGCGAAGGTGTCCGGGTCCAGGGTGTCGACCGAGATGTTGATTCGGTCCAGGCCCGCCGCCGCGAGCCCAGCGACCCGGGTGGCCAGCCCGATCGCGTTGGTGGTCATGGCGATCGACGGCCGGGGCCGCAGCGCCGCGATCCCGGCGACAAGCGCCTCGAGGTTCTTGCGCAGCAGCGGCTCGCCGCCGGTGAGCCGGACGCTGGTGATGCCGAGCCGGGACACGCCCACCCCGACCAGCCGCAGGATCTCGGCGTCGGTCAGCAGGTCATCCGTCGGCAGCCACGGCAGCCCTTCCGCCGGCATGCAGTAGGTGCAACGTAGGTTGCATCGATCGGTCAGGGACACCCGCAGGTCTCGGGCGACGCGACCGTAGCGGTCGGCCAGCGCGTACGTCGTGGGCGCGGCCGAGCCGGTCGGGCGCGTACGCACCTCAGGCATCGGCAGGGCGGTCACCCGCTGAGTCTAGACCCGGCTGATCATTTCGAAGCCCATGCTGCCTCACGGACCGTACCCATCGAGAACCCCCGCTCGCGTCGTTGCTCGCGCGATCGTAGCGTCCGGGAATCGTGGCGCAGGCACGGGCGCATCGACGACGATCCGCTCGGGGTGGGTGTAGACGTTCATCGACTCGCCCCGGACGAAGCCGACCAGGGTGAGGCCGGCCTCGGCGGCCAGGTCGACGGCCAGCGAGCTGGGTGCGGAGACCGCGACAAGCATGCCGATGCCCGCCAGTACCGCCTTCTGGGTGAGCTCGTACGAGGCCCGCCCGCTGACAACCAGAATGACGTCAGACAACGGGATCCGCTGCTGCCGGAGCGCCCAGCCGACCACCTTGTCCACCGCGTTGTGCCGGCCGACGTCCTCCCGGACACAGATCATGACGCCGTCCCGTCCGAGCAGTCCTGCCGCGTGCAGTCCGCCGGTCTTGGCGAAGATCCGCTGCTGCTCACCCAGCCGCACCGGACTCGACTGGACCAGGGCCGCCGGCACGCGGAGGTCCGACGGAAGCGGATGGCGGGACTGGCGCAGCACCTGGTCGATGCTGGTGCTGCCGCAGATGCCACAGGCGCTGGTGGTGACCACCTGCCGGCGGACGTCGGGGGCCGGTGGCGCCACGCCGGCCGCCAGCCTGACGTCTAGCACGTTGTAGGTGTTCAGGCCGTCCGGTCCGGAGCCCGCACAGTAGCGGGCCAGCGTCACGTCCTCGGCGTCGCTGATCACGCCCTCGCTGTGCAGCAACCCGTGCACCAGGTCGATGTCGTCGCCCGGCGTACGCATGGTGACCATCAGGCGTTCGCCGTTCACCCTGACCTCGAGCGGCTCCTCCACCGCCACCGGGTCATTGCGCCGCCGCGGTCCCTCCGGACTCAGCTGCAACACCGAATGGTTACGCGTCACTCGGCCCATGCCATCATCCTGACACCACCGCGAAGTCCGACCGCGAGGAGCGAGCATGGATCTGAAACCCTGGCTGAACGCGCTGACCCAGGCGCTGCAGATTCCGGAGGGGGCTCCGACGGATCCGACGATCCGCACCCTGCTCAACCTGGCTCGCGACGCCGCCCACGAGGTGGAGCGGCCGGCGGCGCCGCTGACCACCTTCCTGGTCGGGGTGGCGGTCGGCCGAGGAGCGACCCTGGACGCCGCCGCGGGCACCGCCTCCTCGCTGCTGATGGACGCCACCGAACCGCCCGCGGAGCCCTAGACCGCCCACGGCTCCGAGCGCATAGCCTGGCCGGGTGCGCCGTCTGTGGCTCCGCTGGGCCGGCCTGGTGGTCTTCGTGGCCGTTCTCGGCACGGTCTTCGTCAACCTCGGCCAGTGGCAGCTGGACCGGCTGGAGCAGCGCCGCGCCCGCAACGCCGCGACGGTGGCCAACGAGCAGCGTCCCGTCCGGCCGATGGCTGAGGTTTTCACCCGACCGATCACCGATGCCGACCAGTGGCAGCGGGTGGAGGCCGTCGGCACCTTCGTCGCCGACCAGCAGCTGATCGTGCGGTACCGGAGCAACGGCGACGACGAGGGCTACGAGGTGGTCACCCCGCTGCGCACCGCGTCCGGGGTGGTGCTGGTGGACCGGGGCTTCGTAGCCACACCGCAGGGCGTCCGCATCCCCAGCTCCGCGCCGCCTCCGCCGGCCGGTGAGGTACGGGTCATCGGGCACGTACGCCGCAACGAGCAGGGCCGACGGGCGGCCACCACCCCGGTCGACGACCAGCTGCGACTGATCAACTCCGACGCGATCGGGGCCGCCCTCGGCTACTCGCTGCTGAACGGGTACATCGGCCTGCTCGAGGTGGCTCCGCCGCAGCCCGGTGGTCTGGTGCCGGTCGAGCTCCCCGAGATCAACGAGGGCCCGCACTTCTGGTACGCCATGCAGTGGTTCGGCTTCACCGCCGTCGCCCTGGCCGGGATCGTGGTGTTCATCCGCGCCGACCTGCGCGCCCGGCGCGAGGAGGCGGAGGCAAGGTCACAGAGCGCCTCGGTGTAAAGATGCCGTCATGGATCTGGGCCTGACCGACCGCGTCTTCGTCGTCTCTGCCGCCAGCAGCGGCTTAGGTCAAGCCACCGCCCAGCAGCTCGTTGCGGAGGGAGCCCGGGTGGTGCTGGTCGCCCGTCGGGCCGAGGTGCTTGATGACGCCGTCGCCGCATTGGGGGGCGAAAGCGCCGTGGCGGTCGCCGCTGATCTGGCCGACCACGACACCGCTGAGATCGCCGCCCGTCGGGCCCGGGAGACCTTCGGACGGCTGGACGGCGCGCTGGTCAGCGTGGGCGGCCCCCCGACCGGCTCCGTGCTGGGCACTACGGTCGAGCAGTGGCGAGGCGCGTTCGACTCGGTGTTCCTGGCCGCGCTGCGCCTGACCGATGCCGTGGTCCGACACGGCACCGCACGCGACCTGGCGCTGGCCTGGGTGCTGTCCACCTCGGTCAAGGCGCCGATCCCCGGACTGGCAGCGTCCAACGGGCTCCGACCCGGGCTGGCCATGCTGGTCAAGCAGCTGGCCGACGAGCTGGGACCGGACGGCACCCGGATCGTCGGGCTGCTGCCGGGCCGGGTGGAGACCGAGCGCGTGCAGCACCTGGACTCGCTGTCCGAGGACCCGGCGGAAGCCCGGGCCCGGTCTGAGGCCTCGATCCCGCTGCGGCGCTACGGCCAGCCAGAGGAGTTCGGGCGGGTGGCCGCCTTCCTCCTGTCGCCGGCGGCGTCCTACCTCACGGGCTCGATGGTGGCGGTCGACGGCGGGGCCCTGCGCAGCCTCTGACCGAGGTACGCGCCGGAGAAAATGACGCCAGTCGCGGTCGCAGGGCGCGACACGCCGGTCGGTGGTGAAACGCGCGTCAGGAAGTCAGGCGTTGGCGCTGACCGGGCCGGCGAACTGGGTGCGGTAGAGCTCGGCGTAGAGGCCACCCTCGGCCAGCAGTTCCTCGTGCCGGCCGCGCTGCACGATCCGGCCGGAGTCGAGGACCAGGATCAGGTCGGCGTTGCGGATCGTGGACAGCCGGTGGGCGATCACGATGCTGGTCCGGCCCTCCATCGCCATGTCCAGCGCCTGCTGGACCGCGGCTTCCGACTCGGAGTCCAGGTGCGCGGTGGCCTCGTCGAGCACCACGATCGGCGGCGCCTTGAGCAGCAGCCGGGCGATGGCCAGCCGCTGCCGTTCGCCGCCGGAGAGCCGGTAGCCGCGCTCGCCCACCACGGTGTCCAGACCGTCGGGCAGGCTGCGGACAAGGTCGGCGATCTGGGCGGCCCCCAGCACCCGCCACATCTGGCCCTCGGTCACGTCCGGCCGGGCGTAGCGCAGGTTGTCGGCGATGGTGTCGTGGAACATGTGGGCGTCCTGGGTGACGTAGCCGACCGCGTCCCGCAGCGACGCGAGCTGCAGATCGCGTACGTCGGTGCCGGCCACCGAGACGGTACCGGAGCTCGCGTCGTAGAGCCGGGCGATCAGGTGAGTCATCGTCGTCTTGCCGCCGCCGGAGCGCCCGACCAGAGCCACGGTCGCACCCGGTGCGGCGACGAACGACACGTCATGCAGCACCTCGGTGTTCGGCCGCTGGTCCAGCGACGCGATCGACTCCAGGCTGGCCAGTGAGGTCTCGGCGGCGCTCGGGTAGGTGAAGCTGACGTGGTCGAAGGCGACCGAGGGCGGCCCGCTGACCGGCACCGCATCGGCGCGGTCGCGGATCGCGGGCTCCAGGTCCAGCACCTCGAACACCCGGTCGAAGCTGACCAGGGCGTTCATCACGTCGATCCGCAGGTTGGTCAGCTGGGTCAGCGGTCCGTAGAGCTGTCCGAGCAGTCCGGCCAGCGCGGTCAACGTGCCTACGGTGAGCAGTCCGTCGATGGCCAGCAACCCACCGACGCCGTAGACGAGCGCGGTGGCCAGCGACGCCACCAGCCCGAGCGCGGTGAAGAAGAAGCGGCCGTTCATGGCGATCTTGACCGAGATGTCCCGGACCGCCCCGGCCCGGTTGGCGAACTGGTCGTGCTCGTTATCAAGCCGGCCGAACAGCTTGACCAGCAGCGCGCCACTGACGCCGAACCGCTCGGTCATCATCGACGACATGTCACCGTTCAGCTCCATCTGCCGCCGGGTCAGATCGGCGAGCTTGCGCCCGACGATCTTGGCGGGGATAAGGAACACGGGCAGCAGGACCAGCGCGGCCAGGGTGAGCTGCCAGCTGAGCACCAGCATGGCGATCAGCACCAGCACCAGGCTGATCACGTTGGACAGGACGGTGGACAGGGTCGAGGTGAACGCCTGCTGCGCGCCGATCACATCGGAGTTGAGCCGGGAGACCAGCTTGCCGGTCTGGGTCCGGGTGAAGAAGGCCAACGGCATCTGCAGCACGTGGTCGAACACCCGGGTGCGCAGGTCGAAGATGAGCCCCTCGCCGATCTTGGACGAGCACCAGCGCTGCACAAGGCCGATCACGGCTTGGAGCACGGCCAGGCCGGCGACGGTGAGGCTGAGCGCGATGAGCAGCGAACGGTCCCCACCGAGCACGCCGTCGTCGATGATCAGCTTGAACAGTAGCGGCGGGGTCACGGCCAAAGCCGAGGACACCACGACCAGGCCGATGAAGACGATGATCAGGGCGCGGTAGGGCCGGGCAAAGGCCAGGATGCGGCGGAACACACCGCGAGTGAGCCGGTGGGAGGCGATGTCCGGATCGGTCGACATCCGACGCATCAGTGAGCCGCCGCCGCCTCCGCGCATCATCGACATGACCGACTCCTCTCCCGCCCGACCAACGCGTACGCCATGCCGCGTATTCCGGCGAAGCAGCGGGCCCGGACGCCAACGGCGTCCGGGCCCAGCATCGTCCTGCGGAGCTCAGCTCTTCTTGGCCATCTTCTTGGTGGTCGACTTGGCCGGAGTCTTCTTCGCCGTGGTGTTGCCGGTGGGCTTCTTGGCCGCCGCCTTGGCTGTCGTCACCACCTTCTTGGTCGCCTTGGCAGCGGTCTCCTTCACTGGAGACTTACGGGCGGTCGCCTTGGTCGTGGTCGCCTTGCTGGTCTTCTTCGCCGGCGTGCGACTCGCGGCCTTCTTGGCGGTGCTGGGCGAGGCCGTCTTCCCGGCCCCGCGGGTGGCCCCGCCGCGACCCCGCAAACTGACGCCGGACTCCTTCAGCATGTTGTGCACGAAGCCGTACGAGCGGCCGGCGTCGTCGGCGATCTTGCGGATGCTCTCCCCGCCGGAGTACCGCTTGGCGTACTGGGACGCCAGCGTGGTTCGCTGCGCCCCACTGATCCGTGAACCTTTAGCCAGTGTTGCCTTGGCCACTGCGCCTCCCTCGGTCGGGGTCGTCGCTGACCCGAGCGACGACGCGTACGCAGTCAATGATCATCCCATCGCGGATAAATGATCAAGAGGCTGCCGCAGATTGCCGGGCCGACAGTTGATCTTCAGGCCAGAGCGACCAGGTCGGCGTACTCGGGGCTCCACAGGTCCTCGGTCCCGTCGGGCAGCAGCAGCACCCGGTCCGGGTCCAGGGCGGCGACCGCACCCTCGTCGTGGGTGACCAGCACGACCGCGCCGCGGTAGCGCCGGATCGCCGCCAGCACCTCGGCCCGGGACGCCGGGTCGAGGTTGTTGGTCGGCTCGTCGAGCAGCAGCACGTTGGCGCTGGAGACGACCAGCATGGCCAGGGACAGCCGGGTCTTCTCCCCACCGGACAGCACCCCGGCCGGCTTGTCGACGTCGTCGCCGGAGAACAGGAACGATCCCAGCACCTTGCGCACGTCCGTGTCGTTCAGGTTCGGCGCGGCGGTCTTCATGTTGGCCAGCACGGAGCGGCCGACGTCCAGCGTCTCGTGCTCCTGGGCGTAGTAGCCCAGCCGCAGCCCATGACCGGGGACCACCCCGCCCGTATCGGAGTCCTCCAGCCCGGCCAGGATGCGCAGCAGGGTGGTCTTGCCTGCCCCGTTGAGGCCGAGCACGACCACCTGGCTGCCCCGGTCGATGGCCAGGTCCACGCCGGCGAAGACCTCCAGCGAGCCGTAGCTCTTGCTCAGGTCGGCCGCCGTCAACGGGGTCTTCCCACACGCGGCCGGCTCCGGGAACCGGATTCTGGCCACCTTGTCGCTCGCCCGTTCCGCCTCGATCCCGGCCAGCAGCTTCTCCGCCCGCCGGGCCATGTTCTGCGCCGCGGTGGCCTTGGTCGCCTTGGCCCGCATCTTGTCCGCCTGGGTCATCAGCTGGTCGGCCTTGCGCTCGGCGTTCTGCCGCTCCCGCTTCCGCCGCTTCTCGTCGGTCTCCCGCTGCTGCAGGTAGCGTCGCCAGCCCATGGCGTAGATGTCGAGCTCGGCGCGGTTGGCGTCCAGATGGAACACCTTGTTGACGCATCGCTCGAGCAGGCCGACGTCGTGGCTGATCACCAGCAGGCCGCCGGAGTGGGCGGCCAGGAAGGTGCGCAGCCAGCCGATTGAGTCGGCGTCCAGATGGTTCGTCGGCTCGTCGAGCAGCATGGTCTGGGCCCCGGAGAACAGGATCCGGGCCAGCTCGACCCGCCGCCGCTGGCCGCCGGACAGAGTCCGGATCGGCTGGTGCAGCACCCGCTCGGGCAGTCCGAGGCTGCTCGCGATCCGGGCGGCCTCCGCCTCTGCGGCGTACCCTCCGGCCGCCGCCAGCTCGGTCTCCGCCCGCGCGTACGCGCTCATCGCCTGGTCGCGAACCTCGGCCGAGTCGTCACCCATCGCCAGCTCGGCACGCCGCAGCCGCTCGACCACCGAGTCGAGCCCGCGAGCGGAAAGGATGCGATCCTTCGCAAGCACGTCGAGGTCTCCCGTCCGTGGGTCCTGCGGCAGGTACCCGACCTCACCCGTCCGCATGACCGTCCCCGCGGCCGGCTGCCCCTCCCCCGCCAGGATCCGCGTCAACGTCGTCTTGCCCGCGCCGTTGCGGCCCACCAACCCGATCCTGTCGCCGGCCGCCACCTGGAACGAGGCGCGCTCCAGCAGCAGGCGGGCGCCCGCCCGCACCTCCAAGTCCTTCGCCACCAACATCTGCTCTGCCCACTTCGTCAACGACAACCTGCCTTCAACGCACGACGGTCGTCGATTACTCCCGCAGCAGCTGGTTCACCCTGTGGAGCGCGCTGCGGGCCTCTGGCGTCCAGAACGCAGCCAGGTAGTCGTGGATGGCGGTAGGAGCGAAGATGAACGAGCCGGTTTGGATTGCCCCGTGATGGCCCGGCGCGCCCGCACGGCGATACCGCATCCCGCAGGAGTCGATCACCGCCCGCCAGCCGCTCCCGGCTGCGCGG
>OCZS010000894.1_pt1 | contig 10227 bp, 10 predicted proteins | sample 1539071 | NCBI WGS metagenome assembly OCZS01 (sample SAMEA3113584, study PRJEB22503) | soil metagenome | reverse complement strand
GTACGTCGGCCGCGACGGCGCGTGGCAGTACAACACCGACACGACGGCGGACGTGACGGACCCCGTGACCACCGCCGACGACCCGCAGGTGACCCTGTTCGGCGACCTGGCGGGCTCGGCCGCGCAGCCGTTCGTCATGGTCTCGTCGGCCACCTACCCGCAGATCGACCCCGCGGCCCAGGCCGCCTTCTCGTCCGCCGTCGTCACCGGGCTGCTGCGGGAGCGGCTGGGCTTCGCCGGGGTGGTCATCTCCGACGACCTGGGCAACGCCCGCGCCGTACAGGACGTGCCGCCCGGTGAGCGGGCCGTCCGCTTCCTCGCCGCGGGCGGCACCCTGGTGCTCTCGGTGGACCCGGCGATCGTGCCGGAGATGATCGACGCCGTCCTGGAGCGGGACGCCGCCGACCCGGCGTTCGCCGCGACGGTCGACGCGGCGGTGCGCACCGCGCTCGGGGCCAAGCAGGGGGCGGGGCTGCTGCCCGGCTGATCAGCCGGTCAGCTCGCGAAGCCGCTCGGCGTTGCGGACGGCGTGGCCGTGGCCGTCGTTGTTGAAGTAGACGAAGACGTCCCGCCCGGAGTCCGCCCACTCCCCCACGCGGTCGGCCCACCAGCGCAGGTCGTCGTCCCCGTACGACCCGGCGTAGAGGTGGGCGGGGTCGGGCCCGTGCATGCGCACGTAGACCAGGGGCGCGGTCGCGCGGAGGACGCAGGGCAGCCGCGCGCCGCTCATCACGCAGTAGGCCGCGCCGTGCCGTTCGAGCAGCGCGTACACCGCCTCGTCCTGCCAGCTGGGATGGCGGAACTCCACCGCCACGCGCATCCAGGCGGGCAGGCACGCGAGGAAGTAGTCCAGCCGGGCGTCGTCCCGCTCGTGCCCGGGGTGCAGCTGGACCAGCAGTGCGGCACGCCGGTCGCCCAGCTCGTGCCACGCCGACGTGAGCCGGGGCAGCCACGGCTCGGGCGCGTAGAGCTTCTTGGCGTGGGTGAGCCCGCGCGGCGCCTTGACCGACAGCTGGAAACCGGGCGGCAGCCGACGCCGCCAGCCGGCGAAGCTCGCGTCCCGCGGCCAGCGGTAGAAGCTGGCGTTCAGCTCCACCGTGCCGAACCGGCGCACGTAGTGCGCCAGCCGGTCACGGGGCGGGGTGCCGGGCGGGTACAGGACGCCGTCCCAGTGGTCGTAGCTCCATCCCGACGTCCCGATGTGCACCGTCACCCCGGGTTCTTACCCGGGGTGACGGGCTGGAACGGTCCTCAGTACCAGCCGCTGGACTGCGACTTGGCCCAGGCGCCGCAGGGCGAGCCGTAGGCCTTCTCGATGTAGATGAGGCCGGCGTCGATCTGGCGGTAGCCGTCCGAGGTCTTGGCGATCCCCGTGCCGGCCCAGGTCGAGTTGAGGAACTGGGCGATCCCGTACGCGGTGCTGGTGGGGTTCTGGGCGTTGGGGTTCCAGCCGCTCTCCTTGCCCCACAGGTTCTCGAGGCAGGTGAACTCGCTGCCGCTGCCGACCTTGCTCATCGCGTACTCCTTGTAGGAGCCGGACGGCGCGGCGGCGGCGGAGGTGCCCTGGCCCGGGCGCGCGGCGGCGGCCGCGGCCTCGGCGGCGACGCGCTCGGCCTCGACCCGCTCGGCCTCGACACGGGCGGCCTCGACGCGGGCGGCCTCCTCGGCGGCGGCCTTCGCGGCCGCCTGCTCGGCGGCGATGCGGTCGAGCTCGGCCTGGACGGCGGCGTCCTGCGCGGCGGCGGCGGCGGCGCGCTCGGCGTTGCGCTCGCTGCGGCTGGCGGCCAGCTGCTCCAGGGACCCCACGGCGTCGCCCTGCAGCTTCTCGGGGGCCTCCGCGGTGATGCCGAGCTGCTCGGCGACGCTGGTCGACTCCACCTGGGCGGCCTCGGCGGCGGGCTCACCCGGGGTGAGGACGCCGACCATGACGGCACCGGCGGCGGCGACGGCGAGGTAGAGCGCCGGACGGCGGCCGGTGACGGGCGGGCTGTTCTGGATCCCGCGGCGACGGAGGGCGCGGGTGTACGTGGACAGGGTGGTGCGGAGGTTCATGGGGTGGCTGTTCTCCGGATGACGGCGCAGCGGTGCGGCCCGCGCACGAGGGCGCGGTCGGTCCACTGCTGTGGGGCGATGGGGGCAGCACCGCGGGCGGCCCCGTGACAGGGCGCCCGATGGACCGCGTTCAGCGCAGGCTGTTCCCGCGCGACGGTCCGGTTCGGCTGCTGCGTGCAAGGTCTGCCCGAGGGCGGGCCGTGCTGCGGCTCTCCGTTTCTTCGGTCTCTTCCGTGGCCGCCTACCGAGTTAGCTGACGGATTCGGGCGGGAAGCAGCCCTACCCGCCCCGAGCCGGAGCTCGGAGCAGGATTCACCCCAGTACTGCGGTGGGTCCCCGGCTCGCCCATGGTGCGGGCGACTCGGCGGCGCCCGGCGCGGCCTCCCCCGGTGGGGCAGGAACAACCGGCCGGACCAGGCAAACGTAGTCGCCGTTATCGAGCCGTGACAATGCCGGATCCGGAATCGGGTGCGTGATGCTCGTCGCCCCACCCGTCACGGCAGCCTCCAGACCGTCGTCCGCCGAACCTGTGGTCCTTCGGTGTCGGGGACGTCGAAGGTTGCCACCCGCTCGAGCCGGTCGACCGGCACGTACGGCCGCCCGGGGTCGCCCAGGAACACCTCGGCGCCCCGCGCCCGGGCCGCCTCGAGCCACGGCAGCACGCGCTCGCTCATGACGCGGTCGTAGCAGACGTCCCCGGCGAGGACGACGTCCACGGCCGGCGGCTCCTCCCCCAGGACGTCGCCCAGGACCTCGACCGGCGGGATGCCGTTGCCCTCGGCGTTGACCGCGATCGCGGCGTGGGAGAAGGGGTCGACGTCGGTGGCGGTCACGCGCGACGCGCCGGCCAGCGCCGCCGCGACGGCGACCAGCCCGCTGCCGGACCCGAGGTCGAGGACCGAGCGTCCGGCGACGAGGTCCGGCCGGTCGAGCACGTGGCGGGCCAGCGCCTGCCCGCCCGGCCAGGCCGCTGCCCAGAACGGCGGGTCGGTGGGCGCGGTCCCCCGCTCCGCCTCGATCGCCTCCCAGAGGGCCACCACGTCGGAGGCGACGCGCAGGGTGACCTCGGGGACCAGCGAGGGCCGGCCCGGGGTGGTGTGGTCGCGGACGAAGGCGGCTGGGACGGGACGGTCGGCCGGCACGCGGACCAGTCAACCCGACCGGGCGGCCGACGACGCGGCGGCGTCAGGTCGCGGGCGCCCGCACGGACCAGGCCGAGAAGTGCCCCGCGGGTCGGAAGCCGAGCGCCTCGTTGACCGCGACCATCGGCCGGTTGCTCTCGCTGTTGTAGGTGCTGATCCGCCGCACGGACGGGAACCGGGCCGCCACCTCGCGCAGGACGGCAACCTTCATCCGCGCGCCCAGCCGGTGGCCGCGGTGCTCGCGCAGGACCAGGGTGCCGGCCTGCTGGGCGCGCTCGGGGTGCGCGAGCGGGATCTGCAGGTCGGTGTAGGCGACCAGCCGGCCGTCGCGCACGGCGCCGGCGGACAGCACCGCCCGTCCGCGGGCGAGGGACGCCGCCTCGTGCTCGCGCAGCCGTGCGCCGTCCCAGTCCTCCTCCTCGACCGGTAGGTCGCCCTGCGGGACGTCGGTGGTCATGCGCCGGGCCAGCAGGGCCCGGTCCTCGAGCAGGTCGTCCGGCGTCCGGTCCCGCCAGGTGACGACGTCGTAGCCGGCACCGGCGGCGCGGGCCTCGGTCTCCAGCGCCGCGAGCCGGTCCTCGGCGACGGGCAGGACGAGGTCGCGGCGGGTCTCCAGCAGGTCGCAGGTCCAGCCGTGGCGCAGCGCGAAGCCGCGCCCGGGGCTGTCGGGTCCGGGCTCGTCGACGTCGGCGATGACGTCCGTGCGGCCGTGCGCGGCGGCGAGGGCCAGCGCCTCGGCGAGCAGCGCGCTCCCGATGCCCCGGCGCCGGTGGTCGGGGTGCACCGCGAGGTCGAGGATCGCGACGATGCCGTTGTCGCGCAGGGGCAGGATCAGCCGCAGCGCCCCGGCGACCGCACCGTCCACCACGGCGGCACGGTGCGTCCCGGTGCGCGACCCGCCGTCGGCCACCAGCTCCCGCCCGAGGGCGACGTGCTCGGCCGCCGACCGCGGCGCCTCGTCGGGGCGGTCGGCGAGCTGCGCGGCGGCCCACACCCCGCACCAGTCGGGGAACAGGGCGTCGTCCGGGCCGAGTTCGATCAGGCGGGGATCCACCTCCCGGTTCTACCGCCCGGCACAACCGATTTCCGCCGGGCTTCAGCCCGCCGCCGGCGCCTTCGCCGGGGCGGCGCGCCGGGCGATGAGCTTCCAGTAGCTGCCCGGCATCAGCCGCACGAGGACGTCGGGCACCTTCGCGCTCCACCCGATCAGCAGCCGCGGCCGGCGCCCCTCGATCGCCGCGACGATCATGCCGGCGGCCTTCTCCGGCGGCATGGTCAGCAGCTTGGCGAACTGCTTGCGCCCCTGCTCGTACTCCTCGATCGAGACGCCGGAGCCGGTGCGCGCGCTCTCGGCGATCCGCGTCTTGATCCCGCCGGGGTGCACCACGGTCACCCCGACCTGGTTCTCCGCCAGCTCGTGCCGCACCGCCTCCGAGAACCCCCGGACGGCGAACTTGCTCGCGGAGTACGCCGCCTGGCCGGCCGGCGCGAAGATGCCGAAGACGCTCGACACGTTGACCAGGTGCGCGCCGGGGTGCGCCTTCAGCGCCGGCAGCAGCGCGTGGGTCAGCCGGACGACGGCCCGGAAGTTGACCGCCATGACCCAGTCGAACTCCTCGAGGGTCACCTGGTCGAAGCGGCCGCCGAGCGCGACGCCCGCGTTGTTGACCAGCAGGGTGGTCTCGGGGTGCTCGGCGGCGAGGGTGGCGGCCAGGGCGTCGGTCTGCTCGTCGTCGGAGAGGTCGGCGACGTGCGTGGTCACCGTGAGCGCCGGGTGGGCGGCCCGCGCACGGTCGGCGACGTCGCCCAGCCGGTCCTTGTCGCGGTCGACGAGCACCAGGTGGCTGCCCCGGGCGGCGAGCTGGGCGGCGAGCGCCTCCCCGATGCCGCTGGCGGCACCGGTGACGACGGCCGTGCCGCCGGCGAACTGGTAGGGACCCATCAGGCGACCGCCTTCTCCGGAGTGGGAACGGGCACGCGCTGGAACGTCATGCCCTCGTCCTCGAGCGAGCCGCGACGCATCAGGCGGACGTCGCGGATGTAGTTCTGGTGCAGCCGCCACGGCGTGCGGCGTCCCTGCTTGGGCAGGTCGGCCAGGCTGCGCTGCACGTAGCCCGACGACAGGTCGAGGAACGGCTGGTCGGCGCCCTCGGGCGGTGCGACCGGTGTCGCCGACACGTAGCCCTCGGCGTCGAGGTGGTTGAGCAGCCGGCAGACGTAGCGGTTGACCAGGTCGGCCTTGAGCGTCCAGGAGGCGTTCGTGTAGCCGATGACCATCGTGAAGTTGGGGACGCCGGACAGCATCATCCCCTTGTAGGAGACGGTCCCGGACACGTCGACCGGCGTCCCGTCCAGGCTCAGCGACATCCCGCCCATGGGCAGCAGGTTGAGCCCGGTGGCGGTGACGACCACGTCGGCGTCGAGGTGCTCGCCGGACTCCAACTGCACGCCCTTCTCGGTGAACGTGGCGATCCGGCCGGTGACGATCGAGGCCTGACCGCGGCGCAGGGTGCGGAACAGGTCGCCGTCGGGGACGAGGCACAGCCGCTGGTCCCACGGGTCGTACGGCGGGTTGAAGTGGGTGTCGACGTCGATGCCCGGCACCTGCTTCTGCGTCAGCCGGCGGAGCAGGTTCCGGGCGGCACCGGGGAAGCGCTGGCTGAACTGGTAGAAGGCCGTGGAGACCAGGACGTTCTTCCACCGCACGATCGGATAGGCGAGCCGGACGGGGAGCTTGGCGCGCAGGAACGTCGCCAGCGGATCGCGGCCGGGCAGGGACATGACGTAGCTCGGGGTCCGCTGCAGCATGGTCACGTGCTCGGCCGCCTCGGCGAGGTTGGGCACCAGGGTGACGGCGGTGGCTCCGCTGCCGATCACCACGATCCGCTTGCCCGTGCCGTCGAAGTCCTCGGGCCAGTGCTGCGGGTGGACGATCTCGCCGGCGAAACGCTCCTCTCCCGCGAACGTGGGCCGGAAGCCCTCGTCGTAGCGGTAGTAGCCGGAGCAGACCTGCAGCCAGGAGCAGGTCAGGCGCACCGTCTCACCGGTGTCGCTCCGGCGGGCGGTGACGGTCCACCGGGCGTCGACCGAGGACCAGTCGGCGGAGAGCACCTGGTGGTGGAAGCGGATCCTCCGGTCGACGCCGTACTCGCGGGCGGTCTCCTGGATGTAGCTGCGGATCGCCGCGCCGTCGGCGATGGCCTTCGAGTCCTTCCACGGCCGGAAGGCGTAGCCGAGGGTGAACATGTCGGAGTCCGACCGGATGCCCGGGTAGCGGAAGAGGTCCCAGGTGCCGCCGATGGCGGCCCGCGACTCGAGGATCGCGAAGGACCTGGTCGGGCACTCCTCCTGCAGGTGGCAGGCGGCGCCGATCCCGGACAGGCCGGCTCCGACGATCAGCACGTCGAGGTGCTCGACGGGGGGCTCCGGTGCCATGCGTGCACTCCTGGGTTCCGGGCCGGCAGCAACCGGCGAGGGGGTCGGCGCTGGACCCTGCGGCACCGACGGTATCGACGCACTGTCGAACGAGTCAACACGGTGTTGAGAAACGGCCGCGGCGGGCTATTCTCCGATCATGTCCGTGCCCGGCAGCGACACCGTCCCCCGGGGGCGGCGCGTCCCGCGCCCGTCCGGCGACGACCGCGAACTGGCGATCCTGGCGACGGCGGAGCGGCTGCTGGCCGACCGTCCCCTGAGCGCCATCTCGGTCGACGACCTCGCCCGGGGGGCCGGGATCTCGCGGCCGACCTTCTACTTCTACTTCGCCTCGAAGGACGCGGTCCTGCTCTCGCTGCTCGACCGGGTCGTGACGGAGGCCGACGCCGCCACGCTGGACGCGGCCCTGCTCCCCGTCGCCGGGCCGCGCGAGGGCTGGCGCCAGGCGATCACCACGTACTTCGAAACCTTCCGGGCGCACCGGGCGCTCACGCTGGCGTGGGCGGAGGCGCGCTCGACGAACGCCGAGGTCCGCGACCTGTGGGCCCGGGTGTTCCACGACTGGTCCCAGCGGTGCGCCGCGGCCATCGAGGCCGAGCGGGCCCGTGGCGCGGCGCCCCCGGGACCTCCCGCGCGGGATCTCGCCGTCCTGCTGAATTCGATGAACGAGCGGGCGCTGTACGCGACGTTCAGCGGCGACGGGCCGGCGGTCGACGAGTCCACCGTCGTCGACGTGCTGCTCGAGGTGTGGCTGCGCACCATCTACGGGACGGCGCCCGCGGACTGAGAGCTCAGCGAGGCTCCAGTTTGATCAGGTCTCCTGATCGAACCGGGTCCTGGCTCAGCACCGGTGGTGAGCCAGGACCCAGAACGATCAGGTCTCCTGATCATCCGGGGACCGCGCCCGCGGGCTGAGAGCTCAGCGCGAGACGACCGCCACGGAGTCGCCGGTCAGGCTGCCCAGCCAGACCACTCCGCCCACCTCGCGGACGCCGGTGAGCATGGTGAAGCCGTCGATGGTCCCGATCCGCCCCCGCACCACCCGGCCGGCCTCGTCCAGCCCGACGGCGCCCACCGCCGGGGCCGGCGAGGGCAGGAGCCGCTCGGGCAGCCGCCGGACGAGGGCGCGCACGGCGGACGGCAGCCGCAGGATCGAGTCCAGCGCCGCGACGCGCGGGCTGGCCAGCGCCACCCAGATCAGCCCGTCGGAGCCCAACGCGATGTTGTCCGGGTAGCCCCAGAGGTCCTCCGCGAGGACGTCGCTGCTCCCGGCCCGCGCCCCGGTGAGCCAGACGCGGCGCACCCGGCGGGCGCCGGTCTCGGCGACCGCCACGAACGAGCCGTCCCCGGCCAGGGCCACGCCGTTGGCGAACTCGAGGCCGCCGAGCACCTCGGTCACCCCGCCGTCGGGGTCCCGCCGGAAGAGCCTGCCGGAGCAGGTGCGCTGCACCAGGTCCTCGCGCCAGCGCGGGATCGGGAACCGGGTCGAGGAGTCGCTGAACCAGATCGTCCCGTCCTCGGCGACCGCGGCGTTGTTGACCGCTCCGAGCGGGCGGCCCTCGAACCGGTCGACGACGGTGCGCACCGCGCCGCCGTCCAACGCGACGGCGAGGAGGCCGGCGTTCGAGGCGCACACGAGCAGCTCGTCGGTGCCGAGGAGCTCCAGGCCGAGCGGCCGGCCCGGCACCCGGGCCACCGTCTCGACGTCCCCGGTCGCGGGGTCGAGACGCACGACGCGGCCGTCCTCGAGACCGGTGAGGACCCGGCCCGAGGGGTCGAGCACGACGTCCTCGGGTCCGGTGCCGACGGGGTGCAGGCGCGCTGCGCCGAAGCTGTCCATCCGCGCCGGCGGCGTCACTCCGGCGCGACGAGGGTGCCGGACGGCTTCTCGATCTCGCGGCCGGTCACCCCGGTCCGGACGACGGTGACCGGGCACGGGGCGTGGTGCACCAGCTGGTCGCTGACCGACCCGAGGAGCAGGCCGCGGAAGCCGCCCCGGCCACGGGCGCCCATCACCAGCAGGCTGGCGCCCTCGGCCGCGGTCATGAGCCCCTGCGCGGCCGCCTTGTGCACCGCGTGGCAGGTGACCCGCACCGACGGGTCCAACCCGGCGGCCTGCACGTGCGCGGACAGCTCGTCGAGCACGGCCTTCTCCCATTCCGGGAGCGGCGGCACGTACCCGGGCGTCCAGCTGCTCGGCTGGGGGGCGGTCATCATCGCCCAGGCCCGGACCACGTGGAGGTCCAGATCGGCCCGGCACGCCAGGCGGCCGGCCCACACCAGCGCCTCCTGCGCGCTCTTCGAGCCGTCGTGCCCGACGACGATCCCGCCGTCCACCTGCACGACCTCACACACGTCGTCCATCGCTGCCTCCTCCGGTCAGACCTGCGGCACTCGCGTGCGCAAGCCTCTCACCAGCGGACGCGCTGACGACCCCGGGCACCGGCCGCACCGGCCGGGAGGTTCAGTGCGGCACGGGTGCGGGACGGCCCATCATCACGACGACGTTGCCCTCGTCCCGGTCGTCGCGCTGCCCGGCGGCCACGTCGACGGCCACGTTCCCGCGCACCACGTGGGTCCGGGGAAGGTCCTCGGGCACCATGTCGGCCACCGCCTGGAGCGCCTCGCCGATCCGGTCGGTGAGCCCGCGCAGCGACTGCCGGGCCTGGTCCCGCTGGCGCCGCAGCTCGTCGACCTCGGCCTGCACGGCGGCCAGCCGCTCCGCGGCGGCCGCGTCGGCCCGCTCCCGCTCCTGCATCGCCTGGGCGGCCAGCCGGTCGCGCTCGACCGCGGCCTGCCGCAGGATCTCCGCCGCCTCGGTCGACGCGCGCTCGATCTGCGCCGCGGCGGCGGCGCGGTCGCGGCGGGCCTGCCCGAGCAGCTCGTCGGCGGCGTCGACGGCCATCTGCTTGATCTCGTGCGCCTTGCGCAGCCGGGCATCGGCCTCCGTCCGGGCCTCGGCGACGATCAGCTCGGCGTCACTCCTCCCGGCCTCGGTCAGGGCGGCGGCCTCGTCCTCGGCCAGCCGCAGCATCTCCTGGACGCGCTGCGAGACGGGGAACGCCTCGCGACCGGGAGGCGCGTCCGCGAGCAGGCGGCGGGAGATCTCGAGCTGCGCGGAGGTCTCGCCGAAGCGGCTGAGCAGGTGGTCGACCTGCCTCCGGACGGTCGCGAGCTCGCCTTCCGCCCAGGCCGTGTAGTTGTCGACCTCGAGGCGGTCGTAGCCGTGCAGCCGCACGCGGAAGACCGGCCGGTGGTCCAGGAGCTCCGCGAGGTCCCCCCGCACGGTCCGCGGCTGCGACGTGCCCTCCGGAGCCTGCCCGTTCGCTCCGCCGCCGGCCTTGGACGCACCGCGCATGGTCATCGATCTCCCCCTGCAGGCCACTGCTGACAGGCCGGACAGTGCCAGACCCAGGTGGCGGGGGTCCGCCACCGTGATCAGACCGTGAGAGTGGCACCGGCGTAGTTCGGCTGACCGTGGCAGGACGATCACCGTCCGCTATCCGACGGCGGATCCGCACCGTGGTCCGGTCCCGGGTGGTGGGATCGAGCGGGCGGGCATACGCGGAGGGGTGGTCGCGTTGTGCGAGGCGATAGT
>OCZS010000893.1_pt1 | contig 10229 bp, 11 predicted proteins | sample 1539071 | NCBI WGS metagenome assembly OCZS01 (sample SAMEA3113584, study PRJEB22503) | soil metagenome | reverse complement strand
CCGCACATAAAGCACAAGGTATAGAGCACTCCATACTCTTTTTCTGCAAGCGTAAGGTGCACTGTCGAGTTGAGTAGGCTAACGACTCTGCCCCTTACGATGTCGCCTGTATGAAAGGTGGCACGTCTATCACCACCCCTTCTGTCCCTGTCTCCGCGGCTTCCAACCCTTGCTGATGCAATGGCAGAAAACCCTGCATTAGATTTCTTGTCATTTATGTATAGGATCTTGACAGAGACCATGCTACTAAACAGCATATCGACATATCCGACAATGGTATCGCCCACCTTTGGCAACATCGGCGAGTTCTTTTGGTCAACCTTGACAATCCTGCGTTTTAGATCATAAACTTTTGTTCCGACAGCTGCAGACCGAACCGTCCCATCGGAAGCAATGTAAGTATTCTTGCCTCCCTCAAATTCCTCGATGGATGCAATGTGCTCGCCCGGTAGCATCGGCTTGTTGTTGTCTTTTATCATGATTTCAATGACTGGAGCTTGGAGGAAAGTTATAATTCTTTAGAGGTTTAGATTTTTAGGATTATTTGTACGAGATTTATTGCAAAACTTGCATTTGTAATCACAGATAGAGCGAAAGATAACAAAGGTATAAAGAGCGGTATTTCTAAGGTGTTGGTGTGAGCCAGAATAGCCTATCCCTAAAGGTACTTGAAGCGTATACCAGAGATGTCGGTCGGGGAGTAGCAAGAATCGACTACGACTCAATGGATTCACTGGGCGCATCAACTGGAGATGTTATTGAAATCAGAGGCAAGCGTAGGACGGTTGCTAAATGTCTACCGCTTTATCCTTCTGATGAGGGCAAGGGCATTATCAGGGTAGACGGCCTTGTCAGGAACAATGCTGGCATCGCGATAGGCGATACTGTAATTGTCAAGAAGATAAAGGCTGTCCCAGCCGAAAAAGTGATTGTGGCACCTCTTGAGGCTATACCACCAATAGACGAGCGTTATCTGGCAGATGCTCTTGAAAGCGTGCCTCTAATCAAGGGTGATAACGTGATGGTTCCATACTTTGGCGGCAGACTGACATTTCAAGTAATTGGTGTCACGCCGGCTGTAGATGCCGTTTTAGTCACACAGAAGACGGTATTCCATATTGCAGAAAAGGGTGAGACTCTCAGAGGAGTACCGCAGGTAACATACGAAGATATCGGTGGCCTAAAAGAAGAGATCCAAAAAGTTCGAGAAATGATCGAGCTTCCGCTCAGGCACCCGGAGATATTTGAGAAACTAGGAATAGAAGCGCCAAAAGGAGTATTGTTGTATGGCCCTCCAGGCACAGGCAAGACGCTTCTGGCCAAGGCTGTTGCAAACGAAAGCAACGCCCACTTTATCAGCATCTCAGGACCTGAAATCATGAGCAAATTCTATGGAGAATCAGAAGCTAGGCTGAGAGAAATATTCAAAGAAGCAAAAGAAAAGGCGCCATCAATTATATTTATAGACGAGATCGATTCTATCGCTCCAAAACGCGAAGAGGTTACAGGCGAAGTAGAAAGAAGAGTCGTGTCGCAGCTGCTATCGCTAATGGACGGCCTTGAAGCGAGGGGAAAAGTCATTGTCATCGCAGCCACAAACAGACCAAATGCACTCGACCCTGCTCTGAGAAGACCCGGCAGGTTTGATAGAGAAATTGAAATTAAAGTTCCAGATAAGCGCGGCAGGTTAGAGATACTGCAAATACATACACGCAACATGCCACTTGAGGCAGACGTGGATCAAGATAGGATCGCAGGAGTGACGCATGGCTTTGTTGGCGCAGACTTAGAATATCTCTGCAAAGAGGCAGCAATGAAGTGTTTGAGAAGGGTATTACCAGAGCTTAATCTTGAAGACGAAAAGCTATCGCCGGAAGTGCTCAACAAGCTGATAGTCACCATGAGCGACTTTGAAAGTGCAATCAAGGAAGTCATGCCATCTGCCATGAGAGAGGTATATCTTGAGTCGCCAGACATTCCATGGTCTGCAATTGGAGGCTTAGAAGAGGTAAAGCGTGAGCTTCAAGAGGCAGTTGAGTGGCCGCTGAGATATCCTGATCTGTATACAAAGCTTGGACACACCATGCCAAAAGGTCTCCTGATGCATGGACCATCAGGAACCGGCAAGACATTACTTGCAAAGGCAGTAGCAACAGAGTCTGAAGCTAACTTCATCAGTGTAAGAGGACCCGAGCTACTGAGTAAGTGGGTCGGCGAGTCAGAGCGCGGCATCAGGGAGATCTTTCGCAGAGCAAGGCAGGCAGCTCCATGTGTTGTGTTCTTTGACGAAATAGACTCAATTGCTCCGACAAGAGGTATGGGAGGCGACAGTATGGTAACAGAACGGGTTGTATCGCAGCTGCTGACAGAGCTTGACGGCATACAGGCGCTTTCAGGAGTGGTAGTAATCGCTGCAACCAACAGAGCAGATATGATTGACCCGGCACTTTTGCGTCCCGGCAGGTTCGACAAAATAGTGTTCGTCCCGATGCCGGACAAGGCCGCAAGACAAAGAATACTGGAGATACATGCAAAAGACAAACCGATGGGGCCGGATGTGGACTTTGTTAAGATCTCTGAGATGACTGAAGGTTTTAGTGGAGCAGACACAAGTGCAGTAGCAAATACCGCAGTCTCACTTGTGCTACACGAATATCTAGCAAAGTATCCGACGCCGGAAGAAGCAGCCAAACACGCATCAGAAGCACATGTGATATTACGCCATTTTGAAGAAGCAGTGAGGAAGATTAAGACACAGAGGGAAGGCAAGCCTGCAGAAAAGGCAGTCCCATACTACCGTTAAGCCAGCTGACTTCTTTTTTCTTCTTTCTCTTTTTTTGTTGTCCATTTCTGAAAATTTATTTCCCACATACATACAGAACGAACTCTTTTGCTAGAGGGCAAATGTTTTTAAGTTATTGGTTTTATGATACACCTAACTAAAAGAAATTGGTTGAAAATTCTCAAATCCAACTCGTAAAAAAACCAACAGCAGTTAATCTAAATCGCTTTGTTAAGCCCATTGACATCAACAGACTGGTCTCACAGTATGGTACACCACTTTATCTGATTGACGAAGATACACTTCATGCAAAAGCAAAAGAGCTACACAAAGCATATTCAAAGTTCAAGGGTCAAGTCAAAGTAGCGTACTCGATCAAGGCCAACTTTACACCTGCAGTAGTCAAAGCGTTCATGAAGGACGGCATAGCATTTGACCTGACGTCGCTTGGCGAGCTCTACTTTATCAAGCAGTGCAAGGCAGACCCGGAGAATATAATCTATACAAGTGTCACAGAAGAGTTAGAAGAGTACATTGAAGTGCTTCAAAGCGGCGTTAGAAGGATTGTCGTCAGTTCTTTTAATGGGATGACAAACTTAGCCAAGGCTGCAAGCAAGGTAGGAGGAGGAGCAGTACCACTGACAATGATACGTGTGAACCCGGAAGTGGGCGTCAAGGCCGAAGTTCGCGCTTCATACAGAAATAGCAAGTTTGGAGTGCCATTCAATGGCGGAACCATAGACAGCGCAGCTAAGATGGTCAAGCATTTGATGGGAAGCGACCTCTTGAAGTTTGATGGCTTTCATTTTCACCTAGGATCTCAAATCACTGACTTTTCATGCTATACCCATGCGCTGGACAAAATGGATGCATTCATAACCAAGATGAAGAAGGAAAACCCTGCCTTCCAGGTCAATACATTTGACATTGGTGGCGGAACGCCAATATTCTACAATGACCCTGTGCCAACGCCAGACCAGATGGCTGAAAACCACATCAGCAAGCTGAATCAACTAGCAGAGACACACGGTACATTTACTCTGATGATCGAAAGCGGCCGCTTCCTAGTGGCAGAATCGTCAATCCTTGTTTCAAAGATAGTGAATACCAAGGAATATAATGAGCACAAGATAGTGATTGTGGACGCAGGTTACCATATCCTACTTGATGCTGCACTACTAAAGCAAGAGTACCCACAAGAAGTAGTACCAGTAGTACCAGACAGCAAAGATAAGATGACCCCACTTGCTACCGTAAAGAATACTCATCTAGCAGGAAGACTCTGCGATACATATGACGTCTTCCCACTTTCGAAAGTGTCTGACCTAACCGAGTCGGAAGTTGGACGGTATGTATCATTCTATAACGTAGGCGCATACTCTGTAGTATTCAACATGCCATTCCACTGTCAGACTAAGCCTCCCATAGTGATGAAGGATAGCGACGGCAAGTTCAGGCTGGTAAGGAAGGGGACTACATACGATCAATTGTTCCGCGAAGAAGGCGGAGAGCTAGAGTAATAGTTTCCGCTGCCGCAAATATTTTTGCTGGCGGGAACATTTTTTAAATCAACAATTGCAGTGAGTGCAAGTGAGCGATACCAAGAAAAAGACTCGCGCACATGTATTTATTAGAGGCAAGGTGCAGGGAGTTTATTTCAGGCAAAATACAAAACAAGTAGCGACTAAACATAGGGTCACGGGCTGGGTATGCAACTTGTTGGATGGTCGTGTAGAAGCAGTCTTTGAAGGCGACAAAATCGATGTCAACGAAGTAATAGAGTGGTGTCACATTGGCCCACCAAACTCCAGAGTGGATGACGTTGATGTAAGATTTGAGAAGTACATTGGCGAGTTTGCCAGCTTTACTATCAACAACAACAACAATTAATTACTGAATTTTCTGGTATGCTTCGGCTATCTGCTTCTTTGCACGCTCTGCATCCTCGATAGTCATGACCATTACAGATACAGGTGGTGCACCTCGGCCATACCTTATAGACAATATCAAAGAGTCACCAGCAGTTGCCTCCATGTCAAGAAATGTTCTAAAGTTCAGGGTCTTGGAATACACTATTCTGTGAGGCCTTACCTCTTCTATCACATTGCTGCCAAGCGATATCACAAATTTTCGTAAGTCAGCCATTATTGGTCTAACTGGCTCTTTTAACTTTCCCAAGTGGTTTTCAAATGTAATGCGGCCAGGACTAGTGCCAAACATAATATAATGACTGTAAGGTCACATCTCTTTTATATTATTATATCCTGATCTTGATGCCATTTCTCTTTAGGTATTTCTTTACCTTATCGACTGTTGATTTTTCGTAGTGGAATATCGATGCCGCCAGCGCGGCGTCAACATCTGTCTTTTCAAACACGTCGAGCATGTGGCGTGCCTTTCCGCAGCCGCCAGAGGCAATTACAGGCACAGGCACGGATTTGCATATGGACTTTGTCAGCTCGATGTCATAGCCATTCTCAGTGCCGTCAGCATCAATACTTGTCAGCAATATTTCGCCGGCCCCACGCTGCTCGATTTCCTTGGCCCACTTGATAGCATCAAGTCCTGTTCCTTCTTTGCCGCCATAGATTCTGACCTCAAACCAAAATTTCCTTCCATCATTATCCTTGAACATCATCTTGTCTTTTTCAACAGTGTAATTTCTCTTAGCATCTATTGCTACTACAATGCACTGCTTGCCAAAGATCGACATCAGATCCATTATTAATTCAGGGTTCTTGACTGCGGCAGTGTTGATCGAGACCTTGTCTGCGCCAGAAAGTAATATGTCGCGTGCGTCTTCAAGCTTTTTGATGCCGCCGCCAACTGTGAATGGTATGTCAATGACTCCTGCCACCTTTCTCACAATGCTTGCCATTGTTTCCCTTCCCTGCTGCGACGCGGTGATGTCAAGGAACACTAGCTCGTCAGCTCCTTGCTCGCGATATTTTTTGCCAAGCTCGACTGGGTCACCGGCGTCCTTGACCTCTGCAAAATGCACTCCCTTGACGACCCTGCCGTTGTCGACGTCAAGACAAGGGATTATTCTTTTTGCAAGTGTCATTATGCTACTGCCTTCACCTTTTCGATGCTCACTTTGCCGTCGTACATAGCTTTTCCAATTATGACAGAGCTACAGCCGGCGCTTCTGATCCTTATCACATCTTCTATACTTGAGATCCCACCGCTTGCAATTATTCTTGCAGACATAGCGGCATCTGCCAATGTTTTGATATCAGGACCTTGCAATGTCCCATCGCGATCGATGCTTGTCAGCAAAAATTCATCGACCCCTATTGCAAGAAACTGCGATATTGCCTCTGCAACTGTTGTTCCAGTAGACTCTTTCCACCCTTTCACCATAACCATTCCGTCTATCTGATCTACTGAAATTGCTACTCTGCCTGCATTCTTCTTGACAAGCTTTCTTATGACCTCCGGTTCTCTATAGGCCATAGTGCCAATAACAACCCTTGATGCCATTGACAGCATCTCTTCAGCTTTTTCCAGTGATCTAACGCCGCCTCCAATCTGGAGGGGGATCCTGACTGCTTCTGATATTTTTGCGATTAGCTCAGAATTATTGCCAGTAGAAAATGCTGCATCGAGGTCAACTACATGCAGCATGTCTGCGCCGACAGTCTCCCACTTTTTTGCAGTTTCAACAGGATCATTGCTATATTCTACCTTGTTAGCAGGATTTCCCTTGACAAGCCTGACTACGCTTCCACCCATGATGTCAACTGCGGCTATGACCTTCATTTCGCTTCTTCTTTTTTGCACATTCCGATAAAGTTCTTTATCATAAGTGCACCAACATCGCCCGACTTTTCTGGATGAAACTGGACACCGATCAGATTATCCTTTTCAATCATCGCTGGGATGCTGACACCATAGTCAGAAGTCGCCACTACTAACTTACGATCCTTTGGTACAGTCTTGTAAGAATGCACAAAATATACCCACGACTGATCCTTGACTCCTTTTAGCAGCTTGCTCTCGCATTGTATTTGGAGGTTGTTCCATCCCATGTGAGGAATCTTGACCTTTCCCCTTGGAAGTATTACGACCTCGCCATCTAATATCTTCAACCCTTCCAGTCTCCCTTCCTCGCTCTTGTTAAAGAGTATCTCCATGCCAAGGCAGATTCCCAACAGCGGCATGCAATTGTCAATAGCTTTATCAAGAAAGCTTGCACTACCCTCTATTGATCTGATTGCAGGATCAAAGTTGCCGACACCGGGAAGCACCAACCCGTCAAACTTTGTCAGTCCTTTTAGATCGTAGATTATGTCAACATTTTCTGCTCCGTTGCGTTCAAGCGCAGATTTGAGGCTGAAGAGGTTGCCTGCGCCATAGTCAAAAATCGCTATTTTTGTCATTGCATAGCCCCCTTGGCACTTGGCGCGCCCTTCCTTTCGCTGTCAATGTTAGTGGCCATCCTAAGTGCCACTGCAAACGCCTTGAGTGCTGCTTCAACCTTATGATGATCATTTTCACCGTAGTAGACTACCATATGAGTGCACGCATTTAGGTTCTGCACCAATGATCTTGCAAAGTGCTCAAGATCTTCTCTTGGTACTCCTTCAATGCTATCGCGGGTAAGTTTCAGCTGCACGTTGTAGTATTGCCGCTTGACTAAGTCGATCGACACGTACGCCAACGCTTCGTCCATCGGGATAAGTGCATAACCAAACCGTGTGATCCTTGTCCTATCACCCAGCGCTTTGTCTATGCTCTGCGCCAATGCAATAGCAACATCTTCTACCAAGTGGTGTACGATGCCATCATTTGATTCGCCATTGAGGGTAATATCGATCATGGCATGCTTGCCAATTGACATGATCAGGTGGTCGATGAAAGAAAGACGTGTCTTGATGCGTGTCTTACCAGTGCCGTCGAGATTAACGTTAACATTTACCGCCGTCTCCTTTGTGACCCTTTCAATCCTCGCTTTTCTTCCGGCAGAAGCCAAGTGTATTTTAAACTACAGATGTGTACTTTATTTATTATGTTCGGTAGTTGGTTGACGCTCCTTATAATTGCCTCAACGCCCTCCTGTTTGAACTTGTCTATGGTTTTGTCCGGCTCAGAGCTGTTGCCATAGATGCCCACAAATGCAATTTTTGCGTCTGTCTCTTTCTCAGCTCGCCTTGCCATAAGCAGATCTTCTGCAGAGTCACCCACATAAACTGCAGTTCTTGCACCCATCACTTTCATCGCATGCTTGACTGCATAAGGGTTTGGTTTGGCATACTTGCGCTTTTTGTCCTCTAAAAAGACGCAGGCATCAGAGTTGAAATATTTTATTATGGGCTGGAGTGAATATTCTGCAGCGAGCCTGCTTCTGCCTGAGACTATTGCAAGATTGCCTTTGAACATTTTGTTGAGCTTTTTCATCGCTTTGGCACTTACTGCGAGCCTATCGTTCTTTATCAGCGGCCTGCCTGTCGTCCGATATTTGGGCTTCAAATGATCCTGCTTTCTGAACAGGTTCGGTCCATAAAATATCTCATCAAAAACCCGTGCAAGCATGCTATCTTTGACCGGTGCTGGATAGGTCAGTATTTTTTTCCACTTGTCAATGTCATAGTTAGCAAGGAACTTTTCCACCGAGATATAGCCGCTCTCGTCAGAATTCTCTGCTACCTTGGCAAGAAACTTCCTTCCCTGTAAGATGTTCTTTGGAGGGTTGGCAAGGATTGCAAGGGTTATAGCATAACTAGTATCCATGTCATTGTTAAAGCCACCACTCTGCCTAAACTTCAAAATGATCTGGTCGGTGACTAGTGTTCGAAAAGAACTGCCAGTAATAAATTTGAGCATGTATTCCACAGTCTCTTTGATGGCAGCATTATAGGACTTGCGAATGTCAACTAACACGCCGTCGATGTCAAAGAGCACACAATCATACATCAAATTATCTGTTCTATGCATTTAAGATACTTGTCATTCATCTCCCGTGTACCTATTGTGATCCTCATGCAGCCTCTGTGGTTAGTGATATTGCCCAGCAGCTTTACTACGATTCCATTGCTGTTGAGAGTTTTTGAAATTGCGTGGTAGTTCTTGCCAGTCTCGAGGAAGACAAAATTAGCATCTGATCTGAAAATTTTGATGCCATCAATTTTTGACAATCTGGCAAAAACTCTCTCTCTTTCACTCCTCACAGATTTGATTGTCTGCTTGACCAGATCCACATCTGCGAGGACACCTGATGCAATTGCAAGCGAAAGTGTGCTTATAGGATAGGGCGACTGGATGATAGATCGGAATACCTTCACAAATTTTCTATTTGACACTATGTAGCCAACTCTTGCGCAAACACCCTCTCCCTTTCGCTCCTCACAGATTTGATCGTCTGCTTGACCTGATCCGCATTTGCAAGGACGCCTGATGCAATTGCAAGTGAAAGTGTGCTTATAGGGTAGGGCGACTGGATGATAGATCTGAATATCTTCACAAATTTTCTATTTGACACTATGTAGCCAACCCTTGCGCCGGCAAGCCCAAATGCCTTTGATAGCGTACGAAGCACTATTACATTATTACGCTTTATTGCTTCGCTTGACAGCGAGTAATCTGCAAAGTCTACATATGCCTCGTCGATCAACACAAGTCTGTCCTCAAGCGAATCGACGACTTCAATTATTTCCTGTCTATCAAGCTGGTTGCCAGTAGGATTGTTTGGCGAGCAGATGTAAATAAGGTCGGACCTCTTTGCAGTCTTCATAAACGCCTTTTTGTCAAGCGTAAAATCGAGCTCTAGCGGAACTTGATATACCTTTATACCATGAAGCTTGCACCGATTAACAAAATATGAAAATGTGGGAGAAAACACTGTTGCGTATCTACCTCCAAGCGTTGACAACAATAGTTCAATTATTTGGTCAGACCCGCTGCCAACAGCTACACACTTTACGCTGACACCGGCATACTTGGCAAGCCGAGCATAGAGCTCATCCATCTGGTCAAGAGGGTATTCTCTGAGATCTACCTGCTTTGCAGCTTCAGCTGCTACGCCTGCGACAAAATCCCTATCAAGCGCGAAATTTTCATTTGAGTCTAGCTTAATTGCACCTTCCACTTTTTCCGGTTTTGAATAGTAGTCGAGCCAAGCAATCCGCTTGATGTTATCACTGAGCCAGCTATTCTTTTTTTTCATTCATCCTCTCGCCTTCACTGCTTCATAGTGGTTCAGGAGTCCCTCTGCAGATGTAATTTCCCTAATGGATCTATCCACCTTTGCCAATCCTGACTTGTTTACTTTCACCTTGTTTACTATTTTGACAAAGTCAAGCACTGAAAGTGATGCGCGGGACTTGCCAAATCCAAGGGTAGGAAGCACGTGATTTGAACCGAGGCTGTAGTCGCTTGCAGATGATGGCGCATACTGTCCAATCAGCACAAGTCCAGCTGAATCAATCTTCTTGGCAATAGCGTCAGC
>OCZS010000892.1_pt1 | contig 10233 bp, 11 predicted proteins | sample 1539071 | NCBI WGS metagenome assembly OCZS01 (sample SAMEA3113584, study PRJEB22503) | soil metagenome | reverse complement strand
TATTTCAACTGATGCTAGACCAATAGGGATAACATATAATGAATATGACGGTAACATTTATGTTACAAATTCAATAAATGGGACAATTTCAGTTATTGATGGACTTCTTAATACAATAATTGATACTATTGATGTATTTGGTAATAACAATAATAATCTTACTGGAATAGCATTCAATTCTAACAATGAAAACGTTTATGTAGCTAACACTAACGCAGGAAGTATTTCTATCCTAGGATAGAGCTTGTAATTGAGCTAACTCAAACTCTCCTAACAGAAGTGATAACTTATACTATATGGGCCCAGTGGGATATGAAACAAATTTGACCTAAATATTGGTCCTTCTATAAAATTAATTAGTCATTTTTTCCTATTGTCGGAGCTTTAACAATGGTATGTTAAATAAACTATATGATGTTATTCCGATTTATTTAATTACTTCATTCCTTTTCAGTTTCTAAAAATTATTAATGCAATACATATAGATTTTAATTAAATCATTGACATATAAAAGTTGAAAAAATAAGATGATAGCTGTATAGGAGATATGGTTTAACAAGTTTACAAAAATACTATTTCCTTAACAAATAATATTTCTACACATGGTTTTTCTCAAAAACTATATATTTAAAAATTTTTATTCAAATAAAAAGTCCTTTGCCTCAAAAAAGCCTGCCAATTCTTTTGACAGTTGGTCACAAAATATACCTAAAACCTCAAAATCAATATAAGTTAACTTTTTTTTACTAAACATTGCCAAAACTGCAACTGATTTTCCTTTGTAAATCAATGGATATGCGGCAAAAGACTTTAGGTTTTCTCTTTTTGCCCAATCAGGATGTTTTATTCTAGGATCATTTACAACATCATTTGTAACAACCGCTTTTTTTGTTTTTACTGCAGGACCAATTTTTAATGAATTAATTGATACTTTTGAAAATTCCCCTTTTATTCCAGTATACATTCCTGCAGAAAATTTTAAAATCAAATTTTTTTGCTTATTATCAACAAACCACACTCTGGCAAATGCTGCATCAAAGTATTTTACCAAACTTTCTACAATTGCCTGTAATCTTTCATTAAGAGTATTGTACTTCCTAACAGAACTTAGGATTAGAAATGCTTTTTCTTTTTTATCTTTAATTCCTTCATCATCATAAACTGAATATGGTGCAGATTTAATCATTTTAGATTCATATGATCTAAAATCTGAAATCAATGAAGAAAATCTATTTACAAAATTATCAGTTTCCAATTCATATTGTTCAACTGAATCAAATATAAAATTACAAATCCAATCATAATCGCCACTTAATCTGTTAGAATATAAACAAAATGATGATTGGTTCACATAGTCAATTAATTGTTTGATTTTTTCCTGTGATGATTTTCCATACTTGAATTTTAGTAGAACAATACGATTAATTTTTTCAGAGATTATGTTTGGATTTAGAATTGCTGAATACCCTAATACTATATTATTTTTTTCTAATTTTTGTATTCTATGTCTTACTCCTCTATCTGTAATAGTATGTCCTGCATCTTGGAGGATTTTTCGTAGATCTTGTGATGATAGCCTAGCATTTTTTCCTAGTTGAGCTAGGATAATTTTATCTACTGTATCAAGCATAATTTCTCTGCAAATAACAAGATAATATTTATTTCCAAATTGGACATTATTACTATTTATGATGATTGATGTGTGCCTACAATCTCGTCCATATTGGACAAACTTTTAAAAGGATATTTCCAGCATACCTATATGTTTTTTCTAATATAATATAGCTATGAATAAAACCCAAATCGAAAATAGGATAGAATACAAAACTGTCAAAATAAATGGTCTTGATATTTTTTATAGAGAAGCAGGTCCAAAGAATTCCCCAACAATTTTGTTGTTGCATGGCTTTCCAACATCATCACATATGTTTCGCAACCTAATACAAAAATTGTCTAATGAGTTCCATCTTGTAGCACCAGACTATCCTGGATATGGAAACAGCTCGATGCCATCGGTTGATGAATTTGATTATACATTTGAAAATATGACGAATATTATCTACAAGTTTACAGAAACAATTGGATTAGAAAAATATAGTCTTTATATGATGGATTATGGTGCACCAATTGGATTTAGACTATTTTCAATGCAGCCAGAAAAAGTGCAAGCATTTATTATACAAAACGGAAATGCCTATGATGAAGGTCTAGGAGAATTTTGGAATCCAATAAAAGATTGGTGGAATAATAAAACTCCTGAAAATGAAAAGAAACTTCATTATCTGGTGACTGCAGAGACAACAAAGTGGCAATATATTAACGGAACGAGAAATACTGAATCAATCAGTCCTGACAATTGGATAATCGATCAGGCGAGACTAGATAGCCTGGAAATGCTGCAATTCAACTAGCAATGCTTTATGATTATAAAACAAATCCTCCACTATATTCACAATGGCAAAAAAATTTTAGAAAGTATCAACCTCCTACCTTAATTGTATGGGGGAAAAACGACTATATCTTCCCAGAATCAGGAGCACATCCATACAAAAGAGATCTCAAAGATATAGAGACATATATTCTGAACACCGGTCACTTTGCTTTGGAAGAAGATTGTAACCTAATTGCTGATAAAATTTCTAGTTTCTTTTATTCCAGACCAGAAATAAAAGCAGAAGTTAAGGCGATTGAAGCATAATATATAATTAGATATCAACGATCACATTCCATTGAAAGCTATTGAATTCTTGATTCAATCCTATTTTTTTGGAATTCATGAAGTAATATTGAGATAAATTAGGAATTAACCTCCTACTATCCATATAAATTTATTTACAGTTCAATAAATAAGAATATAAAAATCTCAAATCGGTATTTACGATAAATTTGTTAAGATAGAACGGATTCAGTGGGATGTGAAACAAATTTGACCTTACTTTTGGTCCCTTTTTTAAAGGATTCAATTTTTATGAAGAATATTAATCGTCCAAAATACCACTTTTGAAAAATACTATAAAAACTAATAAAAAAGAGTTATCTATCTCTCTAATTTCCATATCTTGGTTATTGCATTTCCTTGCTGATCTATTTCATCTGCTAATACTCCAATTGTGTTTTTTAATATAGATAATGGTCCTGTATCGTTTGTATCAAAAGTAACAGATCCTAAGTTTCTAATTTTTCCATCATCATGCATTTTTCCAATAGTGTTAAAAGTATATTTTGCTACACTATTATCTAATGTTATTAGCATACCATAACCTTTACCATACCAATAGCCATCATCCTTTAAAGTAGTCCATACTGTTCCAGAGTCCCACACAGGAATATCTATTTGCAGTGTTGCATTACCTGACCAAGATATTTCAAATTCTTGTTTATCAATATCTGATATTCTCATTCCTTCACTCTGGGTTTTCGATTCTAAAATTATTTCACCTATATTTAATGAAAGTTCCTTATTGACTAGTGTTGTTGGACTTGTCATATTGGTCATATTATTTTCCGTCTGTGCATTAACCATAATAATTGATGTCACCAAAAACAGTGGCATAATCAATATTCCAATACTTAATAGATATTTCATTGTTTATTATTAAAAAGCCTAGAATAAATATATTTTTCAGAGTTATTAAATAAAAAAGATAGACATATTTTTTATCATTGAATTAAAAAAGCTGTTAAAGTTATTGATCTTTTAAATAAAAAATTTAATTTTACTTTGTTCCTTTAAATGACAATTTCAATATTTAGATCAAGTTTCATAATAAATAATATAATAACATATCATATTATTTATATTATAATAGTTGTGGTTAGATTTTTGAAATTTTATAATTAATAGATTAATTACATTTTTGTATCTTTCACAATGGGATGTGAAACAAATTTGACCTAAATTACGGTCCTATCTTAAATTAAAATCCATAATCCTAATTTATGAAAAATTGCAATTTATTTTCCTTATATCAGATATGATATTGTTTGATTTCCAATTAAATTCAACTATTTCAATTCAACTATTTCAATCCAGTTTGGATCTTTACCAGACTCATAGCGATCCAAGAGTTTTAATTCTCCCGTTTCTGGATTGATCGCATGTACCGATACATGATCTGATTTTTGTCCTGCAGCAATTACAAAATTACCATTAGGATCAATGTTGAATCCACGTGGGAACTTTTCGGTATTATAACTTCCAATATAAGCCAGGTTATTTGTGTTTTCGTCAATAGAAAATACGATAATTTTGTTTGTGGCTCTTTCACTTACGTATAACCATTTAGCATCAGGTGTTATGTGAATATCTGCAACTTTAACAGTATAATCTTCTCTCTCTGCCATGCCTTGCATATTATTTTGGTCTACAGGAGTTGATGATTCAAAGCTTTTGTTAGGAGGAGGAAATATAGAAATTCTTTGCATTTCGGTTAAAATTCCTGTCTTGTTATTCATTTCATAAGAATAAACTGTACCATCCAGTTCATTTGAAACATAAACAAATTTGTTATTTGGTGAAAAATCAAAATGTCGTGGTCCAGAACCATCTTTAGTATAAACAACATGAGGATCATTTGGTGTAAGAGTTCCGGTGGATTCATTAAACAAAAATTGTTTTATCTGATCATTTCCTAAATGAGGTACATATACAAATCTATTTGATTGGTCAACTAAAATTGAATGGGGCTTTGGATTCGTAGGAATTACCTGTATGGGTTCTGCTTGAACTATACCATTAGGGCCTATTGGATTAACTGCAATTTTTGCACCAGTATAAGAAGTTGATAAAAGAAAACGTCCTGTTTTATCTACTGAAATATATACCATGTTATCTGGTAATGATTCTTTAGAAAGCTGAGTTAGCTTACCAGTCTCGGAATTAATCGAATAAGAAATAACAGAAAAAGGTTCTGAACGAATAGAAGCATAAAGGAAACTATGATCTGGACTCAACGTCATATGCATTACATTTGGACCAGCAGGTACCTTTTCTACTAATTTCATATCTCCAGTTTGAGGGTCTAACTCCATTACTGTAATATCTCCGTCTCCACCATTAGAAATATACACAAAGGTTCTATCTGAATTAGCATATACAAACATAGTATCTGAATTGAGTTGATTTATTACTACAAATAAAATTGGAATCATTATCGCCGACACAAAAATTCGAAACATGCAACCATAAAGTGTTTTCGACATTATTAAATTATCTATATTTGCTATTAGTAGATATTATAGCTTGAACAAACATTTTGGAATCATTTGATGATAAAACCATAATAGTAACATTTGAAATGCCTGTTACAACCAATGAGATACAAATGAATAATTGTATTCTAACCAATTATAAAATTACTTTGATAGGAATATTTTATATAATCTATCTGTGGTTGTTGAAGCTGTCCGTGTATATTTTTGATTGGTAATTTAAAAGAAATTCATTTACTGATATATAATTTAATAAATTTGGAATATTATAAAGGAAAAAAATAGAAAAGTATATCATAATGGGGCCAGTGGAATGTGAAACTAATTTGACACAAATTTGGTCCCTTCAAAAAGTTGATTACAAAAAGTTGAGATATTAACACAAATAGTAAATGCACAGCCATTTCTTAGCAAATATTTTGAAACTACAAAAAATGTTTTGATTTATAAAAATAAAATGTCTGCTTTACAATAAAAAAATTTTTCCTTGGAATAATAATAGTAACTATACTGACTTAATTTTGTTACATTGTAATTTCACATTCTTAATAACATATTAAGCTAGTATTGTGTCTTTACAGTGTGTTTTTTCCTCTTACCAGAGTAATAGTTTTTTCTCTTTATTTTATTTTTAGGTCTTTGTATCTCCTGTTCTGTTGAATCTATAAATACTTTAAATCCTGGAAAGTATAGTTCTACTTCTTGTACAGTTCTTAGCCTTCTTGTAAGATTGTATAACTTTTGAGGTAATGGAATACAACTTGATACTAGAGGTTCCATATAGCGTATATCTCTCTGTACATTGCTTTGATCTAGATAAATAGAAAACCAGATAGTGTATGTGTTATGTACGGTTTATAGTATACTAAAAGCATAAGAAATCTGTCTCTTACTGAATGTTTGAAATGTCTTCCTGCGCTTATACCACGAGTTCTATTCTTATTTTGTTTAGATAAGCGTTTTATATCATTTTATGGATATTTAGACTCTATTTCATTGTAAATTGAATTAAATTCAGATAATTCCAATCCAGTAAATGAGCTGAACAATAACGGTTTTTTAGATAACCTATCATAATTTAGTAAATTAAGAAATTATTGCAGAAATGAGGAATATAGCTGTAAGCTTTTTAATTATGCAAAGGATCTAATTATGTTTCTGTTCTTATTCTTAGAATTATTGATTACCTTTTTCCTCATCCTCTTTATTGTCATTATCCTTATCCTTATCGTTGTCGTTATGATTGACTTCTAGTTCTCTTACAAATTCTTTGATATCTTCTTCACTGATGGATAATTCTATTCCTGTGTCTTTTTCTAGATTCTCCTTTTGTTGTTTGGCTTTGATTACGATATCTTTTAACAATTTATTTTCACGCTCGGACTCTGACATTCCAATGCTATGAAGAAATTTGGATTCCGCCATTGTTGAATTTTTAATCATTTCTTTTAATTGTTCGTCCTTTGAAATTGAGATGGCCGATAATGAAAGACCGACAAGTATCAGATATGATCCAAGACCGTATGAGGAAACAGTGGAAAATCCAAAAGGCGGGTATGCCATATTTGTTAGAACCGATTGGGAACCAGAAAAGAATAACATAAATCCATATCCAGCCATAATTAAATAACTTGCAAATAATTCATTGCCTTTAAAGTTCTTGACTGTAAGTTTGAATGCTATGTAAAACAAAATCCCTCCAAATGTTGAGTTCAAAGCAACGACACTGTAGAATATTAGTTGTTCAAATTCTTCATGTGGTTCATAGATGTGAAGATGATATACCATTAAAGTGGAAAAATACAAAAGCGGTAGACTGAGTAGGAACCAGTATTTTGCTCGTCCAATCTTGTAAGAATAATGATATAAAATTAATGCTGTTCCACCCCATTTAAGGAAAAAAGATGCCATGTCATTATATTGATAAGTTTTGGCAAAGATTTTCCAGATTGAACCTTCATCAGTAGAAAGAAAAGTTCCAGGAGATGTGGGAAGGATGGAGATAAAAAGTTTCTCACTAAATTGATAGGTAAATACTAACAGTATTGCAAATGATGCTATTGCAGCAGTTGCAAAAGATAATCCATATACGAGTACTAAAACTGAATTGCGATTAGTTTTATACCATGAAAGAAATACGTGAGTAAATATGGCCATCAGGATAGTACTTAGCATGTAACTTATCAGAGTCACTAGCATTGAGGATACCGGCAAATAATTCTGGTTTATTATTATTTCTAAGATAAGAAACACAAATATGGTTATTATTGTATATTGACTTATAGAAACAAATCTATGCATTAATCTTATTTTCCCATTTTTTTTCCTAACCTCTTCGCTTTTTTTACCTACAAATTGTAGAACAAATATCTGACCTATCATAGTTATTATTGATAAGGTGATGAAAAGAACAATTCCTCCAAAGGTTTTTAGCGGTTTACCAATTAAGTCACCTGTTTGATTTAACAATGTGTCTAAGGATAGAACAGCGATAAGAACATAGATAACAATATGTATATTTTTTGTACCGAAATTAAGCAGTTTTTTGATTTGGAGAGTAAAAAAATTTAATGGAGAATTCATTAGCCATGCAGAGACTGGTTGTTATATATGATTTTGTGTTAACCAGTTCCTCTTCCTGCACCCGATATAGTCCCAGAACCTAGAGCGGTCATGTTTTGATCGGTATTGGTCATGTTTTGATCGGTATTGGTCATGTTTTCTTGCGCGGAAATGGTTATTGTTGGATATGCAAGTAACATCCCTAAACCCGTTAATGCCGTCATAATGATTAAAGTCGTTATTTTAATACCCGCGTTATTCAATACCTCAAAATATGAAAATATGAATATAAACATATTGTTGATTTTTCAATACTACTTCACTAACTTGGTTTTGTAATAAATTTTCTTTACTTATTGCTAAATGTTTAACTGCTTTCAAATATTCTACTAATAATTCATCTTCTGTTATTTTATAATATGAATCTGAAATTCCAATTGAATGACCCATCAATATTTCTATGTTAATACTTTTCATACCTGAAATTTCACATCTTGTTTTAAACCATTTTCTTAGTCCATGATCTGTCTGGAATTCATATCTATTTCTTTTTAAATTTGATTTCTTTCTAATACCTTGGGTCCAGAGAGCATCTTCCATCAATCTTTTAATTCCAGATGATTTGAGTTTCTCTGGATTCTTTATTGTTCCATGATGATAATATCCTTTTTTTGTATCCCATAACTGTCTCATTACCCAACTATTTTCATAAATTTCTTCACCGCTATCTTGCCGATATTTCTTCCATTTTTCAAGTTCAAAATATGTTTCTGAAGAAATAAATGAAAAATATTGCTCATCATCACCAGCATATATAATAATTTTTGCTGCAACAATTTTGCCTTGATGTTCAATTGGTTTAATATCTTTCCATCGTAAATAATCCCATGCTCCTAATCTTTTTCCAGAAGTTGTGCCATTGTGTATACAATTCCTTTGATTCATCTATCAGGATAATTACATAGTTGTTGGATCTCTTCTATTGTTGGTGCTCTATCATCTGCATGTCTTCTGATTTTTGGTAGTCCTCTTGTTATTTTTTTCCATTGAATAGGAATATCCGACATTTCACAGAATAATTTTATTGCTTCTATGATATTTCGTAACGTCGCTCCTGTAATTTCTTCATTTTCAACTCTTTCTTTTTGAAATTGTACGAATTTCACTATGCAATTAAATGCCCAACTCGAATTATTCGTTCCTTTATTTGCAAAATAATTACATCTTTCTTGAATTGTCTGATCAGATTTAAAATCTAAATAATTAAAGAAAATTTTTAATCTCCTAAAATAGTAATCTCTTGTTACTTGTGATCTGACTGCATATACAAATAATGAATATGCATTAGATTCCTCAAGACTTTGTTCTATTAATTTCATTGATTTTTGATTCACCTTTCTATTTTTCGAGTGAATCCAATTTGAGAACTATTATCACAATGAGACCAGTGGGATGTGAAACAAAATTGACTTATTTTTTGGACCCATATTAATAAAATTATAAGAATTCTATTCCTAAAATATCATAAATAGATTAATTAGAATTAGAATCTTTATTGTCTAATCATTTATGTAGTAATATTAAAATCAATTTCACTATTAATAAATGAATCATCGTATTTGATAATTGTATTATTTTCTATTTTATTTATTTTCTTCTTAAATTGTATATAAATTCTTGTAAACTCATATTTTCCAGAAAGGACTACATGAGGCATTTGACATGGACTTTCTCCTTCAGTGGTCATGAAGTATGTATTATAATTAAACTTACCCCATTTAACAAAGATTACGACAGTATATGATCACAAATATATTAATTTGCTCTAAAATGTTTTGTTTGAAATTCATTTTTTAAATAATTTAACTGATCCCTTATAAACTATATGAGGTCAGTGATTTCCATTGTGATATTGATTCTTAAAATGGACCCATAATATTAAACAAAAATCGAATAATTAAACATATGTATTACACATTTAAAGAAAGTTGTAGAATGATGATACTATTTTGCCAAGTATTATGATGTTGGTTATATCTGTGAATTTCTATAATTTTGTATAGTGAAGTATTTTGGATAATTGTAAAAATAGTCGCTAAGAGGATGCCTCAACAAGCTATCTGTAACATTCTGTAACTCTTGCCTTCTTACTCATCTTATTGTAACTAGTACTATGTGTTGCCATACTGTGTAGATGTTATTGCTCTTTCTATGCAAGTAAAATGGAATCTTACAATGTTTGAGAATGCGGTATAATAATTCTGCTAATCTAACGTATTTGGGTTATTCTTAATTCAATGATATGAAAATTTAGTTATAATGTATGAGGTATTTATTATCTATAATGCTTTTTAGAGTTTAAATAGTAAAAAAGTAATAAATATATCTTATTGCTATATATTAAGAATGCCTAGAGATTTGAAACATGTCATTGAAGGTTTAGAAAATATAAAAAATAAA
>OCZS010000891.1_pt1 | contig 10235 bp, 11 predicted proteins | sample 1539071 | NCBI WGS metagenome assembly OCZS01 (sample SAMEA3113584, study PRJEB22503) | soil metagenome | reverse complement strand
ATAGGTATATTGTCGTAGGTAGATAAGAGGTTATTATAGTGAAGTTAAATACACTCTACTTTTTCTGTTCTTTGATTCGGGTCCCACCACATTATACTTCACAAAATCGTACCATTAGAGCAACGAAAACATTAATCTATAATATTCTATAGTAAAAATCTGTGGAGAATTTGGACGTAACCACATCGTATCGACCCTCCTCCCCTAATAAATGTCCGGCTTGTAACATGGAATTTAAAAGCCTTGGAGCGAGACAGAGGCACTTGGTGAGTGAGCATTTTCAGCATGGGGATCTCGCTTGGCTACGAAAGAGTACCCCTGCTAAATATAAACAGGAAATTCAGCCTATAAAGCCATGAATAAAGACCACTTATTGGCAGCAAGTATATTGCTGCAATCTAATCCATGATACGGAGGCATGTATTTAGTTTTGCTGGGTATGTATAAATTGTCTAAGGCTTCCAAGTAAATTTGGGCGACTGCTTAAAGAATTCATAGGGATTATACAGAGTGACCTTCTCAATTTCTCCTGCCCCAAATTCACCTGATCTTCTCATTTCTCTGGCAACTAATGGAACACTAAGGGGGTCGGAAATTCCCCAATCCGCTGCACTGTGTATCATTATGCGTTCTGTCCCATGCTTTTTTATTATTTTCATGGCCCGTTCTGGGGAAAGTTTTGTGTACGGATAAACCGACAGGCCGGCCCACATCCCCATTTCTAAAGTCTGGCCTACTGTCTCCTCCACGTTGTGATCTACTAATATTTTATTTCTAACATACATTTTTTTATTGTCTTCCCTAAGTATTTTTTCGATTCTTCTAATTCCTTCTGGCTTGTTTTTATGTGGTAAATGGATTGTCGTGAGCATATTCTTCTCTGAAGCGATGTCCATTTGTTTTATAAATATCTCCTCTTCCAAATCGTTAATCAAATTGTAGCCTATTTCACCTATGGCGACCACCCTTTCTCTATCTAAATATCCCTTGCTAACCATCGCTTCCAGAGCATCTAAAGCCAGCGGCCTTTCTGCAGCTTCTTTCGGGTTCACTGAAACGCACACAAAATGCTCTATCCCAAATTCTTTGGCTCTGACTGTTTCAAATGTTATCATATGCTCCCAATAGTCTTCAAATGTTCCTACAAATCTTCTCGGAGCACCAAGCCAAAATGAAGGCTGAACTATGACTTCAATCCCCGCTTTAGACATATTATCATAATCATCAGTGGTTCGAGAATACATGTGAATATGAGGATCGAAGTATCTGCTCACGGTTTATGCCCTTTTTTCTTTCTCACCAATATATTAAGCAAATGATACGAGATTACAAATGATGTTTTTAAGAATGAAAGTTCACCTTGGCAGCTTCCTCCGACTCGATTCCTAGAAGATATAATGAGATATTTTTGACTGATTAGTTCCTTTTTAACCGTGTCTTGTTGAGTGTACTAAAGTTAGAGGCAAGGTGGTGAAAGCCGATTGATAGAATATTACTTCCAGCGGCAGGCCAGATATTTTAGACTGCTAATTGCGTATCTGCAGGATGCCTGCCTGCCAATAATGATATTAGTGCTGGCTAATCGATGAAAAATAATATATTTTATGACAACCATTCATTGCCAACACTAAGTGCCTCCATCAACATACCAAGATATCGTACTGGTAAATGGTCCATCTTCCTCGGCGGCAATGAATGAATTAGCATCATTGCCAATGCTAAATCCCGTTTTTATCTGCGTGATTTCGTATACTGCAACCTGTGAAATTCCAGGGATCACTGTTGCGGGTGCCAATCCATTATTGCTGAAATTTACATCTCCAGCAGACGCCGAATTCCTCTGCTATGGTCATTGTAAGTGTATTAATAAAGTTCCTGTAACACCTGATGGCAAACCAACACCTGCTATAATTACACGCGCGGCTCTTAAGTTGTCAAATATTCCATTCTTCGTGGTCGAGGCAGGTTCGAAGATAAAACCATCTATACCACACATCTCATTTAACGTACCGCCCGGCAAGAATATACAATCTGGAATTGGCTTGAATATTGATGATGTCAAAAAGGCATTTGAATATGGAGTTATCCTTGGAAGACAGCTTGGGCGTACTAACAGTACTGTAATAATCGGCGAAAGTATACCGGGAGGTACCACTACTGCCCTGGGAGTGTTGACTGCCCTCGGGATAGACGCCAAAAACAAGACTAGCAGCAGCATGCCCAAAAATCCTCACGACTTAAAAAATCAAATAGTTTCACAGGGCATGAAGAATGCAAATATCTCATTCGGAGATTTAAAGGGAGACCCACTTAGAGCAATTTCAGTCTTGGGCGATCCTATGGTTCCCTCGGTGGCTGGAATGGTAGATGGCATTCTTAACCTCAGTTCTAATAATACTCATGTAATGCTCGCAGGAGGAACCCAGATGGCGTCAATACTAGCCGTCTTAAAATCAATGGGCCGCCCCCTTGAAAGAATCTGTATTGGTACCACAGCCTATGTGGCAGAGGATAAATCCTCAAACCTTGAGAATCTGATTAAAGCAATATCTACTGACACTCGCATTTACAAATCTGATCCACACCTAGTATATTCATTGTACCCTGGTCTGCGGTCTTTTGCAAGGGGCTTTGTGAAAGAAGGTGTTGGTGCTGGAGGAGTTTCGATTGCAGCTATGCTGAAATCTGAGGGACAAATTAACGGGGATATTTTGCTTAAGGCGATAGAACAAGAATATGATACTATAATCAGTAAGACGAGATGAACTGGGATTTCTCTTTTTCTGCTCCTATGAATAAGACAAGCCTAGAGACCAGATTGACAAGGCCGTATCGAATCAAATCCGGTACAGAATCCCTCACTGCCCTTTTGTAACTACTTTAGCTCTTAGCAGCTCATATGCTTTCGCGGCGTCTTTTTCGCTAAGTATTAGCACGATTTCATTGGGAGTGAAAAAGGCATCATGCAATATTATTTGATTTTTGTAAAGGACATCGGACACTATAGATAATAGATTGTATGGGTTTCTCTGTGGGCCTTCAACAGACCTTGTGCTAACAGATGACGCGAGCGTTATTGTTATTTTTGAGAGTCCTGCTCTCATCCTGCCGTCAAACTTCTGAGAGGCTAGAGTAAGAATATTTCTAATTTCTTGGACATCTTCAGCAAATAGTCGAAGTTGTTTATTTGTTTGAAAAAGGTTATAATAAAAAGGGCTGCTGCTACGGCCATCTTTTTCAAACATCTCATCTAGTATGTTAGAAAGCTGTTCGAAATCTCTGTCATCAAAATCTACATCAATAATACTGCCAGTCAGTGACATCCTGGTGCCTTCTCCAAAGTGGCCTTTCTTATTACCCATCAAGTTATCTTCCTGCCGCTGTTCGTTTTGCAATATATCGGCAAATCTTTTAATAGCGACAACTATCGTACCAATATTAACTTGCGTGGCTGTAATTTTTTCAACTTCTGGTCTTATCCGCTGTGCCAGAGCAGTATAATTAGCAATTCCAAACTGTATCGCCTGGAAATAAAGAGGATTGGATGATAATACCTCACGTATGGCGAAGGGGACAGAGACCGTGCCTGAGTACATTATCTTGCATGATAATAAGGCAAAATCGGTAATAAGTGTTACCACAACGTAAAAAGTGCACGTATCATGTAATATCACTTACACCTTGGGCCATCCCCTGTGGAGAGATCCAGGAAAATTTAGCACTGATATTTTTTATGCGGAGGTAGAGATTTTGCAGACGCCGAAAATGTGCTGAACCGAATATTAGAACTGCGCGAGAATGGAACCCTAAGATGTGACACAGTTTCCTTCCTGCTGTAATAGAATTAAAAGGATCCATGATCTTTTGTCAGGTTCTTAGAGTTTTTATACCCAACATGCCGTATAGTTGTCTGATCTGAATGTTCAGACGAATAAGCGCGATTATTCTTTTGGTTCAAGACATGAAAAAATCCATCGATTTTTATAGCAACGTGCTTGGAATGGAAAAGAAGCAGGAGTCAGAGGACTGGGTAGAGTTTTTGAAACAAGGTACCGTTATAGCGCTGCATCCTGTCAAAAAGAAGGTAAGCACTAATGAGGATCAAAATAACAGAAGAACCAAAAGGAGCGGAAATGCTCTGATAGGGTTCAACGTTAGCGATCTGGAATCTGTGTGCAACGAACTCAAAACGAAACAAGTTAAATTCCATAAGAATCTGAAAAATGAATCATTTGGAAAGCATGCTATCATAGAAGATCCTGAGGGAAATCTAATATCCCTAGCCGAGATGGCTCCTAAGGAGGAGTTTATGCAAATACCCTATTATCATGGATTTGCTCCCGTCTAGCGAATAATCAAATGAAAAACAGGTCCAGGGCTGGTCAATGTCGATCAGGGATTACCTGTTGACCTCATAAGAGAACTTGTCGCTTACTAGGATAGGGACATCGGGATATAGTTACTCTTGGAATAAAGGCAGCCCCTCCCCTTTTAAATGGTATTTAAGCCAAGGGTTTAACTCGGTTGAGGTTAACGCCAGTTTTTATCGTTTTCCGTCTGAAGGCTGGATTCGAACATGGCTATCCTCTCCTGAGGATTTTACTTTTTCTATAAAGGTCCATAGATCAATAACTCATTTTACCAGACTCAGAGAGAGATCATTAGAGCTTTGGAAAAAATTTAGAAAGTCCCTTAAGGAACTCGAAGGTGAAGGCAAAATAGATTTCTGGCTGTTCCAAATGCCATCCAATTATAAGAACACTGAAGAAAACCTAAAAAGTGTTAACAGATTTTTTGAATCAGTTAATTTAGGGGATAAAGCAGTCATAGAATTTCGGGACCCACTATGGTGGAACGAGGTTGACAAAATTATTAGCCTAGGAGCGGTTTATTGCTCCGTCAGCGCTCCCAGTCTGCCTGATGTCTTAGTGCCTGCTAACAACGTGATATATTTGAGACTACATGGATCTAGGGATTGGTACAAGACAATATACTCTGAGAAGGAACTTGATGAGGTTATTTTGCGACTAAAAGAGGCAAAGGTGAATAAGAAGGCAATTTATTTGAATAACGACCACGGAATGCTTAAGAACGGACAATATATCTTGGAGCATTTTTAGCTTGTTGGACTGGGTTTGTGTCTCCATGCGTCTCCATGATATCTCTTTTTTTAGTGCACAAAGCATGTAAGCCATGTTACGTCTAGGTAACTTTCTAGAGATATTCTGACATTTCCTCTATGGGAGTTACTAGTGTATTGCCGGCGATCAGTTAATATCCGTAAGCACCATCTTCTGGCCTGCATTGGTTGCATAAGTTCATTTCTTTGTTTTTATCTGACCTTGACCGCATAATTTCTACATTAGCCATTCCACACCGATCACATGTCCCTTTCAAGCCGCTTTAGTGGTGTTTGTCTTCCTATTTAACTACCACATGACTCATTTTTTTGAATCGACTGCCACATCTAATGAAAATGCATACCCGATGCCCGTACTGTCGTAATCAATCAGCAGAAGGCTGGATGGCAATAAGATTGAAACTAAAGGCTCGAACAGGAACATCTTAAATAGAGCTATTACACCCTTAATCTACGGATAAATATACACTCTAATTGAGGCAGTAACAATGACTGGGAACTCAAAGAAAGTTGAAAATTGCGTAATTTGCGGATGTACGGAACATCGATTAATTGGCTGCCTTGTACATTGGAAAAGTCATTGCAAGAACAAGGATGGTATCTGCGTAAAAAGAGATTTTTAAGAAGATTTAACCGCTCTCGTTACTTGAGTTCGTACAAGGCAACCGACAACTTGAATACAAACTTTTCGTCTGTCTTTTCGGCTATTGGGACAACGTATTTCTGGGTCTCCTCCTTGTAGCGCAGCACTTTATCTTTCTGCGTAGCGTTTTTCAGGCTCCTAATGTTGTCAAGACGATCTGCAAGCTTAATGTACCTGACATCCTCCGAACCTACAGCAATATTCCTAAAATACTCTCCTAAAACTCTTTCTTTATCTTCGCTTTTTGCTGATGGTTTTGCAAGTGTGTTTACTATCCCGTACACCCTTTCTCCAAACCCGTCTTTCAATCGAACCTCCAGTGAGGCTCTTTTTCTACCGGCATTATTTTCGGAATTACCCTTCTCGACATTTATACTTAAAGTATCGTGGAGAATTGCAGCACAGATAAGGTCAATATCATATTCGTGAAGCTCTTCTGTCAAAATAAGGGCGACTCTCAGTGGGTGGTTAATATAGGGCTCAACCTTGTTTCCTCTTTTGAGCTGCCCTGAATGAACTTGTATTGCTATGCTAAACGCCCGAGTTATTTTCATAATATCGCCAATGGAATTTTCAAATGGTTTTAATAGCCGAGTGAAACCTAATTTGGCAAAGTCATCGATGCTGCCAGTCATATTGATATACATAGACATTTGCAGTGGACAATAATATTCTTAGTGTTCTCTACCCTGAGATGTTTATCTCCGTGACTGCCAACTAGAGTTACTCCCTATGTGTGCCTAGGACGATCTGTCGTACTACCCATTAATGAAATAAACAAAATTTGCCCAAGTTGGGTTTTAATATTAGGTATAGGCAATAATAGCAATTCAAGTTAAACCTTGTCAAAAGCCAATTGCAGCCAAAATACTGTGCATCCCAAGGCGTCTACTTCCGTAGTTTGCATTGTAAGTGGGGGGATTGATTCGGTCTGTACTGCAGCGTACTTAAAAAAAGAAAAAAATTGCAGTCTATATTTTCTGAGCTATATGTATGGACAAAGGGCCGGAAATGAAATCCAAGCCGCCAGACACTTTGCTAGAATTTTGAATGTAAAGGATCATCGTATAGTTGATATCAGATTTATGAAAGAACTTTACCGGAACTCTAATGTGCTTACGGACCATGAACAAGGGTTGCCGGGAAGTTTTGATTACAGCATCGTTGTGCCAATCAGAAATGTTATCTTCATATCGATAGCATCTGCGTGGGCTATGAGCATGAAGGCGACATTAGTGGCCTACGGTGCCCATGTGGATGACAGTCATTATCCAGATTGCCGCCCAGAATTTATAAGATCCATCAGCAGTGTACTGAATTTGGCAGAAGAAGACGGTATCAAACAGGGAATGAGACAAGCAGTAGCTGTATGGGCACCTGTGCTGCAGGGAATGAGTAAAACTGAACTTTTGAAGAGAGGTTATTCAATATTGGGAGATAAAGTTTTTGATACCTGGAGTTGTTACACGAATGGGACCAAAATAAATGGAAACTATCTCCATTGCGGACTGTGCGAATCGTGTATAAATAGGAAAGTTGCATTTAGGAACGCAGGCCTACATGATCGAACACAGTACGCTAAAAGCGAATAACGACAGAGTCCAGCTTAGTGAAATATTTACTAGCATAGAGGGCGAGGGCCCATACTTTGGAACCAAGACCATATTTGTAAGAATGGCTGGATGCCATCTCAATTGCCACTGGTGTGATACGACTTATGCGCTCGCAATGAATAGTGGCAAAAGCTATTCTGTCGATGAAGTAAAGGATCTGATTATCAAGGAACTTCGACCTAATACATATAAAATAAATTTTACCGGCGGGGAGCCGCTAATCCAATATCAAGCAGTCGCTGAGCTTGCTAAATTCACGAAACAAAAGAATGGCCTGAGGACTTATATTGAATCGTCCTGCTTTGATTCTATCAGGTTTGCAAAGGTTCTTCCTTACATTGACATTTGCAAAATTGAGTTCAAAACGAGCGATTCTAAGGTTGTTGATCACAACAATTACAACGAGTTGTTATTAAACGAAATAAGGTGTCTCAAACTGGCAGTAATACAACGCAAACGTACATACATTAAAATAGTCGTCACTGATTCGAGTAACATACTTGAGTTCAGAGGTTTAGTGAAGGCTATTTTCGAGAATGTGAATCCAAGCAATTTGGTAGGGTTTATTATCCAACCAAGCTACGGGGTCGACGAACCCAAGATAGAAAAGCTGCTGAGCTTTTATGATTGTGTTTACCCAGTATATAATGAGGTAAGAATAGTACCACAATTGCATAAGCTGATAGGGGTCAGGTAAATACAGGATTGACAAGACCAAATGGTAACAGAAAGAAGACTAAGAGTACAAAAAAGATTGAAAAACTGCTAAGACAACTCCTGATAGAATTGGGGGAAAACCCTGATCGGGAGGGCTTGATTCAGACTCCGGCACGTATGGCAGAGATGTACGAAGAGATATTCGGTGGCTACAGAATGAATGCGGAACTAGATGTAAGTTTTAGCGAGGAAACGGACGCCATCGTTGCGAAAAATATTGAGTTTTATAGCATGTGCGAACACCATATGCTTCCTTTCTATGGAAAAATACACATTGCCTATATTCCGTCTGGTAAGGTACTAGGGATTTCAAAGCTAGCCCGCTTGGTCGAAAAATACGCCAGACGAATGCAGATACAGGAAAGATTAACGAAACAAATCGCTGACGAAATAATAAGGAGAGATATAAAAGGCGTTCTTGTGATAGCAGAAGCTGAACATTTGTGTATGAAAATGCGCGGGGTTAAAAACGATAGCCTGATAATTACTGTATGCCAACGTGGGATTATGGAAGAACAAAGACAGCTCCGAGATCACGTCCTTTCACTTATATACGCCTCTAAGCCCGAGATGCGTTCTGTTTAACTATGACAAAACAAATATGATGAATCCCTCGACAAAGGCTTATAAAAAAGAGTATTTCCAATAGGTCAGAAGAATGGCAGGTACTATCTTCAGGATACAGTCTCATAAGTTTAGTCAAGATAACATCCAAGCTACACTCGTTTGTTCAAAATGCGATGAGATATTCTCAAAGGAATTCCTATTAGATCTTGAAGGCCAGACAATCGAATTCAAATGCCCTGTCTGCGGAGCCTCTGGGGAGGCAGATCTTCCTTATAAAAGTGCAGAAGAAAGAGAGGAATTCGAGGACGACTTTGAAGAGGTAGAGGAAGAAGGATCAAACGAAGAATTTGAAGAAGAATACTGATCTCGACGAGCTAGAATATCTGGGATGATGGCAATTTACTTTGGATCGCTTCGAAGCTTGCTCAACTGTGCAAGTAGCGCCACTAACTGTATTTCCGGATGGGCGCCTGTAACTAAGCGATAGTCGTATTCTGCCATTAACGCGGCAAATTCATCTGGGCGGTCCAGCTTCAGATCGTATGCTTCCTGGTTAGCATATTTCAGAAAATCATTCTCTGACATTCCATATACTTGCATCAGTTCAAATAGTCTAAATCGAGCTTCGTGAAATTTCCCTGCAAGAGCCAATTTGATAATTTCCTTAACTCTCGTTTTACCCGATAAACCGATTGATGACGCTACATTAGAAGAGGAAACGGCGCCCATGCCTGCTGCCGCCTGTAATATATTGATGGAATGGCGAAGATCTCCTAACGTGGAGTCATATATTGTTGAAAAAGCTTTTTCTTCAAATCTTACTCCCTGCTTTTCGCAAATAAATCTTAAGTAGTCAGAAACATCTTCTCTTGAAAGCCGTCTAAATTTGAAAACCACACATCTGCTCTGGATGGGTTCTATTATCTGGGAAAGATAATTACATATGATAATAAAACGGGTAGTTCGGGAGCTGTCTTCAATTATTCTTCTCAATGCTGTTTGAGCTTCAGAGGTCATTTCATCTGCCTCATCAAGTATAATAATCCTAAACATCTTTTTGTTATCCCTATCTGTTGGTAGCTTCATTACGGCAGCGAATTCTTTCACTCTTTCGCGGACCATCTTAATGCCTCTCTCGTCTGATGCATTTAACTCAAGTGTGTCTGTCCGCCAGGATTCTCCAAGCAATTCTTTGGCAAGACAGAGTGCTGTAGTAGTCTTACCAACACCCGCAGGACCTGAAAAAAGCAAATGGGGAATCTCGTCTGGTTCCTTTGAAAAATTACTAAGACCATTAACAATATCTCTTTGATTAATTATTTCCTTCAAATTTGCAGGACGGTATTTCTCGACCCACATTAAATTTGACAAGTCAGTATTTACAGCGGTCATACAACCAAGGAAATCACAAAGTAGCTCAACTCATAATAATGTTTAGAAACTCTCTTAGTCACAATGACGTTGGTTTGCGCTTCTGTATGATGTGAAGTGATGACACGAATAGAGACCTTGTCTGACATCTGGTTCATACGAAGAAAGGCCCTGTCTTTATAGA
>OCZS010000890.1_pt1 | contig 10251 bp, 11 predicted proteins | sample 1539071 | NCBI WGS metagenome assembly OCZS01 (sample SAMEA3113584, study PRJEB22503) | soil metagenome | reverse complement strand
ACCCGCAGCACCTCGCCGTTGCGGACGTACCACACGGTTCCGCTGTCGTCGCGCAGCTGCGTCACGCGGAGCCCGATCGCCTCGACGACACCGGAGGCCTTCTCCATGTCGACGAAGTCGCCGACCCCGAGCTGGTCCTCCACCAGCAGGAAAATGCCCGACACGAGGTCCTTCACGATGCTCTGGGCGCCGAACGCGATGGTGAGGGCAGCGACTGACGTGCCGGCCACGATGGTGGTGATGTTGAAGCCGAGTTCGGCCAGGACCATCAGTGCGGTCACGATGGTGATCACGAAGGTGACCGTGCTGCGGGCGAGAGAGCCGAGGGCACCGATCCGCTGCTCCCGCCGCTCGGCCGGCAGCGTCGTGGCTTCGACCAGAGCCTGGGCGGCCCGGAACTTCAGCTGCGGCTGGTAGCCGACCGCCCGGCGTACCCAGCGGTCGATCAGCCAGCAAACGAGCTGGCGGGCGATGATCGCCACCACGACCAGGAACAGAATCCGCAGCGGGGGGAAGTCCGCCACCTCGGCGAGGTTGTCCGGGAACCAGTCGGGCACGGCGACCACCCTAGACAGGCTCCGAGGCGACGTTGACCGGATCCAGGCGGTGAATGGCAGATCTCTTCGCTTGTGGGGACCGGTGGCTGACTGCACAGTTGGCGGGTGCCGTCCGCGACCACCGACTCGACACCCGTTCTCGAGGGGGCTCCGCCCACCGTGGACTGGCGGCTGCTCGGGGCTGTCGGGTTCACGGTGGTCGCCTGGGCCTCGGCCTTCGTGGTGATCCGGTTCGTGGCGTACGACTTCACTCCCGGCGGACTCAGCCTCGGCCGCCTGGTCATCGGCAGCCTGGCCCTGACGGCGATGATGGCCGGCCGTCGGGTGGTGGCGATGAGCGGTCGGGACTGGGCGCTCATCGGCCTGATCGGGATCGCCTGGTTCGGGGTCTACAACGTCGCCCTGAACGCCGGCGAGCGCCGGGTCGACGCCGGTACGGCGGCGATGCTGATCCAGCTGGCGCCGATCCTGATCGGCGTGTTGGCCGGGCTGCTGCTGGGCGAGGGCTTCCCGCGCCGGCTGGTGATCGGCGGACTGGTCGCCTTCGCCGGCACGCTGGTCATCGGCATCAGCACCAGCACCGGGCAGGCCGACGTGGCCGGGGTGCTGCTGGTCCTGCTCAGCGCCACGGTGTACGCCGTCGCCATGGTGGCGCAGAAGGTCGTGCTACGCCGGATATCGGCGCTGCAGGTGACCTGGCTGGCCTGCGCCATCGGGGCGGTGGCCTGCCTGCCGTTCGCCGGTTCGCTGGTCCGCGACCTGCGGGAGGCGGACCTGGTGCCGATCCTCGGCGTGGTCTACCTGGGCTTGGTGCCGACCGCGCTGGCCTTCTCCACCTGGGCATACGCGCTCAGCCGCAGCACCGCCGGCAAGCTCGGCGTCACCACCTTCGCCGTACCGCCGATCGCCATCGGGCTGGGCTGGCTCTTCCTGAACGAGGTGCCGGCCCTGCTGGCCATCCTCGGAGGGGTGCTCTCGCTGGTCGGCGTCGCCATCGCCCGGCGTACGCCGCGGGTTCGGCCGCTGCCGCCGCCGGCCTGACGAGTCCAAGCCGCGACTGGGGCATTCCGCCTCTCAACCCAGCGGCTGCAGCTCCGGAACCGCGCTTGGCGCGACGGCGGATGTGGTTGGTATCTGCGACGCGCCGGGCACCGGCCTGAGCCAGACCCTGTCCCCGGTGGCGAGCCGCTTCGCGGCGGCCTCCGCTCGGGTCTGGGTGACATGGACCGGGGCTGGTTGCTGCTCGTCCTCCAGCGCGATGTCCAGCCGTACCTCGAACCCGACCCGGTTGAGATCGGCGATCCGTCCCGCGTACGCGTCGGGGAACGGCTCGGTTCGCACATCAAGGTCGTGCGGCCGGATCAGCTGGCCGGCCAGTGTGGTGACCGGGCCGAGGAAGCTCATCACGAACTCCGAGGCCGGCCGGTCGTAGAGGTCGTCGGGGCTGCCGACCTGCTCGATCGCCCCCTCGTTGATCACCACGATCTGGTCGGCGACCTCGAGGGCCTCCTCCTGGTCGTGGGTGACGAAGACCGTGGTGACGTGGACCTCGTCGTGCAGCCGCCGCAGCCAGGTGCGCAGCTCTTTGCGGACCTTGGCGTCCAGGGCGCCGAACGGCTCGTCGAGCAGCAGCACCGTTGGCTCGATGGCCAGGGCCCGGGCCAGCGCCATCCGCTGCCGCTGCCCCCCGGACAGCTGGGACGGCAGCCGGTCGGCGAACTGCGGCAGGTGCACCAGCTCGAGCAGCTCGGCGACCTTGGCCGCGATCTCCTTCTTGGGCCGCTTGCGGATCCGGAGCCCGAAGCCCACGTTCTGGGCCACGGTCATGTGCCGGAACGCGGCGTAGTGCTGGAAGACGAAGCCGACGTTCCGCTTCTGGGCGGGCAGCCGGGTCGCGTCGTTGCCCTCGATCTCGACCGTGCCGCTGTCGGACAGCTCCAGACCGGCGATGATCCGCAGCAGCGTGGACTTGCCGCCGCCGCTGGGGCCGAGCAGGGCGGTCAGCTCGCCGGTGGGGATGTTCAGGTCGATGTCCCGCAGGGCGACGAAGTCGCCGAAGCGCTTGCCGACTCCAGAAATTCTGATGCTCATCGGCCATCCTCCTTGGGTCGCAGACTGGTGACGATGACGAGCGCGATCACGGCGATCAGCGCCAGGACGAAGGCGGCGGCGTAGGCCACCGTGGTGTTCTCCGCACCGAACTGCTGGTAGCGCTCCTCGACGAGCAGGGTCGCGGTCTGGGTCCGGAAGGCGACGCCGCCGGACACCACCTTGACCGCGCCGAACTCGCCCAGCGACCGGGCCAGGCTGAGCACCACGCCGTACAGCAGCGCCCATTTGATCGCCGGCAGAGTGATCCGACCGAACGTCTGCCACGGCGAGGCGCCGAGACTGCGCGCCGCCTGCTCCTGGTCGGTGCCGATCTCGGCCAGTACCGGCACCAGCTCGCGGATGACCAGGGGCAGGCTGACGAAGGCTGTGGCCAGAATGATGCCGGGCGGGGCGTAGATGACCTGCAGGCCCACCGACTCGAGTGCTCCGCCGATCCAGCCGGTCTGCCCGTAGACCAGCAGGAGCGCCAGGCCCACCACGACGGGCGACACCGAGAGCGGCAGGTCGACGAGCGCGGACAGCGCCCGCCGTCCAGGGAAGGTGTAGCGGACCAACAGCAGCGAGATGCCCACGCCGAAGACGGTGTTGATCACCACGGCCCAGAAGGCCACGACGAGGGTGAGCTGGAAGGCGAAGATGACGTCCGGCTGGCTGAGGGCGTCCAGCACCGGACCCACACCGCCGGCGAAGGTCGCCTGGACCACCAGCGCGATCGGCCAGATCACCAGCAGGAAGAGGTAGCCGACCACGATCACCCGGAGCAGCCAGCGGACCGGGGACGGCTGCCCGATGGTGCGCACCTTGCCGTACGCGGCGGTTGCCTCAGCCATTGCGGGCCACCCGTCGGGAGATGGCGTCGAGGGTCACGATGACGACGAGGGCCACCACCAGCAGGATGGAGGCGACCGCGGCGGCGTCGGTCAGCCGGTCACCCTCGACGTAGGACAGGATCCGCACCGAGGCGACCTCGGTGGAGTACGGCAGGTTGCCCGAGAGCAGCACGAGCGAGCCGTACTCGCTGATGGCCCGGGCGAAGGACAGAGCGGCGCCGCTGGTGATGGCCGGGGCGAGGGCGGGCAGGATGACCATCCGGAAGGTGGTCAGCCGGCTCGCGCCCAGCGAGGCGGCGGCCTCCTCGACCTCCGGCTCCAGCTCCAGCAGCACCGGCTGCACGGTGCGCACGATGAACGGCAGGGTTACGAAGAGGAAGGCGAGGAAGACCGCCTTCGGAGTGTTGGCCCAGTTGAGCCCCAGCGGGCTGGACGGGCCGTACAGGCTGAGCAGCACCAGGCCGGCCACGATGGTCGGCAGCGCGAACGGGAGGTCGATGACCACCTCGAGGATCCGCTTGCCGGGGAAGCGGTCGCGGACCAGGACCCAGGCGATCATGGTCCCCATCACGACGTTCACCGCCGTCACCAGCAGCGCCGTGCCGACGGTCAGCTGGAGCGCCGCGAGGGTCTGCTCACTGGTCAGGGCCGCGACGTACGCCGACCAGCCGCCGCTCGAGGCCTGGACCACCACCGCAGTCAGCGGGATCAGCACCAGCAGGCTGAACCAGAGCAGGGCGATACCCAGCCCCAGACCGGAGGCCCGGGTGAGTGAGGTGGCGCTACGCCTGCGCCTCCGACCGGGGGCGCCGGTCGGAGGCGGGGAGGCGGTGAGCTGGGTGACGGCGCTCACTGCGACTTGCCGGTTTCCTTCTGGATCTGCGGCACGATGCCGGTACCTTCCTCGAAGAACTTGGCGTTGACCGCCTTCCAGCCACCGAGGTCCTCTTCGATGGTGAACAGACCCGGCGGGGTCGGGAACGGGTTGGCCGGGTCGTTGGCGCCCTCGACCGAGCCGACGTTGACCCCGTCGATCACCGGCCGGAAGCCCTTCTTGGCGAACTCCTCCTGACCGGCGGTGCTGAGCACGAAGTCGAGGTAGCTCTTGGCCTTCGGGTTGGCGTCGGACAGGATCGCGCCCGGGTTCTCGATCAGCAGGGTGTTGTCCGGCACGACGTAGTCGAACTTCTCGCCCGCCTGGCGGGCCAGGATCGCCTCGTTCTCGTACGAGATCAGCACGTCGGCGGTGCCCTGCAGGAAGGCGTTGGTCGCATCCCGGCCGCTGCCCGGCAGGGCGACCACGTTCCGGAAGAACTTGGTCAGGTAGTCCTTGGCGTCCGCCTCGCTACCCCCGGCCACCACCGCTTGGTGGTAGGCGGCCAGGATGTTCCACCGGGCCGAGCCCGACGAGGCGGGGTTCGGCGTGACGATGCTGACACCCGGCTTGGTCAGGTCGTCCCAGCCCTGGATGCTCTTCGGGTTCCCCTCGGGCACGACCAGGACCACGACCGAGTCGGACACGATGCCCTTGGTCGGCCCGGACTTCCAGTCGTCGGCGACCAGCCCGGCGTCGACCAGCCGGGTGACGTCGCCCTCGAGGGAGAAGTTCACGTAGTCGGCCTTCAGGCCGTTGGCCACCGCGCGGCTCTGGTCGCCGGAGGCCCCGTAGGACTGTTCCCAGACGACGCCCTTGCCGTCCTCGGTCTCGGCCCACTTGGCCTGGATCGCCTTGTTGGCCTCCGCCGGCACGGCGAACCCGACCAGGTGCAGGGTGGTGGACCCCGCCTCCCCGGACGGCCCCGCGGCGCCTCCCACGCAGCCGGTCAGCCCCAACGCTGCGGCCGCGGCAATGGCGACGCCCGCAAGAGCCCGCCGGCGAGTAAGTGTGATCCCCATAGTTGCTCCTTAGAACATTCCCTACTAAATATGCGGGAAATGTATGGGTGCTGGCACGCGTAACTGGTGGCGTTCCACCATGCGGACCAACTGCTCGCCATGCGATACACCGCTCGGTCACCGGCGTCCTAGCTGGAAAACCGGTCACAGACTGCTGGTTTCGCGGGCTGGACCCTGCAGTTTGTGACCGGTTTCGGGACGCGAGGACTAGCAGGGGGAGGGCGGGAGCGAGGCGCAGGGGAGCGTCGGGTCAGCGGCGGTAGGTGACCCGGCCGGCCCAGACGGTGGCAACCACCGGGTCGGGCAGCTCGCGGCCGTGCCAGGGGTTGTTGCGCGACCGCGAGGCGGACTCGGTGCGGTCGACCACGGCCCGCGCCGTCGGGTCGACCAGGACGACATTGCCGGGCGAGCCGACAGCCAGCGGTCGGCCCTGGTCCGGTAGCCGGGCGATATGGGCAGGCACCACCGACATCCGCTCGGCCACCTCGCGCCAGCCGAGCCGGCCGGTGGTGACCATGGTCTCCACCACCACGCCCAGCGCGGTCTCCAGCCCGAGCATCCCGAACGCCGCCTCGGCGAAGGCGTGCTCCTTGTCGTGCCGGGCGTGCGGTGCGTGGTCCGTGGCCACGGCGTCGATCGTCCCGTCGGACAGCCCGTCCCGCAGCGCCGCCACGTCCTCCGCCGGACGCAGCGGGGGGTTGACCTTGTACGTCGGGTCGTAGCTGAGGACCTCGTCGGTGGTCAGCAGCAGGTGGTGCGGGGTGACCTCGGCGGTGACCGGCAAGCCGCGTCCCTTCGCCCAGCGCAGGACTTCCACCGTCTCCGCGGTCGACACGTGGCAGACGTGCAGCCGCGAGCGGGTCAGCCCGGCGAGCTGCACGTCGCGGGCCACGATGCCCGCCTCCGCCACGGCCGGCCAGCCGGGTAGCCCCAGCCGTCCGGAGATCTCGCCCTCGTGGCAGCAGGCGTCCGCCCCGGCGAGCTGCGGGTCCTGAGCGTGCTGCGCGATCACGCCGTCGAACGCCCGGACGTACTCCAGCGCCCGGCGCATCAGCCGCGCGTCGGCGACGCAGTGCCCGTCGTCGGAGAACACCCGTACGCCGGCGTCGGACCGGGCCATCAGGCCGAGCTCCGCCAGCTCGGTGCCGGCCAGGCCCTTGCTCACCGCGCCGACCGGGACGACCTGGGCGTACCCGTCGCGCCGGCCCAGCGCGGCCACGTGTGCGGCGGCCTCGGCGGTGTCGGTCACCGGGTTCGTGTTGGCCATGGCCAACACGGCGGTGTATCCGCCGCGGGCGGCTGCCTCGGTACCGGATCCGACGGTCTCGGCGTCCTCCCGGCCGGGCTCGCGGAGGTGGGTGTGCAGGTCGACCAGCCCAGGGAGGGCGACCAGCCCGTCGGCGTCGATGGTCTCGGTGCCGGGCGCCGCGTCCGCCGGATCGGCGAGCAGCCCGTCGCGGATCAGCAGGTCGGCACGGCCGGCTCCGGCCAGGTCGGCGCCGGTGATCAGCAGGTCGGGCGCGGCCTGGACGCCCCAGGTGCCCGTGCCCATCCGAGGGGGGATACCCCCCTCAGCCCCCCTGTTCATTCCGCCCCGCCCAGCAGCTGGTAGAGCACACTCATTCGGACCGCGACCCCGGCTGAGACCTGGTCCAGGATCAGCGAGCTGGCGGCGTCGGCGGCGTCGGCGGAGATCTCCAGCCCGCGGTTCATCGGCCCCGGATGACAGATCGCCGCCCCGGGCCGCATCGCGCAGAGCCGGTCGCGGGTGAGCCCGTAGCCGACGGTGTACTCCCGGGGGGTGGGGAAGTAACCGCCGGACATCCGCTCCCGCTGCACCCGCAGCATCATCACCACGTCACCCTCCGGGAGCACCCGGTCCAGATCGGTCTCCACCTCGACGGGCCATGAGCCGACCCCGGCGGGCAGCAGCGTTGGCGGTGCGACCACGATCACCCGCGCCCCGAGGGTGGCGAGCAGCAGCACGTTGCTGCGGGCGACGCGGGAGTGGGTGAGGTCGCCGACGATGACCACGGTGCGGTCGCGGAAGTCCCCGGTCGTGATGCCATCTGCCGCCCGGAAGTGCCGGCGCATCGTGAAGGCGTCGAGCAGCGCCTGCGTGGGGTGCTCGTGCGTGCCGTCGCCGGCGTTCAGCACGGCGGCTCCGATGCCCAGCTCGGCGAACCACTGGGTGGTCTGCCACGGCGCTCCGGAGGCGTGGTGCCGGATGACCAGCGCGTCGACGCCCATCGCGGCCACGGTCAGCACGGTGTCCCGGAGCGACTCGCCCTTGGACACCGAGGAGCCCTTGGCGCTGATGTTGATCACATCGGCGGACAGCCACTTCCCGGCGAGCTCGAAGGAGGACCGGGTCCGGGTCGAGTCCTCGAAGAAGAGGTTGACGACCGTGCGTCCGCGCAGCGCCGGCAGCTTCTTGACCGGGCGGCTCTGCACCGAGGCCATCTCCTCGGCCAGGTCCAGGATGGCGGCGATCTCGTCGAGGCCCAGATCGGCGGCCGACAGCAGGTGGTGCATCAGCGTCCCTCCCGCTCCGGGTCGGCCGGCACGATGGTGACCTCGCTGACCCCGTCCAGCTCGGCCAGCCGCACGCGTACCCGCTCCCCGGTCCGGGTCGGGATGTTCTTGCCCACGTGGTCGGCCCGGATCGGCAGCTCCCGATGTCCCCGGTCGACCAGCACGGCCAGCCGGACGGCCCGCGGCCGGCCGAGGTCGCCCAGGGCGTCGAGCGCGGCGCGCACCGTACGGCCCGAGTAGAGGACGTCGTCCACCAGCACCACCACCCCGTCGTCCACCGGCGCGGGGACGTCGGTGTGGCCGACGGCCCGGGTCGGCTGCCGCCGCAGGTCGTCGCGGTACATCGTCACGTCGAGGGCCCCCACGGGGATGTGCGTGCCCTCGACAGCGGCCATTGCCGCCGCGAGCCGATGGGCCAGGGTGACGCCCCGGGTCGGGATGCCGAGCAGGATCAGGCCCTCGGCACCGCGGTTGGCCTCGAGGATCTGGTGGGCCATCCGGGCGCAGGCCCGGGCGATCTGGTCCGCGTCGAGCACCAGCCGGCTGGCGTCGGTTGCCGCGGGGGCCGGATCGGGAACGGAGAGTGCGTCAGCGCCGGGTCCCGCCTCCGACACCCGCGCCTCCTCTTCCTCGTCGCCACCCCTCCTCGCGACTGCGTCGCGACGCTAGGTTAGGGGTGTGACCGAACTCCTGAGCATGCTAGTGCCTCTCGAGACCCTCGCCGGTTGGCCCGCGGCGCCGGAGCCGTCCATCTTGCAGACGCTGACGCTGCTGGTCGGGATCCCCCTGCTGGTCGCCATAATCGTGTTCGTCATCGCCAAGATCGGCACCTCGGTCCAGGCGTCGCGCGGGGACGCCGCGCCGGCGGCCGACTCGGTGTGGGTCGGCGGCCGGCAGGCCGGCGGCGAGATCGAGGCCGCGCCCGAGATGCACGGCGCGGGTGCCGAGGACGACGAAAGCTCACCGGGGGGCGCGGGTGCCCGCTGGTGAGGCGCTCACCCAGAACGAGCTGAGAAGGCTCGAGAAGGCGGTCCAGAACGCCGAGGTGTTCTCCGGCCTGACCTTCTCGGTCTTCGTGGGCGTCGCCGAGGAGGACGCCCGGGCGTACGCGGAACGGTTGCACGGGGTGCTGGAGGATCCGGCCAACTCGGTCCTGGTGCTGTGCGACCCCGAGTTCCACGCGCTGGAGATCGTCACCGGGAGCGAGGCCCGGCGCTGGCTGACTGACGTGGAGTGCGGGCTGGCCGCGGCCACGATGCAGACCTCTTTCCTAGTCGGCGACATCATCGGCGGGCTGGTCGCGGGCATCCAACAGCTGGGCGAGGCCGCCCGCCATCCTCGTACGTTGCACAGCACCAAGCCTGGGTGAGCGCCGCAGCCCTATGCGCGAGCGTCGTTGATCAGGAGAAGTCGACCGCTGAGTACCAGAGGTGCATGGTCGCGTACGAGCGGTACGGCGACCACTCCGCCGTGTTCGCGATCTGCCGGCGAGCCAGCTCGCGCTTGATCACCAGGTCGGTGTCCAGGAGTACGTCTCGGTCGCCGTAGGCCCGCATGGCCAGGTAGTCCGCGGTCCAGGGACCGATGCCCGGCAGCGCCAGCAGCTCCTCACGTCGCACCGGCCAGGGCCGCTCCGAGGTCAGCTCCACCCCTCCGTCGACCAGCGCCCGGGCCAGCCCGACCAGAGCCCGACCCCGGCTTCGCGGCATCGGCAGCGCCTCCGGGTTGATCGCGGCCAGGGCGTTCACGGTGGGGAACAGGCGAGTGAGAGCCGGGTCGGGCAGGTCCACCGGCTCGCCGTACGCCGCGGCCAGCTTGGCGGCCGCAGTCGCCGCGGCGGCCAGGGAGATCTGCTGCCCGATCATCGTCCGGAAGGCCATCTCAGCCGGATCCACCGTGCCGGGCACCCGCAGGCCGGGTCGCGTCGCCACCAGCCGTCGCAGCGGTTCGGATCGGCAGAGGTGGGCGGCGATGGCGGGGGCCGGTGCGTCGGCGTCGCACAGCCGGGTGATGACCGCGGCGGCCTCCTCCCGGTCGGCCCGCGCGGTCCGGGTGGTCGCCAGCAGGGTGCGCCCGGTCCAGACCAGCTCGACCATGCCGGGTCCGGACGGCAGGCAGACCGTCCGGGCGTAGCGCTGCCGGCCGGGCTCCACCGCATACGTCTCGACCCCGGCGATCGTCCGCTTGCCCAAAAAGGACAGCAGCGCAACCGCGTCGAACTCGCGTGTCGCCGCAACCTCGAAGGTCTGCTCCATCCTCGCTGCTCCTACCGGGCGCATAGCCGGTCCCGATGCCCGTCGCGGGGACATCACCCGCCGGCC
>OCZS010000889.1_pt1 | contig 10252 bp, 7 predicted proteins | sample 1539071 | NCBI WGS metagenome assembly OCZS01 (sample SAMEA3113584, study PRJEB22503) | soil metagenome | reverse complement strand
CGGCACATCCTGTTCCGCGACCGCGGCAAGCCGCCGCACCCGAACAGTCAGCGCCACGACTGGTCAGCCGCCTTCGGATCCACGCTGAAGCCGACCGCGGCCCGGGTCGGGAAGAACTTCCGCGGGCCCCAGGACCCGGGGGTGATCTGCCCGGCGTCCGGTCCCAACGCCCCGACCCAGCCGGACCGCTGCGACGACACCGCGTACGGCAAGGGCGCCGGTGGCCGGCTCAGCTACAAGGTCCGGCTGCGGGCCGGCGAGGTGCGCACCGTGTGGTTCGCGGTCGGCGGCTCGGCGTCCAGCCCGGCCGACGCCCGGGCGCAGCTGCGGAAGGCCCTGGACGACCCCGAGGGGGCGCTGGCCGACAAGATCGACCAGCGGAACCGTATCGACCGGCGCACGGTGGTCGACCTGCCCGGCAACCGGCTGGTCGAGGACAGCGTGCGCTGGTCCAAGCAGATGCTGGCCGCCTCGGAGCAGCGGGTGAACGACCTGGACCTGCGCTGGGTGGAAGCCGGCAAGCGGTACCCGGCACCGGAGGGCACGCTGGAGTCGATGCGCTGGTTCGGCGCCGGCTGGCCGGACTACACCTGGCTGTTCGGCACCGACGGCGAGTACACCGCCTTCGCCTCGGTCGCGGCCGGGCAGTTCGGTCCGATCAAGGACCATCTGCGAGCGCTGCGCGACGTGTCGGTGGCGATCAACGGCGACAGCGGCAAGATCGTGCACGAGGTGACACCGGACGGCGCGGTGTACTTCGGTGCGAACGCCGACCCGGGCAACACCGACGAGTCCTCGAAGTACCCGTCCGCGGTGGCCCTGGTCTGGCGCTGGAGCGGCGACGAGGCATTCCTGCGCGACCTGTATCCGGCCAGCAAGCGGGCGATGGAGTTCGTCGCCGGCCTGGACGAGGACGGCGACGGCTGGCCCGGCGGCCTGGGTAACGTCGAGCGTCCCGGCATGGGCGAGGAGAAGCTCGACAACGCCGTCTACACCATCCGCGGCTACGCCGACCTGGCCGACATGGCGGCCGCACTGGGGGACGACGAGACGCGGCGCTGGGCCGTGGGCAAGGCCCGGGCCCTGCTGCAGAAGTTCGAGCAGGACTGGTGGTACGGCGGCGACACCCGCTCGTACGCCGACTCGCTGGAGGACCCGGGCAACGAGAAGGTGTTCCAGCGGCACTGGATCGGCCTGACCCCGACCGACGCCGTGCTGCCGCGCATCGCCGGGCGGGCGGCCGGACCCCTGGCCTCCCGGGAGCACGCCCGGGCCACACTGAACGAGCACGAGCAGTCCTGCTACACCGATGAGCTCGGCCTGTTCCATACCGGGACCGGGCCCACGTCGGCTCCCGGGGGTAACCCGGGCGACAGCTGCGACTCGGTGGTCTCGGCGGTGCCGGGCGAGCGCAACATCTTCACCCTGAACTCGGCGATCGCCGCGGTCAGCGAGGGCAACTACGGCCGGCTCGGAGCGAACCAGCAGCAGGTGTACGTCCGGGGCAACGCCCGGTCCCAGATGGATCCGCGGCTCTGGGAGATGCCGGGGGCCATGCCGGAGATCGTGCCGGGCGGCGACTTCGGTGCGAACATCGAGCGGCTGTTCACCGAGCGGTCGATGGTCCTGCAGGCCTGGGGCGCGTACGGGGTGCTCTGGCCGGTGGTCCACCAGTGGCTGGGCGTCTCGCCAGACCTCGGCCGGGGCCGGCTGGCCGTGGTGCCGCAACTGCCGCCGGACCAGCGGGCGGCGTCGGCCCGGCGGATCCGGCTCGGCGACGACGTCAGCATCAACGTGTCGGCGAAGCGGCAAGGCAAGAAGAACTACGTGACCGAGGTCCGGCGTCGCGGGGATGTGCGGCTGACCATCGGTGCCGTGGTACCACGTGGGTCGGATATCCGGTCGGTGCGCCTGGACGGCGAGCGGGTCAAGGCCGAACTGGTGAGGACCGCCCGCGGGCTCGAGGTGCGGGTGGCGGCCGGCCAGGGCTCCGGAGTCTCGAAGCTGCGGGTCGCCCTGCGGTAGCGGTTCTGTGCCCCGAGCTTGTCGAAGGCCCCTTCGACAAGCTCAGGGCGCATCGAGGCCTCAGCCGGTGAGGTGGTCGAAGTCGCCGCGCACCCAGGCGACATAGCGGTCCGCCGACCGACGTACCCAGGCCGCGGCATCGCTGGCCACCCGGGCGCCGAAGTTGTCGTACAGCCGGTCGAAGTCGAGGACCAGCACCCGGGACGCGACCTTCTCCACCACCGCCGCCGACAGCGGCAGCTTGTTCGGGAAGCTGCGCATGAAGGAGACCCAGTGCTCGTCGGGGGTACCGGCCACGGTGTCGCCGCTGAGCAGGACGCCGCGCCCGTCCGCGCCGGTGAAGTGGGCCACCGCGCTCCCCGGGAAGTGGCCGCCGATCCGGTGCAGCGTCACCCCGGGCAGCACCTCGGTCGGCTCGTCCCAGGTCGTGACGACCGGGTCGCTCCGCTGCACCCACTCCTGGTCAGCCGCGGCGACGTACACCGGAGCGTCGTCGAAGTGCCGGGACCAGGCGACCTGGGCCCCGAACATGTGCGGGTGACTTGCCGCGATCGCGGCCACGCCGCCGGCGGCCGCGACCTGGCCGGCCAGGTCGTCGTCGACGTAGCCGGTGGAGTCCCAGAGCAGGTTGCCGGCCGGCGTCTGGATCAGCAGCGCCCGCTGGCCGATTCCCACGCTCGGCTCGATCCGGATTCCCAGCAGCCCGGGCTCCACCTCACTGACCGAGCCGCGGTGGCCGGCCGCGGTCAGCTCGGCCAGCGTGGTCCAGCGCTGTCCGGACGGCCGGACGTACTGCCGCTCGTCGCTGCAGATCGGGCAGGTGGTCGGCGGCTGGTCGGTGTCGGGGTACTCGACGGCACAGGTGGCGCAGATCCAGTCAGTCACGCGGTCACGATACGACGGCCCAGTACGCCCGGGGCAAGCAACAGGCGTCCGAGGAAGCGCGGCTGCCTCAGACCCCTGTGCGGTGCTATGCCCGGACTACACCCGGCGGCGACTCAGGCTGAGCAAGGTGCCGCCGACCAGCAGCAGCACACCATCAACCACTGCGTAGCCGAGGGTTGGCTGGTCTCCTCGACGGTGCTTCCAAGACCGGCGAGGAGCGCAGCCTGGTTGCGGGATACCGACGACGACTCGGGGGGCGGTCGAGTCGACCGTGAAGTGGCTGTTCGCCAGCCTCACGTCGGCCAGCGTCAGGGCGCCCACCGTGAGGCCGACGTCCCGCGACGTCGCCGCCAGCCTGGCCGGAGTAAGGGGTCGGCATGGGCACGAAGGGCCGCCGGGACGAGGGCGACGACGGTGAGCAGGGCACAGACGAGCGCCCGCAGGAACTTGACCAAGAAGGGCTCCGAGAAGGTGAGAAGGGACGTCCCCGACCATCCGCCGGAGTGTCGTCATTGGACAACGACACCACGCAGGACCACCCGAACGGGATGGCGCAGCACCCCCAGGTCCTGCCGCGGATCGGCATCGAAGGCCACCAGGTCCGCCGGCACCCCTTCCACCAGCCCGTCCGGGCGGCCGAGCCAGGACCGGGCCCGCCAGGACCCCGCGCCCAGGGCGTACTCGGCCGAGCTGAACTCGGCCAGCGCCGCGATCTCCGCTCCGACCAGACCGTGCGGCAGGTATCCGCCGGCGTCGGTGCCGGCGTAGATCGGGACGCCCGCCTCACGGGCGGCCGCGAAGCGCTCGATCCGCGTCGCGTACAGGGACCGCATGTGCTTCGCGTACGCGGGGAACCTGGCCTCGCCGGCCTGCGCGTAGGACTCGAAGTTCTCCAACTGCACCATCGTCGGCACCAGGGCGACCTGGCGATCGGCCATCAGCGCTGTCATGTCCTCGGACAGCCCGGTGCCGTGCTCGATGCCGTCGATGCCGGCCTCGACCAGCTCGGCCAGCGCCTGCTCACCGAAGACGTGCGCCGTCACCCGGCAGCCCAGCTCGTGGGCCCGCGCGATCCCAGCCCCGGCCACCTCCACCGGCCAGAGCGGCGCCAGGTCCCCGATCTCCCGGTCGATCCAGTCGCCGACCAGCTTGACCCACCCGTCGCCGCGGGTGGCCTGGCGCTCCACCTCGGCGACCAGATCCTCCGGTTCGACCTCGGCGGCATAGTTGCGCAGATAACGCTTCGGCCGCGCGATGTGCCGGCCGGCCCGGATGATCCGGGGCAGGTCCTCCCGCTCATCCATCCAGCGGGTGTCGGTGGGGCTGCCCGCGTCGCGCAGCAGCAGGGCGCCCGCTGCGCGGTCGGCCAAGGCATGCTCCTCCGCCCGGTCCGGCGGAACGGCGCCCTCACTCTCCAGTCCGACGTGGCAGTGGGCATCCACCAGCCCGGGTAGCAGCCAGACGCCGGTGGCCACTGTCTCAGCGTCAGGCACTGGCTCGGTCCGGATCAGCCCGTCGACGATCCAAAGGTCGTGATGCTCGCCGTCCGGCAGCACCACACCCTGCAGATGCAGCCTCGGAGTGCGCCATGAGCCGGTCGACGGACCGACCGACCCGCCCACCAGGAATGCCCTACTGGCCGAGGCGACGGCGCAGCTCCGGCGGCAGCTCGAACTCGGCCATGGCCTTCTGCAGCGCGGCCTCGTCCAGTGGGGCCGGCGCGGCCGAAGCGGGCTGCGGCGCGTTGCGCTTCGCCGGGTTGCCGGAGACGCCGCGTCCGCCCTTCTTCTTCTGCTTGGCCGGGGGGCGACGGGCCGCGCCGCCCCCGCCGCCGTTCATCCCCGGCATACCGGGAACGTTCGGCATCTTGCCGCCGGCCAGCGAGCTCATCATCTTGCGGGCCTCGAAGAACCGGTTGACCAGTCCGTTGACGTCGGACACCTGGACCCCGGCGCCCCGGGCGATGCGGGCCCGGCGGGAGCCGTCGATGATCTTGGGATCGTCGCGCTCGGCCGGGGTCATCGAGTGGATGATCGCCTCGATTCGGTCGACGTCCTTCTCGTCGATGTTGTTGATCTGGTCCTTGATCTCGCCCATCCCGGGCAGCATGCCGAAGACCTTGGACAGCGGGCCCATCTTGCGGACCATCTGCATCTGCTGCAGGAAGTCGGCCAGACCGAAGTCGCGACCTCCCTTGGAGGCCAGCCGGTCGGCCGCCTCCTTCGACTTCTCGGCGTCAAAGGTCCGCTCGGCCTGCTCGATGAGCGTGAGCACGTCGCCCATGCCCAGGATCCGGCTCGCCATCCGGTCGGGATGGAAGATGTCGAAGTCCTTGAGCGCCTCTCCGTTGGAGGCGAACATGATCGGCCGGCCGGTGACCCGGGCGATGGACAGGGCCGCGCCGCCGCGGGCGTCACCGTCCAGCTTGGTCAGCACGACCCCGTCGAAGCCGACCCCTTCGGCGAAGGCGTTCGCCGTGTTCACCGCGTCCTGGCCGATCATCGCGTCGACCACGAACAAGATCTCGTCGGGGTGCACCGCGTCGCGGATGTCCGCGGCCTGCTGCATCAGCTCGGCGTCGACACCGAGCCGGCCGGCGGTGTCGACGATGACCACGTCGTACAGCCGGCGCTCCGCTTCCGCGACCGCGCTGCGCGCGACGGCGACCGGATCCCCGCTGGGTCGGTCGATGTCGCTCCGCGACGTGGCGTTGCCGGGCTCTGGGGCGTACACGTGCAGGCCGGCCCGCTGCCCGACCACCTGCAGCTGGTTGACCGCGTTCGGCCGCTGCAGGTCCGCCGCGACCAGCAGGGGCGAGTAACCCTGCCCCCGCAGCCACAGCCCGAGCTTGCCGGCCAGCGTCGTCTTGCCGGAGCCCTGCAGGCCGGCCAGCATGATCACCGTGGGCGGCCGCTTGGCGAACCGGAGCAGCCGGGTCTCGCCGCCGAGGATGGTGACCAGCTCGTCGTTGACGATCTTGATGACCTGCTGGGCCGGGTTGAGTGCGCCCGACAGCTCAGCGCCCCGGGCACGCTCCTTGACTGCGGCCACGAAGTCCTTGACCACGCTCAGGTTGACGTCCGCCTCGAGCAGCGCGACCCGGATCTCCCGGGCGGTCGCGTCGATGTCGGCCTCGGACAGCCGTCCCTTGCCGCGCAGGGCCTTGAACGTCGCCGCCAAGCGGTCTTGCAGGGTGTCGAACACGGTCGTGGTCCTCGAGTCGCTCGTTGGAGGTGCTCGCCTCAGCCTACCCACCGGGTACGACCTCGGCGGAACCATGAAAGCCCCCCGACCGTTGTCCTACCCCGCGATGCCGCGTAACGTTTACGATGTAAACAGCGCCTCGTCGACCCGGAGGGCGAATCCGATGCGACCTCGAACGTGATCGCTCGCGACGACCTGATCGGCGGTCGGTACCGGCTGCAGACGCTGCTCGGGTCCGGCGGCATGAGCACCGTCTGGGCCGCCTGGGACGAGCGGCTGCAGCGACGGGTGGCCGTCAAGTTCCTGCGTACGCCGGTGGAGGGCGACGCCGAGGAGGCCGAGCTCGCGGCCCAGCGGGCGATGCGCGAGGCGCGGATCGCCGCCCGGCTGCACCACCCGTACGCCGTGGCGGTCTTCGACGCGGTCGAGCATGAGGGCCACCCGTGCCTGGTCATGCAGTTCGTCCCCTCCATCACGCTGGCCACGCTGCTCCGTACCGGCGGGCCGCTGCAGGTTGATGAGGCGGCACAGGTCGGCGCCCAGATCGGCTCGGCGTTGGCCGCGGCGCACGCGGCCGGGATTGTGCACCGCGACGTGAAGCCGGGCAACGTCCTGGTGGCCGAGGATGGTACAGCGCTGATCAGCGACTTCGGCATCGCCCACGCGCTGGGTGACGCTACCCTCACTGCCGGCGGGCTGATCCACGGCACGCCGGCCTTCCTGGCACCCGAGGTCGCGCGCGGCGGCGAGGCCACGTTCGCCTCCGACGTGTTCTCGCTGGGCGCGACGCTCTACGCCGCCCTCGAGGGCACCCCGCCGTTCGGCACCGACGTCAACTCCCTGGCCCTGCTGCACCGGGTAGCGGCCGCCAGATTCCCTCCGCCCGTGCAGAGCGGGCCGCTCACTGGGCTGATCACCGAGATGCTGAGCGCGGATCCCGGGGACCGGCCGACGATGAGCCAGGCAGCCCACCGGCTCGACGAGCTGAGCCGGGCCGAGCTGGCACCGGTCACTCCGGTTCCCGCCGCCGACCCCTCGCCGGCCTCAGCGGAGAGCTCCGACGGGCTACCGGTCGTCGCCGCACTGCCCGCAGGCTCGGCGACGAGCGCCGGGGCCAGCCCGACTCCGCCGTCGACTACGCCGCCGCCTCCACCCCCGGCCGACGAGCAGCCTCGGCGCCGCCGGTGGGCCGCACCGACGGCGGCCGTGGCGGCACTGGTCGCTCTGGCGGTGGTGCTGGGCCTGGTCATGTGGCCGGGAGACCCAGGCGACCCGAGCGCAGCCGACGGCCCTTCGTCCTCGGCGAAGACCGACGACTCGCCCTCCCCCACCTCGTCGGTGGCGGCCACCTCCGCACGGCGCACCGTTTCCCCGCCGCCCTCGGTCTCCACGGCACCGCCGAGGACCTCGGCCAGTCGAGCCCCAAGGCCGGACCCGACGACGGCGCCCGAGCGGACCCGCGAGCCCACACGGGAGCCGACTCGGGAGCCGAGCCGGGTGTCCAACCCGCCTTCGGCCGGCCAGCTGGCCGAGGCGATCCGCAGCTACTACGCGCTGATGCCAGCCGGCACCGACCAGGCCTGGCCGCGGATGACGTCCTGGTACCAGACGAACCACGCCGGCGGCCGGTCCGGATACGAGCGGTTCTGGGGACAGTTCAGCCGCGTGACGGTGAGTAACGTCTCCGGTCAGCCGCCGGACCGGGCCGAGGCCACGCTCACCTACTACTTCAAGAATGGCCGGGTGGACATCGAGCGCACCGCCTACCGGCTGGTCAACGAGGGCGGTCAGCTCAAGATCAGCCGAAGCACGGTGCTCAGCAGCGTGAGCCGAGGTGCCGGTCCGTAGACACCTGGCAGGGCGCCGCCTGGTTCGACGTACCCAGTCGATAGCGTCAGATCGATGCGCGTCGCCGTTCTCTCCGACACCCACAGTCCTCGCTTCTGGAAGGGCTGCCCATCGGCGGTCGCGGCCCATCTCGACGGGGCGGACCTGATCCTGCACGCCGGCGACGTCTGCACCGCCGAGGTGCTGAACGAGCTGTCGGCGTACGCGCCGGTCCAGGCCGTGCTCGGCAACAACGACCGGCCCGACGTGGCCGCCTGGGGCGCCCCGGAGATCTTGGAGACCGATATCGGCGGGTTGGCCGTGGCGATGATCCACGACAGCGGCCCCGCGCCCGGCCGGCTGGCGCGGCTGCGACGACGCTTCCCGGATGCCGACCTGGTGGTTTTCGGCCACTCGCACATCCCGATGGACCAGGCCGAGAGCGGTCTGCGGATCTTCAACCCGGGCTCGCCGACGGACAAGCGGCGCCAGCCGTACGGCACAGTCGGCGAGCTGACGATCTCCGACGGCCATCTTGTCGATGCCCGGATCCTCGAGCTGCGGTGACCGGCGACCTGGAGCTGCGCCATGTCCGCAACGACTCCCCCGACGCCGTGGCCCTCACTGAGCAGGTGCAGCAGTTCTACGTCGCGATCTACGGCGGCCCGGACGGCACTCCGTTCACCGCCGAGGAGTTCGCGCCGCCGAACGGCGGGTTCCTGGTCGGCTATATCGGCGGCTGTCCCGTGGCCATGGGCGGCTGGCGGTTCGCCCCGTACGACGCACCGGCGGGCGCCGACCGGGCCGCGGAGATCAAGCGGATGTACGTGGCCGGCGAGGTTCGGGGACGCGGCTTCGCCAGAGCCCTGTTGACCGCACTCGAGGACGACGCGCGGGCGGCCGGGGCGGACTGGATGGTGCTGGAGACCGGGCGGCCCCAGGTCGCGGCTGTCGCGCTCTACCGCAGCAGCGGCTACGTCGACATCGAGCCCTACGGCTTCTACGGGGACAAGCCGGACGTGGTCAGCCTCGGCAAGCGCCTCCAGCCTCAGCGTTAGGTTGGGGATATGGCGAACAACGAGAAGATCGCATTCCTGGTTGCGGCCGAGGGCATTGAGCAGGCCGAGCTCACCGAGCCGTGGTCCGCGGCGGCTGACGCGGGCTTCCAGCCGGTGCTGGTCAGCCCGGAGAGCGGCACGGTCCAGCTGTTCGAGCACCTGGACAGGTCCGAGACCCGGCCGGTAGACCTGACCGTGGCCGACGCCAAGGTCGACGACTTCGTGGCGCTGGTGCTGCCCGGCGGGGTGGCCAACCCTGACGCCCTGCGGCAGGACACCGACGCCGTCGCGCTGGTCCGGGACTTCGTCGCCTCCGGCAAGCCCGTCGCGGCGATCTGCCACGCGCCCTGGACGCTGATCGAGGCTGATGTCGTCCGCGGTCGCCGGCTGACCTCGTGGCCCAGCCTGCGGACCGACGTCCGCAACGCGGGTGGCGACTGGGTCGACGAGCAGGTCGTGGTGGACGGCAACCTGATCACCAGCCGAAAGCCGGACGACCTCCCGGCCTTCAACGCGGCCCTGCTCGAGGCGGTCAACCACGGCGTCTCCAGCGCGGCCGCGGTAGCAAGCTAGCTGCCTGGCCTGATTCTGCTACGCGCGTTTCACCCCCGCCCGGCGTGTCTCGGTGCGCCGGCGCGACTGGCGTAGCGAAACCAGGCTGGTGCGTCAGTAGACCTGGAAGGAGCGCTTGGCCAGACCCATCTGGAAGTCCTCGATGACGGTGGTCAGCGAGGTCGGGTCGGAGGCCGCGCCGAGGGTGACGAAGATCGGCGTGTAGTGCTCGACTGTCGGGTGGGCGTACGGCATGCCCGGAGCCCGGTGGAAGTCGGCGAGACGATCGATCGCGCCGTCGGCCAGGCCCTCCTTGGCCCAGGCGTCGAACTCCGCCGACCAGCCCGGCACCCGGTTGTACTCGAAGCTCTCCCGCCGGAGGAAGGGCAGCCCATGGGTCAGGTAGCCCGACCCGATGATCAGCACGCCCTGCTCGCGCAGCGGGCGCAGCCGCTCCCCGATCCGCAGCAGCCGGTCTGGGTCGGAGGTGGGCAGGCTGAGCTGCAGCACCGGCACGTCGGCGTACGGGTACATCACCTTGAGCGGCACCCACGCGCCGTGGTCCAGGCCGCGGCGCGGGTTCTCGTGCACGCTCTCGGTGGCCGACAGCAGCGCGCTGACCTGCGCGGACAACGCGCCGGCGTCCGGCGTCGGGTAGGTCATGGCGAAGAAGCGCCGGTCGAACCCGCCGAAGTCGTAGA
>OCZS010000888.1_pt1 | contig 10253 bp, 9 predicted proteins | sample 1539071 | NCBI WGS metagenome assembly OCZS01 (sample SAMEA3113584, study PRJEB22503) | soil metagenome | reverse complement strand
ACGTCGGCGCCGGCGGGCAGCTCGTGCTGGAGCTCGACGGGCCGATCACCCCGCTGGCCCTGCGCGACCCGGCGCGGCCGGGGGACGTCAGCATGCTGATGCCCATCCGCCTGCCCTAGGCCCCCTGCAGGGTCCCGCCGCGAGCCTGCGAGTGGTGGGGGGCAGGGGGTCCTTCTTCAGCTGAGCGGGCTGCGGGGGAGCAGGCGGTCGCTGATGATCCGCTTCTGGATCTCGCTGGTGCCCTCGAAGATCGTGGTCAGCCGGGCGTCGCGCCAGTGCCGCTCCACCTGCCGCTCGGTGGTGTAGCCGTTTCCCCCGTGCAGCTGCATGGCCTGGTTGGTCACCCGGATCGACATCTCGGTCGCCTCGAGCTTCACCATCGACGCCTCCTTCGCGACCGGCAGGCCGAGGTCGAGCAGGTGGGCGACCTGCCGGTAGAAGGCGCGCGACTGCTCGATCTGCGCGGCCATCTCCGCGACGGCGAAGCGCAGCGCCTGGAAGTCGCCGATCGGGTGGCCGAACTGCTCGCGCTCCTGCAGGTAGAGGATCGAGTCCTCCAGCGCGGCCCGCGCGAGTCCGACGGCCCGGGCGGCGGTGTGCACCCGCGCGGTGTTGAGGAACTTCTGCGCCTCGGCGAACCCGGCCTGCGTCGCGGCCTCGCCCTTCTCGTCGCTGTCCTCGCGCGCGGCCTTCGCCTGGTCGATCACGTTCTCGCGGGGGATGCGGACGCCGTCGAAGGTCAGGTCCCAGGTGAGGAAGCCGTGGTAGCCGATCTTGTCGATGGGGTGGCCGGAGAGGCCCTCGGGGAACTCACCGCGCTCCTTCTCCAGCAGCAGGTTGAGCAGGCCGGCCGACCGCGACTCCCCCTCCTCCGCGTCGCGCTCGCGCACGAGCACCTGAATGAAGTCGGCGGCCTTGGCGTTGCCGCACCAGCGCTTGCGGCCGGTCACCACCCACTCGTCGCCGTCGAGCACCGCGCGGGTCTGCACGCCGGCCAGGTCCGAGCCGGCGTCGGGCTCGGAGAGGGCGATCGCGCCGATCCAGTCGCCGCGGGCGCTGCGGGCCATCAGGTCGTGCCGGCGGTCGGCGTCGGGCACCGCCGTCCCCAGGCCCTGGGACCGGGCCAGGATGCTGGCCGTCGACATCCAGGCGCGGGCCAGCTCCTCGCTGACCATGCAGTACTCGAAGACGCCGAGCCCCAGACCACCCTGCTCGGCGGGCACGGTGATGCCGAAGTAGCCGAGCTCGGCCAGGCGGCCGAGGAGGGACGCCGCGATCTCACCCTTCTGCGGGTCGAGCTCGTTCGCGACCGGCAGCACCTCGTCCATGGCGAAGCGGCGGGCCTGCTCCTGCAGCTCCTCCCGCTCGGGCGTGTGCCACGGGGGCAGCAGCACCGGCGGCTCGGGCTGCCAGGTCTCGTTCTCGCTCGACGGCATCGTCGGGTCTCTCCTCGGCAGGCGGGGATGATCACGTTCACCTTGGTCGCGTGCCCTTCCCTCCGCACGCCGCCGTCACCCATGAGGTGAGCAGCCTCACCAGCGATGATGGGCCGGTGAGCGTGCCCGGCATCGACGTCCCCGACCATCGCGGCCGCACCGGCCTGGACCGGGTCGGGCGCGACCTGGACGGCAATCCCGACGTCGTCGTGAAAGACGTCGAGCTGCTGGCCAGCGGCTGGCACGTGCTGCGGAGGACCACCCTCGAGCGCCGCCGCAGCGACGGCGAGTGGGTGACCGAGCAGCGCGAGACCTACGACCGCGGCAACGGCGCGACGATGCTCGTCTACGACGTCGAGCGGGGCACCGTGCTGCTCACCCAGCAGTTCCGCTACCCGGTCTACGTCAACGGCCACCCGGACGGGCTGCTGATCGAGGCCGCCGCCGGGCTCCTGGACGACGACGCCCCGGAGGTCGCCGTGCGCCGCGAGGTCGAGGAGGAGCTCGGGGTCGCCGTCGGCGAGGTGCAGCACGTGTTCGACGTCTTCATGAGCCCCGGCTCGGTGACCGAGCGGCTGCACTTCTTCGCCGCGCCCTACCGACCGCACGACCGCACGACCGCCGGCGGCGGGCTCGAGGAGGAGGGCGAGGACATCGAGGTCCTCGAACTGCCCTTCGACGAGGCGCTCGCCATGATCGACGACGGCCGGATCGCCGACGCCAAGACGATCATGCTGCTGCAGTGGGCGGCCCTGCGCGGGCCGTTCAGGAGCTGACGCGGTCCTCCGCCAGCCGGACGTAGTGGTCGACCAGCGAGGCGTCGTCGACGGCGCCCGTGTTGACCGCCTTGGCCGCGTCGACCCCCTGGAACAGCTTCTTCAGCGGCACCTCGAGCCGCTTGCCGGTGCGGGTGTGCGGCACGCCGGGCACCGCGATGATCTCGTCGGGCACGTGCCGCGGGGACGCCTGCTCGCGGATCGCCGTCCGCAGCTGCGCCTGCAGCTCCTCGGTCAGCTCCTCCCCCGGCGCGAGCTGCACGAACAGCGGCATCCAGTAGCCGCCGTCGCGCTGCTCCACGCCGAGGACGACGCAGTCGAGGACGGCCGGGATGGACTCGACCGCCGCGTAGATGTCGGCCGTGCCCATCCGGACGCCGCCGCGGTTGAGCGTGGAGTCCGAGCGGCCGGTGATGATGCAGGTGCCGCGCTCGGTGATCTCCAGCCAGTCGCCGTGCCGCCACACCCCTGGCCACGGCTCGAAGTACGCCTCGCGGTAGCGCGTGCCGTCGGGGTCGTTCCAGAAGTACAGCGGCATCGACGGCATCGGCTCGGTGATCACCAGCTCGCCGAGCTCGCCGGTGACCGGCCGGCCGTCCTCGTCCCAAGAGGCGACGGCGACGCCCAGCATCGGCCGCTGGAGCTCGCCCGCCGTCACGGGCAGCAGCGGCGAGCTGCCGATGAACCCGCAGGCGACGTCGGTCCCGCCCGAGGCGGAGGTCAGCTGCAGGTCGGTGCCGACGGCGTCGTAGACCCAGGTGTAGGACGCCGCGGGCAGCGGGGAGCCGGTGCAGGCCAGGACGCGCAGCGCCGAGAGGTCGTGGTCGTCTCCGGGGCGGACGCCGGCCTTCTGGCAGGCCATGAGGTAGCCGGGGCTGGTGCCCAGGAAGGTCACCCCGAGCCGGGCGGCGAGCGCAAACTGGGCGTCGACGGTCGGATAGGCCGGCGCGCTGTCGTGCAGCACCGCGGTGGCGCCGGTGAGCAGCGAGGACACCACGACGTTCCACATCATCCAGGCGGTGGACGTGTACCAGTAGAAGCGGTCGCCGGGCTCGAGCCCCTGGTGCAGCAGCCCCGACTTCAGCTGCTCCAGCACCACCCCGCCGTGCGAGTGCACGATGCCCTTGGGCAGCCCCGTCGTCCCGGAGGAGTAGAGGATCCAGAGCGGGGAGTCGAAGGGCAGCGGCTCGAACGCCGGCTCCTGCTCGTCCGCGACCGCCTCCCCCCACGCCAGTGCGCCGTCGGGCACAGCGTCCGGGAACAGCCGGGGGACGGCGACCGTCGTCCGCAGCGTGGGCAGGCCGGCGCGCAACTCGGCGACGACGTCGCGCCGGTCGTGCTCCCGGCCGTTGAACCGGTACCCGTCCACGGCCACGAGGACGACGGGCTCGATCTGGGCGAACCGGTCGAGGACGGCGCGGGTGCCGAAGTCCGGCGCGCAGGAGGACCACACCGCACCGATGGCCGCCGTACCGAGGAAGGCGACGACCGCCTCCGGGATGTTGGGCAGGTAGCCGACGACGCGGTCGCCCTTCCGGACCCCGAGCCGCCGGAGCGTGGCGGCGAACGCGCCGACCTGGCCGCGCAGCGACGCCCAGGACACCTCGACGGTCTCGGCGTCCTCCGCGGCGACGAGCAGGGCCGGGTGGGCATCGGTGGCGTGCCGCAGCGCCTGCTCGGCGTAGTTGACCGTCGTCCCGGGGAACCACACGGCGCCGGGCATGCTCCGGTCGGTCAGGACCCGGTCGTCGGGGACGTCGGGCAGCACGCCGGTCCAGCCGGCCAGGTCACCCCAGAACTGGTCGAGGTGCTCGACCGACCAGCGCCACAGGGCGTCGTAGTCGGGCGGGTCCCCGAAGGAGAGCCCGCGACGCTCCTCCACCCAGCGGGCGAAGGCCGCCATGCGGGTCGAACGCATGCTCTCGGGCGTCGGCTCCCACAGCACCTCGTTCACAACCGCACCATGCCATCCTGACCGCGCGTCCACCACGCGCAGCGACGACCGCCGAGGAGCACCGTGGAGCCCGACGAGCGCAACGTGCTGGGCGGGCCGCTGGAGCCCTGCGGCACCGAGCCCCTCACCGGCTTCTACCGGGACGGTTGCTGCAGCACCGGTCCGGAGGACCTCGGCTCGCACACCGTCTGCGCCGTCGTCTCCGCGGACTTCCTCCGCATGCAGCGCGACCTCGGGAACGACCTCTCCACCCCGCGCCCCGAGTACGGCTTCCCGGGCCTGCGGCCCGGCGACCGGTGGTGCGTGGTGGCGGTGCGGTGGCTGCAGGCCTACCAGGCGGGCGCGGCGGCCGGCGTCGTCCTGGCCGCCACGAACGCCCGCGCGCTGAACATCGTGCCGATGGAGGCGCTGCGCCAGCACGCGGTCGACGTCCCGGACGACGTCAGCGGGCTGGAATGAACGCCCGCCGGAGGGCGCTGCCCAGGGAATGAGCGATCTCCTCGACCTGCCGGTGTCCACGCTCCAGGGCGACCCGACGACGCTGCGCGACCTGACGGGCGGCCGGCCGGCCCTCCTCGTCAACGTGGCCAGCCGCTGCGGGCTCACCCCGCAGTACGCGGCCCTCGAGGCCCTCCACGAGGAGTACGGCAGCCGCGGGTTCACCGTCGTCGGCGTGCCGTGCAACCAGTTCATGGGCCAGGAGCCGGGCACCGCCGACGAGATCGCCGAGTTCTGCTCCGCGACCTACGGCGTCACGTTCCCCATGACCGAGAAGGTCGAGGTCAACGGCCCGGGCGCGCACCCGCTCTTCCGCGAGCTCACGTCGGTCCCCGACGTCGACGGGCAGGGCGGCGACGTCGCCTGGAACTTCGAGAAGTGGGTCATCGGGGGCCAGGGCGAGGTCGTCGCGCGGTTCCGCCCGCGGACCCTGCCGGACGCCCCCGAGGTCCGGGCGGCCATCGAGTCGGTCCTGCCCGCCTGACCTCAGCGCGGGCTGTCGGCCGCCGGCTGGGGCGGGCGCGGGCTGCTCCGCCGCCGGCGGGACTTCGTGCCGTACATGGCCCGGTCGGCGCGCGCCATCAGCTCGTCCGGGTCCTCGCCGGGCCGGCCGAGCGCGCTGCCGACGCTGACCCCGATGGGCAGCGCCCCGGCCGACGTCCGCACCGGCGCACCCATCCCCGCCTCCACCTGGCAGGCCAGCGCGGCCAGGGCCGCCTCGTCCGCGCCGGGGCTGAGCAGCACGAACTCGTCGCCGCCGAGGCGGGCGACCACGTCGTCGGGCCCGGCCAGGTGGCGGAGCCGCCGGGCCAGCTCGACCAGCAGCTGGTCGCCGGCGGCGTGCCCGTACCGGTCGTTGACCTGCTTGAACCGGTCGACGTCGCAGAAGAGCAGCCCGCAGCCGGCGCCCGTCGCGGCGTCCAGGTGCTGCTTCAGGGCCTCGAACACCACGCGCCGGTTGCCGACGCCGGTCAGCGGGTCGGTGCTGGCCAGCAGGTCGCTCAGCGCCTCGCGCTCGCGCTGCTCGGTGACGTCGGACCCGACGAAGGCGGTGGCGTAGGGGCGGCCGGCCCCGTCGACGAGCACGCTGTTGTGCAGCGCCACGCGCCGCCGGGTCCCGCCCGCGGCCAGCCAGTCGACCTCCGCCGGGAGCAGGTGCTCACCCGACATCGCGGCGGCGACGGCCGCCCGCGCCAGGTGCACCTCCTCGGGGATGACCAGCACGTCCCACAGGAAGCGGTCGAGCAGGTCGGCCGCCGCGCGTCCCGTGAAGCGCTCCAGGGCGGGGTTGGCCAGCAGGATCCGGCCGTTCCCGTCGACCACGCAGACAAGGGAGTCGGTCGCCTCGACGAGGGCGTGCGACAGCTGGGCGGCGGAGAAGCGGACGGGTTCGGGGTGAGCGGTCACGCCGTCCTCCTTTGATCCGCAGCAGGTCGTCCGGCCTCGTGCCCGACGTGGTTCATATCGGTCCTGGCCGGTCCGCACCTGACGCCGCGCCGCCCGGCATCCCCCCATGGGGGCAGGCTCGTCGGCGTCGCAGCCGCGCGCGAGGGGCAGGTAAGGTAAGCCTTCCTTATCGCCCCGTCCCCGGGAGCCGCACGTGACCGCCGCGACCGCCGCCCCCGCCCGGGGCCCCGCGGTACCGCGGCGACGTCCCGCCCGGTCACGGCGCTGGATCGGCCTCGTCCTCCTCCTCGCCCTCACCGCCGTCGCCTGCCTGGCGAGCATCGCGATCGGGACCCGATCGATCGGGCTCGGCGAGGTCTGGCGGGCGCTGTTCGACAGCGGCCTCTCCAGCGAGGAAGCAGTGATCGTCCGCCGGCTCCGCGTCCCGCGCACGGTGCTCGGCCTGATGGTCGGCATGGCGCTGGGCGTGGCCGGTGCGCTGATGCAGGGGCACACCCGCAACCCCCTCGGCGATCCCGGTCTGCTCGGGGTCACGGCCGGGGCGAGCCTGGCCGTCGTCCTGTCGATCGCCTGGCTGGGCATCAGCACGCCGTCCGGCTACGTCTGGTTCGCCTTCCTCGGCGCCCTGGCCGGCACCGTGGCCGTCTACCTGATCGGCTCCGCCGGCCGCGGCGGCGCCACACCGGTCACCCTCGCCCTCGCCGGGGCCGCGCTGTCGGCGCTGCTCTACGGGCTCGTCCGCGCCGTCCTGGTCACCGACCAGCAGACGCTGGACAGCTTCCGCTTCTGGGTGGTCGGTTCGCTGGCCGGCCGGGACGCCGACGTCGCGGAGCAGGTGGCCCCGTTCATCGCCCTCGGCCTGCTGCTCGCGGTGGCGAACGGCCCGGCGCTCGACCTGCTCGGCCTCGGCGAGGACGTCGCCCGCGGGCTGGGCCAGCGGATCTGGCTGGCCCGGGCGGTCGGGCTGGCCGCGATCACGCTGCTCGCCGCGGCCGCGACGGCGGCCTGCGGGCCGATCGCGTTCGTCGGCCTCGTCGTGCCGCACGCCGTCCGCGCCGTCACCGGCCCCGACCACCGTTGGCTGATCCCGTGCTCCGCCCTCGCGGGCGCCGTCCTCCTGCTCACCGCCGACGTCGTCGGCCGGGTGGTCGTGCGGCCCGGGGAGCTGCAGGTGGGGATCGTGCTGGCGCTCATCGGCGCGCCGTTCTTCATCGCCCTGGTCCGGCGCCGGAAGACGGTGGGGCTGTGACCGTCGAGGCGGCACCCCGGCCGATCCCCGCGGCGCGCCGGTCCGGCACCGTCGTCCGCGTCGGGCCGGTCTCGGGCGTCGTGCGCTGGCGGCAGCTGGTCGTCCCGCTGGCCGGCTTCGTCGTCCTCGTGCTGCTGTCGGCGGTCAGCCTGGGTCGCGGCGACTTCCCGATCAGCGTCCCGGACGTCCTGCGGACGCTCGTCGGCCTCGGCGAGGGCGCGCAGGACTTCATCATCCTCGAGCTCCGGGCACCCCGGATCGTCGTGGGTCTGCTCGTCGGCCTGGCTCTGGGTGTCGCCGGCGCGCTCTTCCAGACCTTCGCCCGCAACCCGCTGGCCTCCCCCGACACCCTCGGCATCACCATGGGCGCCTCCGTGGGGGCCGTCGCCGCGATCGTGCTGAGCTCCGGCGGCGCGGTCGCCGGCCTCGGCATCCCGTTCGCCGCGCTGATCGGCGCGCTGCTGGTCGGCGTCCTCCTCTTCGTCCTCACGTGGCGGGCCGGTATCGACGGCTACCGGCTGGTGCTCGTCGGCATCGCGCTGTGGTCGGTGTGCACCGCCCTGGTCGACTGGCTGCTCACCAACGCCGAGATCTACGACGCCGCGTCCGCCTACGTGTGGATCACCGGGTCGCTCAACGCCCGCACGTGGGAGAACGCGGTGCCCCTCGCGGTGGCGCTGACCGTCCTCCTCCCCCTCGCCCTGGCGGCGAGCCGCTCGCTCGCCGTCCTCCAGTTCGGCGACGACACCGCGCGGGGGCTCGGCGTCCGGCTCCAGACGGCGCAGGCGGCCGTCGTCCTCATCGCCATCGGCTGCGTGGCCTTCGCCGTCTCCGCGGCCGGGCCGATCACGTTCGTCGCCCTGGTGGTGCCGCAGATCGCCGTCCGGCTGACCGGCGGCTCGCGTCCCCCGCTGCTGGCCTCCGGGCTGCTCGGCGCCGCGCTGGTCGTCGGCGCCGACCTGGTGACCCGCACCGTGCTCCCGGAGGCGCTGCCGGTGGGCATCATCACCGCCGTCCTCGGCGCCCCGTACCTGCTCTGGCTCCTGGTCCGCGGAAGGCGGCAGTTCACGTGAGGACGACCCAGCCGTGACCCAGACGCTGAAGCCGGAGACGTCGGTGCCGGGCGGACGGGTCCGTCTCGCCGCCGAGCAGGTCACGCTCGCCTACGACGACCACGTCGTCGTCCGCGACCTCGACCTGCAGCTGACCGAGGGCTCGTTCACCGCGATCGTCGGGCCGAACGGCTGCGGCAAGTCCACGCTGCTCCGTGCCCTGGGCCGGCTGATGCGGCCGACCGGCGGCCAGGTCCTGCTCGACGGCCAGGCGATCGCCCGGACGCCGACCCGCGAGGTCGCCAAGGTGCTCGGCCTGCTCCCCCAGTCGCCGATCGCGCCGGACGGCCTCAGCGTGGCCGACCTGGTGGCGCGCGGCCGGCACCCGCACCAGTCCTGGCTGCGCCAGTGGTCGCGCGACGACGAGGCGGTGGTCGCCGAGGCGCTGAGCTGGACCGACATGGCGGAGCTGGCCGACCGACCGGTCGACGAGCTGTCCGGCGGGCAGCGGCAGCGCGCCTGGATCTCGATGGCGCTGGCGCAGGGCACCGACCTGCTGCTGCTCGACGAGCCGACGACGTACCTCGACCTCTCGCACCAGATCGACGTCCTCGAGCTGGTCGGCCGGCTGCACGCCGAGCGCGGCCGCACCGTCGTCGTCGTCCTGCACGACCTCAACCTCGCCGCCCGCTACGCCCACCGGCTGGTGGCGATGAAGGACGGCGTGCTGGTGAGCTCGGGCCGTCCCCAGGAGGTGCTCACCGAGCAGCTGCTCGCCGACGTCTTCGACCTGGAGGCGCGCGTCCTGCCGGACCCGGTGTCCGGGACGCCGATGGTCGTCCCGGTCCGCCGGCTGCGCTGAGCCCCCTACCGACTCTTGGTTAGGCCAGGCTAACCTTCCTCGCGACCGGGGATGATCATGCATCCCCTCACCCGAGGGAGTTCCGTTGCACCGAACCTCTCGCCGCCTCCTCGGCGGCCTCCTGGCCCTGGGCGTCACCGTGGGCGCCACCGCCTGCGGAGACGACGGCGCCGGCCCGACCGGCACGGCGTCCGCCGAGGGCGGCTGGTCGTTCACCGACGACCTCGGCACCACCGTCGAGCTGGACGAGGCACCGACCCGCATCGCGGGTCTCAACGACCTCGCGGCCTCGCTGTGGAACTACGGCATCGAGCCGGTCGCCACCTTCGGCCAGACCTCCGCCGAGGACGACGTGGCCTTCGAGGGCCGGGACCTCTCCGACGTCGCGATCGTCGGCTCGGCCTACGGCGAGATCGACCTCGAGGCGCTGGCCGCCGCCGACCCCGACCTCATCGTCACCACGATCTACCCGGCCGACTCGTCGGGCGAGATCCCTGCGGACACCGCCGGCTACGGCTTCAACGACATGGCCCAGCAGCAGCAGGTGGCCGAGATCGCGCCGATCGTGACCATCGCCTACCGCGGCTCGGCCGCCGACGTCATCGAGCGGGTGGTCGACCTCGCCTGGGCCCTGGGCGTCGACACCGAGGGCGGCGAGGTCGCCGCGGCGCGGGCCGACTTCGAGGCGGCGTCGGAGACCCTGACCGAGGCCGCCGGCAGCGGCGTGAGCCTGCTGCCGGTGTTCGCCACCGAGGCCGACGGGTGGTGGATGGCCAAGGCCGCCGACGACCCGCAGCTCGCGCTCTACCAGGACCTCGGCGTGACCTTCGTCGACCCCGGCGGCGAGGACTACTTCTGGAACGCCGTGGGCTGGGAGGAGGTCCCGGACCACCCCAGCGACGTGCTCCTCTACTCGCTGCGGTTCAGCATGACCCCCGAGGAGATCGCCGGGCAGCCGACCGCGGCGCTGCTCCCGGCGGTGCAGGCGGGGCAGCTCCACCCGTGGAAGTACATCGGGC
>OCZS010000887.1_pt1 | contig 10261 bp, 9 predicted proteins | sample 1539071 | NCBI WGS metagenome assembly OCZS01 (sample SAMEA3113584, study PRJEB22503) | soil metagenome | reverse complement strand
GAAAGGTGTGGTGACCGAAACCACCACGCCGACCCAGACCGGCTATGCCTCCGTCAACGGCCTGCAGATGTACTACGAGATGCACGGCTCCGGCGGCACGCCGTTGCTGCTGCTCCATGGTGGGCTGTTCAACATCGACCTGCAGTTCGGCGCGCTGCTCCCGAGCCTCGCGGCCACCCGGCAGGTCATCGCCACCGACTTCCAGGGCCATGGCCGCACCAACGACCTCGACCGGCCGCTGACCTCAGCCGACCTGGCGTCGGACGTGATCGGTCTCCTGCGGCACCTGGAGGTGCCGCAGGTCGACGTGTTCGGGTTCAGCGTCGGCGGCGCCGTGGCCCTGCACCTGGCCATTCGGCATCCCGAGCTGGTCCGGAAGCTGATCGTCTCCTCGGCGTCGTTCCACCCCGACGGCGACCGCCCCGAGAACGCCGGGGCGGTGGGCGAGATGACGGTCGACATGATCGCGGGCACCCCGATGGAGGAGGAGTACCGGGCCAAGTCACCGCACCCGGACCAGCTGCAGGGGCTGCTGGACAAGCTGGGCGCCTATGACGAGGGCTTCGCCGGCTGGTCCGAAGACGACATCCGTGGCATCGCCGCGCCGACTCTGATCACGCTGGGCGACTGCGACGCCGTCCGGCTCGAGCACGCCGTGAAGTTCCTGCAGCTACGTGGTGGCGACGTCAACGGCGACTTCGTCGGCGTGCCCGCCTCGCAGCTCGCCGTGTTCCCCGGTACTACCCATTTCTTCGGGCTGGCCCGGACGGACCTGGCCCGCGACGTCGTGCTGACCTTCCTCGATGCCTCCGTGCCGGATGCGGCCGCGGAGAGCTCCACCGAGTAGCGGGCATGTCCCATCTCTGGAGCCGGCTGCCGCTGCCCGAGCAGCATGTTGCCGGTCTCCTGGTGGGACTGGCCCTCGACCGGCTGATCCTTTGCCGGTGGCCGCGTTGGACCAGGTCGATGGGGCTCGCGCTGGCCGCCATAGGTGTCCTGGTCAACGCGGAGGCGGTGCGGAGCCGCGGTCCGGATGGGCTCGATCGCCCGACGGCGCTGGTCCGGAGTGGTCCGTACGCATGGAGCCGGAACCCGATGTACGTCGGCTGGTCGGTGCTCCATCTCGGCATCGCCCTGGCCGCGCGATCGCCGGGAACGTCCATCACGTGGCCGGTGGCGGTTGTGTTGGTCCACCGCGAGATTCGGCGCGAGGAAGGGCAGCTGGCCGACCGGTTCGGCGCCGACTTCATCAGCTATGCCGCGTCGGTTCCGCGTTACCTGGACCGGGGCGCGGTGCGGAGCGTGATCAGGTCAGCCCGTGCTCGTGCGCGTAGGCGGCCGCTGCGGTCCGGGACGACACGTCGAGCTTGATGAAGATGTTGCTCAAGTGCCGAGCCACGGTCTTGTGGCTGAGCACCAGAACGCGGGCGATGTCGGGGTTGCTACGTCCCTCGGCCACCAGGCGCAGCACCTGCAGCTCGCGCTCGCTGAGCCCGGCGGGGTGCTGCGGGGTGGTCAGCTGGTCGACGTTGCGGACGTCCGGGGCCGCGCCGAGCTCGACCAGGACCCGCCGAGCGGTCGCCAGCTCGGCCCGGGCCGAGTCCTCATCGCCGACCGCGCGCAACGCCCGCGCGAGCACGATGCGGGCCCGAGCGGCCTCGTAGGGCGCCTCGATCCCGCTCCACAGCTGGCCTGCGGTGCGGGCGGCGTCAAGAGCTCGGGGCAGCTCACCCGCCGAGAGAGCGACCGTGGCGGTCGCGTACGCGGCCGCCGCCTGGGGCGCCGGAATGCCGAACGCCGACCCGATGTCGGTCAGCTCTTCGGCGCATTGGCGCGCGTCGTCGAGCTTCCCGGCCGCCAGCAGCACCTCGACCGCCGAGGGGAGCAGCCGAGACCTCCCAACCGGTCCTTGTGTCTCCGTCAGCAGTCGCTGGATCGTCGTGACCGCTGCTGCCGTCCGGCCGTGGGCGAGCCAGCACATCGCCAGCCCAGGTTGCGGATCGAAGCCAAGCTCGACAACGTGCTGGTAGGCCGTCTCGGCGTCGGCCAACCGACCGCGGATGCGGAGCAGGTCACCACGCTCGACCAGCGCAGCGGCCGCCGCGCCGGACTGTCGAAACCCGGTCTCCAAGCGGTGCTGGGCCTGGCTGAACTCGTCCAGGGCATCGTCGAAGGCCCCGCGTAGGCGGAGGACCTGAGCGCGATGCAGCGAGCACTGCCCGGTGAAGGGAACCAGGCCGGGTTGTGCCTCGCACCACCGAGTCAGGGCAACTGTCCAGGACGACACACGCGAGAAGTCAGCGAGCTCCTGGCAGCCCTCGATCACCGCGCAGTAGACCAGACCGGAGAACACCGGCGAGACCTCTCCCGCTGAGATCCCCACCATGGCTTCGTCCAGCAGGGCGAGACCCTCCCGTACCCTGCCCCGGTAGATGGCGACCCGGCCCATGCTGACCAGACCGTGGGCCACCAGATCAGGATCGCCGAACCGTCGGCCGATCCGCACGACGTCGGCCCCGGTTCCCTCGGCGCGAGCCAGGTCCCCGCGCCCCAGATGGGCGTAGAACTCGTGGATGAGCAGGTAGCCACGTTCGACGATGTCCTCGGGTTCGGCGTCGAGAAGCCGCTGCGCCCGGGCCGCCCAGCCGCCGGCCACCGTCTGCTCGCCGCGGAGGCCGAGCACGAGGCCGATCCAGAAGGCGCAACGCACGGCGCCGAGCCTGTCGCCGGCTTGCACGAGCTGCTGGTAGCCGTGTTGCCAGGCCCGAACGGCGGAGTCGGCGTTGCCGGCCAGGAACGCCGAGGTCGCGAGCGTCATGGTGTCCTCGGGGCTGAGCTCGCTGGCGGCCTCGAGCCGCTGGAACGCCGTCGACCAGTCGCGCCGAGCGAAGGCCTCGCGGCCCTGCGCGAGGTCTGGGCCCGGTGTCGAGCCACCCGCTTCGCTCGCGCTCACCTGGGCATCCTCCCTTGGCTCAGCGTACGCCCGGCGGCTCACCCGGAAAGGGCCGGTGACCGGCTGGAACGCCGGCTGATCAGTCGAGCGACGTAGTCCGCGTCCCGACCCACCCCGGGTAGCACCATCGAGCTGAACGCGTACTGGAACGAGAGCCCGCAGAAGAACAGGCCCGGCGCCTCCGCGACGACCCCTCGCATCTCCCGCGGCCAGCCGTCCGCGCCCAGGATCGGCAGGTCGATCCAGTCGAACACCTGGCGGAAGCCGGTGCACCAGATCACGGTGGTGACGTCGAGCTCGCGATCCTCCAGGACGGGCCGCCCGTTGCGAACCCCGGTCACCCGGCTCAGCACCCGATCCACCCCGCGGGCCTGCAGATCCCCGCGCTTCACCCGGATCATCGGCCCACCGTGGAACCGGACCTCAGCCATCTTCTTGCGGCCCATCGGCGTCCGCCGAGTGAGCAGGTGGGTGCCGAGGAACAGGAAGGTGGGCCAGAAAATTCGAGCGCTCCAGTGGTCCAGCCGAACCGGCAGCTGCCCAGGGTCTCGGCCGGCCAGCACCGTCGGGTGCGTCGCCGCCAGTTCGTACGCGATGTCGGTACCGGAGTGGGACGCCCCGACGACCAGCACCCGGCCCGAGCGCAGCTGGGTCGGCCGACGGTACTCGCTCGAGTGCAGCTGGCGGATCGACGGGTCCAGCTCCAGCGCAAAGTCGGGGATGTTCGGTGTCCGACCGAAGGTCCCGGTCGCCACCACCGCGTTCTCGGCCAGCACGGTGTCGGCACCGATCCGCAGGGCGTAGCCGCCGGGCGTGGCCTCCAGCCGATCCACCCGCACGCCCGTCCGGACCGGCAGCCCGAAGTGATCGGCATAGCGGGCCAGATAGTCGGCGACCTCGTCCTTCCTCGGGTAGGACCAGCGCGGTCCGGGAAACGGCAGGCCCGGCAGGCCGTCGTAGCCGGCCGGGGAGTACAGGCGCAGCGTGTCCCACTGCGCCCGCCAGTTGTCCCCGACCCGCTGGTTCGCGTCGAGGACCAGGCAGGATCGCCCACGTCGCTGGAGGTGGTACGCCGTGGCCAGGCCGGCCTGGCCGGCGCCGATGATGGCGGTCTCGATGTGCTCCGTCCGGTCTTGCCGGGGGTTCCAGGGGGTCGTCCCCCTGGCTTCAGACACGGTCATGGTGTGCTCCGGGAGGTAGCAGGGATGCCGTCCGACCGCGGCGAGGTGCGGGCATAGAGCAGGTGCCACGCGAGCATCAGCGCAGAGGTCACGACGTAGAAGGAGTGCAGAGCCCAGATCGGGCCCGCGGGAAGCTGGGCGACGTACAGGGTGTGCACGAGGTTGCCCACGTTGGCCAGCACCAGGTTCCCGCGGCTGTAGGAGGTGAGGTCCCGGGTCCGCGCGGCCTTGATGAGCATCGGCAGGGTGCTCGCCGCGAAGAGGACGGAGGACACCGTTCCTGCGAGGATCGCCATGCTGCCGAAGGCCATGTCAGGACGCTAGGTCGCGCAGGGCCTCCGTCGCGTCGGGCCGATGACCCATCTCCGCACGGGAGCGGGATGGGTCAGATGTCGTATCGCCTCAGCGGCGTTCAGCCAGGAGCACCGGGATCAGCCGCTCGGTCCGGCGCTGGTACTCCGCGTACGGCGGGTAGGCCGCGACGGCCCGGTCCCACCACTCCTGGCGCTCCTCGCCCTCCAGCTCGCGGGCGACGGCGTCGAACGGCTCCGGGCCGTCCTGCACCATCAGCTCGTCCGGATGGGCTTTGACGTTGTGGTACCAGCCGGGATGGTCCCGCGCCCCGCCGTCCGAGGCCACCATGGCGTACGCCCCGTCGTGCTCCACCCGCATCAGGGCGATCTTGCGGACCTTGCCGCTCTTGGCGCCGCGCATGGTGAAGATCGCGACCGGCAGCCCGGTGTCGCGCAGCGTGTTGGCCTCGCGACCGCCGGTCGCCTCGTAGCGCTCCACCTGGTCGCGGACCCACTTCATGCGGCTTGGTTCGTACTCTCCGGTCAGGGGCATGTCGCCCAGACTAGGGCGTGCCTCCTGAACCCTGGTCGACGGCGAGCGGCGGTCCGGGGAGGGATGGGCAAGGCGGAGAGGAGACCTTAGCGGTGTTCTACGGACGACGAGTCCAACGCTGCCCGGCGCTTTCCGGTCGTCGCGCAGCCGACCAGGGTTTGGGAGGTACGTCCTAAGCAGCGAGCCTTCCGAGCACGTCGGCCAGGTCCCGCGGCTCCCCGATCCCGTTGACCGCCCGCCACGTGACCACCCCCGCGGCGTCCAGCACGAACGTGCCCCGTAGGGCACAGCCCGCCTCGACGTCGAACACCCCGTACGCGCGGGCGATCGCTCCGTGCGGCCAATGGTCGGTGAGCAGGTCGAAGTCGATCCCTTCGGCGTCGGCGTACGCGCGGAGCGTGAACATCGAGTCGCAGGACACCGCCAGCACCCGAGCCCCGGCCGACCGGAACCGGGCCTGGTCGTCCCGCAGCGCGGTGAGCTCGCCACGGCAGATGCGCGAGAACGCCCACGGGTAGAACACGATCACCACCGGCCCTCCCCGCAGCGCGGCCAGTGCGATGGACTCCCCGTGCTGGTTGCGAGCGGTGAAGTCCGGAGCCGGGTTTCCGACTCCGATCACCGGCGGGTGCCCCGGGGGCGGACCAGCTTGGTGGCCGACCAGTTGGTCGAGACGGTCGGGCTGGTGGTCAGGGCGAGGCCGGCCGCGACCGCCGCCTCGGCGATGTCCGCGGCGTCGATGTAGCCACCCCGCCCGACCTTGGGGGTCATCAGCCAGATGTAGCCGGTGTCGGTGAGGTCGGTCAGCGCCTCCATCAGCCCGTCGGCCAGGTCGCCGTCCTCGTCCCGCCACCACAGCAGCACCGCGTCGACGGCCTCGACCGCGTCCTCGACCATCTCGCCGTCGATCGCGTCCTCGATCATCAGCCGCACGTCGTCGTCCGCGTCGTTGTCCCAGCCCAGCTCCTGCACCACAAGGCCGGGCGACAGTCCCAGCTTCTGCGCGAGGCTCCGCGGCTCCCCCGCACCTACTGTCGAACTCAACTACAACTCCGCACTCTTCGCGGCCAATGCTGGCCGTATTTTGTCTCTGACCAACCCGCTTGGGGGCAAGCCTGCCAGAGGTCACCGGTCCGCGTAACCCCATCGGTCGTTCGCGGAACAATCTTCGCCGCCCTCGACGTACCAACGCGGGACGCCGAGCGCCCATCCACTACTGCCGCGCCGTTTGCACAAGTGACAGGATGGAGAGGCACGAACGCGCGACCCCTGCACGCCGGCACATCCCCGCTGGCCGAGATACGAGGAGGTGTTGCATGGCTACGCCGGGACCCCGTCCAGCCATCACTGCCGAAGGCCTGTCCAGTCAGATCCCCGACATCGACCCCGAGGAGACCGGCGACTGGCTGGAGTCCCTGGACGGTCTGCTGGACGACAAGGGCAAGAACCGGGCGCGGTTCATCATGCTGCAGCTGCTGGCCCGGGCCCGCGAGCGCCAGGTCGGCCTGCCCGCGCTGCGCAGCAGTGACTACATCAACACCATCCCGCCGGAGTCCGAGCCGTGGTTCCCGGGCGACGAGCACATCGAGCGGCGCATCCGCGCCTACATCCGGTGGAACGCGGCGATCATGGTCAGCAAGGCCAACCGCAAGGGCCTCGAGGTCGGCGGGCACATCGCGACCTACCAGAGCGCGGCCAGCCTGTACGAGGTCGGCTTCAACCACTTCTTCCGTGGCAAGGACCACCCGGGCGGTGGCGACCACGTCTTCATCCAGGGTCACGCCTCGCCGGGCATCTACGCCCGCGCCTACCTCGAGGGCCGGCTGACCAGCGACCACCTCGACGGGTTCCGCCAGGAGGTGTCCCGCGGCCCCGGCAACGGGCTGTCGTCCTACCCCCACCCCCGGTTGATGCCCACCTTCTGGGAGTTCCCGACTGTTTCGATGGGGCTGACCGGGATCAACTCGATCTACCAGGCCCGGTTCAACCGCTACCTGCAGAACCGGGGCATCAAGGACACCTCGCAACAGCGCGTCTGGGCATTCTTGGGTGACGGCGAGATGGGTGAGCCGGAGTCCCTCGGCGCTATCGGCCTGCCGGCCCGGGAGGAGCTGGACAACCTCACCTGGGTGATCAACTGCAACCTGCAGCAGCTGGACGGCCCGGTACGCGGCAACGGCAAGATCGTCCAGGAGCTGGAGTCGATCTTCCTGGGCGCGGGCTGGCGCGTGATCAAGGTGTTGTGGGGCCGGGACTGGGACCCGCTGCTGGCGGCCGACAAGTCCGGCGCACTGATCAACAGGATGAACACCACCCCGGACGGGCAGTTCCAGACCTACCTGGTGGAGGACGGCGCCTATATCCGGAACAACTTCTTCGCCGACCCGCGGCTGCAGAAGATGGTCGCCAACATGAGCGACGAGGAAATCAAGGTCCTCTCCCGCGGCGGTCACGACTACCGCAAGGTGTACGCGGCATTCAAGGCGGCGAGCGAGCACGTCGGGCAGCCCACGGTGATCCTGGCCCAAACCGTCAAGGGCTGGACCATCGACGCGCTGGAGGGCAAGAACGCCACCCACCAGATGAAGAAGCTGACCACCGCCGACCTCAAGGCGTTCCGCGACCGGCTCTTCCTGGAGATCCCCGACAGCCAGCTCGAGGACGCGTACAACCCGCCCTACTACCACCCGGGCCAGGACAACGAGGAGATCCAGTACCTGCAGGACCGGCGTCGGGCCCTGGGGGGCTACCTGCCGGAGCGGCGGGTCAAGCCGACGATCATCAAGCTCCCCGGCGACGAGGTGTACGCGCCGCTGATGGAGCCGGCCGGCGAGAAGACCAAGGTGGCGACCACCCAGGCCTTCGTCCGGCTGCTCCGGGACCTGATGCGGGACAAGGAGATCGGGCACCGGCTGGTGCCGATCGCGCCCGACGAGTTCCGCACCTTCGGTATGGACTCGATGTTCCCGACGGCCAAGATCTACAACCCGCACGGGCAGACCTACGAGTCGGTCGACCGCAAGCTGCTGCTGTCCTACAAGGAGTCGGAGAAGGGCCAGCTGCTGCACGAGGGTATCTCCGAGGCCGGCGCGATGGGATCCACGATTGCGGCCGGCTCGGCGTACGCGATGCACGGCGAGCCGATGATCCCGGTCTACATCTTCTACTCGATGTTCGGCTTCCAGCGGACCGGCGACTCGATCTGGGCCATGGCCGACCAGCTGGCCCGCGGCTTCCTGATCGGGGCGACCGCCGGCCGGACCACGCTGACCGGCGAGGGCCTGCAGCACGCCGACGGGCACTCCCCGCTGCTGGCCAGCAGCAACCCGGCGGTGGTGCACTACGACCCGGCGTTCGCGTTCGAGATCGGGCACATCGTCAAGGACGGCCTGCGCCGGATGTACGGCCACGAGGACCCCGACCACCCCGACGGCGAGAACCTGATCTACTACCTGACGGTCTACAACGAGCCGGTCCTCCAACCGGGCGCACCGGACCACCTGGACGTCGAAGGTCTGCTGAAGGGCATGTACCGATACGCATACTCCAGCCTGGACGGCGACAAGCCGCGGGCCCAGCTGCTGGCCTCCGGCGTGGCGATGACGGCCGCGGTGAAGGCGCAGCGGATGCTGGCCGACGAGTGGGGCGTGGCGGCCGACGTCTGGTCGGTGACCTCGTGGAACGAGCTGCGCCGGGAGGCGGTCGAGATCGAGAAATGGAACCTGACCCACCCGGGTGAGGATCGCCGCTGGCCCTACGTCAACCAAGCGCTGCACGACGCCCAGGGGCCGGTGGTTGCGGTCAGCGACTACATGCGGGCGGTGCAGGACCAGATCGCGCCGTGGGTGCAGCAGCCCTGGTACTCGCTGGGGGCCGACGGGTTCGGCCTCGCCGACACCCGGGCGGCCGCGCGGCGCCACTTCCTGGTCGACGCCGAGTCGATCGTGGTGGCCACGCTGCAGAGCCTGGCCCGGGACGGCGCGTACGACGGCAACGCGGCCCGCGAGGCCTTCGACCGCTACCAGCTCGGTGACCCGACCGCGGTGGCCGGGGTGGCCCAAGAAGGAGCTGGAGCCTAGCGGCGGAGGGCGGCGGCTGCGTCGGCGACCGACTGGCGGTTGCCGGCGATCTGCCACCGCATGTCGCCGATCGGGAGCTCCTCGGCCCCCCCGCCGGCTCCGATCACCAGCGCGGCTCCGGGCACCCAGTCCCACGGGTTGAGGTTGGCCTGCAGGAAGAGGCCGAGCCGGCCGTTGGCCACGCCGGCCAGGTCGACCGAAGCCGAACCCAGCATGCGTACGGTGGCCGCGCCCGAGGTGACCGCCCGCCAGGAGGACACCCGGTCCCGCTCGCCCAGGTGACGGGGGTGGAAGTGGGTGGCGACCGAGACGTCGGCCAGTGGGCGGTCGACCAGCTCGGTCACCGGTTCGCCGTTGAGCGTGGTCGGCGCCTCGCGGCCGCCGACCCAGAGCTCGTCGCGCGGCGGGAAGTAGACAGCGCCGACCAGCGGCCCGTCCTCGTCGGCCAGCCCGATCGCCGAGCACCAGTACGGCAGGCCGGAGAGAAAGTTGTATGTCCCGTCGACCGGGTCGACGTACCAGGTCCGAGCGCCGCCGGAGCGGCGAGCCCCCTCCTCACCGACCAACGCGTCGTCAGCCCGGTGCTCGGCCAGCCGGGCGGTGATCAGCTCCTCGGCGGCGTGGTCGGCGGCCGACACCACGTCGGACACCGAGCTCTTGTACTCGGTCTTCAGCCCATCCGCCAGCATGGACGCCGCCAGCTCTCCCGCCTCCCGGGCCAGCTCGGCCGCCAGGCTCACGTCGTCCACGCGCCTGACCCTACTTGGCGGCCCCGCGGTGCCCGGCCTCGGCGGGACGGGTGCCTGCCCCTCCTTCTTCGGAGAACTGCCGACAGATTGCCAGTTCCGGACCGGGAAGCTGGCAGTTTCGAGAAAGCGCCGGGGCAAGAGGGCGGGCGGGTCAGCGGGCGAGGGCCAGCCAGGTGTCGACCACGGTGTCGGGGTTCAGCGACATCGACTCGATGCCCTCATCCAGCAGCCACCTGGCCAGGTCCGGGTGGTCGCTGGGACCCTGCCCACAGATGCCGACGTACTTGCCGCGGGCCTTGCAGGCCCGGATCGCGGCACTGATCATGAACTTCACCGCGGGGTCGCGCTCGTCGAAGCCGGCGGCGACCAGGCCGGAGTCCCGGTCCAGGCCGAGGGTGAGCTGGGTCATGTCGTTGGAGCCGATGGAGAAGCCGTCGAAGTGGTCGAGGAACT
>OCZS010000886.1_pt1 | contig 10277 bp, 7 predicted proteins | sample 1539071 | NCBI WGS metagenome assembly OCZS01 (sample SAMEA3113584, study PRJEB22503) | soil metagenome | reverse complement strand
TCTCGTTGATGTAGGGGTCGACCGCCACCATGAACTCGAGCCCGGCCAGCGCGGCATCGAGACGACCGGCGTTGGGCGTCGACACGACGGGGTTGCCGCCGACGGTGACCATGGCTCGGATCTGCCCGTCGCCGGGCGTGTCGATCTCCTCGGCCATGCAGGCAGCCGGCAGCTCGCCCAGCGTCTCGCCGAGGCCCCGCACCCGGCTGCGGCGCCGATGGAGCTTGAGGCCCCGCCCGTAGCGGGGCGTGCCGCGCGTGTTGGACGCGCCCGCCGCGGCCCTGGTGAACATCGCGCCTCCCGGCCTGTCGAGGTTGCCGGTCAGCGTGTTGAGCACGTCGACCAGCCACGACGTGAGCGTGCCGAACTCGGCGGTGGTGGTGCCGATGCGCCCGTACACACAGGCCGACGGTGCGCCGGCGAGCTCGCGTGCGAGCCGCCTGATGGCATCGGCAGGCAGCCCGGTGACGGGCGAGACGGCCTCGGGCGTGAACGGCTCGGCGAGACGCACGACCTCGTCGACGCCGGCGACGTAGGGCTCCGGGGCGCCGAGGTCGATCAGCGCGTCGGCCGCGAGCACGTTGACGAGCGCCATGAGCAGGAAGGGGTCGGCGCCGGCGCGGATCGCCAGGTGTTCGCTGGCCACCGCGGCCGTCTGGCTGCGTCGGGGGTCGACCACGACCAGCCGCCCGCCCCGCGCCAGCAGCGCCTCGATGCGCCCCGGCCAGTCCGGCGCCGTGGCGAGGCTGCCGTTGGAGGCGTAGGGGTTGGCACCGAGCATCAACAGGAAGTCGGTGCGGTCGACGTCGGGCACCGGCACGGTGAGCCCGCCGCCGAACATCAGCCCCGACGCGATCTCCTTGGGGCGCTGGTCGACCGTGCTCGCCGAGAACACGTTGGTGGTGCCCAATGCCCGGATGAGCGGGCGCAGGTAGATCAGCCCGGCCAGCGAGTGGGCGTTGGGGTTGCCCACGTAGATGCCGACGGCGTCGCGTCCCAGCCGCTCGACGATCGGCAGCAGGCGGCGCTCGACCTCGGCGAATGCCTCGTCCCAGCTCACCGGCACGAACTCTCCGTCGCGCTTGACCATCGGCCGGCGCAGCCAGTCGGGATCCTCGTGGAGCTGTCGCAGCGTCGAGCCCTTGGGGCAGATGAACCCGTGGCTGAACACGTCGTCGCGGTCGCCCCGGATGCGCCCCACGCGCTGCGAACCGTTGGTGCCGTGCAGGGTGATCTCCAGCCCGCATCCCGCCTCGCACAGCGGGCACGTGCGGAAGGCGACACTGGTGTCGCCGGGTTCGGTGCTGACCATGTGGTCCCCCTCGAGACGCGAAGGCCGTGACGGTCTGCCGGCAACGCCGCCGGACAATCGATCCCATCGTGCCACGGATGGCGCTCGGCGGCTCCTACCTCCGAGGTAGCGAGCTGCTGGCCGCGAGGGGCGGGATCACCAGGTCAGCCGCCCAGCACCCGCTTGATGTCGTCGAGCACCGGGATCGGGCCCGGATCGAGGCCCTCCTGCGCGGCCATGTGCAGCGACACGAAGTCGCCGATCAGGGTGAGGTCGAAGAGCTGGGCGAGCGGGCCTTCGCCCACCGCCCGCACCTCGATCACGTCGTGGACCACCTCGGCCATGATGTCGCGCACCAGCTCGAACCGGCGCAGCTCCTGGGGGTGCTCCTCGTCGTGGCGCAGCTCCACCAGCGTGAACACCTGTCGAGTGACGTCGCCGTGCTGGCCCCAGCCGCAGATCTCGTTGTGGCACAGCTCGGGGATGGTGGCGGCGAACGCCGGCGCCTTGGCGTTCTCGTTGACCTGGGCCTTCCAGCGCTGCGCGGCGACGGCGCCGAGCGGACCGGCGCCGAACACGAGCGGCACCGTGCGCCCGATCGAGCGAGCGATCCGCTGGGCCGAGTCGCCCGCGACGAGCGCGTCGCGGCGCGCGCGGAGCTGCGTCACCGCGGCGTCGACCCAAGCCGATGCGCCGGGGAAGAGGCCGACCCGCTCGACCATCGACAACAAGGGCACGGCGAGGGCGCCGAGCCCCGCCCGCGGCATGACGACGTCGGGAAGCCCGACGTGGGGCGCCTGCCACGACGGCGCGAGCTTGCCGAGCCGGCCGCCCCCCGACACGACCACCATGCGGGCCCCCGCGGCGGCCGCCGCCTGGGCGGCCTCGACCGTCTCCTCGGTGTTGCCCGAATACGACACCGCGAAGCACAGCGTGCCGGGACCGACGAACGACGGCGGCGCGTAGCCCTTGGCGACGAGCATGGGCACCGACACGAAGGGGGCAGCGATAGCGGCGAGCACGTCGCCAGCGATACCGCTGCCACCCATGCCGAGCACGAGCACGTTGTCGATCGCGTCGGCCGGCGGCAGCCCCTCGACCACCGCCGAACGGGCGGCGGCCTGCTCCACCTGCTCAGGGAACGCCCGCGCCAGCCCGAACATGTCGAGGCTGTCCAGCACTTCCTCACCGAGTACTCCGGCCATACCGGTGCCTCAGGCCTCGAACGTCGGTCGGATGCCTTCGGCCTCGGCCTTGGCGAGCAACCGCTCGTGCTCGGCGTCGTCGACCGTCTCCGCCTCGTCGATCAGCATGATCGGGATGTCCTCGCGGATCGCGTACCGGCGCTTGAGCCGAGGGTTGTAGAGCGTGTCCTCGTCGGCGAAGTAGAACAACGGCCCCTTGTCCTCGGGGCAGGCGAGGATCTCGAGGAGCTGGGGATCAAGTGCCATCAGGTCATCCCTTCGTCATGGCGGCGCGGACCTCGGCCACGTGGGCGTCGACCGCCTCGCGGGTCGGGGCCTCGAGGTTGAGCCGGAGCAGGGGTTCGGTGTTCGACGGCCGCAAGTTGAACCACCAGTCGCCGAGGTCGACGGTCAGGCCGTCGACCCGGTCCTGCGTGGCGTCGGGATAGCCACCGGCGACCCGTTCGATCACCGCGGCCGGGTCGTCGACGGTGGTGTTGATCTCCCCGGAGGCGGCGTAGCGGTCGTAGGGCTTGCGCAGCTCCGACAGCGGCACGCCCGCCTTGCAGATCTGCTCCAGCACGACAAGGGCGGCGATGCTCCCCGAGTCGGCCCGGAAGTTGTCGCGGAAGTAGTAGTGCGCCGAGTGCTCGCCGCCGAAGGCCGCGCCGGTCTCGACCATCACCTGCTTGATGAACGAGTGGCCGACCCGGGTGCGCACCGGCGTGCCGCCGTGTTCGACGATCACCTCGGGCACGGCCTTCGAGCAGATGAGGTTGTGCAGGATCGTGGCCCCGGGCTCGCGCTCGAGCACGCGGGCGGCCACTATGGCCGTGGTCGTCGAGCCCGACAGCGGCTCGCCCGTGTCGTCGACCAGGAACACGCGGTCGGCGTCACCGTCGAAGGCCAACCCCACGTCGGCACCGGTCGCCCGCACCCGGGCCTGAAGGTCTCGCAGGTTCTCGAGCTGGATCGGGTCGGCGGGATGGTTCGGGAACGTGCCGTCGAGGTCGCCGTAGAGGATGTCGAGCTCGAACGGCAGGCCCTCGAACACCCTGGGCACGACCAGGCCGCCCATCCCGTTGGCGGTGTCGGCAACGACCCGGAGCGGCCGCAGCGCAGCGACGTCGACGAAAGACCGGACGTGGGCCGCGAACTCGTCGAGAAGGTCGAGCTCCTCGATGCGGCCAACCTCGGTGGGCGCGGAGCCGACCCCGGAAGCCGCCAACCGCCTGATGTCGCCCAGGCCGGTGTCTTCCCCGACCGGCCGCGCGCCGGCCAGGCAGAGCTTGATGCCGTTGTACTGCGCCGGGTTGTGCGACGCGGTGAACATGGCGCCCGGGGCGTCGAGGCGACCGGCCGCGAAGAAGACGAGGTCGGTCGACGCCAGGCCGAGATCGACCACGTCGAGCCCCTGGCGCTGCACCCCTTCGGCGAAGGCGGCGGCCAGCTCGATCCCGCTGGGCCGCATGTCGCGAGCCACCAGCACCCGCTTCGGCTTGGCGGCCGTACCGCCGGCGGCGCGCTCGGCCTCGGCGCGGTCGCGGACGAAGCGCGCGAAGGCCGCGCCGATCTGCCCGCAGAGCGCGGCGTCGAGCTGGTCGGGCACGACACCCCGGACGTCGTAGGCCTTGAAGATCGCGTCGATATCCGCCATGAGGCGACCCAAGCTAGTCGGGCCCGGTGGTTGCTCCTGGCACGACCGCGTCGGCCTCGGCCGCGCCAAGCACCGGCAGGGCGTCGCCGGACGCCTCGTAGTCGCCGTGCGCCGACCACCGGCGGATGCGGAACAGGTCGACCACGGTGCGGGCCGCGTCCCGGGTGGCATGCACGGTCGACCGGCTGGTGTTGGTGACCTCGACCGGCACCTCGACGAGCGAGAGCTGGTGGCGCTCGACCAGGTGCAGCACCTCGATGTCGAAGGCGAACCCGTCGACACGCGTCCGGGAGAACACGAACCTGGCGACATCGGACCGGAACCCCTTGAGCCCGCTCTGCGTGTCGCGGTAGCTGCCGAGCAGCACGGCGTAGCCCATCAGGTTGATGACCCGGCTGCCCAGCGCCCGGAGCGGCGAAGCCGGCGCCAACGTGGTGGTATCGGGGTGCCGGCGGTCGCCGATGGCCACGTCCCACCCGGCCTCGATGGCCGCCAAGATGCGCCGCAACTGGTCGGGCGCGTAGGCGAGGTCGGCGTCGGTGAACGCCACCGCCCGCCCCCGCGCCGCCAGCATGCCCGCCCGCACGGCCGCCCCCTTCCCCCGGTTCCGGGGCTGGACCACCACCTGGTCGGCGCCGGCGGCCAGCGCGGCGTCGGCCGTCGCGTCGGCGGAACCGTCGTCGACGACGACGATCTCGGCGCCGCCGTCACCCGGCCCCGGATCCGGCGTCGGCACCATCTCCCTGCCCGCTCCGGGCGCCGGCCCGGGTGCGTCGCCGATGTCCGACAGCGACGCCCGGATCCGGCGCACGGTCTCGCCGATGCGGTCGGCCTCGCCGTACGCGGGCACGACCACGCTGAGGCGCCGGTCGCCGGGGGGCGGCGGCCGGTCCCAGCGGACGCGCCGCGCCGACGTCAACTCGCCCAACAGCACCCAGCGGTAGCCGAGCCAGCGCACGGCCCCGGCGGCGGCGAGCGCCACCACCTTGGCCTCGACGAGGGCGACGGTCGACGTGAACCCGGTGCCGGCGAACACCGCCCGCAGTACGAGGACGTCGACGCCCGCGGCCACCGCGGCGACACCGACGAAGGCGACCGGGACCTCCACCCAACGGACGTAGGGATCGCTGCGGAAGGTCACCCTCCGGTGCACGACGTAGGACAGCGCGCTGGCGCCGGCGATGGCCACCAGGTCGGCGACGACGAGGATCCAGCCCAGCACCTGGCGGAACAGCACCAGCAGCCCGACGTCGACGAGCGTGGGGACCAGCGCGACGAGGGCGAAACGCTGGATCCGGCCCTTCATCCGTCGGGTGGTGGAGGCGCCGGAGGCTGTGGGGACGGCGGCGGTGGCGTTGGGGACGGCTGCGACTCGGTCGCCGATGCCTGCGGCGAGGGCGGTGGCCAGGTGGAATCGGGCGGCGAGGGTGGCCGCTGGGCAGCACGGCGGGCCGGGCTGAACCGGTAGGCGCCCCGCCGGGCGATCAGCGCCAGCCCCACGAGACCGAGCGCGGTGAGCCCGTACGAGAACCATTCGACCCCCGTGCGCCCGTAGGTCAGCTCCACGTGCGTGTCGTCGGGCACCACCACCATGAAGTTGGGGGCGACCCGGTAGGGGCCCGCCGCACCCGACACCTGCCAGTTGGGGAAGTACGACATCTTCACCAGGACCGGCACGCCGACCTGGTCGACGTCGAACGAGATGCTGTCGTCCTCGACCCTGATGTGGGACACGTCGACGCGTTCTACCGCCTCGGCGTCGGGGTGCTCGCCGACGTCGACCCGCTGCCAGTCGTCGGGCCCGCTGTTAGCGAGCGGCACGTCCCACCAGGCGGGGTCGGTGAACCACTGGATGGCCGGTCCGAAGAACCGTCCCGACTCGTCGTGTGGCTCCTCGACCCACTCGAGCTGGCTGTTGTCGACGCCGGTGACGACGGCCGGCTGGTTGGCGACCGGCTCGACGACCTTGCTGTCGGCCACCTCGAAGATCACCCAGGGGCCCGACGCCGCGATCTCGGTGAGGTCGGGCTGCTGCCGGGCGGCCGCGACTGCGTTCTCGGACGTCGCCATGTAGTACTTCACGCCCATCAGCTGGAGGTGGTCGACGCCCTTGTTGATGTCGAACGTGCCGTACGGCAGGTCGCGCTGGGCGGCGCTCGGGGCGGTCGACAGCTCGACCTGCGTGAGGAAGTGGAACGGCGTGGTGGCCGCCGCCTCGAAGTAGAGGCCCTCCATCGACCCGATGCAGCCGTCGGTCCAGTGCGGGAGCAGCATCAGGGCCATGGGGGTGCCGTAGCGGTCGAGCTCCTTCTCGTACTCCCAGAAGGCCCTGCCGCAGCCCTTCTCGTCGCCCACCTGCTGCATGGTGCGGACGACGTCGTAGTACTCGCGGTAGGAGTTCTTGAGCTCGTAGCCCGAGTAGTTCCACTTGGCCCAAGACTTGACGAAGCTCTCGGGCGTGGCCGTGGCCTTCACCGGGCTGAAGCTGGGCCACTCGTACCCGCCCTCGACCCGCTCGCTGAACGGCAGGGCACCCATCGGCGTGCCCACCACCACCAGCATCGCCGCCAGCGACCCGACCGCCGTGAGCACGCCCGCGGCGGCCGGCTCGGCGCGGCGCTCGCGGGCGAGCTGCATGATCGTGCGGATCGTCTCCGACACCGCCACCGCCGCCAGCAGCAGCGCCGTGAGGTAGTAGAAGGGCAGCAGGCGCCCGTTCCACAGTCGGCCCTCGGGGGTGACCACGAAGGCGACGCCCACCAGGGTCGTGGTGAGCAGCAGGAAGATGCCGACGCGTAGCCGCAGGGCGATGCTGAGCCCCGCCCCGACCAGTGCGAGGGCGAACACCCAACGCAGGTCGACGTCGGGCGTCTTAGACGGCAGGAGGTACTGCCACAGCGTCTCGGGCGGGTCACGATCGGTGTAGGGCAGCTTTTCCCACCCCATGTCGTTGAGGTAGGCGCGCCGCAGGAAGAAGGGCCCGACCCAGAAGGCCGACAGAAGCCCGCCGACCACCAGCGTGGGCGTCAGCCACCGGACGCTCTCGGACAGCAGCCACAGCCCGGCGCCCGCAGCCAGTGCCCCGAGTCCGGCGAGGGCCAGGGCGCCCATCCCCTCGGGTGCGCCGAGCGCCAGCCCGGCCAGCGCCAAGGCCAGCCCGCCGGCGATGAGCACGATGCCCGGGCCCAACGGCGCCCGCGACCGACGGAACCGCACGGCCACCGCCACGACCGTCGCCGCCAGCGCCCAGAACGCCGGGATGAGGTGGCACAGGCCGGTGAGGGCCAGCAGCACCGCGGCCCAGCCGCGGTACTGCCCGGTGCGCAGCCCTCGGAACACCAGCCCCAGGTAGACGAGCGCGATGCTCAGCGACATCGAGAACGCGAACTCGCCCGCCAGCGTCGAGGCGATGTTGCCGCCGTAGATCGTGAACCCCCGGTAGAACAGGAACGGCAGCGTGGCCACCGCCAGCAGCGCCGGCGTGGGGAACCGGGCGCCGGCCAGCCGGCCGAAGGCATAGGCCGAGACGGGCATCGTCACCACGCCGCTGATGGTCACGAGCTTGAAGGCGACGCCGTAGGGCAGGCCCACCAGCGAGAAGGCCACCACGGCGCCGACGATGGCGAGGTTCCGGACCCGACGGTCGTCTCGCCGCGCCACCGCCAGGACGGCGAGCACCGTCCCGGCCGCCGCCGGGACGGCACCCAGCCAGCCGTGGACGCCGGCGTCGAGCAGCACGATCACCAGCGACGGCACCACCATGTAGAACTGATAGGCGGGGAACCCGGCGTACCAGTCGGGCGTCCACCCGGCGAGCTGCCCGTGGGGCAGCAGGTGGTCTCGCAGGTACGCAGGCCCCCACACGTGGGCGCCCATGTCGCCCCCCGCGGGCGTGGTGTCGCGCACCAGCAGGTTGGGCTGCAGCTGGAGCACGATGAAGATCACGCAGGCCGCGACCACGGCCAGGTCGACACCGAGCGTGATCAGCTGCCGGCGCCGAACGTCGGCGGCGGCGTCGACGTCGACGAGTTCGTCGTGCGTCGCGCGCCCCTCGTCTGCGTCGCCGTCGCCGGCACCGTTGCCGAACGCGCCGAGGTCGACGTCCTCGCCGACCGACGCCTCGTCGAGCAGTGGAGTTGAGTCGTCGGGCACCGTCAGCTCCCCAAGACCAGCAGCGACACGACCGCAGTCAGGTTGAAGACCGTGTGCGCCGCGATCGCCGGTCCCAGCCGGCCGTAGCGCTCCGCGAGCACGCCCAGCACGATGCCGAACATCAGCAGCGCCGGGAACTGCAGCGGCTGGAGGTGCGACGCCGCGAACACCAGAGCGGACACCCCGACGCCGAGCGGCTGGCCGATCCGCCGCACGAGCGAGCGTTGCAGCAGCCCCCGGTAGAAGATCTCCTCCACGATGGGTGCACCGAGCCCCAGGATGACGACCAGCAGGATCACGCCCAGCGGGTGGTCGGCTCGATCGGTCATCTCGCGGGCGGGCTCGGTGATGTCGCTCGACGAGATGTCGGTGAGCAGCTGCAAGGGCAGGTAGACGATCCAGATGATGGCGTACTGCGCGATCAGGCCGACACCAGCGCCGACCCAGACGTCTCGACCGGTGACGCGCAGGCCGAAGTCGCGCACGAGCCCGTTGCCCTTGGTCTTGGCGACGACCAGCGGTACGCCGAGCAGGCCGACCCACAGACCGAGCTGCGCGACGGCGACCCAGCCGATGGACACGTCGTCGAAGTCGTCGGCACCCGTTGCCGCGAGGACGAGCCCCCCGACCAGCGCCCCCCCGACCAGCCCCAGGACCCACCCGACCACGGCGTCGCCCAAGCCCCAACGGACCTGGTCGGGTGCCGCCGGCGCGGTCACCGTCTGGTCGGGTTCGTGCACCGCACCAGGGTAGGGCGTGACCGGTCGCGCGCCATCGCGCGCTACGACGCGAGCGACTCGTCGTACGGCGCCCGGCGCACCTGCCGGCGGCGGTCGTCGAGCCGCCAGCCCCGGGGCACCGTCAGCGTGTCGGCGTGGGCGCCGCACAGGTCGTAGGACATCGGGTGCGTCTCCGACGCCAACGAATCCAGCCATGTTGTCCTCGCCTGGTAGTCGTAGGTGAGCGTGGCGGTGGCGGTCTCGCCGCAATCCGGGCGACAACAGGCGCGGTGCATGACGGGCAAAGCTAGCCCTGCCCTCCGCACGCAGCGTGCATCGCCATCCGCTCGGCCTCGGCGGGCGATGGCATGCAGGCGACCTATCACCCGTATCCTGTGATCCATGAGCCAGCAGTCCCCTCCTCCCCCGCCGCCGCCCCCCTCGCCGGGGCGCTCGCCGCGCGGATCGGGCCTGGGGGGTCGTGACTCCCTGCCACGCTGGACGATCTGGGTCCTCGGCGGCGTCGTGCTCGCCTTCCTGTTCCTGGGGCCGAGCCTCATGACGAGCACCGACCGCGACGAGATCGATTACTCCGAGATGCTGACCAGGGTCCAGCAGGACGAGGTCAGCGAGATCACCTGGAACAACAACGACGGGTCGATCACCGGCAAGCTCGACGACGGCACCGAGTTCTCGACCAACGGCCCCCTCGAGCCGGCCGAGGACGACCGCGCGCTGTTCCGCGAGCACGACGTGAAGCTCGAGTTCACGAGCCCCCAGGGTTCGTGGATCGAGGCGCTGCTGCCGTTGCTCATCCCGGTGGCGCTGTTCGTCGGCATCTTCTGGCTGATGCAGCGCCGGGCCCAGAGCCAAATGGGCGGCATCATGTCGATCGGGCGCAGCCGCGCCAAGACGTACAGCACCGAGCGCCCGGGCACCACGTTCGCCGACGTGGCCGGCTACGACGGCGTGAAGCAGGAGATCCGCGAGGTCGTCGACTTCCTCAAGTACCCCGAGCGGTTCGCGGAGATCGGGGCCCGCATCCCCAAGGGCGTGCTGCTCGTCGGCCCCCCCGGCACCGGCAAGACGCTCATCGCCCGGGCCGTGGCGGGCGAGGCCGGGGTGCCCTTCCTCTCGGTCACCGGTTCCGACTTCATGGAGATGTTCGTCGGCGTCGGCGCCAGCCGGGTGCGCGACCTGTTCCAGAACGCTCGCAAGCTGGGCCGGGCGATCATCTTCGTCGACGAGATCGACTCGATCGGCCGCAAGCGCGG
>OCZS010000885.1_pt1 | contig 10287 bp, 8 predicted proteins | sample 1539071 | NCBI WGS metagenome assembly OCZS01 (sample SAMEA3113584, study PRJEB22503) | soil metagenome | reverse complement strand
TCGAACCGACCGTCCTGGGCGAACGGGTGGTGGAACTGGGCCGATGGCATCGCCCCCGAGTCGAACCAGGCGTCGAGGACCGGCGGCAGCCGGCGGACCGTGCCCTCGCACCCGTCGGCTCGGCAGGTCCAGGTGACGTCGTCGACGTAGGGCCGGTGCAGGTCGAGGGCCGACAGGTCGCGCCCGGCCAGCTCGCACAGCTCTGCCACCGAGCCGACGCACGTGTCGGACCCGCAGCCCTGGCAGCGCCAGACGGGCAGGGGCGTGCCCCAGTAGCGATCGCGGGACAGCGCCCAGTCGATGTTGGACTCGAGCCAGCGGCCGAACCGGCCGTGCTTGATGTGGTCGGGGTACCAGCCGATGGTCTCGTTCTGCGCCAACAGGTCGCCGCGCCGCTCCTCGGTGCGCACGAACCACGACGTCTTCGCCCAGTAGATCAGCGGCGTGCCGCAGCGCCAGCAGTGGGGATAGCTGTGCTCGTACGGCTGTTCGGCCACCAGCAACCCGCGCCGGCGGAGGTCGGCGATGATCTCGGGATCGGCGTCCTTCCCACGACGTCTTCGCCCAGTAGATCAGCGGCGTGCCGCAGCGCCAGCAGTGCGGATAGCTGTGCTCGTACGGCTGTTCGGCCACCAGCAACCCGCGCCGGCGTAGGTCGGCGATGATCTCGGGGTCGGCGTCCTTGACGAACCGGCCCCGCCACGGGGGCACGGTGTGGTCGAACGTGGCGTCGGCGTGAACCGGGTTGAGCACGGGCAGGCCCTCGGTCCGCGCCACCTGATAGTCCTCCTCGCCGAAGGCGGGGGCGAGGTGGACGATGCCCGAGCCGTCGTCGCCGGTGACGTAGTCGGCCACGACGACCCGCCAGCCGTCCCTTCGGGGACTTGCTTCCCGCTCTTGCCCGCTTCGCGGGCGGGCCGCTCGGGCCCCGGCCGCATCCGTCGATGCGGCCTCAGCCGCAGGAGGCTCCAGGAAGTCGAACGGGCGCTGGTAGCGCCAGCCCGCCAGGTCGGTGCCGGTCCACCGCTCGAGCACCGCCGCCTCGGGGAACAGGCGCGCCGCCGCCCGCTCGCCGAGGATGAGGTCGCGCCCGCCGTCGGGGCCGGCGATGCGGACGTAGGCGAACGCCGGGCCCACGGCGGCGGCCACGTTGGAGACGAGCGTCCACGGGGTGGTGGTCCACACCAGCAGGTCGGCCTCCGCCGCGCCGCCGCCGGTGAGCGGGAAGCGCACGTAGATCGACGGGTCGACCACGTCCTCGTAGCCCTGCGCCACCTCGTGCGAGCTCAGCGCCGTGCCGCAGCGGCCGCAGTAAGGGGTGACCCGGTGGCCCTCGTAGAGCAGCCCCTTGTCCCACAGCTGGCGCATGATCCACCACACCGACTCGATGTAGTCGTTGGTGAGGGTCCAGTAGGCGTCGGCAGTGTCGATCCACACCGCCGAGCGCGTGGTGAGCGACGACCAGTCCTCGACGTAGCGCATCACCGACTCGCGGCAGCGCTGGTTGAACGCCTCGATGCCGTAGGCCTCGATGTCGGCCTTGGTGGCGAGGCCGAGCTCCCGCTCGATCTCGAGCTCGACCGGCAGGCCGTGGCAGTCCCAGCCGCCCTTGCGGGGGACGTCGCGGCCGCGCATCGTCTGGAAGCGCGGGAACAGGTCCTTGAAGGCCCGGGCCCAGACGTGGTGCAGGCCGGGGCGGCCGTTCGCGGTGGGCGGCCCCTCGTAGAAGATCCACGGATCGGCCCCCTCGCGCAGGCGCCCTGCCTCCTCGACGACCTTGCGCTCGCGCCAGCGCTCGAGCACGCGCCCTTCCAGGGCGGGAAGGTCGAGGCTCGGGTCGACGGGACCGAAGGGCATGCGGTCAAGGGTACGGCGCGGTGGGAACTCGACCCGCAACGCGTATCCTGCACCCCTTCCTTGAACCCCCTACGGGTGGCGGCGTACCATCCGGCACCCTTTCCCCGAGGACGGCGAGATCCCCATGCCCAGAGCCACGAAAGCCGCTCCCGCCAAGAAGTCCACCTCCCGGTCCACGGGAGGGCGCAAACCGGGGAAGGCCGCAGTGCTCGACAAGTTCCTCGAAGGCCAGCTCCAGGCCCTCACCGACGAGCGGGCCACCTACCTACGCCAGGCCGAGACGCTGCAGGCCGAGGCCGACTCGCTCACCGAAGACCGCGAGCCGGGCGACGTGCAGTTCGACGAGGAGTCGGGCGAGGGCGACACACTGGCCGTGGAGCGTGAGCGCGACCTCGCGCTGTCCGCGCAGGCGCGGGCGGCGATCGAGCAGATCGACGAGGCCGTCTCCAAGATCCACGACGGCACCTACGGCCGCTGCGAGTCGTGCGGCAACGTCATCCCCAAGGAGCGGCTCAGGGCGCTGCCCTACGCCGCGCTGTGCGTGAAATGCAAGAGCGGGGGTCTGGGCCTGGGCCGTTGAGCCCGGAGAGCGGCCCGCCGGCCGAGGCGGCCACCGCCGCTGCGCCTCCTGCCCGCTGGTCGCTGCTCTTCGGGGTCGCGGCCGCCGTGCTCGCCATCGACCAACTCACCAAGTGGTGGGCGGTCGAAACGCTGGCGACCCGCACGATCGACGTCGTGTGGACGCTCCGGCTGCACCTCACCGTCAATCACGGCTCGGCGTTCAGCCTCGCCGAGGGGCGGGGCGCGGTCATCTCGTTGCTCGCCCTGGTCGTGGTGGCCGTACTGCTGCGGTCGGGCCGTTACGCCACCCATCCCGGTACGGCCGTCGCCATCGGCCTCGTGGCCGGGGGCGCAGTGGGCAACCTCATGGACCGGGCGTTCCGCGCCGGCGAGGGGTTCCTGGGCGGCGGGGTGATCGACTTCGTCGACCTGCAGTGGTGGCCGGTGTTCAACGTGGCCGACGCCGCGATCGTCGTGGGCGCCGTGACGCTGCTCGGGTCCCAGTGGCGCGAGGGCGCCGAGGGCCGGTCCGAGGGCCACCAGGGGCACGAGGGACACACGCCGTGAACGAGGTCGTGCCGCGGGCGCTCGATGGCCAGCGGCTCGACCGGGTGGTCGCCATGGTCGCGGGGTGCAGCCGGTCGCAGGCGGCGGGGCTCGTCGACGCCGGGGCGGTCGCGGTCGGGGGCCGGGCCGTGACCAACCGCTCGCACCGGGTGGCCGAGGGCGACGTGCTCGAGTTCGACGCTCCCGACCGGCGCGACACCGACCCGCTGCCCCCCGACCCGTCGGTGGTGGTGCCGGTCGTGTTCGAGGATGCCGACCTGCTGGTGGTCGACAAGCCCGCCGGCATGGTGGTCCACCCGGGCGCTGGCCAACGCGGCGGCACGCTCGTCCACGGGCTGCTGGCCCGCTACCCCGAGATCCGCTCGGTGGGAGAGCCCGACCGCCCGGGCATCGTCCACCGGCTCGACAAGGGGACGTCGGGCCTGATGCTGGTCGCCCGCTCGCAGCCGGCCTACGAGGCGCTGGTGGCCATGCTGGGGGGGCGCGAGGTCGACCGGCGCTACCGGGCGCTGGTGTGGGGCGAGGTCGACTCGCCGACCGGCATCGTCGACGCCCCGATCGGTCGCAGCGCCCGCGACCGCACCCGCATGGCCGTCACCATGACCGGCAAGGACGCCCGCACCCGCTACGAGGTCGTGCGGACGCTGCACCAGCCGGTCACGGTGAGCGAGCTGCGCTGCACGCTCGAGACCGGCCGCACGCACCAGATCCGGGTGCACCTGGCGTCGATCGGTCACCCGGTCGTGGGCGACGCCCGCTACGGAGGCGATCGCCAGTCGTTGGCGGCGCCGCGCCCGTGGCTACACGCGGAGCACGTCGGCTTCGACCACCCGATCACGGGCGATCGGATGGCGTTCGACACGCCTTTGCCCGCCGACCTGGCCGCCGTGCTCGCGAGCCTGCGTTGACGCGGTGACCGCTCGCCGGCGGTCAATCCACCGGTTCGACGGCGGGCCACTCCCGCTCGCCGCGGGCCATGCGAGCGATGTCGGCGAGGGTGAGCTCGTCGAGGTGGCGGCGCATGTGCTCGCTGACCACGCCCCAGATCGCGAGGAGCACGCACTGGCCTTCGTGGTCGCAGGCGCCGTGCTGGTGGGGCTCGCCGAAGTCGCCGACGGCGATCGGGCCGTCGACGGCGCTGACGATGTCGCCCAGCGTGATCGTCGACGGCTCGCGGGCGAGGATGTACCCGCCGCCCACCCCGCGCTTCGAGCGCACGAGACCGGCCCCCTTGAGTGCGAGCAGGATCTGCTCGAGGTAGGGCTGCGGCAGGCCGGTGCGCTCCGCGATGTCGCGGACCGACGTGGGGCCCGCTTCGGCCGCGTGCAGCGACAGCGAGAGCAGGGCCCGGCTGGCGTAGTCGCCGCGGGTCGACACCTTCACGGCGGACAACTGTACGGGGTCGACGGCCGGTACGGTGGGGCCTAGGAAAGGCACAGGCGTGGTCGACGAATCCCCTCTACTCCCTGACTACGGCGGGGCCTGCGTTTCGAATGTTGTGCCCGCGCTGCTCGGGCCACCCGACGAGGCACCCGCGTGGCTGCCGCAGGTGGCCACCCCAGCGCGCCAGGTGGTGCTGTTCGTGCTCGACGGCATGGGCTGGGAGCAGCTGGAGTCCCGGCGGGCGCTCGCCCCCACGCTGTCGGCCATGGCGGGCGGCGCCATCACCACCGTCGCGCCGTCGACCACGTCGACCGCCCTCACGTCGATCACCACGGGGCTTCCTCCGGGCGAACACGGCATCGTCGGCTACCGCCTCGCCGTCCACGGCGAGGTGCTCAACGTGCTGCGGTGGACCACCGCTGCGGGTGACGCCCACCACAGCATCCCGCCGTCCAAGCTGCAGCCCGTGGCGCCGTTCCTGGGCGAACGGCCGCCGGTCGTGACGCGGGCCGAGTACCGCCGTTCCGGGTTCACCGGCGCGCACCTCGACCCCGCTCGCTTCTGGGGCTACCGCACCATGGCCACGATGGTCACCGAGGTCGAGCGGCTGCTGCGCAGTTCGGAGCCGTTCGTCTACGCCTACTACGACGGGCTCGACAAGGTCGCCCACGAGTACGGCCTGGGCGAGCACTACGACGCCGAGCTGGCCTGGATCGACCAGGTGGTCGACCGGCTCGTCTCGCGGTTGCCTGCCGGTGCCGCGCTGGTCGTCACCGCCGACCACGGCCAGGTGCAGACCGGCGACCACGTCGTGGAACTGGGCCCCGGACTGCTGTCGCTGTGCTCGATGCAGTCGGGCGAGGGGCGGTTCCGCTGGCTCCACGCCCGCCCCGGGCGCGCCAACGCCCTGTGCGATGCGGCGCGCGACGCGCACGGCGACGATGCCTGGGTCGTCACCCGTGACGAGGTCGTGTCCGGCGGATGGCTCGGTCCCATCGTGTCCGAGGCGGCGCGGTCGCGCCTTGGCGACGTGGCCCTCGTCGCCCGCACCGACGTCGCCTTCCACGACCCCCAGGACACCGGGCCGTTCGAGCTGGTCGGTCGACACGGCTCGCTCACGCCGGCCGAGATGCTGGTGCCGCTGCTGGCCGCCACCCACTGACCCGCGTGGCGACGGCGTGGCGACCGCGTCGCGACGGCGTCGTGACCGCGTGGCGACCGCGTGGCGTGGCTCGCCGCCCGTGGCAGGATGGCCCCCATGTCGTTGACCGACGATCCGTACGCCGACCCGCAGCCATCCAGCGACGGCGGGCCGACCGCCAGTCCCCAGATCGAGCACCCCGAGGTGGTGCCGCCCGGCGACGACCGCGACCAGCCGTCCGAGGCCGTCGAGCAGCCCGCCAAGGTGATGCGCATCGGGTCGATGATCAAGCTCCTCCTCGAAGAGGTGCGCCAGTCGGAGCTCGACGAGCAGAGCCGCGACCGGCTGCGCGAGATCTACGAGACCTCCATCACCGAGCTGTCGGGCGCGCTGTCGCCCGACCTCCGCGAGGAGCTCGGCCGCCTCGCGCATCCCTTCGGCGGGCCGGCCACACCGAGCGAGGCCGAGCTGCGGGTGGCGAAGGCCCAGCTCGTGGGCTGGCTCGAGGGGCTGTTCCACGGCATCCAGGCCACGCTGTTCGCCCAGCAGATGGCCGCCCGCCAGCAGCTCGACGAGATGCGTCGTCGGCTCCCACCGGGGTCACCGCAGCCCGGCGAGCAGGCCGAGGCGCGCCCGGGCACCTACCTGTAGCTCGCTGGAAGCCTCGCCGCGGCCCGGTTACCGAGCGTGCGGGCCGTCCGGCCCTGAGTAGTAGACAGCTCGTCCAGGTCGGGCGCACCCTAGTCTTGTGCCGATGGGCACGGCGTCGACCGGTCGACTCGGGGGGATGCGCGCGTACAGCGCACGGGCCCTCGTGATCGTGGCGGCGACCCTGCTGGTCGCGGTCGTGGCCGCCGGGCTCGCGTTGGCGGGCGTCGACCGGGTCGAGGTCGGTGCCACCGTGCTGTTCGTCCCCGTGTTCGCGGCGGCGCTGCTCGCCGGCCGCACGCCCGGCCTGGTGGCCGCCGGCGTGGCGACGCTGGTCTACGCCGCCGCCCGTCGTCCCGACCTCGACGCCACCGGCATCCCCGGCTTCGCGATCCTGGCCATGGTCCGCGGTGCGGCCTACGCGGTCGCAGCCGAGGTCGGGGTCCGGGCCGAGGCCGTTGTCGAGAGCCTCGCCGCCGGCAACGAATGGGACGACTCGCCGCTGGTGGCGCGGGGCAAAGCCCAATCCCGCCGCGACCAGCCGATCCTCGCCACTTACGCGTCGGGGCCGACTCGGCCTGGGATCCCCCGCCTGAGCCGACCGGGTACGCCTGGGCCCCGCCCACGAGCCCGCCGGCCTTCGAGCCGGAGCCGGTCCACGACCAACCGTACGAGCAGCCCGGCCAGCAGGCGTACGAGCAGCAGCCCTACCAGGAGCAGGCGTACGAGCCGGAGGCCTACAGGGAGGGGTCGTACGAGCAGGGGTACGAGCCGGTCTACGAGCGGGCGGGGCCGTCGCCGGCGCCACCCATCCCTCGCTCCGCCCTCCCGGCCGTCGATCCCGAGACCCACCTCTGGACCGCTCGGTACCTCTGCGACCGCATCGCCGCCGACAAGGCCGAGTGCGACCGGACGGGTCGCGGCTTCTCGCTCGTGCTGGTCCAGGTGCCCGACGAGCCGCTCGCCCTGCTGCCGTACCGCCGCCAGGTCACGCTGCTGCGCGAGCTGGGCCACCAGTTCGTGGCCGGCGGCGTGGCCGACCACCTGGTCCACGTGCCCGACCAGGCGCAGCACTGGTTCGCCGTCGTGGTCGCCGACGCCAGTCCCACCAACGCACACGTGCTCGAGCGGCGCCTGCGGGCGGGTATCGGGGGCTACCTGCGCAGCCGTGGGGTCCCTCTCGACGACCTGCAGAGCGCGTCGCTGACGTCTCCCGCCGACGACCCGGCCATGGGTGCGATCTGGCAGGCACTGGTCGAGCGCGGTGACCCCGCGCTCGCGCGCTAGCCTCGGGAATCACACCGGTGTCATTTGTCCACAGGCCCCTGTGGACGACTGCTCCGGGCAGGTTCTCACGACGGAGAGGGAGTCGGCCGGGGTGCAAGGTCGAGGCAGCTTCACCCACCTCCACGTCCACACCGAGTATTCGATGCTCGACGGCGCCGCTCGCATCGGCCAGACCGTCGGCGCCGCGGTGGCCGACGGCCAGCCGGCGCTCGGCATCACCGACCACGGCAACATGTACGGCATCCTCGACTTCTACAAGGAGTGCCGGAAGCAGGGGGTCAAGCCCGTCCTCGGCACCGAGGCCTACATGGCCCACGACTCCCGGTTCGAGCGCCCGGCCCGGCGTGGACGTGTCGACGACACCGGCGGCGACGCCGAAGGCGGCAGGAAGCTCTACTACCACCTGACCCTGCTGGCCGAGACCAACGAGGGCTACAAGAACCTCATCCAGCTCGCCAGCCGGGCGTTCCTGGAGGGGTACTACTACAAGCCCCGCGTCGACTGGGAGACGCTGGCCGAGCACGCCGCGGGGCTCATCGCCACCACCGGATGCCTCGGCGGCCACGTTCTCCAATCGCTGATGCAGGGCGATATGGAGGGCGCGGTCGCCAAGGCAGGGCGCCTACAGGACATCTTCGGCAAGGACAACCTCTTCGTCGAGATGCAGGACCAGGGCCTCCCCGCGCAGCACAAGACCAACCCCCAGCTGCTCGACATCGCCCGCCGCATCGGGGCACCCCTCCTGGCCACCAACGACAGTCACTACGTGCACCGCGAGGACGCCATCGCCCACGACGCGCTGCTGTGTGTGCAGACGGCGTCGCTGATGAGCGATCCCAACCGCTTCCGTTTCCACGGCGACGAGCACTACCTCAAGTCGGCGGTCGAGATGCGCTCGCTGTTCGCCGAGGTGTCCGAGGCGTGCGACAACACGCTGTGGGTGGCCGAGCGGGCCAACGTCGAGATCGAGTTCGGCAAGCCGCAGCTCCCCGAGTTCCCGCTGCCGGACGGGTTCGAGAGCGACGGCGACTACCTGCGTCACCTCACGTTCCTGGGCGCCGCGGAGCGATGGGGCGACCAGCCGCCCGACGCCGCGGTCGAGCGGTTGGCCTACGAGCTCAAGGTCATCGACGACATGGGCTTCAGCTCGTACTTCCTCATCGTGTGGGACCTCATCGCCCACGCCCGCGACTCGGGCATCCGGGTGGGGCCCGGCCGGGGGTCGGCGACGACATGGGCTTCAGCTCGTACTTCCTTATCGTGTGGGACCTCATCGCCCACGCCCGCCGCAATGGCATCCGCGTCGGCCCCGGCCGGGGGAGCGCGGCCGGTTGCGCGGTCGCCTACTGCCTGCGCATCACCGATCTCGACCCGATCCGCTACGACCTGCTGTTCGAGCGCTTCCTCAACCCGTCGCGCATCTCCATGCCCGACATCGACATGGACTTCGACTCGCGTTACCGCGACGAGATGATCCGCTACGCGGCCGAGCGCTACGGGCGCGACCACGTCGCCCAGATCGTCACGTTCTCCACCATCAAGGCCCGCGCCGCGGTGCGTGACGCCGCGCGGGTGCTGGGCCACCCCTATGCCGTGGGCGACCGGGTGGCCAAGGCGATGCCACCGCTGGTCATGGGGCGTGACACGCCGCTCTACGCCTGCCTCGAACCCCACCAGAAGTTCGAGGACGGCTACAAGATCGCCGCCGAGCTGCGCGAGATGTACGAGGCCGACCCCGACACCCGTCAGGTCATCGACGTGGCCAAAGGGCTCGAGGGGCTGCGCCGGCAGGACGGCATCCACGCCGCCGCCGTCGTGATCACCAAGGAGCCGCTCACCGAGTACCTGCCGATCCAGCGCAAGCCCGAGAACGGCCAGCCGCTCGAGGAGGCGCCGGTCGTCACCCAGTACGAGATGCACGGTGTCGAAGAGCTGGGCCTGCTCAAGATGGACTTCCTCGGCTTGCGCAACCTCGACGTCATCAGCGACACGGTCGAGATCATCCGCCGCACGCGCGGCATCGAGCTCGACATCGACGCCGTGCCGCTCGACGACGAGCTCACCTACGAGATGCTGCGCCGGGGCGAATCGATCGGCGTGTTCCAGCTCGAGGGTGGGCCGATGCGGGCGTTGATGCGTTCGCTGGCGCCCACGGGTTTCGAGGACATTGCGGCCCTCAACGCCCTGTACCGCCCCGGGCCCATGGCCGCCAACATGCACAACGACTACGCCGACCGCAAGAACGGCCGCAAACCCGTCGACTACCTGCATCCCGACGCCGAAGAGGTACTGGGCGACACCTGGGGCTTGATGGTCTACCAGGAAAGCATGATGCGGATCGCGCAGCGGTTTGCGGGCTACTCACTGGCCGACGCCGACAACCTCCGTAAGGCCTGCAGTAAGAAGGACCGCAGGCTGATTGCCGAGGAACGGGCCAAGTTCATAGAGGGTTGCAAGCGGTCAGGATTTGGTCAAGAGCTGGGCAGCAAGTGGTTCAATATCATCGAGCCGTTCGCCGACTATGCGTTCAACAAGTCTCATGCCTATGGCTACGGTTACGTCGCCTACCAGACCGCATATCTCAAGGCGAACTATCCCGCCGAGTACTTCTCGGCGCTGCTCACCAGCGTCAAGGCCAGCCTGGAGAGGGCCGCGATCTACCTGGCCGAGTGCCGGGCCATGGGCATCACCGTCCACGTGCCCGACATCAACCGGTCGCAGTCCGACTTCGCCCCCTGGGTCGAGGACGGCGAGGCGTCGGCCGAACTGCGCAACATCGCCTTCGGCCTCTCCGCCGTGCGCAACGTGGGCGAGGGACTGGTCGCCCACATCGTCGCCGAGCG
>OCZS010000884.1_pt1 | contig 10290 bp, 8 predicted proteins | sample 1539071 | NCBI WGS metagenome assembly OCZS01 (sample SAMEA3113584, study PRJEB22503) | soil metagenome | reverse complement strand
TACCAGGTCGGGGCGGGTCGCCAGGACGCTGCTCACGACCAGTGCGGTGAGCAGGCCCTCGCCGACGCCGATGAGCGCGTGCGTCCCCGCCATGGCGGCCGCCACGGTTGCGACGGAGGCGCCGCCGGCGCCGCCGATCGCGTACTCCAGCGTGAAGGCCAGCGACGACAGCACGACCGACACCCCTGCGGCCACGCCGGCGGCGACCACGACGGACGGCGGCCGGTCCGGCAGCAGCCGCCGCAGCAGCGTGACGACCAGCCAGGCGCCGAACGCCGTGACCAGCGCCATGTTGAGGACGTTGAGGCCGAGGGCCGACAGCCCACCGTCGGCGAACAAGAGCGCCTGCACCACCAGGACCACGGCGACGCAGACGGCACCGACGCTCGGCCCGACGAGCACCGCCGCCAGCGCGCCGCCGAGGAGGTGGCCGCTCGTGCCCCCGGCCACGGGGAACGTGATCATCTGCGCGGCGAAGACGAACGCCGCCACCAAGCCGGCGAGCGGGACCCGCCGCTCGTCGAGGACCTCGCCGGCTCGCCGCAGCGTGACGCCCAGCCCTCCGGCGGCCACGACGGCCGCCCCGGCCGACGTCCCCCCGTCGATGAACCCGTCCGGAATGTGCATGGCAGCGACCGTAGTGCGACCGGTTCGTTGATGGGACCCCTTCGCAACAATGGCCCGGGCGTATCGTGTGCCCATGCATACGGAGGCGACCGGGGCGTCGGATCACATCCTCGAGCGCATCCGTGACGAGGGTGGGCGGGTGACGGTCACCCGGCGCCTGGTGGTCGACGCGATGCTGGCCAGCTCGGACCATCACCTGACGGCCAACGACGTGGTCGACGCCGTCCGCAGCCGCCATCCCGACTTCCACCGTTCGACGGTGTACCGCACGCTCGACCGTCTCACCGACCTCGGCGTCGTCGACCGCATGCAGATGGGGACGGGCCCGGCGGTGTACCACCTGTCGGTCCGGCCCCACCGGCACCTGGTCTGCGACCGGTGCGGCGCCGTGCAGGAGGTACCGCCGGACGTCCTCGACGACGTCGTCGACCAGGTTGCGACCGCCACCGGCTTCGTCGTCGACCCGGCATCCACGCCGCTCCACGGCCTCTGCGCCGCCTGCACCACTGACGCCGGGCCTGCCTCGACCGCGTTGCGGCCGCCGACGCGAGCGCACGCGTAGAGGCTGCGCCGACGGACGCAGCCGTGGACCAGCGGCCCGGCGCCGAAGGCGCCAAGAGCGGAGACGCCGCGTCGTTCGACCTCTCGGGCGGGCCAGCGCCCGCGAAGGCAACCGTGCCTGTTCGCGCATCCTCTTAAGTGTTCGACGCTCACGGAGCGAGCACCGACAATCGTCCGGTGCCGGATGCCGACCCCCGTTCCCGTCGGTCGCAGGCCTTCCGGCTGGCGATCCGCCACTACCGCGACCAGTTCTGGCGCGACCGGCGCTGGACGGTCCCGGCGCTCCTCCTGTTGGGGTTGGGCAGCACGCTGGCGTGGTTCTGCCCCGCACTCGTCATCGCCGCCGTGCTCGAGCGCTTCGCATCGAGTCGCTGCCCGAGGGGTACGCCACGCTGGTGGGCGAGCGCGGCATCAAGCTGTCGGGCGGGCAGCGCCAGCGTCTCGCCATCGCCCGTGCCGTCCTGCGGCGGGCGCCGATCCTCGTCCTCGATGAGGCCACCAGCTCGCTCGACTCCGAGAGCGAGCGGCTCATCCAGCAGGCCCTCCTCACGGTCATGGCCGGCCGCACCGCCATCGTGATCGCCCACCGGCTGAGCACGGTCCGGGCGATGGACCGACTCATCGTCCTCGACGACGGCGCGGTCGTGGAGGACGGCACCCACGACGAGCTGCTGGCTGCCGGCGGCACCTACGCAGGCCTGTGGCGCACGCAGTCGGGCGGCTTCCTCGGCGAGGCCGACGGCGACGGCTCGGGCCACGGGGACGGCGAGGCGTCCGGCGACGGGGACGGTGAGGAGGCCGCCGCCCGCGGACGCCTCGTCATTCCCCGGTGACGGGCCAATTCGAGCCGCGTTCGGTTCCCGTTGGTAACCTTTCGCCTGCGTCGCCGACCGGGCCGAACACCGGGCGGCTCGGAGGGGGTCGTGATGATGCGTCGTGTGCTCGTTGTCGCCATGTTCGTGCTGGGGCTGGTCGCCACCGCCTGCAGCCCGATCGGGACTCCGCCGGGGCCCGCGCCCCTGCGCTACCGGGACGACGTGTTCACCGGCGTGACGAAGACGGCCGACATCACCTACGGCTCGGCCGTCAACCAGGCCGGCCAGACCGTGACCCTGCGGATGGACATGTACCAGCCGACCGGCGACACCGTCGCAGCCCGGCCGGCGATCGTGTGGGTGCACGGCGGCAGCTTCTGCTGCGGCGACAAGACCTCGCCCGAGCTGGTCGACGAGGCGAACTACTTCGCCCGCAAGGGCTACGTGAACGTGTCGATCAACTACCGGCTCGTCGCCAGCGGCTGCCCCGGCTCCGACGTCAACGCGTGCGTCACCGGCATCGCCCAGGCTCGAGAGGACGCCCAGACGGCGGTCCGCTTCCTCCGGGCCAACGCCTCGCGCTACCGCATCGACACCGGGCGGATCGCCATCGGCGGGTCGTCCGCCGGCGCCATCACCGCTCTCAACGTGGGCTACAGCCCCGAGAACCCCGGCCCGGGCCAGTGGCAGGGCCACTCGTCGGCCGTGGGTGCCGTGCAGTCGCTCTCGGGCGCGGAGCTGGCCAGCGGGCCGATCGACGCCAACGACGCCCCGGCGCTGCTGTTCCACGGGACGGCCGACGGTGCCGTGCCCTACGCGTGGGCCACGAGCACGGTCGAGCGGGCCGAGGCCGCCGGCGTCCTGATCGTCCTACGGACCTGGGAGGGCGCCGGCCACGTGCCCTACACCCAGTTCCGCGACCAGATCCTCACCGAGACCCGCAACTTCTTCTACAACCAGATGGACCTCGCCCAGGCCGCCCGGTAGCCGGGCTCACCTCGTCACCGCCCCGCCGAGGCCCACGCTGCGCAGGAACAGGCGCTGGAACACCAGGAACAGCGCCAGCGGCAGGGCTATCGAGATGAGCAGCGACGCCAGGAAGACGTCCCGCACGGTCGCCCCGGCGTGGACGCAGATCGCCTGCGGGACGAGCGAGGGCATGGCCCACGCCTTGCGTCAGTCGGTCGGCTGCGCCGGCCAGGCCGCCTCGGCGGCGGCGTTCAGGCGGGCCAGCTCGGCGTCGAGGTCGAACGGCTGGAAGGACGGCACCAGGGCCGCGAGCTCCTCCTCGGCGGGGCTGACGTCCAGCCGCACGACCGTGTCGCCGACCAGGACCTGCAGGCCATCCCCGGTCGTGCGCACCGGCACGTCGCCGTAGCCGGCGGGAGCGAAGGGGGTCGGGTCGATCGCCGACGCGCACGCCTGCGGGACGAGGGCGAGGACGAGGACGGGGCCCATCGCCGTCGGGTCGGGCGGCGCGTCGAGCGGATCGTCGAGCGGCGGCCCGTACAGGAGGTCGAGCTCGCCGCAGGGCTGGCCCCACTCGGCGGCCTCGTCGGGCCCGATGGCGTAGATGGCCGTGAGGGCCATCCCCTCGGGCACCGCCGTCGGCCACACCGGGGTGATGTCCTGGCGGACGGCCGCGACGGCCTCCTCGTCCACCCATGGCGTGGCGTCGACCTCGCCGTCGGGGACGCCGACCGGCGCGACCGCGCCCCAGTCGGCGAAGCGGACCTCGTCGCGCCGCGCGGCCCCCTCGCCCTCCACCGTGACCCGGATGGTGGCGGGCCGGCCGCCGGCGTCGAGGTCGACCTCCACGAGGCCGTCCGGCACGGCGATGCCGGCGGAGTCCGCCGCCTCGGCAAGGTCGGCCGGAGCGGTGCGCGTCGCCCGGATCGTGGGCCCGCCGGCGGGGCCCGTCCCGGACACGACCTGGGCGTCCTCCAGTTCGGCGATCGCCCGGGCGTACCCCCGGGGGTCGGACAGCACGGCCGGCATGTCTCCGGGGGCCGCGGCGATCGGGGCGGCGGTGCCGCCGAACGCCATGCCCGGGGCGCCCGCGCCGACCCCGACGCCGCCCAGGTACACGCTGGCGGCGAGCGACGTACCGGCCATGGCGCGCTCGGACGCCAGCATGTCCTCGAGGAGGAAGTCCCCGCCGGGCATGGCGGCCGCGAGGTCGTCGCCCAGGACCTCGGGCGGGGCGAGCACGAACCCGGCCATCTCGACCAGGTCGTCGGTCGTCAGGGGCGGCGGCTCCGGGTAGGTGACCCACGGTTCCGTGGCGAGCCCCTCGACGTCCCGTGCGCTGCGCACGTAGACCACGTCGTCGACCGCGACCGACTCGTCCGCCCACTCGCTGGCGTCCGTCGTCATCCGCCAGTCCTCGCCCGACACGACGCCCGTCGTCACGGTTCGGAAGGTGCTCTCGGACCCCGCGCCGCCGGCGTCCCCGGTCGTCGACCGCTCCTCCGACGTCACGTCGATGCGGAATCCCTCGACGTCTTCCACCAGCGCCGACGCGCGCTCCAGCAGCGCGTCGGCGTCCGGCTCGTCCCCGCCGCGGGTGGCGAGTGCCGCCCCGCCCACGGCCGCCACCACGACCACACCGAGGACCACCCACAGAGGCCGCTTGCTGCGCCCGTCCATCGCCGTCCCCCCTACTGGGCGCCCCGCGGCGCCCACCCGTTCCCGGAGGGCCGACTGTAGGCCGTGTGCCCGATGGCATGGGGCGCGGCGAGCGCCCCAGCTAACTCACGTGTCCCAGGGACGGACGGGCAGAGGAGTAGCGCATGGGCGGTCACGGGAAGCTGCGCGTCGCGGGCGAGGCCCACGACGCCGACGACGCTCCACCACGAGCGGCCGCCGGTGCTCCCTCTGCTGGACTCGGACCGCCACGGCGTTCCCGGCCGGCCAGGCGTCTGCCACGATCCACGAGGACCTCAACGTCGACCCCGCCGCCTGGAGGACCACCGAGCGGTGCTTCGCCGGCGAGCTGGCCCGGCGTGGCGGCGTCCCGGCCACCCGCCTCCGCATGTACGACCTCGTCCTCCGGCTCCGCCCTCACCGGCGCCGCGGACCAGGCGATCGACGCCGGCCCGCTCACTCCTCGCGCGCGAGTTCCACTGCCTGACGCGGTCGATTCTTCGCTGTATGCGGTCGAGGCGACAGACCCTCGCTGGTCAAGGCATGATCTCCCGGCTGCGCCAACGGGGGCGCGACCACGGGTCAAGGTCGGGGGACCGGGACTGGGTCCCGGGCGATGAAGGAGGCGCATGATCGCGTCCGGCGATTCGGGGTTGGGCGACGCGCCCGAGCCCGGCGTCGAGCGGGGCTCTGGCTCCGACGAGGGATCGGATGTCGGGGGGCCGGACGGGGACGACCGGGCCGCGGCCGTCATCCAGGCGTTCACCGCACTGCACCGCGACCGGCGGATCGCCGCTGACCGCCCGCCGACGCCCGAGCGCCGACGCCTCCGGCTGCCGGACGAGCCGCCGGCCCCGGTCAGCGACGCCATGGCGGGCCTCCGGCCGGTCCCGCTCGACTTCCCGGGCCTGGCCGACGGCGTCCCGCCCGCCGACGTCCACGACGCGCCGGCGTCGCCCGAGGCGTGGGCACCCCCGGGGCCCGAGCCGTCGCCGTCGCCCGCCCCGGCGGGCCCGCACCCGGGGAACGGCTCGTCCCCCCCGGAGCCGGAGCCGCCTACCGCGCCGTCGGGGCGCCTGCCGGGCCCGTCGCCGGAATCGTGGTCGGAGCCACAGGCCGAGCCGGAACCGTCCCCCGACGGCCGGCCGGGCCCGCCCGCGCCGGCCTGGCCCGAGGGCCCGTCGGCGCGCCGGGCCGGGTGGCTGTCGGAGCCGGGCGCTGGGTCGCAGGCCGAGGGTCAGTCGCCGTCAGCGGGCGGCGCAGGTTCGCCGGCGCCGTCGTGGTCGCAGCCACCGGCCGAGCCCGATCAGCCCTCCGCGGGTCGGCCGGGTGCGGCGGCGCCGTCGTGGTCGGAGCCGCACGCCGAGCCCGAGTCCCCTTCTAAGGGTCGGCCGGGTGCGGCGGCGCCGTCGTGGTCGGAGCCGCAGGCCGAGCCCGAGCCGCCTTCTGCGGGTCGGCCGGGTTCGGCCGCGCCGTCGTGGTGGGAGCCGCAGGCCGAGCCGGAGCCGCCTTCCGAGCGTCGGCCGGATTCGTCCTCGCCGTCGTGGTCCGAGGGGGAGCCGCCGTCGGCGGGCCGGGCTGGGTGGCTGTCGGAGCCGGGCTCGGGGTCGACGGCCGAGAGTGAGTCGTCGCTGGCGGGCGCAGGTTCGTCGTCGCCGTCGCGGTCGGTGCCGCCGGTGGAGCCCGAGCCGCCCTCCGAGGGCTGGGCCGGCTGGTGGTCGCCGGCCGCGTCGGAGTCGCCGGCCGAGCACGAGCGGTCCTCCGAGCCCAGGGCCGGCTGGTGGTCGCCGGCCGCGTCGGAGTCACCGGTCGAGCGGGACTCGTCGTCGACGTACCGGCAAGGATCGTCGCCGTCGTGGCCGGAGCCGCACGCCGAGCCCCAGCCGCCCTCCGAGCGTCGGGCCGGCTGGTCGTCGCCGTCGGGGTCGGCCGTCGACGGGGAGTCGTCGGGTCGCTGGGCGGGCTCGGCGCCGGAGTCCTGGTCGGAGACGCAGGCCGAGCTGGAACAGCCGTCGGCGCGGCGGGCCGGCCGGTTGACGCCGCACGGGTCGGAGGCGCCGGCCGCGCCGGAGTCCCCGCCGGCGTTCCTCGCACGGTCCGGCCCGGCCGAGGCGTCGTCGCCGGCGCGGGCCGAGCCCGAGGCGGGTCGCTCGCAGGGCTCGGCCGGAGCGTCGCTGCAGGGCCGGCCGCAGCCTCAGTTCAGACCGACGTCCGAGGCGTGGCCGGGGCACGGCGCCGGCGTGTCGCCGGGCACGGGATCGTCGAGGGGCGCACAGCCGCCGACGCCGCTCGGACGACCGCCGGTGAGCGGGTGGCACACGCCGCCGGCCGGGGCGACTCGCATCCCGGCGCCGCCTGCCGGGGCCTCGCCGGGTGCGATGCCGGCCGGGCCGTCCCACTCGCCCTTCGGCGGTCCCGGCACCACGGCCCCCGGGCCGGATGCCGACGCACGCCCGGGCAGTCGGGCGGGGACCGCAGCCGGTCCGCACGGGTGGGCCGGCGGGGGCCCGAACGGTGAGGGCACGAATCACACGGGCGCGAACCGCAGGGGCGCGAACGGCGCGGGCGCAGGCGGTGCGGGCGCGGACGCAGCTGACGGTGACATCGACGGTGACGACCGGTCGCGGCGGAGGCGGCGGCGGGCGCCCGGCCACCTGGCCGAGGAGCCGCGGGCCCGGTGGGCCGCCGTGGCCGAGTGGTGGCTGCCCGACCTGGCGGCCACGGCCGTGGCCATCGGGGCGCTCGTCCTGCCGTGGACGTGGATCGTCCTGTCCGTCCTCGGCGTCGCCGCCGGGGGCGTCGCCGCCTCGCTCGGCTCGGGAACTACGCCGGCGCAGGTCCCGCAGCGGGCGTTCTGGCGGGGCGTCGCGCTGCTCCACCCGCGTTCGCTGGTGTGGGTGCCGGTGCTGATGGCCCGGACCATCCTTGCGGCGATCGCCATCCCCGCCGCGGTGGCGGCCGCCGCCTGGGCGCTGGACGAGGGCTCGCTCGGAGCGCCGGCCGCCGCCCGGGCCGGGGCGTGGGACGCGGGGTTCCGGGTCGCCGCCGTGCTGGTCTGCCTGGTGATCGTCGGGGGTGTGGGGCCGGGCCGGGTCGCCCGGGCCGACGCAATCCAGGCCCGCACCCACGAGTGGGCCGACGGTGTGGTGACGGCGACGGCCGCCGGCTGCCTGGCCGTGATCGCCCTGGTCGTCCTGGCGGCGCCGCGCCCGACCGACCCGCTGTTCCGCGGCGCCGACGGGCTCGCCTGGCTGCCGCCGTCCCTGCGTGACCGCGGCGAGCAGGTCCGCGCCGAGATCGTGAACGCCGAGCTGGAATCGCTGGCGTCGTGCCTGTCCCGCCGCGACGTGGTGGTCGGCGCCGTGGGCTACACGAACGACGTCGCCCGGCTGACGCTGGTCGGTGAACCGTCCGGCACCGCCGTGGCGACCGCCCTGGCCGCCTCCCACAACCAGCTCGCCCCGTGGGTCGGCGCCGTCGAGGTGGCGGCCGAGGACGAGGTGGTCGCCCGTCTCGACCGCGAGGGCCTGCCCCGCTGGCGCCCGCTCACCGACATCGCCGCCACCGGCACCGCGGCCGCCGCCTCCGGGCCGGACGGGCCTGCGTCGGCGTCGGCGGCCGCCGCCGACCGCGGCGTCGCGCTCCGCTGCTCCGCCGGCCCGGTCCTGTGACGCGGCCGGCGACCATCGGCCGCCGGCCCTCGGGGCCAGTGCCGGCCCTCGGGGCAGTGCCGGCGCTCGGGGCCAGTGACGGGCCTCGGGGCCAGTGACGGGCCTCGGGGCCAGTGACGGGCCTCGGGGCCAGTGCCGGGCCTCCGCACCCAACGCCGGGGCTCCGGACCCAACGCCGGGGCTCCGGACCCAACGCCGGGGCTCCGGGCCTCCGGGCCTCCGGGCCCAACGCCGGCATCCGGGCGCCGGGCCCGATCGCCGGCGGTGGGATCGCTGCGGAGAGCAGCCGGAGGACCACGGCCGGCGTGCCTCGCCCTCACCCGCGTGGGGTAGGAACGCCTCGCATGGCCGGCGCCGAGGCGCCGGCGGGGAGGAAGAACCCTGATGAGCGCAATCCACACCACCGCCGTCCCGTCCCGCCGCCGGTGGCACCGCCTCCTGGCGTTCCCGCTGGTGCTCGGCCTGGTGCTCGCGGCCTGCGGTGACGACGACGACACCGGAGACGGCATCGACCAGGAGATCGAGGACGCCGCCGAGGGCGGCAGCGCCCGCGTCCTGGCGGAGGCCCTGCGCGGCCTGCTGCTCGCCGAGGACATCGGTGGGCCGGACGTCGACCGCCGCCGCGTCGACGTCCTGCTGGAGACCGTCGACGACCTGCCCGGGTCGCCGGAGGTCACCGGCATCGAGGACAACGACGGCGACGGCCTCGACGACGACGGCCGCCTGCAGGCCCAGGTCGACGACGAGGTCGCCTGCATCGCCGTGGACGACAGCGGCGACACCGACGTCGACAGCGGCCCCTGCGCCTGACGCCCGTCTGGCCGGGCCCCGACGGAACGGGGCGCGGCCCGGGCGTGACGGCGCTAGCGCGCCCCCACCTCGTTGAGGATGGCGGCCAGTTCGGTGGGGTGGCTGATCATCGCCATGTGGCCGCTGGAGTCGATACGGGCGACCTCGGGCGAGCCGATGGCGGCGATGGCGGCGTCCTGCTGGACCGGCGGCAGCGTGGCGTCGTTCCCCAGCCGGACGTAGGTGACCGGCACCCCCGAGCGCAGGCCGCTCAGGTCCACCTTCTCGGCCAGGATCGAGGTGGCGTCCTCGACCATGCCGGCCATCGTGAAGGCGGTCTGCTCCTGGTCCATGTCGTTGCAGAGGATCTGCCGGGCGACGTCGTCCTCGATCTTGAAGACGCCGCCGCCGGACCCGGCCATGACCGACTCCCGCACGTCCGGGTCGATGTGGTCGATGACGGCGCTGCCGTGCGGCGGGATCGTGGACGACAGCAGCACGACCTTCCCGACCAACTCGAGGGCCTCGTTGAGCACGTGCGCCACCGTGATGCCGGCGACCGAGTGGCCGACGAGCACGACGTCCCGGCCGGGGGCGCCGTGCGCCTTCAGGCCCTCGATCACGGCCGCCACGTTGTCGGCGAGCGTGACCGTGGCCAGGTCGGCCGGCCGGCCTGCCCGGCCCGGGAGGTCGACGAGCAGGACCTCGCCGTCGAGGAGGGGCGTGAGCCGCTGCCAGCAGGCGCTCGTGTAGTTGCCGCCGTGGATGAGCGCGAAGGTCGTCACGATGTCGCTCCCTGTCCGTCCTGGCGCCGCGGGCGCGGCGTGTTGCCCGTCGCGAGGATGCCCCCGTCGACCGGCAGGGCGATACCGCTGACGTAGGCCGAGGCGTCGGACAGCAGCCAGCACACTGCGCCGCCGATGTCCCGCGGCCGCCCGGCGGCACGCAGGGGGATCAGGGACAGGTACAGCTCACGGTCGACGTCCGCCGTCGCCGCCGCCGCCATGGGGGTCTCGATGGTCCCGGGGCAGACGGCGTTGACCCGCACGCCGATCGGCCCCAGCTCGACGGCGGCCGCCTTTGTCAGGCCCCGGACGCCGAACTTCGAGGCGGTGTAGGACGCCATCCGGTCGCCGCTGACGATCCCGCGCACCGAGGCGAGGTTGACGATCGACCCGCCC
>OCZS010000883.1_pt1 | contig 10297 bp, 10 predicted proteins | sample 1539071 | NCBI WGS metagenome assembly OCZS01 (sample SAMEA3113584, study PRJEB22503) | soil metagenome | reverse complement strand
CTCTTTGCTTGCTCGGGGGGCAGGGCTCGAACCTGCAACAACCGGCTCCAAAGGCCGGCGTTCTACCAGTTGAACTACCCCCGATCGGGCCATCACCGTATCCGTTGGCCGGTCCCGCGCCCCCGCCGTCGCACTGCTGTTAACGGTTCCGTTGGCAACGAGCCCTGTCTCGGTGTGCAGGATGCGTCTGTGGCGACCGACCCAGGCCTCGACGTCGACCGCCTGCGCGACGCCTACCTGCGCACGCACGCGCGCCTCTGGCGGTCGGTGCTCGCATGGTCGGGGTCGCGCGACGTGGCCGACGAGGCGTGCGCCGAGGCGTTCGCCCAGGCGGCACGTCGGGGTGACGCCGTGCGCGACGTCGACGCCTGGGTGTGGCGGGCGGCGTTCCGCATCGCAGCCGGCGAGCTGCAGCGGCGGCGAGGCTCCCCGCTTGCCGCCAGCGGCGGGATCGACGGCACGCTCGCCATCGACGAGCTCGCCGGCACGCTGGCGGATCGATCCGTCGACCCCGACCTCCCGGCCACGGCGATCGACCTGGTGCGAGCGCTGGCCACCCTGACCGAGCAGCAGCGCGCCTGCGTCGTGCTGCGCGACATCGCCGGGTTCACCGCACCCGAGGCGGCCGTGGCGCTGGGCACGACGTCGGCGACCGTGCGCGTCCAGTCGATGCGCGGTCGCCGGCGGCTCCGCGAGCTGTTGGAGGACGACGATGCCTGACCGCTACGAGGACGGCGTCCACGCCCTGCAGACGATCGACGTTCCCGACCAGTGGGCCGAGATCGAGACGCGGGCTGCCAACGGCCTGATCGTGCCGCTCGATCCCGACCACCTCGGCCGAGGGGGCCGGCGGCGCTGGCCGGCGCTGCTCGCTGCGGCGGCGGCGTTGGTGCTCGTGGTCGGCGGTGTCACGCTGGTCCTCAGGGACGACGACGACGTACGGACCACCGACCCGACGATGACGACCGAGTCGACCCCGACGCCGACCGATCGGCCCGATGTGCTCGAGGACCGGGGCGCCCCCACCTCGACCGCACCCGACCAGACGGCGCCGGGCTCCGAGGAACCGGCAGCGCCGGCGCCGTCGGAGGCACCGGGCGGCACGGGCGACACCGTCCCGGACCTCACCGAGTGCCCCGTCGACATCGCGATGACCACGAGCACGCCGCCCACTGGATGGTCGGCGAGGATGACGCCGACGTCGGAGTGGCTGCCGCCCGAGCCGTCCGAGGGCGTCGACCCACGCGTGGCCGGTGTGTTCGAGGGGCCGACCGCCGCGGACTTCGCCTCCGTGAGCGCCGGATTCCTCGGCCTGCAGGATGACACCTTCGAGCCCGTGCCCGGCCCGGTGGCGGACGTCGATGCGAAGATCGCCCCCTGGACCGGCGGCTGGTACCTCGAGGTGTTCGTCCCGCGCCCGGCCGGCAACTGCTGGGTCACCGTCCAGGCCATTGGCATGAGCCGCGACGACGCCGTGCGGTTCGTCGGCGGCCTCGCGGCGCTCTGAGCCCTGCCACCGCCTCCGGCGAACCTCTCGCCGTGCCCTGCCGCTGTCGGCGCTTCCTCACCTTGGTCAATGCTCGATCCGGTTGTGACCCTGGCTTGCACGAACACTGGCCGCCCGCGCACCGAGTTCCCGCGCCGGTCAGGGCGCCACGCGCCGCACGACGAAGACCCCCTCCTCGTCCATCACCACGGTCCACTTCGACGGGTCGACCACCTCCGCCAGCCCGTCGGCGGGCGGTGGGGCGTCCTGTTGCCCGGGCGCCAGCAGGCGGTCGGGCTCCCGCAGCACGGTGGCCAGCGTGCCGCGGTCGGCGTCGTTGAGCGCCCCGGGGATGACGATGATCCAGTCGACGCCGCTCGGGTCGGGGCGGTTCTCGCCGGCGACCGCCCAGTTGCTGGCGATCCACGGGTTGGGGAACGTGTAGGCCTCGCGCCGGTGGGTCAGGTGCGGGGTGAGGTTGTACATGGCCGACACCCCGTCGTCGGGACCGGGCAGGGCCACCGCCCGGTCCAGGACGGCCTGCCGGGCCGGCACCTCCAGCGGCCAGTTCCCGCTGCGGAACTCCTTCGACAGCGGCGAGACGCCCCACGAGACCGCGGTGAAGAACGCCCCCACGGCCATGGCGCTGAGGAGGAAGCGGCGGGCGGGCAGCCGCCGGAACCGGGCCACCCCCTCGACGGCGGCGACAGCCATGGCCACCAGCGGCACCGTGGCGTAGTGCACCGTGGTCGACCAGAAGAAGCTCTGGTTGGCGAGCAGGTTCACGGCGGCCTGGGGCAGCCCGATGAGCAGTGCCAGCGGCGACAGCAGCGGCACGAAGCCGAAGGAGGCCGCCAGGTTCCACCCGTAGCCCCGGGGGTTGGACTGTTCCAAGTGCTGGCGCACCAGGTCGGGCCGCGTCAGCACCGACTTCACGATCTCGGGCGAGGACGAGCCGAGATCGCCGAAGAAGACCTCGGTGAAGTTCCCGCCCTCGCTGAAGTGGGGGATCACCAGCTGCGTGGCCACGACGAAGTACGCCGCGCAGGCCGCCAGCGTGATGAGCCCTGCCGCGCGGGTCCGGGCCGGGCCCTGGTCTCCCGTGACGGTGCGCCGGCCCCGGAACGCCAGGACCAGGCCGAGCGTGCCGGCGGCCAGCGCGACGTCCTCCTTCCACAGCACGGCCAGCACCACGGCGGCGGCGTAGAGCCGCCAGCGGCCCCGGACGGCGGCGCCGTAGGCCAGCAGCAGGAAGGGGACGGCCATCACCTCCGGGTGGAACGTCTCCTGGAGGAGCCACTGGGCGGTGTAGCTCACCAGGAAGGCCGTCGCCGGCACGAGTGCGTGCCACTCGTCGCGCAGGTGGTGGCGGCCGATGTCGAACAGCACGACGGCGCCGGCGCACACGGCCGCCACCATCGTCACGTTGAGGAAGTTCGGGCCCGCGCCGAGCCAGTAGAACGGCACGTAGAAGTAGAGCGCCGGCGTGAAGTGGTGGGACAGCACGTGCAGCCCGCGCACGGTGTTGAGCCCGCCGTTGTGGGCCAGCAGCCAGGTGGACTGGTCCCAGATGCCGAGATCGAAGTCGAAGCTCCCGTAGCGGTCGTGGCGCCAGATGACCAGCACCGAGAACGTGACGAACCACAACGCCACGATCCCGAGTAGCACGAGCCGCGGCGGTTGGCCGAGGGGGGCGACCCGCGAGCCGATCTCCGCCAGGTGGCGCCGGGCCGCGGCCCCGGACGGCGGGGCGGGCGGAGCGTCGGCGTCGTCGGCGTCGTCGGCGTCGGTCGGGCCGGCCGGCACGTCGGCGGCCCGATCGGCGTCGGGCTCCCCGGTGTCGGCGTCGTCGGCGTCGGTCGGCACGTCGGCGGCCCGGTCGGCGTCGGGCTCCCCGGTGTCGGCGTGGTCGTCGGTCGTGCTCATGGGTCGGGCCGGACCGCCGCGGTGGCGGTCCCCGGCCGATCGGCCGACCTGGCGTCCATCGCCGTCTCCTCCCCAGTCCGCCGAGCGACGCGGTCGTCCAAGCGGCGCTGATCCGCGTTCGCGTCAGCCTCGCGGTTGAGCGGTGACCGATCAAGCATGGACAATCAGTGCGCGCTGATCGCCAGGCGTGTGCCAGATCGCCAGATGATCGCGGCAAAGCACCGCGCCAACGGGTGCGCTATAGCGCGCTTGACCAGCATTAGGGGGCACACGAGCGCGCGTGGCAACATCGCCGGATGGGTTCGCTGATCAAGAAGCGCCGCAAGCGCATGCGCAAGAAGAAGCACAAGAAGATGCTCAAGCGCACCCGCTGGCAGCGCCGCGCCGCCGGCAAGTAACCCGCCGGCGCCACGTCCAACCGACCACGACGGCCGAGCGCCCCGGCCCCCGGGGCGCTCGTTGCGCGTCCGCGGCGCGTGCGCACTGCGGGCGGCAATGCGGCCGCAGCTCGCCACCGACGGGGCTCACCCGTAGGCGGGGACGGTGCGGACCACCACCCTGGCGTCGCCGGGGAAGGCGCCCTCGACGTACCACGTCGACCCCGAGCCGGCGAGCACCGGCGCCCGGCCGGTGGCGTCGGCCAACCGGTCGCGCCAGCGCGCCAGGCCCGGCTCGACCGCGAGCGCGGCGGGCTCGAGGTCGTTGGGACCGTCGGCGGTGGGCCCGCCCAGCTCGTCCCAGGCTCGGTAGACGGCCGCGGTAGAGCAGCCGAACGGTGGGGTCACCAGCGTGAACGTGCGTTCCTCGAAGGGCAACTGTGCGAGCTGCTCGCCGATGCCGCACACCCGCGCCCGACCGCCCCGCACGCAGAACGGCACGTCGGCACCGAGGGATGCCGCCAGGCCGAGATCGTCGGTGCCGGCCCAGCGCAGCACCGCCGCGGCGTCGGCCGAGCCGCCACCCAGCCCTCCGCCCGCCGGGATGCGCTTGACCAGCCGCACGTGCGCCTCCCGCCCGATGGCCCGCAGCGCACGGCGCACGAGGTTGTCCTCGCCGACCGGGACGCCGGGCGGCAGCCCGCCTGCCGCCGGCACACCTGGTCGCAGCCGACCATCCGCGGGCGGGAGGACGGCAGGAGATCCGGCCCCCGGCCCGCCCGCAGCGTCGTCGACGACCTCGAGACCCGAGCCCTCGCCGAACGTGAGCTCGTCGGCGAGATCGAGGCCCACCATCTCGGCGTCGATGAGGTGGTAGCCGTCGGCCCGCACACCGGTCACGCGCAGCGAGACCGTGAGCTTGGCCGGCGCCAGCAGCGTCGTCACGATGCGGCTCTGGTCGCCTGCCGCGACCGGCCGCCCGAGCTCCGAGGTCGTGCGTTCCGCTCTCGTCGCCTTCGGCGACGGGCGGCTCGGGCCCGGGGCTCGCTGCACTGAGGCCGCTCGCTCAGTCGTTCGCCTTCTGCCTGTCGAGCCACACGCTGACCGCCAGCAGCACGCCCGCGTAGAAGACGCCGGTCGCCAGCTCGAGAAGGCCGCTGAACAGCCGGTCACCGAAGTCGGAGCCGAACTCGTCGTCCTGGGTGAGCGAGTAGACGAACCATAGGCCGTAGAGCCCCAGCACGACCCAGGCGCCCACGAACACCAGCCTGGCCAGGTTGAGCGGCTTGCGGCGCTGCGGCGGGTAACCCGGGTACTGCTGCCCATAGCCCGGCTGCGGCTGCTGGTAGCCCTGGGGTGGAAACCCCTGTGGCGGATAGCCGGGCGGGGGCGGAGGCGGCTGCCGCGACGGGCCCGGCGGGGGCGGGGGCTGCTGCCACGAGGGGCCCGGCGGCGTCTGATCGGTCATGGGGGTGACTTTCCCACATCATCGGCCGCCAGCCTCGCCCAGTCGGCCAGCGTGAGCTCCTCGGCCCGGGCGTCGGGACGGATCCCCGCCCGCTCGAAGCCGCTGGGCCCGACCAGCTCGGCCAGCGACCGCCGCAACATCTTGCGTCGTTGGCCGAACCCGGCCTCCACCAAGCGGAAAAGGCGTTCCCGGTCGGCGTCGACCGGCGGGGCCGGGAGCCGGTGGATGCGCACCAGCACCGAGTCGACCCGCGGCTGGGGGACGAACACGGTCGGCGGCACCCGCCCCACCACCTTGGCCTCGGCCCAGTACGCCACCTTGACCGACGGGATCCCGTAGGCCTTGGCGCCGGGCGACGCCGCCAGGCGCTCGCCGACCTCGCGCTGCACCATCACGAGCATCCGGTCGATCGCGGGCACACCGGCGAGCAGGTCGAGCACCAACGGGGTCGCGACGTTGTAGGGCAGGTTCGCAACCAGGGCCCACGGCCGAGCCTCGGCAGGGAAGCCGGGCCGGCGGGCCGTCCCGGTTCGGGCCTCGGCGTCGCCCAGCAGCTCGTGCCAGTCGAGGCGCATGGCGTCGCCCTGCACGACCCGCACGCCGTGCGGCTCGACGACGGAGCGCAGCGCGGGCAGGAGGTGGCGGTCGAGCTCGACGGCGGTCACCTCGGCGCCCGTCTCTACCAGTGCCAGCGTGAGCGAGCCGAGCCCGGGCCCGACTTCCACAACCCGGTCGCCGGGGCCGACCTCCGCCAGGCGGGCGATCCGCCGGACCGTGTTGGGGTCGGCGACGAAGTTCTGGCCCAGCGCCCGGCTCGGCGACAACCCGTGCCGGGCGAGCAGCCCGCGGACCTGACGGGGCGTGAGCGTCATCGCGTTGCGGGCAGGCCGTACACCCGCTCGGCGTTGGCCCACGTCGCCTCGGCGACGGCGTCGACGTCGGCCCCCATCGCCTCGGCCACCGCCGCGCCCACCAACGGCACCAGCGCGGGCCGGTTGGGCCGGCCGCGGTGGGGCACCGGCGCCAGGTACGGGCTGTCGGTCTCGACCAGCGCGCGGTCCAGCGGGCACATCGCGGCGGCGGAACGGACGTCGCCCGCCGACGGGAACGTCACGATGCCCGAGAACGACAGGTGACCACCGCGAGCGAGGCACGCGCCGGCCTCCTCGGGACCGCCGGTGAAGCAGTGGAACACGGTGCGCTCCGGCATCCCCTCGGCGTCGAGGATGTCGAACGTGTCGCGCCAGGCCTCGCGGGTGTGGACCACCAGCGGCAGGTCGTGCTCGTGGGCGAGGGCGACCTGCGCGGCGAACAACGCACGCTGGACCGGGCGGGGCGAGTGGTCGTAGTGGTAGTCGAGGCCGCACTCCCCCACGGCGACCACCTCGGGCTCCGAGAGCAGGGGGGCGAGCCCGTCGAGGCCGTTGGTGGCGTCGTGCGGGTGCAGGCCGACGGTGGCCCAGACGACGCCCGGGTGGCGGCGGGCGGTGGCCACCGCCTCGGCCGATCGCTCGGCGTCGGTGCCGACCGTGATGAGCCGCTCGACGCCGGCCGCCCGGGCATCGGCGACGACCGCGTCGACCGTGGCGACGTCGGGTGGGTCATCGCCATCCCATCCGAGGTGGCAGTGGTCATCGGTCCAGCGGGCGGCCACCGGGCGAGGCTACCGGCGGGACGAAAGTCGGTTCCCGGCGGGCCGCGGCGCGGACTAGACCGCCCTCGATGTCCTACGCCCTGCGGCTGGCCCGGCCCAGCGACGAGCCGTTCCTGTGGGAGATGCTGTTCGAGGCCTCGCACGCCGCCGACGACAACGGCGGGGTGTCCGGCCCCGACGCCCTGCGCGACGTGCCCGAGCTGGCGCGCTACGTCGCCGGCTGGGGCCAACGCCCGTCCGACATCGGCTTCGTGGGCCTCGAGGCGGCCGACCTCCGTCCGATCGGCGCCGCCTGGCTGCGCCTGCTCACCGGCGCCGACGCCGGTTATGGCTACGTCGACGACGCGACCCCGGAGCTGGCCATCGCCGTCGTCCCGAGCCTGCGGGGCACCGGCCTCGGCGGACAGCTGCTCCAGGCCGTGCTCGGCGAGGCCAAGGTGCTGTTCCCGGCCGTCTGCCTGAGCGTCCGCCCCGACAACCCGGCGCGGCGGCTGTACGAGCGGCTCGGCTTCCGGTTGGTTCCCGGTGGCGAGCTGCCGAACCGTGCCGGTGGGACGTCGCTCACGATGGTCCTGCGCTTCTGACGCGCTCGAGGCGCGCCCGGTCGATCGAGGGCGGAGCCGACTGGTGCCGACGTTCCGGCGGCGCTCAGGCAGCGTCCTGACGCTGAGCGACGCCAGTTCCCCGGGGCGGGGCCCCGGCCGGACGGCGACGTCGTCAGCCGGCGAGGCGCGGGAAGAGCGGCGTGGCCCTGGTGACCGGGAGCCCGCCGGGGTAGCCGCCCCAGGCCGCGGCGGCGGGCAGACGCTGGTCGAGCGGCGAGCCGTCGAGTCCAATGCGGCGCCACGCCTCGTGCGCCGTCGACGGGATGGCGGGGCTGGCCAGCACCGAGACGATGCGCAGCACCTCGAGCGCGTCGCCCATCACGGCGTCGACAGCGGGTCCCGCGTCCATCTTCCAGGGCTCGTTGTCCTCGAGGTAGCCGTTGGTCTCGCGGATCAGCCGCCAGGTCGCCTCGAGCGCGGCCGCGGGCTGGACGCCGGCCCAGGCCTCGGCCGCGGCGGCGTACACCTCTGCCGCCACCGCCGCGAGCGGGCTGTCGGACCGGGGGGCGGGACCAACGCCGCCGCACTTCTTGCCGACAACCGTCGCCACCCGCGACAGCAGGTTGCCGAAGTTGTTGGCCAGGTCGCTGTTGAAGCGGTCGACCATGCGCTCGTAGCTGAAATCGCCGTCGGGCCCGAACGCCGTGTCGCGCAGGAAGTGGTAGCGGAACCCGTCGACCCCGAACTCGTCGACCAGGTCGGCCGGAGCGATCTGGTTGAGCGCGGTCTTGCTCATCTTCTCGCCGCCGACCAGCAGGAAACCGTGCACCGAGATGTCGACGGGCGGGTCGATGCCGGCGGCCATGAGCATGGCGGGCCAGTAGACGCAGTGGAACCGCAGGATGTCCTTGCCGATGAGGTGGTGCACCGCCGGCCACCAGGTGGCGAACCGCTCGTCGTCGACGCCGAACCCGGCGGCGGTGGCGTAGTTGATCAGCGCGTCGTACCAGACGTAGGTGACATGCGCCGGGTCCCACGGCAGGGGGACGCCCCACGAGATCGACGTCCGGCTGATCGAGAAGTCGTCGAGCCCCCCTCGGATGAACCCGAGCGCCTCGTTGCGCTTGGTCTCCGGGCGCACGAACTCGGGGTGCGCGGCGTACCAGTCGAGCAACGGCTGGGCGAAGCGCGACAGCTTGAAGAAGTAGTTCTCCTCCTTGACCTGCTCGACCGGCCGGTGGTGGATGGGGCACAGCCCGTCGACCAGCTGGTCGGGCGTGTAGTAGGCCTCGCACGACACGCAGTAGAGGCCCTCGTAGGTGCCGAGCTCGATGTGGCCGTTGTCGTAGACCCGCTGGAGGAACGCCTGCACCGCCGTGTGGTGGCGGGGCTCGGTGGTGCGGATGAAGTCGTCGTTGGAGATGTCGAGCAGCTTCCAGGCGTCGCGGAAGCGCTCGGACGTGCGGTCGGCCATCTCCTGGGGGCTGACGCCGTTGCGCTCGGCCGCCCGCTGGACGTTGAGGCCGTGCTCGTCGGTGCCGGTGAGGAAGAAGGTGTCGTCGCCCAGCAAGCGATGCCAGCGGGCGAGGGCGTCGGCGATGACGGTCGTGTAGGCGTGCCCGATGTGCGGAGCGTCGTTGACGTAGTAGATGGGGGTCGTCACGAAGTAGCGGGCCACGAACGATCAGGCTAACGCCGCTGGTCCGAGACGCTGTTGGGGTATCCCGGCTCACTGGCCATCGTAAACGCAGGATGGACACTGTGCGTGGGTGCCTGGGTAGTGTTGCCCGACCGCCGCGGCGCGTCTCCTCGGCCATCGAGGCCCGCGACACGACCGCTGGGACGTTGGAGGACACACCCTGAGCCCTGCTCGACCGCCGTCGCCCCGACGGAGGACCGACCGAGCCGACCGAGACGATCCGTCCGGCGAGCGCGCTCCACGCGCCAGGCCGCCCGGGCGTGGCGTCCCCATCCCCGACGCCTCACCGCCGGAACGCCGTGGACGGCGTTCCGTGCCGCCGGCCGGGCCGGATCCGGACCCGCCGGCCGACCCCGACGAACCATCGGGGGGCTGGGACCGGGGCCGATGGTCCGACCGGCCGCCGCGCGCGCGGCGCGGGTCGGCCCCTCCGACGGGATCGCCGGCGTCGCCCGCCCGACGCGACGAGCGCCCGACGCCGCCCGCCCGACCGGCCCCGTCCGCGCCGGCTGCGCCCGAGGCGCCGGTGGCTGACGGCCCTGCCCACCCCTGGGAGGACGCAGCCGCGGCTGCGGCCGCGTCCCGAGGCGCCAGGTTCGACGACGAGCGAGAGAGCGATCCCCCTGCGCCCGGTTGGGCCCGGCGACGCGTGCACGACAGCATCGACGCCCGTCTCGGTGGTCGCGGCGGCCGCCCGGGCGACGCCCGGCGCGACCAGCCGGACGCCCCCCGTGACGCGCGCTCGCTGTACCGACCGGACGACACGCCCCGCCCGGGTGGCCGGCGCCGCCCCTGGGACCCGCAGCCGTCCGAGGGTGACCGCGTCCATGATCTTCGACCGGCGGCGCCCGACCCCGCAGGCAGCCACGGCCAAGTTCCGTCCGCGCCCGTCCGTCGTGCCTGGGACGACCCGGCGGCCCACGCCGGCGCCGACACCGAGGGCAGGTCCGGACCGGCGCCCGCGCGCGGTGGCACCGCCTGGGAGGCCCCGTCGCCCCTACGGCGCCCCCGCCGGCGGGACGACCAGCCGACGCCGCCCGAGGAGCCCCGCTCGTGGGACGACGGCGCGCCCACCACCGGCGCCCGTCGCTGGGACCGCGGCGGCCCGGGCACGTCGGACGACGGCCGACCGCCGACCGACG
>OCZS010000882.1_pt1 | contig 10300 bp, 9 predicted proteins | sample 1539071 | NCBI WGS metagenome assembly OCZS01 (sample SAMEA3113584, study PRJEB22503) | soil metagenome | reverse complement strand
AGTCTCGTGGGTTTAAGTTCTGAACATTTTGGACAGAGCCATAACGGCCTTTTGATACGCATAGAAGTCACATCGGAGTGACTCCAATTCAAGCATTCAACTGTTTGCACGATACAGAATTAGGAGACCTAGTGCTCTAGTCGTCAATCTTGCAGTATATGGGTTACTAGGTTTAGTTGTCTACAAGATTCATTTCAAGCGTATTCAGCATAAAAGAAAGAAGGAGAGATGTTGCTACCCGGTACGTTCTTCTTCGATGAAAGGATGTAGCTGAACACGCTTATCAGCAAGGTTCAAATCCACAGAACGCTTTGTTCAGGGCTCAGGGACCTAAAATTGTGTCACTTTTGACAATTCATATTAAAACCAAATTAAAGATGATCCTGATACGATAATAGACTCTATAATGTCACTTCAGGAGCAACTTTGAGTATGCTAGGTAGGGAACTAGCAAAAAACGACAAGAAAATATACTCTCGGAAGGAGAATTATTAGAAGTAGCGAAATTATGGAGTCTATGACAAAGTAAATTGAATAGGCTAACGAACGAAGAAGTTAACCAGTCAACATATTGAGCATTGTTGTTTGAGTCCACAAAGTGAACCATAAGATATAAAAAACTGTTTAATGCCGGTTTGGTTATAATATAGTTGGTCATTGTGTTTACCTTGATGGGAGATATCAGCACCGGTAGGCGATGCGATTCAAATATTAACAGCTGACATAATGCAATAAAAAGTAGATTCAATGATACAATCGCGGCAATTATTTGGAGAGGGCTTCAGGCGCAGTCAAGGCAACCAAGCGCGGGGGTATAATCTCCTTGCTGCCAGACTCATCGCGGACATTGTAAAGGGATTCCTAGGTCCTCGAGGAATGGAAAAAATGTTCATTGATATCCTGGGTGAAATTACCGTAACAAAGGATGGAGCAACATTTCTCCGCAAAATAGATGTCGAGCATCCGGCTGCCAAGGTAATCATTGAGGCATCTAACGCAGTCGACAACGAGGTAGGCGATGGTACAACTTCTGTTGTCGTTTTTGCCGGAGCCTTGATTCAGAAAGCTGCCGAATTGTTGGCCCATGGCCTTGCTCCAGCCACAATTACAGATGGCTATTCTGAAGCCTTGGACTTTTCTCTCAAACTCACTGAAACTCTGTCAGAGCCGACCGACAATTACGATCGGGAAATAATGTTAAGTCTAGCGAGGACCTGTCTGAACTCAAAGTTGGTATCTTTGTTTTATATCCCAAATAATGTCGCCGGTATTGTAGTCGATTCTGTGGTTGCAGTATCAGATTTCCCAAACAACGCAGCACAAACCGATAACATAAAAATAGAAGAAAAGATTGGAGATCCTTCCGAAACTAAGCTAGTAGACGGTATAGTAATCGATAAGACAATAGATAATCCGGCGATGCCAAGAAATATCAGAAACGCAAAGATACTGCTAATCGATCATGAGCTCGAAGATAGGAACACACGGATAGATGCTGAGGTCAGAGTCAATTCCCCTTATGAAATAGAGCATTTTTCACGCAGAAGGTCAGAGAGATTGAGGGACAAGATACAGAAAATAGTCGAATCAGGAGCCAACATCGTTATTTCGAGAAAAGGGATCAGTCTAATGGCACAAAATCTTTTAGCTCAATCTAAAATCCTATCTTTAAGAAGAGTGAAGGAAAATGATATGCATTGGATTGAAAAAGCTACTGGCGCAAAAACGGTAATGGATATAAACGACACTTTTCTGGGACCATCTCTAGGTTATGCTGGACATGTCCATGAAACAAATATTGGAGGGGACAAGATGGTAATCATAGAAAAGTGTATCGAACCAAAATCAGTAACAATTTTGTTAAGGTCAAGTTCTAAAAGGACTTTAGATGAATATCATCGCTCCGTGTTGGATGCCATCAACGTGCTACGTAACTTCGTTGTCAAACCAAAAATAGTATATGGAGGAGGGTCGTTCGAGGCTATAGTTGCTAGGGATATACGAAAATTTGCAAGCACAACAGGCGGAAAGACCCAAATTGTAATAGAAAGGTTTGCGGATGCACTCGAAGAAATACCGTTAACTCTAGCTAGAAACGCGGGTATGGACGAGCTGGATACTAAAACAGAATTGAGGGCTAGAACATCTAGGCGAGATGCCAGCAAAAAAAAATGGTTTGGGATAAACCCAATTGGAAGAAGGGTAGAAGATATGCGAATAAACAGAGTATTGGAACCTGTTATTGTGAAAGTGCAAGTGTTGAAAACCGCAGTAGAGTCTGCTATTCTCCTGATCCGGGTAGATGATGTACTAATGAAGAAGCCAGTCATGAATACTCATACGCACGTTAACGGAACTCAGCACGCTCACGCCGGAGGGGACAAGAAACATGACCACTATTTTGACAAGTTGGGAAAGCAACAACGACCCATGCACCACTATTACTAGCCAAACCTCCTGCTCGAGATTATACTCCCCGAATGGAGAGTCAGTCTTTTGGATTCATGACGTAACGTGGAATCGTTATTGGCTCGATAACCGTCATAGTGTCTTGTATTCCTTTCTTTAGTTCGGCTTGAATAATGATCTTCCCTAGAGTTTCAGGTACTCCGAACATTACATTGTTATGCGACAAGAGTGTCCTTACTTCATGTTCAATTGATCTGGAATCAATCTTATTGCGTAACTGTGATACTATATAATCACAATACAATGCTAGGCATTCGTTGGTGTTAATCCTAAGTCCCGCTGTAAGCTTCTCCTTAATCCTACTGACTGATGGTGCAAATACGGTATAGAAGGATTCGTCTGAATACTCGAAAACCTGAGAAAAGGTAGATACATCTTTTTCTCCGACCACCGTTACCCTAACAAGTATCAACCTTTTCTTCTTGGAGGTCTAGCTTTTGGACCCTTTCCAAAGTCATATGTATGTCCAGTACCTCTATAGAACCTGGGCCTGACTGGGTTCCCTTCTACCTCTCCCTTCTTTGTAAGAGAGAGGCCTGCCAAGAGTTCGACAATTAATCTATTCGCGAGACCAGAAGTTATACCTCCGTTATACGAGTTTTGATCGCTCACATCATAGTTTGGAGCGACTTCTACCAAGTCAAAAGCGAACTTGTCAGGGTCAAAAGAAGTAGAAAGTAATCGCATCAACTTCATTCCTTCTCGAGAGGTAAGACCATTAGGCTCTGGTTCTCCTGTCCCTGGAGCAAAAGCCGGATCAAATGTGTCTATATCCCAGCTAATATACACCGCGTCAACGTTGTCGTTTGCCCTGTCTGCCGCCTCTTTTGCTATCTGGTCAATGCCTAGTTCTTCAACATCTAACATGGTAAACCACTGGAAGTCCTGATCTGCCATCCACTTGTAGAGATCGGGACCAGGCCAGTAACCATGAGGACCTATCAAAGTATAGTTCTTGCCCTTAAGGCATCCCAGCTCCATTATTCGTCTGATATGTGCTCCGTGGTCGTATTTGAAACCGCAAAGGCCCTGCGGGGCGCAGTCCGCATGAGTGTCTATATGAATCATCCCTATGTTCTTGTATTTCTTGGCAAAGGCTCTGACGTTTGCAAACGTAATTGAGTGATCCCCCCCAAGCATCACAGGGATCCCGTCTATATCTAATACCTCTTTTACCTTGTTTGTCATTCTGGAGTGGGATTCTATGACATCGCCAGGGGAAACGACCACATCACCGTAGTCGACTGTTCGAAATACTCCGAATGGATCAACTCCTGTTTCTATGTTATAATGTTCATATGGGGGCGATGGCACGGTCGAAGCTGCTCTAATAGCTCGAGGTCCGTATCTTGCGCCCGGTCGAATTGTGGTCCCAAAGTCAAACGGCTCACCAATTATAGCAATGTCGGGCTTTACCTTTTTCAATTCCTCCAGGCTTCTGATCCATGGAAGTTTCAAAAATGTGGGGATGCCTACAAAAATTGGTTCGTCGTTCCCCTTGTACGAGTCACCATAAAATTCCATACCCATCTAAAAGTCAGCTAAGTTAGCACGCGTCGATTTCTTAAATATTGCTAAGTATATTACGTCTGAAAGCTAGCATCTTTATAGCACATTTCATTCGTAGTTTACATATTGTACCATTGAATTTTGAATAGGTTATATCTGGTTAAGCAACGCTGCATAGATAAATGGTAGCAGAGTCGTGATCTCTCCATGGATTGTGGTTTGCTTTGCTTTTGTTGTTACTTTACCCCATGAGACGGCTTCCCTAACAGGGGCGCCGCTCAAACTGCCATCCCACTCAGATGCGGTAGTCATATAGACTGCGTAATCTAACCCACCTCTAAACTGGTTCCACCAAAGGGTATGGTGTTTCGAAATTCCACCTCCTATCATGAGACCCCCTGTTTTTCTCGCGTCATATATTACGTCTGATAATTTAGTCTCGTCGGATAGAATATCTAATTTGAATTCCTTATGTTGTTGTTGAAAAAACCATATTTGGCTTCCAACAGCACCGTCGACTATTCCGGGCACTATAACTGGAATATTATTTTTGTGAGCCCAATAGAGGAATGAGGATTCATTAAGGCTCTCTCCAAGATAGTTCGTAATCTCATAAGTTCCGAATTGCTTTGATTTCATGTCAGAATAAACTTGTGTCAAACATGCCTGTACCTTTTCTTCTATCAACGGTCCGTAATCTTCCATCGGAACAAGGACATTGCCCAGCCGATGGATCTTTTCATTCAAGAGAGAGTAATCGTCCATCCTGAAATCGCCAGAATAGTAGGCTCCATAGGCTCGTGCAATATCATGATCCAAGGCCCCACAAGTTGTTATTACACAATCAAACATTTTTTTCTTTATCATATCACGTATGATTCCTCGCACCCCTGTGGATATTATCGCTCCAACAAACGAAAGAAACCTCGTGCACTTTTGATCTTTAATCATTTCTTGCAAAATATCCACGCCCTCAAATAGGTTTCTTGATTCAAACCCGCCCGAGTTCTCCATAGCGCTAAATATTGAGTTTGTGTCCTGTGAATCTATGGAGTAGTCGACGATTTTCCGGGAAAAATAATCACTTCGCTTGTTCACTTTGTTATGCAAATTTTGAATCTTCTTTCTGGTCCGCTTCCTAGTTCTAGAGGACACATGGATGGTTTCTCGATTTCATATAAAAACATCGTCCTGAACCCATAGGACTGCCATCGCCTCTGCCACGGTTATTATTATTGATGGAAAGTCCGCCTTAAACCGTCTCTGTCCATTTCGTTATGGGTCTAGGGATCGAGGAAGAATAGGACATGCCAAATGCGTATTTCTCATAGTGGACTTAATATGTCCTGGTGAACCTCTATCAAAGGCAAAGATTCTGAAGCAATAAAGATTAAGTATAAGTGTATTCTATATGCCAAGCCAACGATGACGAAACGAGAAATCTACTAGCAATAAACACTAACCCGTTATCTTATTTGGAAATCTGGTAAATTTTAAATCGTTTGTATTAAAGTTCATACGTAAATTACATGATTTGACCTAAACCTTAAATATTTATCGGTAATTATCTTCGGAGATGGCTGGTTTAGACGGTTACGGAATAGCCGTTTTAGCTTTCTTGGCAGTGAGTTTAACCGTTGGAACAATGACTTCGAGACTTGTAAAAAGGAGCAGCAAGCGCTTTATGATTGCAGGCAAGAGCTTGCCGCTTTTCTTTGTTGGAACGATGCTTGCGGCTCAAGCAATAGATGGAAATTCATCACTAGGGAACGTTTCGCTTGTCTATCAGTTTGGCTTCTGGGCTGGTGCAGCAATTCCGATTGGTCTTGGAATCTGTCTTATTTTAACAGGTACAGTGTACGGAAAAAGGTTAAACAAAATGTCAATGTTAACTTTGCCAGATTTCTACTATAGACGATTCGGAAACGCAGCAGAGGGAATCTCTGGAGTTCTAATGATGATAAGCTTTATTGTACTCGTAGCAGGCAATTTTGCAGCATCAGGATTCATCCTGTCAACAGTATTAGGTATCGATTTCATTTGGGCAATCCTTATTGCAGCAATAATTGTCTTGATTTACACATTTGCAGGAGGACTCTTCTCCTCGGCTTACACCGATATCTTCCAAATTTATCTTGCCATCGGTGCTTTTTGGGCAGCTTTTATCTTTTTTGCTGCTGGCTTTTCAGGTGTAGATTTTGGTACCATTTTAGGCAATGCTCCGCCTGGATACCTAGATCTCTCTGGACTATTTGACATTGGTAATGGTGCCTTGATTAACTGGGGCGGAATACTGGCCCTGGCGCTTGGAGACATTGTTGCTCTCGATTTCATGGAAAGGGTGTTTTCTGCCAAGGATCCCAAAACAGCGCAGAGGGGGGCGCTAATGGGCGCGGGCTTGACGTTGTCAACTGTGATTCCAACTAGCATGTTAGGCATTGTTGCGCTCTTCTTCTTGCCTAACCTTGCGGATCCATTTACCGCGTTTCCTGAACTCGCAATTGACCACATGCCATTTGCTATCGGGGTCGCGATGCTTATGGGGGTGCTGGGAGCATCCATGTCGACTGCCAACGGCGGACTTCTCGCTATATCAAGTGTTATGTCACGTAATATAGTGCAAAGGGACATTCTTAAGCGCATGCTAAAGAGGCCAGGCCTTGACGACAGAAAGCTGTTGCTAACGACACGCATATTCACAATACCTATGATGGTCGCGGCGTTTGTCTTGGCATATTTAATTCCTCAACCTGGCGTTTACCTTATTTTAGCCTTTGATATTGTATTTGCCGGAGCGTGGGCCCCATTAACTCTAGGGCTATTCTGGAAGAAGGCTAATACGCCTGCAGCGCTTGCATCTCTGATTTTTGGCTCAGCACTGAGACTTGTCATGTTCTTCATTACTCCAGTAGAGTACGCAGGTATTGATACAATGATTCCACCTGTTGTCTCCTTCGCACTATTTATAGCAGTAGCCATTGCCACACAAAAGAGATATCCAGGAAGACCCGGAATTGTCGGTTACATACCTCCTGAAGAAGACGTCGTGAGAGGTGAGGATCTAAAAGGCTATGTTGATCCTAGCGGAAGCAAGTTTCAGTAAATTTGCATACCTTAAAATATTAAATAGGCAAAAACTCGAAAAGGTATTGTGCCGAGCAATGGGTACTCGACCATTGGACTAAAGCCATCCATACTACTCAGACTGCAGGAGGCCACCGACGAATATTATCCCGGGATGTTTATTCCTAGTACTTTAATAATCATGATGAATGAAATAAAGCGCAGTTACTATTCAGTGGGATTGCATAGCATTAGACCGGACTTTTCTGGACACTACACATCGATAACGATAAGGTCTGACGTTAGGTCTTGGTTGCAGGATAATTATACGAATCTTGAAGAAGATTACAATAAGAAATATGGGACAAATAGCTTTACTCAATTTGCATGTGTATTTATACTGAACGTGCTTGAATCAAAGGCCGGAAGACAAAGTAATATCCTCAAGCTCCGCGAGTCAGATTTTCTATGGTTAATGGATAAGTACAAGGAGAAAAAGCATCGCTACCAATATAAATATGGCACTCAGACGTTCGAGCAATTTGCGGATGTATTTCTAAAAGAGATCCTGGAAAAGATTGACGCAGCAAAGAGAATACTGTCATTTTGACTCCATCCAATAGGCCGTAGCGTTTCAATGTTCGTCTGTCCTTAATTTAATTCGAACCAAAGAAGACATAATAACGCAGGTATCAATTAATTCCGGCTGAGCTTTGAGTCACATATTTATTATGAGTAATCATCAAAAGATTTTGATGTCGGCGCCTATTGTCATAAAAAAAATACTTGTTCCCATTGATGGTTCTGATCTATCGTTCAGGGCTGCAGAATATGCTGTGCATCTTGCAAGAACAGAAAAAGCCGAAGTAACGGCGCTAAACGTCGTGGAAGACATAAAACAAGGAGGTGCCATCGGTCTGCAGGCAAAATACGGTAATGTTTCTCTCGTAGATGCTTTTAGAAAAGTCCGCAAAGACTCAGCAGAAAAATGGATAGACAAAATACGGGAAGTGGCCTACAGTCAAGGAGTTGCTTTCAAAGGAGAAATTGTCGATGACGAAGACATCACTTCCGAATCGGGAGTTATAACTGAGTATGCTCAGAAGAATAGTTTTGACCTCATTGTAATTGGTTCGAGAGGCAGGTCGAAATTGGAGAGACTGCTGATGGGTGGAGTTACAAATTCGGTGGTAAATAATGCAAAAACCCCTGTTCTTGTAGTAAGGTGACAGCTAAAATGACCCTCTGACTGAGCCAAACAGCTATCATAGACTTTTACTGTATCCTGAATGTCTATTGTCCGATAGACAATCAGGGAGCCGATTATGTGCCTAATTTTACAGGCTCGCAAGAATTTGATTAGTAGTTAGTGAACCTTTCGCTATGTAAACCTGAATTAGCTGGACACGTTGAACGTTTTGCAAAACATGGTTTCACATGACTGACATGAAATTGACCTTTAAGCTTTTGATACCGCGATTCTCTGAAAGATGTTTTGCAAGATCTCTTATTTTTTTTATATCTCCTTTGACAATAATTGTTTCAAGACAATTATTGTTTTTTAGATGAACGTGAGTAGATGCACTAATAACATCCGTATACTGATGCTGAGTAAGAGTAGATTTTTTATCCTGATTATAAGCATGATTATCGTACATCACTATTATTACACCGGCCCCTTCGGTACTATCGTTAGACTTCCATGAGTAATCGTCAATCAAGGAATGTATAGCAGTTTGTAGAGCTTTGGATCTATCCGTATATCCGGCTTTAACCATGCTCTCATCAAACTTTGTTAGTAAATCAGATGGCAATGACATGCTAATTCTAGTTAGAGGTAACCTTCTCTTATGGTAAGGGTTGGTGGATTGATATTTAGGCAATTATATTTGCTTAAATGCTCTAATTTATAATAATTACTTGTTGGTTCATGGCTTCTTCAAATGTTCATGTTTATGCTCTTCGATGTGAGTATGTGGATGTGAATGTACTAATCTTCCATGTGAATGTCTTTGATAGATTTTGCGAAGATATGCATATAGACTGCTAATTCCAAAGGCCGCCGCTCCATACAGGACTATGGTGGAACCTGAGGCAGAATCAAAATAATAACTCGAATACATTCCCAAAAATGCAATAATCACTCCCATAATAGTTGAAGATAGGACCATTTTGGTAAAGTTACTTGTAATCATCCTAGCGGAAATCGCAGGCGCCACAATGCCGGCAGCAAGCAATGTAACACCTATACTGTTCATTGATGCTATTACAACAGTTGCAAGAACTAATGAGAAAAGAAGCTCTACTACGGATGTCCTTACGCCATAGACATTTGCTGCCTCCTTATCAAAGAGTGTAAATAGCAATCTCTTTTGGAAAAAGAATAAAAAAGCTGATGTGATTATGGTTACAAGCAATATAACTATAAGATCCTGATCGGTTATACCCAGAATGTTACCAAACAATAATGCTTCAAAGTTTCTAGTATAGCTCCTTGTCGTGCTAATCAGAAAAACTCCTATTGCAAATCCTGCTGTTGTCACTACACCTATTGCAGCATCTGGTTTGATCTTGTTTCTTCGTGTTATTTCATTGATAAGAAAAGCTGAAACAAAACCCCATAGTGTCGCTCCGATGTAAAAATTAAAACCAACAATATAGCTTGCCACTGCACCACCAAATACTGCGTGTGACATCCCGTGACCAATGTAACTCATTCCACGGAGGACAATATACACCCCCAGTAATCCACAAACACCTCCCACAAGAATTGAGACTATTATAGCACGCAAAAAGAATTCGTATTGAAAGGGTAGTAAAAGAATAATTGGATCTAAGGCCACTCTTCCATTATTCCCCCTTCTGTTATTATAAATAAAAAATTTCTATACAGCAATATCGTCCCCAGCATCACCCTCGCTATTATTATCCACTAAACCATAAGTCTTCAATAGATTTGCGTCAGTCAATACTTCAGATGGAGTCCCTTCTGCAATTATTTTCTTATTCATGCAAACTACCCACGGAAGCCTTCTTGCAATTCCTGAGAGATCATGTGTTGTCATGATTATGGTCAATCCCGCCTTGCTCAGGGATTTTAAGATGCTTAGTATTTTTTCTCGGGTGTTATGGTCAATACCGGATATAGGTTCATCAAGCACTAGAATACTTGGCTTTCGGATTAATGCTCTAGCCAAGAATATTCTTTGCTGTTCTCCCCCAGAAAGCTCACGTATCTGTCTTTTTCCAAACTCATGAC
>OCZS010000881.1_pt1 | contig 10305 bp, 10 predicted proteins | sample 1539071 | NCBI WGS metagenome assembly OCZS01 (sample SAMEA3113584, study PRJEB22503) | soil metagenome | reverse complement strand
GGGGTTGGATGTGCATCTCTAGGTGTGCAGAAGATTATTATTCCAACGCCGTAAATTATCAGAGGAATGAAGATCAATGAGCTAAAACCAGGCATGCGTGCAATTAGCATAGAAGGGAGAGTTGAAAATATTGCAGAAGCAAGAAATGTCAATCTGAAATCCGGCGGAACAGCCCAAGTTGCAGATGCTACTATTTCCGATGAAACAGGAAGTATTAAGCTTTCTTTGTGGGACGAGCAGCTGAATTTGGTGAAAGAGGGAGACCAGGTTTATGTCGAAAATGGTTACACGCAGGAGTTCCGAGGAGAAACCAGCCTTAATGTCGGGAGATACGGAAAACTAAAGAAGCTCTGACAAGATTGCTGTTATGTTAACTGATGTAGCCAGTGTTTGATGATGTACTCTGAGATGGAGGCTGAGCTCCTTCTACCATCCTTCCTGTCCGTCCTGCTATCTGTTGCTCAATAGTTTGTATCAGCGCTTCGGTGTCTTTTGCCCGCTTCTCTAAATTTGTCATGTCGACCTTCATACCAATAATTGAAAGCAGGGTCTCTAGGAGAGACTTAGAGGACTTAGCGTCAACCACATAGCCCGAGGTTTCTGCTAATAGACAAACACCTCTCATTCCTCGCATTTTAGCAATACCAATCATGACGCCATTCATCCCTGTTATGCTTCCACCATCCATTGCAAGGACTCCTTTTTCCTGAAACGTCTTGACAATATCTGAATGGGTTGCCGTTCCGAATATTCGCGGTTTATCAATAAAAACACCGGTGATATATGCAGCTAGCGTGAAAACCTGTCTCGGATCAAATTTAGACGCGAGATCTAGAATCTCTTCGGCCAAGAGATACTCTGAATCGGGGTTTGCAGGCTGCGAATCCCCAGTCAAAAGGAGCAAAGAAGTAGGATCGGGCCCGCTATCTTCAAAGTAAAAAATACTATTTTTTATGAGGTCGGACGTTCCATCGTGCCTTACCAAAATCTGTGGGGGAAACGAGGTTGAGTAAATATCGGCAAGATGTTTCGCTCTCAACTCCTGAATTAAGTGGTCTATAGCAAGTTTCCCCACAAAGCCGCTGCCGGGAAATCCGCAAATCATGACTGGGCTGCGCAATTCGGGAACCTTTTCTTGCGAAAACACCACATTTATTCCGTGTCTTAGAGACACCACATTTTTTAAATCTACAGGAAGGCTTTAAAACCTTACTGGCGACTGGATCTTCTGAATACTAGTCTGAGAAATTGGCTACTCAATATGCTCATCAGATATGTTCGTACCCATTAATTCTCATCAGCGAGATTCCACAACTTGAGTATCAACGCCTAGACCAGGTTAAACACACCTTATTAAAAGGGACTTGTATGGGGGGAGGAGTTAGTACAGAACTACGGCATATTAGCGAAATAATCTATTAAGGGGGTTCTGTCCAAAACTGGCATGCATTTAACTAACTGGTCAAGGAAGAAGACAAAGCTATTCCTGCCTAGCTCACGAAAAAGTATACTTGGTGGTACTGAGCACAGGATTGGTCTCAAGAATGAGTGGAAAGCGTGAACTTTGGGAAAAGACGAGACGCAAACGATAAGGCATGCAAAACCTTTCACGTGAGACGTCTCTATAAATAAAGATCTTTTCTAAACCCCGGCTTGGCACAAAAACTAGATTAAGCACTGACAATGTAGTATGAATATTAGGCCGAGATGAAAAGTTTTTTTCTAGGAAAGGTAAAGCAAGTAGGAGTCATCTCAATAATATCAATTGTGGTCCTTTCCTATGGGTTGTTTTTTTATGTGCAGGGCATTACCGAAAATAATGTAAGGAGTAGTCTTTTTGAACAGCAAAAAGACCTTCAGCTTGAATCCGTTCGAAGTATCTCGCGGAACATTGAATCTGACATTAATCTTGTGATGCTAATGCTAGATGGTTTAGCTGGTTCTTTTTATTTTCAGCAAGGAGAACTTTACAGTGAGGCCACAAAAAAACTCATGGAAGAAAAATTTCAACAATTTAGTACAATAGTTGACAGATTGTTCGTTTTAGATAAAAAGGACATTGTGACCTTAAGTATAACCCAGAGAGGTTCTGAAACCTTTGTAGGCAATGACCTGTCCCTTCGAGAGTGGGTGAGTGAGAGCAAAAACAGATTAGAACCAGTATTCTCCAATGGTTTTGAAAGGCAAGGCATATACACAATTTTTATTACTCACCCGATTGTAAACAGGGATTCTAAGGAATATATCGGAATGGTGGTAACGTCTATTCCTACGGTCAAGTTTTTTTCACACTATGGAAATGTAAAAGACAGTGGCACCCCCTTCCTGGTGGCATACGATAAGAATGGCATTATATTGGCAAACGGCGCCAATGAGGACCTGGTAGGCGAAAGCTTTTTTGAGCCTATGGTACAGAACTTCATTGAGCAAGATGAGACCCTAAACAATTTAACACGTAGCTTATTGTCTGGATACTCAGGTCATGGGGTATATGATTACGGAAGGGGAGAACGTCTAATGACGCAGTCGGCTATTTTCATTGATAGGGAGCCCATATTCTCAATTCAGCTTGTAACACCGAGCGACCAGATTTACGCGCAAATTAATCAGGTTCTCTTTACGGAGAGGATGAAGATGTTTTCTTTGCTGGCAGGCACTAGCGCTGCAGTAGTCGTGCTTATAGTCTTTATAATTAAATGGAGTAGCAGCTTGGACCGCGAGGTAAAGAGGAGAACCACAGAGCTAAAAGAATCAAACGAACGCCTCGCTCTAGCCAACGAACAACTTAAACTACAAGAGAAAATGCAGAAAGAGTTCATAAATGTAGCAGCTCATGAGCTCAGAACCCCCATACAGCCTATACTTGGGTTGTCTGAGATTCTTAGATCTAGGCTAGCTAAGGCACCAGGATGGCAAGGACAGGATCTGTTAGATATTATAATTAGAAATGCAAAAAGGTTGCAGAGATTGGCAGAAGATATACTTGATGTCACTAGGATTGAAAGCCAGTCACTGAGACTGAAAAAGGAGCGGTTTAATCTGAACCAAATGGTTTCAAACATCATAGAGGACCACCGGAATCAAATACTTAAAGACAACACTGAGACGAAAACTGAAAACATCAACACAGGCATTAATTTGATCTTTCTGCCAGGTAAAGACGACATAGAGGTTGAAGCCGATAAGAGCAGAATAGCACAAGTGATTTCGAACCTACTGAGCAATGCTATAAAGTTTACCAGACAAGAGCGAATAGAAGCGGAGAAAGAATCATCCAAAGATAACCAAGGAAAAACGATCTTGATAACCATAGAGAAAGATGACGTGCGAAAAGAGGCGGTAATAAGTATACGAGACGCAGGAATTGGAATCGACTCGGAGATATTTCCAAGACTCTTCTCCAAATTTGCTTCAAAGTCTTTTGAAGGGACAGGTTTAGGACTATTTATTTCAAGGAGTATTGTTGAAGCTCACGGAGGTAAGATATGGGCCGAGAATAATTCCAATGACAGCTTTGAAGAAGGAGGCGCCACATTTAGGTTCAGTCTAGCGCTAAGCGATGTAAGGCATGAAGACATACGTGCAACAATAGATAACTAATTGGCAAGGAATTCATGTTAGCTTTCATAGAAATAGCAATATTTGTCAGTGAGTCAGGATGCTCCACTGAGCGAGCCAGACCAATATATAGTTGGAACAAAAATCCGGTTTTAGGTCCTTCTAATAACTGAAGTCGCTGGTTATAATTCAAAATCTTCGAAGGACTTTAGGCTTTAGAAGTCCTGGACTTCTTTTTAGGTCCTCTATAAGCGAGAGGAGCTTCGCCTTGTCGTTGGGCAATGTTCCACCTATAGAGTAGACATTTGAAGCATGGTTTGCACGAAATATTATCGGCCTCTGAGGTTTTATCTGCGCGATGAGTCTCCCCAGCTCATTGAGGATTTCGGTATCCTCCAGCGGAATGAATGGTTCACCAAACTTACCAAGAAATTCATCATAGATACCCTTTTCTAATTGCAGGTTCAGAGCCGCCAGGTAATCAGGAGACACAGCGCTCACAAGTTTAGACGTGTCCTCTGTGTGCTGCCTTGTATACGTGCGCCCTCCTAGACCCAAGATCACCATACAAGACAAAGTGTATTTGTGCGACTGAGCCTTTTGACAAGCTTTGAGAATCCCTGTACCTGTTGCTCCCTTCGTGACCTTTTTTAGTAAGATATCATTCCCCGTTTCGATGCCAAGATAAAGCATTCCCAGCCCTGCGTGTCTGAGCCTATCCATATCTTCGTCATTCTTCTGAAGTATATTTTTCGGCATAGCATAACTTGCTACACGCTTCAAAGCGGGAAATTTGGAGCGCAAATAGCCTATTATAAGAATGAGTCTATCGGTGGGGAGGTTTAGGGCGTCTCCGTCTCCCAGGAAAACTCTATTCGCCTGGGGAAAGGCATTTGAAGCAAGGTCTATTTCAGCCTTAATCTCCTCCCAAGGTCGTTCCTGATATTCTTTTGTTCTATACATATTACAGAAAGAACATTTGTTAAAAGAACAACCGAGGGTAACTTGGAATATTAGGGAATTAGCCTCTGACGGAGGCCTATACAGAGGATAATTGTATTCAATTTCCAACATGTTTCACCATTTACATTCAGAATTCAGGAATTAATATTTAACTTTATCAAGTCTTGGAAAGGCCCGTGGTGGCGGCGATGCATTAGACTAGATTCTGTCCATACAGACTGTGCATGCAACCAAAGAATCGGGTCAGTTCGTCGCGAGATCCTCATTGTTTGTAACTCAGTCTGGAGCAGCATAATTTCACCTCATCCCCTAGTTGAAACAGACATTCAGGCTATTAATAGGTAAGGTCTTGAGGATTCTACCGCTTTAGATAAGTGAGCCATAGATTGGCTCTCAACATTCAATTAGTTTAGATGAAGCAACGGGTTGGTAACGGCTACTAGGAACGTCGTTAAGGTAAAAAAATTGAAATAACTCAGGATGATTCTCTAGTTGCAACCTTCCATCTTCTGTATGTAATATCCTGTGGATTCTATATCTCTCTGTACCATTGGAGGGGCTTCCTGCACATGACAAAATTGGCATTCTTCCTGCGTCATCTTTTGGCCATCCTGGCCCACGCTAGCTAGGTATTTCTTACCGTATTCAACTGCCTTTTCGTGAGGGGTGCTTGCTTCAACGACTACGTCAAAGTGCATAATCTTTCCATCTTTTCTTTTCACATAGGTATCGTAAACTGCACATTCCATATGGTACAGCATGAAGAAACACTATTTATTTATTTATTCAAGTTTAGGAATCGGCATTTGATTGGTTAACTTTAAGTAATAATACTTATACGGCAAGCCCCCAACCTGTTTATAGTAGATGCAGCTAACAAATGAAGAGGAAAAGGGGCTGAACGGATCTTACGGCCCAACCTTGGCTGCTGCCTACAGAATTTTAGTTGCTATAGGAGAAGCAACAGAGGCTGAGAGACTGGTAAATATACAATGGGCTCATCTATCGGGAGTCAATTATAACACCATAGGCGATGCCGGTGTGACCTTTCTGGAAAATTTTAGTAGAGGGGCTAGAGTGAAGGTGAAAACTACTATAAATCCTATGGGATTTGACAGAGCGTTGCCTAACAAACTCTCTCAAAATTTCCTAACTAAACAAACGAGCATAGTAAATTCTTATGAAAGAATGGGTGTGATTGCTTCGTTTACCTGTATTCCGTACGAGATCTTCTCGATGCCTAGGAGAACAACAGTAAGTTTTGCTGAAAGCAATGCAGCTATCTTTTCAAACTCGATGCTGGATCTCATGACGAATAAGGAGAGCGCTCTTAGTGCCCTAGCGAGTTCTGTTACGGGAAAGGCAACCTCCTCAGGCCTGAGAACAGAGGAACGAAGACAAGCTAAGATATCCATTAAACCTTCTTTTCATCCTAAAACAGAGTTAGATTGGGGATTACTTGGCTATTTTGCAGGGCAAGAGGTCAGTGAAGATTGCGTTAATTTCGATTGCGTTGCTCAGCCAAATCTGCGGAGTGCAAAATCTCTCTCAGCAGCGATGGGAACATCTGGCTCCTGCGGCATGTTCACCATAGGGCAGAAAAAAGGAAAGGAACTGATTAGCTATGAACCCAGAGATGCTATGTCAATTAAGGATGAACTCGACACCTCTGAGAACGGAGATGTTATTGTCCTAGGGAGCCCTCAGCTTGGTATGAATGACCTCTCCTATCTGGCAAGCCTGTTAGAGGACAAAAAATTCGGCAGAGACTGTATGATTTTCTGCGCGAAAGACGTACATCATATTGCCTCTAACAGGGGTATTGTCAGTAAACTCGTTAAATCTGGATGTAGATTTGTATGTGATTCTTGCAGTTGTCTCACGCCTTTGGTCGATAAGAAAGAAACAGACTCCGCAATAACAAATAGTATTAAAGCTGCATATTACCTAAATCACTCTAATAACGTGAAAGTATGCCTTAAAGATCTCAAGACAATCGTTGACGAGTACTCCGATTAGGAGGCTACTAGACTTTCCAAATTTATTCATAAAATGTAGAAGAATTGTAGGAGGCGTGGCTCACGGACAACCACTCGTAACTAAGCAGCCCATTAACTTTCTGACAATGATAGATCCTACTACCGGAACAGTCCAAGATTATTCACATGAGCTATATGGCAGATCTCTTAGCGCAAGAGTCTTAGTTTTTCCAAATGCAGTCGGAAGCAGCGTCGGGGCATATATTTTATATTCCTTGAAAATGAAAGGACTTGCTCCTTTGGCAGTCATATGTATGAAGAGAACCGACACGATTACTGCCTCTGCATGCGCCATATCAGATATTCCGGCTGTAGATATCAGAGAACAACAATCAGCATTAATCTCCCTTACGAGGTCAGAAGGAACAGAAGTTATCGTGGATGCAAATAGCTGTTACATAAAGGTTATCAAAAGAAATTAATTTGCGAATAAGATCATCGGTTATGTGCATGGCAGTTGACGGGCAAACTGACCACGATACCTACGTGGAATGAGGATCAAAGTCCATGCATAAACAAAGAATCCGACTAACTGGTAAGTTTAGAGTTGGCAATTTCCTCTCTTACCAGAGAATTATCTCACTTACGGGGTTTAAGTTGGCTGCGCCTTAATAGGAGTGATGGAAGTTGTTGCCTCTTATAGGTCATAGGGATCGTTAAGGATAGATTCAGGATTAGATTTAAGTGTGCTGAAATTATAGTTCCAAGAAAGGTAGGGAATTTACTTACCGTTCCCTTGTTCCATTTACAAACTCAATGAAGTTCTCTTTAGCCCTAGAATATGCCATTTGCACCGGCGGATGCTTAAAACAATAGGCAGAAATACTCTCAATGGGACCTGCGACTCCTCTATCTATTGCTAGTTTCACTCCTCTAATTGCATCAATCATGACGCCCGCGCTATTAAATGCATCAACTACTCGTAGCTTAAGATCAAGTTCTATAGGGATATTTCCAAATGACCTCCCTTTGAGGTAGACGTAACATACCTTGTCGTTACGAAGGAAGCTCACGAAGTCTGACGGCCCTATTCTCATAGGAACTTGATAGGGTGCCATAGCCTCCACTGCGCTTGTCTTGCTTATTCTCTTATCCTCTAGTCTTTCCTCGTCAAGCATATTGTAAAAGTCCATATCTCCTCCAATGTTGAGCTGATAGGTCTCATCCACCTTTATTCCTCTGTCGACAAAGAGCTTCACTAGAGTTTTATGAACAACGGTTGCGCCAAGTTGACTCATGACATCATCACCTGCACACGCTATATTTCTGCTTTGAAATGCCTGTTGCCATTTAGGTGTTGAAGCGATGAACACCGGGATTGCGTTTATGAATCCTACTTCAGCCTCCAGACACTTTTCGGCATAATATTTGGTCGCTTGTCTGCTGCCCACTGGCAAATAGTTAAGTAAAATATCGGCGCTTGAATCTTTTAGGACCTCTGCAATATTAACTGGAGGTTCGTCAGATACTGTGACCTTTTCACCAAGATGTCTCCCGATACCATCAAACACTTCTGCTCTCTTTACTTTAACATCAAGATTATCTACATTTGAAATTTTTGGAGTATTGTTAGGTGAAGCAAAAACAGCCTCTGAAAGGTCTCGATTCACTTTAGAATCAGCTACGTCAAAGGCCGCCACAAACTCAATATCCCCTGGTTCAAAGCCACCTAAGCTATAAGCGGTCAGCCCTATGGAATCGTTCTTGTTTGTGCTGTAGTATTGAGTGCCTTGAACCAGAGCAGAGGCGCAGTTCCCTATTCCTGCTATGGCTATGCGTATTTTCTTCGACATAAAAGACTATAACAGACTTTAATTAACATAATTATTAATATAGGTATCTTCTAGCACGTTTTGGCGTTTTATGGCCTTCTTGACGCTGACGTGCTCATAGGCGACCGAATTACCAATGACTTCGTCATACAGTGAAGCCAGCTAAATTTTTTCTACACATCGGGGAACTGAAAAACAAGGATAGCAACATGTTCTCATAGACATGTAATAAAAGAAGCTGTTTTAATAGCAGAAGCCGGGGGCAAAAGGTTGCAAAACAAAAATACGTTTATTTGATTTTGAAGGAAGAGAAAGTATAGCTAAATCCAAAATATCATTTAGCGGCGATATGGCAAACAAATAGAACATCATATATTCGACACTTTGTCATAAAAGTAGGTCAGCTTCCAATAGCGAAGTTACCCTTAGCGGCCAGGGAAAATTCCTGTTCCATGGTTGATCAAAAAGTATACCCACCTTCGGCGGAACCAAATCAATCAAATTACTTGGTGCGTCATCAATTATAATGTCAAAAGAGTACGCCGATTTCGGGAGGTCATCGTATACAAATAATAAGTCGTCAGAGAAGATATCGTATAGGTCAAGCCATTTCGAAACATATGAAACGGTAACTCTTTCTCTCTTCGTCAAAATTGAAATCCTGTAACCCTTTCTGTGGAAATTTTGAGTGACTTCCTTTAATTTTCCTTCCGTTGGAGGAATTTCTCGCCACCGGTGCTTCCAAATATAGTTGAATATGCCTGAGATTTCAGTAGGAGATACCGGAAGGACCCTAGATATATCCCATGAAGTAATTTCGGATTTTCTGATTTGCGTGCCCATTCTGATGTTATACTCATCTGTCCATATGATCATTGTGTCTGCCAGAACAGAATCAACATCAATGGCAAGAATCCTAGTTGGGCCTATGCCTTATACCTCACAATTTGTCCTACCTGAAACAACATTTAAATTTTATAACTAAGAATGTGGCGTTATCCTGATTACGCGGCTTTGGTTTAATGTACCAGTTCTCAGAATACTCGGCAGGTGCAAGCAATTTGGACTGTCCAAACGTACTCTAGGAGCAAGCAGAAAATATAGTTAAGGCTTCCGTTCTGGGCGAGACTCTTATTCAAGGTCTGCATTAGACAACTGGAAAAATGACCAAGTTAATTCTGCCTTCAATTATGGCTTTTACGATATGTCTGTGACAATTCTCGCCTTCCTTCTCTTTGCAAAGAAGAGTAATATTCTGTGTCTTATTTTTATCTCTTATCCATATAATTGCTTTATGAGCATGAGGATTGTTTTTTATCTCTGCAATAAATTCGGGTTTAAAAACATCCCACATAATTTTTCCTTCGTTGTATCGTTTTAACAAGTCTTTACTTGGAGAAAGTTCACGCAGCCAATAGTCATAACGTTCTTTTTTAACTCCTCTTGGATGATGGCGCATTATTAAAATCCTTAATCCATCGTTCCCATTGGGATTTTTATCATATATTGACTTTGTTTTAATCATTAGTTGTGAATCAATAATAACTGGTTCGTATATTAGGTTGATTTAATCTAATAATAATTAGGTACAATTTGTACCTAATTATTACAATCCAAGTGGAAGAGAGTGGAAATTATGAAGAATCGGAATGGTATTGGAAGTAGTAGTGGTGGTAATAGTATGATAATTCACTAGTATTGCAGAGATAGATAGATAGATACCGAGTTTCCTATCTGGTTCCATTTTATTTCGGTCAATCGGCCTAACCTAAACTAATACTAGTTACGGTTACCAATATCCTAGTCTTGTGCTTTCAGTGCACAATATTTTTCTCCATCAACGTCATTATTTCCATATTGTCTTTGGATGGCTGCAGAGTATCCGCATTATTTTCTTCTATTGGCTGCATAGGAGTTCACCTTGTATTGTATCGAGAGGTTTGAATCACCCTACCCATGTTTTCTGACTTCCT
>OCZS010000879.1_pt1 | contig 10324 bp, 10 predicted proteins | sample 1539071 | NCBI WGS metagenome assembly OCZS01 (sample SAMEA3113584, study PRJEB22503) | soil metagenome | reverse complement strand
CGACGGTCCACGACCCTCCCCTCGTCTGGTCGCCGACGGCGGTCAGCCGCCGGTGAGGTCGAGCAGTCCGCCGAGCTCGTCCCGGGTCAGCTCCCGAACCTCCCCAGATCGAAGAGTCCCGAGCCGCACCGGTCCGATCCCGGTCCGGGACAGCCGCCGGACCGGATGACCGACCGCCTCCATGGTACGGCGGACAATGTGGTTCCGGCCCTCGTGCAATGTGATCTTGACCAGCGTGCGGTCGCCGGCAGTCGAGACGACCTTCACCGAATCGGGGCGGACGGGCCCGTCGTCGAGCGTGATCCCCTGCCGCAGCTGCTTGAGCACCGGCGGCGTGACCACGCCGGTGACCTCGGCCAGATAGGTCTTCGGCACCGCGAAGGACGGGTGGGTCAACCGTTGGGCGAAGTCGCCGTCGTTGGTCAGGAGCAACAGTCCCTCGGTGTCAGTGTCCAGCCGACCCACGTGGAACAACCGCGACTGCTTGCCCGACCGCAGTCCGGCCAGCAGGTCGTTGACCGTACGTCGGCCCTGCGGGTCGTCGAGGGTCGACACCACACCGCGGGGTTTGTTCAGCACCAGGTAGAGGTGCCGACGGGGCGGGGGGATTCGGGCGCCGTCGACCCGGATCACGTCGGAGTCCGGGTCCACCCGGCGACCCTGCTCGACGACCACGTGGCCGTTGACCTCGACCCGGCCCTCGCTGATCAGCACCTCGCAGGCCCGTCGGGAGGCCAGCCCGGCCGCGGCCAGCACCTTCTGCAGGCGTTCTCCTGAGCCTGTCGAGGGACGCTGCCCTTCGACAGACTCCGGACGGATGTCTTCCGAGTCGCTCACCCGTCCAGTCTCCCCGACCGCGCCACCCTCAGGACTTCTGACCAACCGGCGCCGACTCCGGCCCGACCGGTTCCGGCTGGACCGGTTCGGGCTCGACCGCCTCCGGCCGCGACTCTGCGAGCTGGCTGAGCTCGGCCTCCAGATCCTCGACCGCCGGCAGGTGCGGAGCCAGCGGGGGCAGCTCGTCCAGTGAGCGCAGGCCCATCCGCTCAAGGAAGTAGCTGGTGGTGGCGAACACCACCGCACCGGAGTCGGCGTCGTGCCCGGCCTCTTCGATCAGCCCGCGGCCCAGCAGCGTCCGGATCACCCCGTCGACGTTGACGCCGCGGATCGCCGAGACCCGGCCCCGGGCGATCGGCTGCCGGTAGGCGATCACCGCCAGGGTCTCCAGCGCGGCCGCGGACAGCCGGGACTGCTGGCCCTCCAGGACGTACGCGGCAACGAGGTCCGCGTACTCGTCCCGGGTGTAGTAGCGCCAGCCGCCGCCGAGCTCACGCAGCTCGAAGCCCCGGCCGGTCTCGTCGTAGAACGCCGCCAGCTCGACCAGCGCCTCGGCCACCTCGCCCTCCGGCACACCCACCGCTTGGGCCAGGTCGGTGACGCTCATCGGCTCGGCCGCCAGCAGGAGCAGCGCCTCCAGCGCCCCGCCCAGCCCCAGACCGTCCAGCTTGCTCGCGTCGGAGCCGGCGACCGCCAGCGGAGGGTCAGTCAGCTCGGGGTTCATCGGGACTCCTCCTCAGCGGCGGGCGGCGTTGGGGGCGCGTCGAACTCGTCGGAGATGTCCAGCTCGCCGTCCTCGCTCCCGGTCCAGCGGACGGTCAGCTCGCCGAGCGCGGTCAGCTGCTCGAACGCCACCGCGCCCTCGCGGAACAGCTCAAGCAGGGCGAGGAACCGGGCCACGGTGGTCACCATGTTGGGCGAGTCGCCAGTGAGCGCCCGGAAGGTCAGCGCCCGCGCCCGGCGTAGCCGATCAGTGATCACGACTGCCTGGTCCCGCACGCTGACCTGCGGAGTGTGCAGGTGGGCCAGCGACACGACGTCGGCCTGCTTAGGGGCCAGCGCCCGGGCGGCCAGCGCGGCGAACCGGTCCAAGCTGATCGGGATGGTGACCTCCGGCAGCAACCGGGCGAAGCGGGGCTCCACGCCAACGTCGCGGGGCAGCCGCCGGCCCTGCTCGGCCAAGGTCGCGGCCAGCCAGCCGGCCACCTGCTTGAACGCCCGGTACTGCAGCAGGCGGGCGAACAGAAGGTCCCGGGCCTCCAACAGCGCCAGGTCCTCGGGGTCTTCGACATCCCCGGCCGGCAGGAGCCGGGCCGCCTTCAGGTCCAGCAGCGTTGCGGCCACCACCACGAACTGGCTGGTCTGGTCCAGGTCCCACTCCGGGCCCAGGGCCTTGATGTGCGCGATGAACTCGTCGGTGACCCGGGACAGCGCCACCTCGGTGATGTCGACTGGTCCAGGTCCCACTCCGACCCCAGGTTCTTGATGTGGGCGATGAACTCGTCGGTGACCCGGGACAGTGCCACCTCGGTGATGTCGAGCTGGTGCCGGGAGATCAGCTGCAGCAGCAGGTCGAACGGTCCGGTGAAGTTGTCCAGGGTGACGTCGAACCCGTCGAGCCGTCCCGACGAAGGAGGGCTTGGCTCGACGGAACCAGACAACCGCGAGCGCTTGCGCTCTCCACGCCTTTCGTCGCGGAGCGACGGTTCGTCGCGCAGCGACGGTTCGGCGCGGAGCGACGGTTCCTCGCGCAGCGACGGTTCGTCGCGGACCGAACGCAGTGACGAAGTCACTGTGATGAGAGCCGGCGCACCACGTCAGACTCCCCGCCGTTGGTCTCCAGGTCGGCCAGGGCGGCGGCGATCGCCTCGCGAACGATGCGCCCCCGGTCCACCGCCATACCGTGCTTGGCCCGCAGGGTCAGCCGCGCCTGCTCCAGGGCCAGCAGCTCCTCCTGGCTCACGTAAACGGTGATCTTCTCGTCGTGGCGCACCCGGCCCGACCCGCGGGCCGCGGGGCGCCGGATCGGAATGGGCTCGTTGACCACCGGCCCCGCGACCTTTGTGTCGCGGAACAGCTCAGAAGCACCAGGAAGACTTACTCGTCGTGGCATCGGGCCAGCACCTCGCGCGCCAGTGTGCGGTACGCCGTTGCCCCCGGTGATGTCGTGGCGTAAGTGGTGATCGGTTCCCCCGCCACCGTCGTTTCGGGAAACTTCACGGTTCGCCGGATGACGGTGTGAAATACCCGATCGCCGAAGGCCTGGACTACGCGCTCCAGAACCTCCTTGTTGTGCAGTGTTCGTGGATCGTACATCGTCCCCAGGATGCCCATGATCTCGAGCCGGGGATTGAGCCTGTCGGTCACCTTCGCGATGGTGTCGGTGAGCAGCGCAACGCCGCGCAACGCGAAGAACTCCGTCTCCAGCGGCACAATCACCTTGTCCGCGGCGGTCAGAGCGTTGATGGTGAGCAGGCCCAGCGACGGCGCGCAGTCGATCAGGATCACGTCGTACCGAGGCTTGACGGCTTCCAGGACCCGGAGCAGCGTCTGCTCCCGGGCCACCTCGGAGACCAGCTGGACCTCCGCGGCCGACAGGTCGATGTTGCTGGGGAGGATATCGAGGTTGTTGACGCCGGTTCGGTCGATGACATCGTCGATCGAGGTGTCCCGGCTCAGCAGCAGGTTGTAGATGCTGTGCTCCAAGGTGTGCGGATTGACCCCGAGCCCCACAGACAGCGACCCCTGCGGGTCGAAGTCCACCAGCAGCACCCGTCGGCCCAGCTCCGCCAGTGCCGCCCCCAGGTTGATGGTCGTGGTGGTCTTGCCCACCCCGCCCTTCTGGTTGCACATCGCGATGACCATCGCCGGACCGTGACTGGTCAGAGGCTTCGGCTCCGGTAGGTCGGGCCAGGGACGGCCCGTCAGACCGATCGTGACCTTTCCGTCGGAGCTCACTTGCTCCTCCAGGAGATCGACCGGCCGTACCTTCGCCAACGCCCTGCCTCCTCCTGCGACCCGCCCTCTTGCTGCTGCTCCGCCGAAGCCTAGTACGCGCGAGGGTGCGAAGTGAGGTATACCTCGCGCAAGTGGTCCACAGTCACCAGCGTGTAGATCTGCGTGGTGGTCACCGAGGCGTGACCGAGCAGTTCCTGGACCACCCGGACGTCCGCGCCGCCGTCCAGAAGATGGGTGGCGAAGCAGTGCCGCAGCGTGTGCGGCGACACCTCGGCGGTGATCCCGGCCTGTTCCGCGACGGTCCGCAGGATGGTCCAGGCGCTCTGCCGGGACAGTCGGCCGCCTCGGGCGTTGAGGAACAGGGCCGGCGTTCCCGGGCCGCGGCGGACCAGTTCGGGCCGGGCCCGGACCAGGTATCCGTCCAACGCGGCGCGGGCGTACGAGCCGAGCGGCACGATACGCTCCTTGCGACCCTTGCCCAGGACCCGCAGGCCAGGAGTCGGTGCGTCGGGCTGGAGCGTTACACCGCCGGGGGTGATGACCCCCGCGCTCGCCCCCGCAGGGCGGACCAGCCGGGCCACCTCGTCGACGTCCAGGCCGACGGCCTCGGAGATGCGGACCCCGGTCCCGTAGAGCACCTCGAGCAGCGCCCGGTCGCGCAGCCCCAGTACCGTGTCGGTGGCGGGCACGTCGAGCATGGCCTGCACCTGGTCGAGCCCGAGGGCCTTGGGCAGCCGGCGCGGCGGCCTCGGCGGTTGCACCGCGGCCGCCGGGTCGTCCTCCGTCAGGCCTTCAGCCTGGGCGAACCGATCCTTCAGCCTGGGCGAACCGATGCAGGCTGCGCACCGCGACCACGGCCCGAGCCGCGCTGGCCGGTCCGAGTGGCGGTCGGGCCCACCCCGTGCCCTCGGCATTCCGTACGCCCTCGCGCAGCCGCATGGCGTAGTCACTGACCATCGCCGGCGTGACGGCGGCCGCGTCCTTCACTCCGGTCGAGGCCAGGTGCTCGACGTAACGACGCAGGTCGCGCCGGTAGGCCGACACCGTGTGGCCAGAGACCCCGCGCTCGGCGACGAGGTGGTCGCCGTACGCATCGACCAGGCCGTGAAGGTCGACCAAGCCAGGGCCTAGCCGAGTACCTCGGCCAGCGGCCGGTGTGCCAGGCCGTGGGCCTCCGCGACGGCCGAGTTGGTCACCTCGCCGTCGTAGGTGTTCAGCCCCAGGGCCAGGGCGGGGTCAGAGCGCAGCGCCTGCTGCCAGCCCTGGTTGGCCAGGCTCACCGCGTACGGCAGGGTCACGTTGGTCAGCGCGTACGTCGAGGTGTTCGGCACCGCGCCCGGCATGTTGGCCACGCAGTAGAAGACCGAGTCGTGGACCCGGAACGTCGGCTCGGCGTGGGTGGTCGGCCGGCTGTCCTCGAAGCAGCCGCCCTGGTCGATGGCGATGTCGACCAGCACGCTACCCGACCGCATCCGGCTGACCAGCTCGTTGCTGACCACCGTCGGGGCCTTGGCCCCGGGCACCAGCACCGCACCGATCACCAGGTCGGCGTCCAGCACCGCACGCTCCACCTCGAACGCGTTCGAGGCAATGGTCTGCAGGTGGCCCTGGTAGATCCGGTCAGCCTCCCGCAGCTTGTCGATATTGCGGTCCAGCAGCAGCACCTCGGCCTGCATGCCGAGCGCGATCGCCGCGGCATTCATTCCGGAGACCCCGGCCCCGATCACCACGACCTTGGCCGCGTACACGCCGGAGACGCCGCCCATCAGGGTGCCGCGCCCGCCACCTTGGGCCATCAGGTGGTACGCGCCGACCTGCGGGGCCAGCCGGCCGGCGACCTCGCTCATCGGGGCGAGCAGCGGCAGGGCACCGCCGGGCAGCTGCACCGTCTCGTAGGCGATGGCGGTGACCCGTCGGTCGAGCAGGGCCTGGGTGCACTCCGGGCCGGCGGCCAGGTGCAGGTAGGTGAACAGGATCTGGCCCGGCTGCATCCGCTCGTACTCGACCGCGATGGGCTCCTTGACCTTGAGGATCATCTCGGCCTCGCCCCACACCTGCTCGTGGTCGTCGGCGATCTTGGCCCCGGCGGCGACGAACTCGTCGTCGGTGATCGAGGAGCCGACGCCGGCTCCCGCCTGGACCACTACCTCGTGCCCGTTCCTGGTGAACTCGTGCACCCCGGACGGCGTGATCGCCACCCGGTACTCGTGGTTCTTGACCTCGCTGGGGACGCCCACCTTCATGAGGCTGACCATACTCGCCGCGAGCCCAGCGGGAGGCGGTGCGGGCTCAGTGCTTCGCGACGGCCTTGGCCCGGGGCACGACCGCGAAGCGCGACGGCGCAAACCGGCCGGACTGCTCGACGAATTGCGTCTGTACATCGCGCCCGATCGTCCTCGGCGCCGGCGAGCGCCTGTTCGATGACGTGTCCGCCCGGTCATGGAGCAGGTGTCGGTGCCACCATCCCAGCGGGTCACCCACGTGACCTACCGGCTGGACAAAGTGGACGATCCGGCGGGATAGAGGCCGCTTGGCGGTTATGCGCCTCAAGCTTGTCGAAGGGCCGGGGCTCGTGGGCCTCGACAGACTCAGCCCGCGTGCTGGACGACGGACGCCCGGCGGAACGGCGACAGCATCAGCCCGGCGGAGGCCAGCGCCACCCCCCGGCGATACGGGCGGGGTACGCCCGCCCGCCCCTGCGGCGTGCTTCACCGGAGGATATGAGCGACGAAGCGAAGCATCTCCCGCCGGCGACCAGCGATCTCGGTGTGCGCCGGAACCAGGCCGGCCTCCTGGTAGCCGCAGCGACGGGCGACCGCGATCGAGGCCAGGTTGGCTGGCTCGATGAGGAGCTCGATGCGGGCCAGGTCAGGACGGATCGCCGCGAAGGCGGTCAACGCCCGGAGCGCGGCGGTCGCGTAGCCGTGGTTCCGGTACGGCGGCGCCACCGCGTACCCGGCCGTGGCCGTTGCCCCGTTCTGGAGCCAGAGACCGGCCCCGCCCACAGCCTGATCGGTCTCCCGGTCGGTAACCGCGAAGGACCAGCCCTGCCCGTCCCGAAGTCGCTGATGCTGCCGCTCCAGGTACGCCGCACCGGCCGTCCGCGTGAAGGCGGCCGGCACGGTTCCGATCAGCGGGATGTACGGGTCGGCCGCCAGCTCGGCGACCAGGCTCAGGTCACCGGCGGCGAACGGTCGCAGCCGCACCGGTCCGTACTGCGGTAGCGGGTCTGGCCAGGTCAGGGCAGCCATCGGCTCCGAGGCTAGCGGCCCGCAGCGCGGCGAGGATGCGGTCGCGGCCGTCGGGGCCGAGCTCCGGATAGCACGGCAGGTAGACGATGGCGGCCATCAGCTCGGCCGCCTGCGGCGGCAACCCGCCATCCTCGGCCGCGGCTGCGGCGAGGTTGCTGGTCCCCTGGCTGGCGTCCACGCGCCGCCGGCGCAGCTCGGTGACCAGCCGGTCGGGGTCCGGCGCGGCAACCGGGAACAGCCAGTGCGTACGCCGTTGCAGCCGGTCGCCCGGGTGCCGGTACTCGGCCGGCAGCCCCGCCCGCAGCTCCTCGCCCAGGCGAGCCCGGGCCGCCAGGCGCTCGGCGTCGAAGCGGCGCAGCCGACGGCTCAGCAGGGCCACCAGCCCAGCCGCGGGCCGGCGGCGGATCTTGGCCAGCATCACCGCGCCACCGGCGAAGGAGCGGGTGGAGGCGTTGATCATGCCGTCCAGGTCGAGCCGGGCCGCCCGGCACCCCCGCTGCAGCAGCGCGAACCGGCGGGGGTCGTTGAAGCTGGCCAGGGCGGCGGTCCTGGCCAGCTTGGCCGCGTACGAGCGGGACCGCTGCCGGGGCCACCGGCCGTGGGCGGTGCGCAGGGCGGCGGTCCTGGCCAGCTTGGCCGCGTACGAGCGGGACCGCTGCCGGGGCCAGCGGCCGTGGGCGTTGCGCAGACGGGCCAGCAGCGCGGGGTCGGCCACCGTCAGGACGGCTCCGCCCGCGGCGCTGGCCGTCTTGATCAGGCCGAAGCTGAACAGGCTTACGTCGGCCCCGGAGGGGGCCAGGCTGCCCACCCCGGTGAACGCCTGGGCGCTGTCCTCAACCAGTAGCAAGCCGTGCCGCCGGGCGAAGTCCAACAGCGGAGCGAGGTCGAGCCGCCCGCCGAACAGGTGCGCGACCAGCAGGCCGCGGGTCCGCAGGGTGCGGGCCTCCTCCAGCGCGGCGATTGACGGGGCGAGGGTGTCCAGGTCGACGTCGACCGGCACCGCCCGTAACCCGTGTTCCCGGAGGATCGTGACCATGCCCGGATGGGTGATGGCCGACACCAGCACCTCGCTGCCCGGCGGCCAGTCCAGCACCCCGAGCAGCAGGTCCCAGGCCGAGCGAACCGACAGGGCGACCAGGCCCCGGCCCTCGATCCCCGCGCTCCGGAGCAGGTCGGCCTCCGCCCGGTCCGGGTCAGTCCGGGCAACGGTGGCCCGGAGCCCGTACCACAGGTCGGCCGCGCCGATGTCCAACCGGTGCCGGGGGAACACGCTCAGGCCAGCGGCGCCGCGTCGGCCAGGGCTTCTCGGGCCGGCCAGCGCCCCGGCGACCAGGGTGGGGTTGTGCACCCGGCCCTCCAGCACCGCCGTAACCAGGTCGTCCAGCGTGGCCCAGACGATGTCCATGTGCGCCTCCTCGCCGACGCTCAGGTAGCCGTCCGGAGCGTCGGCCGGACTGAGGTCGCGGGCCAGGTAGATCCGCAGCGTCTCGCCGACCATGCCCGGCGTGGTGAACAGGTCCACCAGTACGCGCCAGGTTCGGGCCGCGAGTCCGGCCTCCTCGGTCAGCTCCCGCTGCACTGCGACCAGGTAGTCCTCGCCGTCCACGTCCAGCAGCCCGGCCGGCGGCTCCACGAGCCGGTGCCGCACCGGGTGCCGGTACTGGCGGACCAGGGCGACCCGCTCGTGCTCGTCGATCGCGATCACCCCCACCGCCCCGGGATGGCGGACGTACTCCCGGGTCATCACTTCGCCGTCGGGGGTGCGGACCCGGTCCTGGATGAACCGGCCCACCCCGCCCTCGGCCAGCACGGTCGAAGACTCCACCGGCCAGGCCAGGGGCGTGTCGGCGATCTGGGCCCCGGAGATGATGATCACCGGACCAGTCTCAGCGACGGTCGTCGTCGACAGGGAGGCGGGTGGCCAGCCGGCGGTCCAGGGCCGCCTCCACCAGACCGGTGAACAACGGATGTGGCCGAGTGGGCCGCGACTTCAGCTCGGGATGGGCCTGTGTGGCCACGAAGTAGGGATGGACCTCGTCCGGCAGCTCGATGAACTCCACCAGTGACGAGTCCGGCGAGGCGCCGCTGACCACCAGGCCGGCCTCCTCCAGCCGGGCCCGGTAGAGGTTGTTCACCTCGTAGCGGTGCCGGTGCCGCTCCTCCACCCGCGACTGCCCGTAACGCTTGGCCACGATCGACCCTGGCACCAGCTCGGCCGGGTAGGAGCCGAGCCGCATCGACCCACCAAGGTCACCGGCGCCGGAGACGATGGCCACCTGCTCGGCCATCGTGGCGATCACCGGGTGCGGGGTGGACGGGTTGAACTCGCTGCTGTCCGCGCCCTCCAGCCCGGCCAGGTGCCGGGCCACCTCGATGACCATGCACTGCAGGCCGAGGCAGAGGCCGAGGATCGGGATCTGGTGCTCCCGCGCGTACCGGATGGCCCCGACCTTGCCCTCCACGCCGCGGATCCCGAACCCGCCGGGAATGACGATCCCGTCGACCTCTCCCAGCATCCGCGCCGCCCCGTCGGCCGACTCACAGCTGTCCGAGGGCACCCAGCGAATGACCACCCGGGCCCGATGGGCGAACCCGCCGGCGCGCAGGGCCTCGCAGACCGAGAGGTACGCGTCCGGCAGGTCGATGTACTTGCCGACCAGCGCGATGGTGACCTCCTCCTTGGGATGGTGCACGCGCTCCAGCAGGTCGTTCCAGACCGTCCAGTCCACGTCGCGGAACCGCAGGTCGAGCCGGCGCACCACGTAGGCGTCCAGTCCCTCGGCGTGCAGCACCTTGGGGATGTCGTAGATGCTCGGCGCGTCGATGGCGGCGACCACGGCCTGGTCGTCGACGTCGCACATCAGCGAGATCTTGCGCTTCACCGAGTCGGGGATGTCCCGGTCCGCCCGGCAGACCACCGCGTCCGGCTGGATACCGACCTGGCGGAGGGCGGCGACCGAGTGCTGGGTCGGCTTGGTCTTCAGCTCCCCGCTCGGGCCGATGTAGGGCACCAGGGAGACGTGCAGGAAGAACACGTTCTCCCGGCCCACGTCGTGCCGCACCTGACGGGCCGCCTCGAGGAAGGGCAGCGACTCGATGTCACCGACGGTGCCGCCGATCTCGTGGATCACCACGTCGATGTCGGGACCGCCCATGGCCAGCATGGAGTCCTTGATCTCGTTGGTGATGTGCGGGATCACCTGCACGGTGTCGCCGAGATAGTCCCCGCGCCGCTCCTTGGCGATCACCGAGGAGTAGACCTTGCCGGTGGTGACGTT
>OCZS010000878.1_pt1 | contig 10331 bp, 10 predicted proteins | sample 1539071 | NCBI WGS metagenome assembly OCZS01 (sample SAMEA3113584, study PRJEB22503) | soil metagenome | reverse complement strand
GATCCGGAGCGGCCGAGGAACGACCCGGGTCTCGTCCTTCGGGCCACGGTTTCCTTTCAGGCTGGAGCAGCGTGAGAGGTATATAGCCCTGATCTATCTTGGGCCCCTCTCGTTCCTGGTCGACGAGTTGCGCCTGCAAGCGGACGGGTCCTGGCTCGGGCGGGCAAACGCAGCGGGCGTTCGGTACGCCTGGTTCCGGATGGTGCCGAGGTAGCCCTCGATCCACGAGGCCGCCTCTTACCCTGGTGACCCCGTATAACAGAGGAGCTTTAGGCCCTCTTCGTGAGGGCCTTGTAGGTCTGATGGAGGTGGTCGGAGATGGTGACCACGGTAAAGACGGTGGCTATGAGCCGAGTGACGCGCGGCGCGAGCACGAGACCATAGGTAAAGAAAGAGGCCACCCACATGCCGAGGCAAAACTGACAGGTCAGAAGCTCGCCCACGGATCGCCTGAGCCCCTTACCCCGGGGCTTCTCGTCTAGGCTCTTGGGGCTCTCCTTCTCCTGGAGCTCGGTAAACGGGGCGCGCAGCGGGCTCGTGACCGCGTCCTGGGCCCCGATCAAGCTCAACTTGTGGGTCGCCACCCCGAGCAACACAAGGTCCTTCGCATCCACCCGCTCCGGGAGGGCTCGTCCCGTGCCCTTAACCAAGAGGAGGAAGACGGCGAAGATCAGGTTAAAGAGCCCCATGAGAGTCGAGTAGGAATACAGCCTCTGCTCCTCGCCCCCGTAACCCTCAAAGACCTCCTTCTGTACTTTGTCCTGTACTTTGTCGCTTACCTTCTCGCCCAAAGCTTGCGCTCCCTCATCATCGCGTTTTCGCTGTTCTGCCCGACGATTATACCGGGAGACCGAGAGAGGAAGGGTGCAAAGAAGGTTCGTGTCTTTACGTCCGGTCAACCGAGGAAACCGCGGATAAAGTTCTGCGAGTCCGCGATGTCGGTCCTGTAGCCGCCGTTCGTGCCGGTGCAGGCCGGGTCCAGGCCAAAAGACGTCACCGCGACGACGGTGCTAGTGCCGCCGAGGAGGATCGGGCCGCCAGAGTCGCCGTAGCAACTGCCCCATCCGGCCGCGTTGTTCGGCGTGAGGAGGTTGTACCCATCGGCGAGAGCCGCACCGAGATCGGTAAGTTGAGTGGTGGCCTTCTGGCGCTCCGGCTGAAACTCACCCAATAAGTCCGGGTGCGTCCCCTGCAGCCCGTAGCCTACGACGGTGAAGCTCTGTTGTTCCTGACCGGGCTGGGCCGCCAGCGTGTCGAGAAAGCCGGGCTCCGGTATCGTGCCGTAGCTCCGGATAGTGACCGGCCGGTCGAGGACGACTACCCCCACGTCGTAGGTGTTCGGGAACGAGGCGACAACGTCGCTGCCGCCGGCGAAGCTCGGGTGGGTGTACGGCATCCCCGCAGCACCGCCGGAGCTGGGGAACCCGGCCGCGCGCTCGACCTGGGAGTCGAGATCGACCTGAGAGTCGAACCAGACCTGCGCCCTAGCCATCCCAGCCGTGCAATGTCCGGACGTCAGAAAGACGGTCGGCGAGAGTAGCGTTCCGCTGCAGCCGTAAGTGGACGTCCCTGCCTCGTCGTAGAACCCCACCATACCCACGTAGGGGTGCTCTTCGCCGTCCGGCTCCCCCCCGATAAGCGCCCCCGCGGGGCTGCCGGCGGCCAGCACCACCGCTAAAGCGAGCAACCCCGTCAGCGCGAACACTCTGAAATGGCCAACCTTCGCCATCTTATTCCCCCCTCTTTTTCGTAATCTAGCCGGCCGCTGTTAGTGCTCTACAGCACGCGCCGGGGAGAGCTTATCCGCAAACGCTCCGGGTCGGCAGGCGCGAGGTTACTGTCAGCGGGTCTCCGGTGATGGTAGCTCGGGGACGTGCCGGGCAGATATCGCCTTTGCCCGCCGGGGGTCGTAGCCCTCGGCGACGGCTCCTAGGACCTCGATCATCTTCCTCACGTGGGCGTTTTGCTGCTCGGCGGTATCGAAATCGGGTTCTTTGTACTCGTCGCGCAGAGCCTGGCCTACCTCCCCGACGGCGCCCCTCACCTCGGCGAGCACCTCCTCCAGGGTCTCCTCGAGCACCTGGAGCCTGCGGTTGACCTCATCCTCCGCGATGTTCGCCTTCGACTTCAGCACGAAGCCCTCCTCGACCTCGTCGAAGTCGGCCTTCGTGAACTTCACGCGGGCCCTTCGGAGGGATCTCTCCGCCCTCTTTACGGCGCGCTCTAAGGGCTTGTGCTCGGAGGACACTTTAGAGAGGGCGGACTCGTCCTGCTCGTAATAAGCCTCCCAGAACCTTTTCTTCAGCTCGATCCTCCGGAGGTGCAACCTCTCGACCTCGGCCTGCGCTCTTTCGAGTGAGGCCCAGGCCTCCTCCTTGCACTTCAGCCGGTGGCGGTACTCCTGGCGATCCTCCTCGAGCCCCGCGATGAGCCCGACGAACTCGGCTCTTATGGTTGCGGAGATCTTCTCTCCAAGCGTCTTTCTTCTGCCAATCATATACTCCCCCTGTTACGTTGCACAGAGTATATACGAGGTAATGCGGTGATGAGAAGGCTAAAGATGTAAATAGGTTAAGATTTAAATGGGTTTACTCACCTGTTGAGGCTCGCTCCCCAGTTCCTCCGCATGCCTCACGAGTGAGCGTGGCGTCCTGTCGCGCAGGCGCGGTATCTCCTCGATATAGCCGAGCACCCACCCCCCCGCTCCTCCTCGTTCGCCTTGAGTCCGAGGTCCAGATCCCTCCCCTCCCACTCCAGCTCCTCGCGCTCCCGCCCGAGCTCCCTCAAGCACTCCTCCAGGTCGCCGAGGTGCTCCGTCAGGCCGCGCAGGTACGACTCGATAAGTCGCTCGCGACGTTCGTTCTGGTCCATACAGCTTCCTCTTCCGCTCCCGGACAGCCTCAGAGGAGCGTCGGAAGCCGTGCTACCCCTGGCCCGAGCCGTGTCCCGGCTGCCACTCCAAGACCACGCTACGAGCCATCTTACTCCCGCCGGATCTCCGCGAGGAGCGAGATCTAGCTGTCAGGTGTAATACGACCACCACTGAGCGGCGAAATATAGAGAGGGGGACGTGAGTGACCCACCGACGATTGTGGACCAACAAATTCGGCCGGCGCGGCGGGGCTTTTCTTCAACTACCCCCCCTTCCGGAAGGTTTCGCCCGATCCGGGTCTATAAACCTCGGGTCTATAAACCTCTCGGGTCTATAAACTTATTAGCGGGCGAAGCCCGAACCAGCACTAAACCTCGTCAGATGGATCTCCTCGCGAGGATCACGAGCTCAGGGGTCTTTCTTCCGCCGGGCGCCGAGGCCTTTCGAGACCCTGGCCCCTCTTTTTGAACCGCGCGAGGATCGCGGATAGACCATGGATGCGCTACGCTATGCTGGAGAAGCGCACGCGGCAGAGCAGACGGGAGTGCAGGACTTTGGGCATCGTTGTCCAAAAATACGGCGGCAGTTCGGTGGCGACCGCGGAACACATAAAGGCCGTGGCCCATAGGGTAAAGAAGGCCCGCGAGAAAGAGGGCCGGGACCTCGTCGTGGTCGTCTCGGCGATGGGCAAGACCACGGACAGGCTCCTCGGGCTCGCGGACGAGGTCGCAAGAGATCCTTCGCCGCGCGAGATCGACCAGCTACTCTCGACCGGCGAGCAACAGTCTGTGGCGCTCCTGGCGATGGCTTTGCACGATCGGGAGGTCGCCGCGATCTCGCTCTCGGGGTCACAGGCGGGGATGAAGACCACAGGCAGCTACGGCTCGGGGGTCATCTCCGAGATACAGCCCGAGAGGATGCACAACCTCCTCGCCGAAGGACAGGTCGTCATCGTCGCCGGTTTTCAGGGCACGAACGCTCTGGGCGACGTAATGACTTTGGGGCGCGGCGGGTCGGACACGACCGCCGTTGCCCTGGCGGCGGCTCTGGGAGCGGATCGGTGCGAGATCTACACGGACGTAGACGGCATCTACACGGCGGACCCGAGGATAGTGCCCGCGGCGCGGCGGATAAACGAGATCTCGTCCTCCGAGATGGCGGAGATGGCGTGGCGAGGGGCGAAGGTGATGCACCCGCGGGCGGTCGAGCTTGGAGCATTGTACGGTGTCGAGATCCACGTCCGCTCCTCTTTCAACGAGAACCGGGGTACGATCATAAGGAGGAACGGAGACTTGGAGCGTTTGGAGACCCGCGAGACTTTGGCCGGCATCGTTCACGACCTGGACATCTCACGCATTGCTCTGACCGGTATCCGCACCGGTCCCGGTACGATGAACCGGATCTTCGCTCCCCTTGCCGAAGCCGGCATCTCCGTAGACGTTATCGTGGAGAGCGGCATGAGAGAAGGGACCGCCGATGTGGCCTTTACGGTAAGGCGCGATGAGTTCGCCGAGGCCCGCCAGATAGCGGGCGAGATCGCCGACTCTTTAGGCGGCCAGGTCGAGGGTGAAGAGGACCTCGGTAAGGTAAGCGTCGTAGGGACCGGAATGCTAAACCGTCCCGGCTACGCCGCCAAGATGTTCGGTTCTCTGGGAAAGGCGAGCATCCCCATAAGGATGGTCTCGACCTCGGAGATCCAGGTAACATGTGTTATACCGGCAACCCAGGTGGAGGAGGCGGTCCGGCGCCTCCACGAGGACTTCGAACTGGAGGAGAGAGATGTTTAGCGGCGCGTTCACGGCCCTCGTCACCCCGTTCAGGAACGGCGAGGTGGATGTCGAGGCTCTGGAGGGCCTGGTCGAGTTCCAGATCCGGCAGGGCATCCACGGCCTCGTCCCCTGCGGCACCACCGGTGAGACTCCCGCCCTGAGCGAAGAGGAAGACCGGCTCGTCGTCGGGACCGTTGTGCGCGTGACAGATGGGCGGGTGCCCGTAGTCGCGGGGACCGGCTCCAACAGCACCGAGATGGCGATCAAGTACACCAAGATGGCCGAAGAAGCGGGCGCTGACGGCTCCCTGCAGGTCGCTCCCTACTACAACAAGCCGACCCAGGAGGGGATGTACAGGCACTTCGCCGCGATAGCCGAGAACACAAGCCTTCCCCTGATCATCTACAACATCCCCGGGCGCACCAGCGTGACTATATCCGCCGAGACGATGGCCCGTCTCTCGGAGATACCGAACGTGGTTGGGGTCAAGGACTCGACGCTCTCGATGAACATGATCAGCGACGTAAAGGCCCTCTGCGGTGAAGAGTTCGACGTCCTCTCCGGCGACGATCCCATGACGCTCCCCCTTATGTCTCTGGGCGGGGTCGGCGTGATCTCCGTCGCCTCCAACGTCGCCCCCGGCGCCGTCTCCGAGAAGGTGGAAGCCCTCCTCTCCGGCGACTTCGAGCGGGGCCGCGAGCTTCACTACCGACTCCTCCCCCTCATGAGGGCGCTCTTCGTGGAGACCAACCCCATCCCCGTAAAGGCTGCCGCCTCCCTGCTCGGGCTCTGCTCTGACGAGATGCGCCTCCCCCTCGTCCCGATGTCCGGCGAGAACCTCCGCAAGCTCGAGGAGGTCATGGAAGGGAGCGCCCCCCTCCTCCCCACCCCAGAAGAGGTGCTTTGACCTGGGTCGCTATCGTCGGCGCCGCCGGTAGGATGGGCCGCGAGCTCTGCCGCGCCGCCCTGGAGACCGAAGGCATCGAGCTAACCGGCGGTACCGAAGGGCCCGGCTCCTCTGAGCTCGGCGCCGATCTCGGTGAGCTCTGCGGCGGCGGCAAGATAGGCGTCGCCACCACCGAAGATCCCCCCGAGGATGCCGAAGTCCTCATAGAGTTCACCACCCCCGAAGCCACTGTCGAGCACCTCTCCTACCGCAAGCCCCTCGTCATCGGCACGACGGGGCTCTCCGAGGAGCAGCGCACGGAGATCGAAGAAGCAGCGAAGAGGGTACCTATCGTGCTCGCGCCAAATATGAGCGTCGGGGTGAACCTGCTCCGGGAGGTCGTACGCGACCTCTCTGCGAAGCTTGCGGATTATGACATAGAGGTCGTCGAGGCGCACCACAGGAACAAGAAGGATGCTCCCTCCGGTACCGCGCTCCTGCTCGCCCGGGCCGCAGCCGAGGGGCGGGGACAGGACCTGAATGAGGTCGCGGTTTATGGGCGAGAGGGTGTAGCACTCCGGACGCAGGGCGAGATCGGCGTTCACGCCCTGCGGGGCGGGGCGGTCGTCGGAGAGCATCGCTTGACGTTCTACTCCGAGGGTGAGGAGGTCGAGATAACCCATCGTGCCCTCTCCCGCCGCACCTTCGCCGATGGCGCTTTACGAGCCGCAAAGTTCGTCGCCACGGCGGAGCCCGGCCTATACTCGATGCGGGACGTTTTGGAGGGCGAGGTTCCGAACCTCTAAGGGTAATCTCCTCCGTCCTTAGGCCCGCCGACCTCCTGTAAACTACGGTCCTGCTTGCGGGGAACGATGAAGGGGAGGACCAATGCCGGAGAGCGGAGAAGCCCGGTCACTACAGAACCGGCCTTTGGGGAACACCGGATTACTCGTCTCACCGTTGTGCTTCGGGTGCGCCCCTCTGGGGGACATGCCGGAGACGTTCGGTTTCTCGGTCGCGAAGGAGCAAGCCCAAAAGACGCTGCGGGCCGCCTTCGAGAGCCCAGTCAACTTCCTCGACACCGCCGCCTCGTATGGTGACGGGGAGGCCGAGCGTCGCATAGGTGAGGTGCTTGACGAGATCGGGGGGGTTCCTTCAGGATATGTGATCGCCACGAAGGCCGACCGTGATCTCTCGACCGGCGATTTCAGCGGGGAGCAGATGCGCCGCTCTGTCGAGCGCAGCCTGCGCTTACTTGGTACAGACCGGCTCCCCCTGGTTTACCTGCACGACCCGGAGCACGCGCCATTCGAAGAGTTGATGTCGCCGGGCGGCGCCGTGGAGGTGCTGGTAAACCTAAAGGAAGAGGGGGTCATCGAGCACCTCGGGGTCGCGGGCGGGCCGGTGGATCTGATGATCCAGTACGTCGAGACCGGCATCTTCGAGGCGGTTATCACTCACACCCGCTACACCCTCATAAATCGCACCGCCATCCCCCTTCTCGACAGGACCGCCGAGCTCTCTGTACCCGTCCTGAACGCCGCCCCGTACGGCAGCGGCATCCTCGCCAAAGGACCGGACGTCTACACTCGCTATGCTTATCAGGAAGCCCCGAGTGAGCTGATCGAGACGGTCCGCGAGATGTCTGAGGTCTGCCAGGAGCACGACGTTTCCCTTGCCGCCGCCGCCCTGCAGTTCTCTATGCAGGACCCTCGCGTGGTCTCGACCATAGTCGGGTTGAGCCGTCCGGAGCGGGTAGGGCAGACGCTCGACCTGGCAACTCATCCTGTACCCGACGAGCTGTGGCCCCGCCTCGAAGTCCTCGTCCCAGAGGAGCAGCGCGATCCCGAAGATTCGCGTTGGACCTGAGCGTTGGGGCTATCGCCCTGCTCGCCGTCGCCGGCTTTCTCGCGGGGGCGCTCAACGCGGCGGCGGGCGGTGGTTCCTTGATCTCCTTCCCCGCCCTGATCGCCGTCGGTTACTCGCCTCTGAGCGCCAACGTCACAAACAACGTCGCCGTCGCCCCCGGCTACGTCACGGGCGCGACCGGCTACCGGCGCGAGCTGCACGGCCAGGGCCGGCGTATCTTGCCGCTAACCATCGCCAGCGTCGTCGGTAGCCTCGTTGGTGTCGGCCTCATACTGGTTAGCTCGCAGGGCGTCTTCGAGAGAATAGTGCCCTTCCTCGTCCTCGCGGCTTGCGCGCTGCTCGCCTTTCAGCCGACGATTGCGCGCCGGATGGGCGCAGGGTCCGGCGAGCGGGACCGCTCTGGCATCCTGGCCCTTACAGGTCAGGCACTGGCCGCCGTTTACGGTGGCTACTTTTCAGCGGCTTTGGGGGTGGTCGTCCTCGCTGTTCTGGGGCTCGCCTTCGAAGACACGCTGCAACGCCTGAACGCGCTCAAGGCGCTACTGCAGCTGGTGATAGGGGGTGTCTCGGCGGTCGGATTCGCCCTGGTAACGTCCGTGGCCTGGACCGCGGTGGCCGTCATCGCGCCGGCGTCGGTGGTAGGGGGCGAGGTTGGGGCGCGCCTGGCCCGGCGGGTGAGCGACCGCGCGCTGCGCGTGGGGATCGTGATCTACGGGGTCGCCTGCGCCATCTGGCTCTTCGTGCGGTAAGCTGCTCACCGTCGCTCGCATCAGATCGACGAGAGAAAGGAAGAGATGGCAAAGCTCGAAACCTCCCTGCCCACCCTGATCCCGCGAGAAGTTCTCTTCGGTAACCCGGAGAAGGCCCAGCCGCGCCTCTCCCCGGACGGCAAACGACTCGCCTACCTTGCTCCAGTGGACGGCGTTCTGAACGTCCATGTGGGGCCGGTGGACTCCCCCGTTGGGGGCAAGGACTACCACCCCGTAACGAAGGACCGCAAGCGTGGCATCCGCATCTACTTCTGGGCTGAGGACAACGAGCACATAGTCTATCTGCAGGACGCTGGCGGCGACGAAGACTGGCGACTCTACACTACCGACCCGGAGACGGAGGAGACCCGGGATCTCACACCCTTCGAGGAGGTCCAGGCGCAGCTCCTGGCTAAGAACCGCCACTTTCCGGATACGCTTCTGGTCGGCCTCAACAAGGATAACAAGGAGATCCACGATGTCTACCGCCTCTCCATATCTAGCGGCGAACTGGAGCTCGTCGCCAAGAACCCCGGCAACGTCGCGGGCTGGGTCGCGGACAGTGACTTCCAGGTACGTGGGGCTTTCGCCGCTACATCCGAGGGCGGCTTCGACCTCCTTTTCCGCGAAACAGAAGACTCTGACTGGCGCACGCTCGTGAGCTGGGGTCCTGAGGATGCCCTGAACAGTGGACCGGTGGGTTTCTCCGGGGACGGCAAGAGGATGTACCTCCTGGACTCGCGTGGCGCAAATGCCACCCAACTTGCCGCCCTCGATCTGGAGAGCAATGCGTATGACGTGCTCGCCGGGGACGAACGCTACGATGTGAGCGAGGTCCTCATCAACCCGGACACCTACGAGATCGAAGCCGTGGCCGTAGAGAAGGATCGCACCGAATGGACCGTACTGGACGAGAGCGTCCAGGAAGACTTCGAGGCCATAGTGAAGTTGAGCAGGGGCGACTTCGCCGTCGTGAGTCGCGACCGGGCGGACGAGAGGTGGCTCGTCGCCTTTACCGTGGACGAGAGCGGGGCCTCCTACTACTCCTACGACCGCAAAGCGAGGGAGGGCGTTCATCTCTTCGACGCCCGGCCGGAGCTCGCGGAGTACACCCTCGCCCGCATGGAGCCTGTATCCTTTACCGCCCGTGACGGCCTTACGATAGAGGGCTATCTTACGCTGCCTGTTTCACCCGGCGGGGACCGCAGGAACTTGCCGGTGGTCCTGAACGTACACGGTGGGCCGTGGGCGCGCGACGGGTGGGGATACGATCCGGAGGCGCAGTGGCTGGCGAACCGCGGATACGCCTGCCTGCAGGTCAACTACCGGGGCTCGACCGGCTACGGTAAGGCATTCTTGAACGCCGGGAACAAGGAGTGGGGCGCCAGGATGCACGACGACCTCGTGGACGCGGTGAGTTGGGCCGTAAGCGAAGGTATAGCGGACCCGGAGCGGGTCGCGATCTTTGGTGGATCCTACGGTGGATACGCGGCGCTCGTGGGGGCGACGTTTACGCCGGAGCTCTTCCGGTGCGCTGTAGACATCGTGGGGCCGAGCAACCTCGTCACGCTCATCAACAGCATTCCACCCTACTGGTCGACCCTGCGCGAGATCTTCCACACGCGGGTCGGCAACCCCGAGACCGAGGAAGAGTTCCTGAAGTCACGCTCACCGCTCTCTTTCGTAGACAGGATCCGAGCACCCGTCCTGATCGCGCAAGGGGCGAACGACCCGCGCGTCAAGCAAGCCGAGTCCGAGCAGATCGTGGCCGCTATGAAGGAGAAGGGCATAGACCATGAGTACCTCCTCTTCGAGGACGAGGGCCACGGCTTCGCCCGTCCCGAGAACCGCCTCAAGTTCTACGCCGCCGCCGAGCGTTTCCTCGCCAAACACCTCGGCGGACGCGCGGAGGACGACGGGTCTTCGGCTTGAGAGCCCAACGTTTATAACTCCGAGATCGCGAACGAGACGAAGAAGCCCGCGGCCGTAGCGAAGGCGACCGACTTGCCGCCCTCCCGATAAGCGGCGGGCATAAGGGTGTCGGCCAGGGAGGCGAGCACGGCCCCGCCCGCGAAGGAGAGCAGGACTGAGAGTGATTTTTCGCTCGCGCCCGAGAGGACGTCGTTCCCCGCCACCACGGCGGCGGCGAGGATCACGGCGGTAGCTGTCCAGACGGCGACGGCGAC
>OCZS010000877.1_pt1 | contig 10333 bp, 10 predicted proteins | sample 1539071 | NCBI WGS metagenome assembly OCZS01 (sample SAMEA3113584, study PRJEB22503) | soil metagenome | reverse complement strand
GTCGGCGCGCTGGGGGTGTTCCGGTCCTACCAGTGCGAGGTCGTGCACGTCGCGATGGACGAGTACGGCCTGGTCCCGTCGGCGCTCAGCCAGGCCATCATGACGCTGCGTCGCGCCGGGCGTACGGTCAAGTTCCTCTACACCGTCCCCAACCACCAGAACCCGGCCGGCGTCACCCAGACTATGGAGCGCCGGACCGAGCTGCTCCAGGTCGCCGAGCGCGCCGATCTGCTGGTGGTCGAGGACAACCCGTACGGCCTGCTCGGCTTCGATGCCGACCCGCTGCCGGCCATGCGCTCGCTCAACGAGAAGCACGTGGTCTACCTCGGCTCGTTCTCCAAGACCTTCGCCCCGGGCTTCCGGATCGGCTGGGTGCTGGCGCCGCACGCCGTCCGGGAGAAGCTGATGCTGGCCCAGGAGTCCGCGACGCTCTGCCCGCCGGTCTTCTCGCAGTTCGCGGTCGCTGCGTACCTGCAGAACCACGACTGGCGCGGCCAGATCAAGGTGTTCCGCGAGATGTACCGCGAGCGCCGCGACGCGATGATGGCCGGGCTGGCCGACCATATGCCCGCCGGCACCAGCTGGACCCACCCCAGCGGCGGCTTCTTCGTCTGGGTCACCCTGCCGCCGGGCCTGGACTCCCAGGCCATGCTGCCGCGCGCCGTCACCGCGCGGGTGGCGTACGTCCCCGGCACCGCCTTCTACGCCGACGGGTTCGGCAGCCGGCACATGCGGCTGTCCTACTGCTACCCCACGCCGGAGCGGATCATCGAGGGCGCCCGGCGGCTCGGCGAAGTGCTGCACAACGAGACCAGCGTGATGGAGACCTTCGGCACGGCGGTCGGGCCGGGCCGGGACCGGGGATCGTTGCCGTCCGCGTACCAGCAGGGCCCCGGCCCCAACCAAGCGTGACACGAGAGGCGTACGTGGAGACAGTAGTGGTGCTGGCCGGCGGGCTGTCGCACGAACGGGACGTTTCCCTGCGGTCGGGACGACGGGTGGCCCAGGCGCTCCGCGGCCAGGGCTACGACGTCGTCGAGTCCGACGTCGACTCGGGGCTGCTGGGCCGGCTGGCCGAGCATCCCGGCGCCGTGGTGTTCCCGGTGCTGCACGGTGAGGCCGGCGAGGACGGGGCGCTGCGTGAGGTGCTGGCCCTGCTCGACGTGCCGTTCGTCGGCTCCATCGGCGCGGCCTGCCGGGTGGCGTTCGACAAGTCGGTATGCACCCGCGTGGTGGCCGAGGCCGGCGTACGCGCGCCCCGCCAGGTCGCCCTGCCGCATGAGATCTTCCGCGAGCTCGGCGCTCCGGCCCTGGTGACGGCGCTGGGTGAGCAGGTCGGTTTCCCGATGATGGTCAAGCCCTCGCGGAGCGGGTCGGCGCTGGGCGCCAGCAAGGTGTCCCGGCCGGCCGAGCTGCCGGCGGCGATGGTCGGGGCGTACGCGTACGGTCCGGTTGCGGTGATCGAGGAGTTCATCGCCGGGACGGAGATCGCGGTGGCCGTGGTGGACCGCGGGTCCGGGCCCGAGGCGCTGCCGGGGGTGGAGATCCGGCCGGAGTCCGGGGTGTACGACTACACCGCCCGCTACACCGCGGGGGCGACCCGGTTCCTCTGCCCGGCCGAGGTCGACCCGGAGATCGCCGAGCGGTCGGCGGCGCTGGCATTGCGGGTGCACGACGTGCTGGGCCTGCGGGACGTGTCCCGAACCGACCTGATCGTGACCCCGGACGGCGAACCGACCTTCCTGGAGGTCAACGTCTCACCCGGGATGACCGAGACCTCCTCGGTGCCGCTGGCCATCGAGGCCGCCGACTGGAGCCTGGGCAAGATGTGCGCCGACCTGGTGCGGACAGCGGCGGCACGGGCGAGCCTGGCGCCCACCGGCTGACGATGCAACGGGTCAAGGCCGCGCTGGTGGCCCTGCTCGGCCTGGTGCTGGCCGCGGGGATGGTGCTGGCCGGGATCTGGCAGTTCCAGGTGTACCAGCGGCAGGGGGCCGAGGCAGCGGCCGCGCGGGCTGCCGAGCCACCGGTGTCGCTGCCCTCGGTCGCCCGAGCCGGGACGCCGGTGGGGGACGGGTACGGACGGACAGTCACCCTCCGGGGAACCTACGAGGGGGAGCACGAGGTTCTGGTGCCCGTCGCCGAGCGCCCGGACACCTTCCAGGTGGTGACCCTGTTCCGGCTGGAGAACGGGGACGCCGTGGCGGTAGTGCGCGGGCTGGTGGTCGGCGGATCGGCCGCCGCTCCGCGGGCGCCCAGCGGGCCACTGGATCAGGCCGGCATCCTGCTGCCGTCGGAGAAGGCGGTCGCTCCGGCCGGGCCCGCCGGGATCGGGTCGGTCCGGGTGGCGCAGCTGGCTCAGCTCTGGCCCGGGCCGCTGGTCGACGCGTTCGTCATGCTGGCCCCGGAGAACGCGGCAAGCCAGTCGCTGACTCCCGCCGAGGTCGCGCTGCCCGACGTGCGCGGCCGCTTGCGGAATGCGGCGTACGCGTTGCAGTGGTGGCTCTTCGCCGCCTTCTCGGTGGTGATGGCGATCCGGATCGCTCGCGACGTCGGCCGACCGACAGTGGCGGCCGACCTCGACCCCCGTTTGCCGTCTCCAGACGGCTAACGAGAATGCGGCACCGCGTTGGCGGCGCGATTCACCAGCCGCCGGATACCTTGGCCCAGGCGAACAGCCCCAACCAGGATCGCCGCGGTGGCCGAGACTCAGCTGGTTCGGTATCGACCCACCGCCACCTCGGGCTGCTGACCGAAAGGCTTCTTGGTGGGGCGGAGTCGCTCACGGGAGCCGCTTCAAACTCGCGTCGCTCCCGACCAGCGTCCTCGGGCGGAGCCTGCCGTTCCTCGGTGGTGATTGTCATGGGACTGCACTTTCTCGCTTAACACCAACAAACGCCTTACGTTGGTGTTAACCTTGGCAGATATAGCAACACCAGTCAAGGGCTTACACTGGAGTCAATTCACCGCAAGTAGCCGCCGACAGGAGGGGACTGATGGAGGACGACGTCAGCGTCCCGGGGCCGGCCCGGCTGGTGCGGGACTTCGTCAACACCCGTGAGCCTCAGATCGGTGCCGAGACCTGGAGCACCCCAACCGAGCTTCGGGAGTGGCTCGCGGAGCGCCGCCTGGTCCACGGAGACGCGCAGCTTCGGCCGGCCGATCTCGCCACTGCCGTCACCGTTCGCGAGGGCCTCCGCTCCGTTCTGCTCGAACACGCAGGGCAGTCCGCTGAGGCCACCGCCGTACAGGCGCTCAACGAGGCCTTGGCCGGTCTGCCGCTTCGGATCACGTTCGGCGAACAGGGCTACCGCCTGGTCAGCGCGTCCAGCACACCGATCGGGCACGCCCTCGGCCAGGTGGCCGACGCGATCCGACAGAGCAACGAGGACGGCACGTGGCCCCGGCTCAAGGTGTGCGCGCGGGACTCGTGCCACTGGGCCTTCTACGACGCCTCCCGCAACCAGGTCCGCCGCTGGTGCTCCATGGCCGGGTGCGGTAACCACATCAAGATGAGACGGGCGTACGCCGCGCGGAAGAGCCGCGCGCAGCAGGCGCCGGCCGAGGCGAACCGTCAGCGTTAGCCCTCAGCCGCCGCCCGCACCACTCCGGTCGCGCCGTCGACGTCAACCCGCTGTCCGTCGACCAGGACCGTAGTGCCGTTGCCGGTGCCCATCACCGCGGGGATGCTGTACTCCCGGGCGGTGATCGCGGCGTGCGAGCCGACGCTGCCCAGGTCGACCACGGCCGCCACCGCCACCTGGAACAGCGGCGTCCAGGCCGGGTTGGTGAACGGGCAGACCAGCACGTCGCCCGGCTGCAGGCGCCCGAAATCCTCGGGCCCGCGGACCACGCGCACCGGCCCGATCGCCCGCCCGGTACTGGCCGGCTGACCGGCCAGCAGGGCGTCGGCCTCCGGGCCCGGCGCATGCAGCGTGGCCGGGGAGACCAGCGGCGCCCCCGCGTACGCCTCGCGTCGGGCTGACCGCTCGGCCACCATCCGCCGCAACAGGTTCCGCTGCGCCGAGGGAATTCGGTCGGGATCTGCGATGCCCGTGAGCTCCGACCAGCGCAGGTGCCAGACCTCGGCCGGGTCGTCCAGCATGCCGGCTCGGGCCAGCCGCTCGCCGGCCTCCAGCAGCGCGCCGCGCACGATCGGCATCAGCCGGCTGGCGTGGAAGTGGGTGTCCTCGCGGAAGGCGATGCCGCTCCGGGCTGCGGCCGCCGCCGCCGCGATTCGTGGCCCGATCCGCAGCAGCCGGACCCGGGACCGGGCCAGGACCGCGGCCAGCTCGTTATCCGGCGACCGGTCAGCCGGCGCCGGGGCTGGGTGCGCGGCCATGCCGTACGCGGCCTCGCGAATCAACCGCAGCTCCTCGCCCCAGGTCGGTTGAGAGACCACGAAGGCGCTTGTCACCTCCCGATGTCCGTACTCGTCGGCGTAGTTACGCAGCGCCGCCTCGAAAGCCTCCGGGTCGTCGACCAGCGCCGCCAGGGCGCGCAGGGCACGGTTGGCGTCGCCGGTGCGAGTGTGGATGCCGGCCGTCAGTCCGGCGTAAGACCTGGTCAGGCCGAGAACGGCAAGCAACAATCGCAGCCGGGCGAGGCTGACGCCCACGTCCGGCAGGTAGTCGACCCGCAGGCCGATGAAGCCATCGAGCGCCGCGAAGGCATCGTCGACCCGGGCGATCAGCTCCGGCCAGGGCAGGGCGCTCACGTCGACGCCCCGGAGCCGGGCCACCTCCCGCTCGAACTGCGCGAAGCGTGGGTCCTCGGTCCAGCTCTCCGTCGAGAACCGCCGCGCCAGTCTGGCCATCCGCCACAGCCCGGTGGGGGTGCGCCGGGTCGGGCGCATCCGCATCGGAGCCAGCCGGTCGACCACCCCGCCGACCTCGGGGAGAATGCCGGCGAGGTCGACCTCTAGGCCCGGGAGCTCGCTGGCCATCCGCACCAGAATCCGTCCGTGGCCGCGGGTGACCCACGTCGTCATGTCCAGGGGGAAGGGCCGCACCGGCAGCAGCTCGGCCATCATGCCGAACTGCATCTGCTCCATCCGGTTGAGGTGCAGTGGCGGCGGGGGGAGCGCGGTGATCGGCCGGGCCTGCACAATCCACAGGGTCCGATCCGCGTACGCCCACTCGATGTCCTGCGGCGGGCCGAAGTGGTCCTCGATCCGCACCGCGACGCCCACCAGCTCGGCCACGCCGGAGCGGCCCAGCCGGGTCAGCGCGGGGCCGGACAGCTCGGGCGGTTGGGCGCGGGCACCGCGGTCGACGACCAGGTGGTCGGCGGTGACGGTGCCGGACACCACTGCCTCGCCCAGCCCGAGGCCCGCGTCGATCACGATCTGGGTCCGCGCACCGGTGACCGGGTTGGCGGTGAACGCGACCCCGGCCACCTCGGCGGGCACCATTCGCTGCACGACCACGGCCATCCGCACCAAGGCGTCGTCGATCTCGCGCCGCTGCCGGTAGGCCACCGCGCGCTCCGACCACAGCGACGCCCAGCACTTCCGCACCGCGTCGAGCAGGGCCGGCTCGCCCTCCACGTCGAGGAACGTGTCCTGCTGTCCGGCGAACGCCGCCCCGGGCAGGTCCTCCGCCGTCGCGCTGGAGCGGACCACCACCGGGCCGCGACCCAGCTCGGCGTACGCAGTGGTAATGGCCCGTTCGATGTCGGCGGGGATCGGGCCGTCCGGCCCGGCGGCCGCGTGGGCATTGGTGGTGACGACGAAGCCGGGCGGGACGCGTACACCGGCCCGGAGCAGCTCGCCGAGGTTCGCGCCCTTGCCACCGGCCGTCGGCAGGTCATGTCGTCCCACCTCGGCCAGCGGCCGTACCCACCGCGGCCGGTCGTTCTCGCTCGCGTCGGTCACCGTCCCTCCTGCGGTTCGACGCTACGCCACAGCCGAATGTGACATCAGCTGGGCAGCGGTGGGGCCAGCACCCAGACCAGCCGGGTCGTCTCGGTGCCCTCGTTACGCCAGGCGTAGGCGGGGGGCGAGGCGAAAGCCAACGAGTCTCCCGGTTGCAGCCGGTACGGGGTGCCCTCGATGCGCACGGTGAAGGTGCCCTCGCGGATCAGCAACAGGTGCGCGGTCGGCACGGGGTCGACCACCGCGCCGGCGCTCGCGCCGCCAGGGGGCACGGTGCTGTCCAGCACTTGGAACCACGGCAGGCCGTTGGGCGTGAGCAGACGGTCGGGCCCGTCGGGATGGTGGCGGCTGACCTTCGGCCGGACGGAGGCCCGGTCCTTGGTCGCAGCCGGTTCGGCGAGAAGGTCCGGTAGGGCCATTTCGAGAGCGGCGGCGAGTCGCCGCAGGGTCGCTACTGAGGCGCGACTCCGGCCTCGTTCGAGTTGGGACAAGAAGCCTTTGCTCACGCCGGCCCGAGCGGCCGTCTCGGTGAGCGACCGGGCGCGCTCGGTGCGCCTGGCCCGGAGCCGGGCACCGAGGTCGGCGTCGGCTGTCGGTTGTTCAGTAATGTCAAACATCCTTAGGTTAAGTACAGGTAAACTCGGTGGCCGACGGCAACGCCTGCGGGGAACGCATAGGCTCGCGGCATGCGCAACGCCTGGATCCGGTACCGGATCATGGCCTACCTGGTCGGAACTCTGCTCGTCGTGCTGGTGCTGGTCGGGTTGCCCCTCAAGTACCTCCTCGGAATCCCCGAGGTCGTAACGTGGACAGCCATCCCCCACGGCTACTTATACATGGTCCTGCTGATCACCGCGGTCGACTTGGGATTACGCGCCAGATGGAGCTGGACCCGGCTGCTGCTGATCGCCCTGGCCGGGACCATCCCGTTCCTGTCCTTTGTCGCGGAGAGGTCGGCAACCCGTGATGTTCGGACCAAGCTGGCCCAGCAGCCCCAGCCGCAGAATGTACCCGCCGAGCCTTTGCCCTGATCGCACGGAAAGTCGACTTATCTAGTTCTTTTCGATCAGCCGGGCGATGCGTTCCAGGTCCTCGGCGGAGGCGAAGTCGATGGTGATCCGCCCGCGGCGCCGGCCCAGGTCGACCCGAACCCGGGTGTCCAGATGGTCCGACAGTCGGGCGGCGACGTCCTCGGCCTCCGGGGCGGGGACCTTGCGTCGCGACCGGCGCAGCGCCGGCGTCTCGGCGCCCGTTTCGCCGAGTGCGACCATCTCCTCGATCGACCGGACCGACAGACCTTCCGCTACCACCCGCTGAGCAAGCCGCTCCTGCCCGGCGGTGTCGGGCACGGCCAGCAGGGCCCGGGCATGACCGGCGCTGAGGACACCGGCGGCGACCCGGCGTTGCACCGTTGGTGGCAGACGCAGCAGCCGAAGAGTGTTGGAGATCTGCGGTCGGGACCGCTTGATCCGCGTGGCCAGCTCGTCCTGGGTGCAGCCGAAGTCGGTGAGGAGCTGCTGGTACGCGGCCGCCTCCTCCAGCGGGTTGAGCTGAGCCCGATGCAGGTTCTCCAGCAGCGCGTCGCGGAGAAGGTCGTGATCCTCGGTCTTCCGCACGATCGCCGGGATGACGGCCAGGCCGGCCGCCCGGGTGGCCCGCCAGCGCCGCTCACCCATCACCAGCTCGAACTCGTCGCCGCCCAGCGGCCGGACCACGACGGGCTGGAGCAGGCCCACCTCGCAGATGGAGTCGACCAGCTCGGCCATGGCGTCCTCGTCGAACACCGAGCGCGGCTGTCGCGGGTTGGGCGTGATGGACTCGATCGGCAGCTCGGCGAAGTAAGACCCCTCAGGGATGGGAACTTTCGCAGTAGGCGTCTCCGGAATGCGCCCTGAGCCTGTCGAAGGGCCGTCCTCGTCAGGCTCGGACCGCATTGGCTCGACCGGATGGGGTACCTCGTCCAGATCGGTCCGCTGGAACAGCTCGCCGAGGCCGCGCCCGAGGCCGCGACTCTTGGTGCCGGTGGCCATCAGTCGGCTCGTCTCGTGCCGCGGCGGGCGATCTCCTCGGCGGCGTGCAGGGAGGAGGCGGCACCCGCCGAGTCCGGATGGTACGTCAGCACCGACTGCCCATAGCTCGGCGCCTCCGAGATCCGCACCGACCGGGGAATCACCGTCGGCAGCGTCTCGGCCGCAAAGTGGGTCCGTACCTCCTCGGCCACCTGCGCGGCCAGCCGCGTCCGACCGTCGTACATGGTCAGCAGGACAGTAGTCAGCCGCAGCCGGTTGTTCAGCTCGCCCTTGACCAGGTTGATGGTTCGCACCAGCTGTGACACCCCCTCGAGCGCGTAGTACTCACATTGGATCGGAATCAGGATCTCGTTCGCTGCGACCAGCGCGTTCAACGTGAGCAGACCGAGCGATGGCGGGCAGTCTATGAACACGTAGTCGGTGTGATGGCCCGCCAGATAGGCGTTGAGCGCCCGCAGCAAGCGGTTCTCCCGAGCCACCATCGATACCAGCTCGATCTCGGCCCCGGCCAGGTCGATGGTGGCGGGCAGCACGGCGAGTCCGGGCGCCTCCGACGAGCCCACCAAGTGGTCGGCGAGCTGATCGCCACCGATGACTACCTCGTAGGAACCAGGAGTGCCCACCGAGTGGTCCACGCCGAGGGCGGTCGACGCGTTGCCCTGCGGGTCGAGGTCGATCACCAGCACCGAGAGGCCACCCAGGGCGAGGGCTGTCGCCAGGTTCACAGCACTGGTGGTCTTGCCAACACCACCCTTCTGGTTGGCCACGACGAAGATCCGGGTAGTCGGGGGAGCCGGCAGGTGCGCTGGCGAGGTTTCACGTGAAACATCGTCGAGGTCCTGCTCGAGCGAGGGAAGCGGGGGCACCTCGTCTACGTCGTACCGGGCTCGCCGGGGGCCGTTGCCGCGCATGAACGGGCTGGCCCGCCGCGGGTCGGCGCTCATGGTTTCACGTGAAACATCGGGCCACCCGATCGCCGGGTCGGCGTAGCTATCCCAGGGCCAGCCCAGGCCTGGTGCGACCTTCTCAACAACGACGGCACCCATCGAACTCGGCCCCCGACACTCTTGGCAACGTTCTGGCCATTCTCGACCGCGCACACCGTATCAACGCGATCCGACACACGCCCAGCCGTCCGCGGTTCTGGGATCTGCCGTCATCGAGGAAAAAGATGCCAGCGGCTACGCGGATTGCCCCAGCTGAGTCGCAGGCTCGAGGCGCACCTCCCCGACCCCTGAACGGGCTCGGCGAGAGAAGTCAGTCGCTGGGCCCAACCGGACGACGGTGGCCGGCTCCAGCGCCGGGTGAGCCGAGACGCTCAGCAGCTCGGCCGCGAGGTCGGTCGCGGCGAGCATCTGGCTCGCGTCCGCAATCTCGTCGGCGGCGGACCGACCCTTGAGGGCAAGGATCACTCCGTCCGCCCGCCGCAGCGGAGCACACCACTGCACCAGCCGTCCCAGCGGCGCCACCGCGCGGGACGCCACCACGTCGTACCGCTCGGAATGCTCCTCAGCGCGGCCGCGCAGGACGCGCACCCGATCTTCCAGGCCGAGGGCAGCTACCGCCTCGGACAGAAACGTAACCCGCCGAAGAAGAGGCTCGAGCAACGTCACCTGTAGGTCGGGCCGCAGCACGGCCAGCGGGATCCCCGGTAGGCCAGCCCCGCTGCCGACATCGACCACCTCAGCATCTTTCCTGGCCAGGCCGGAGATCGAGACGCTGTTGAGCACGTGGCGATCCCACAGCCGATCGGCTTCGCGTGGCCCGATCAGCCCCCTTGCTACTCCGTCCGTACCAAGAATGTCGACATATTGACCTATTACGGCAGCGGAGGACCCGAAGACGGTCTCCACCACCTCCGACGAGCTCATCGCGTGCTTGACCCGGGTGTAGTCCTCAAGGCCGTAGCCCGAAGGTCCTTGCCGTAGCCGGACCGGCCGAACCCGCCGTGGGGCATCTCCGCGGCCAACGGGATGCGGCTGTTCACCCAGACGCAACCGAAGTCCAGGTCTCGCGACATCCGCAGCGCGGTCGCGTGGTCCCTGGTCCGCACGCTGGCAAGCCCGGTCGCCGCCGAGTCGACCAGCTTGCCATTCACGTAGTTCTGGATGCGGTTGTCCGCCATGAAGGAACCCTACTGTTGCCACACGCCGGCAGGCTGACCTCCAATCCCAGCCATCGGGTCAGCTCGTCGATCTCTGCCCGTACGCCCGCGGCGGTCTCGCCATCGAACGGCACGTCCTGGTGGATCGCGTCGACCCGCAGCACCCCGGCCTCCGGTCCGCCGTCGCGTCGAGCTTCCCGACGAGCGCGTCGCCGCTCAGGATCGGCAGGGCGAGGTAGCCCCCAGCGCCGCTTCGGGACCGGCTTGTACATCTCCAGCTGGTACTCGAACCTGAAGACCTCTCTCACCCGCTTCGGTCGTGCA
>OCZS010000876.1_pt1 | contig 10341 bp, 6 predicted proteins | sample 1539071 | NCBI WGS metagenome assembly OCZS01 (sample SAMEA3113584, study PRJEB22503) | soil metagenome | reverse complement strand
CCGCCGATCTGCTGCTTTCGGGCGACGCCGCCGACGCGCACGCCGCCTACGCCGATCGCGTGGTGCGCATCGTCCGCACGCTCACCGACCGGTTCCGGGCCGACACGGTCAACCTCGTCGTCGCCCACCTGATGGTCATGGGCGGCGCGATGGGCGGGGGCGAGCGCGGCGCCCACACGGTGTTCGATTACTGGGTGCCCGCCACCGCGTTCCCGCCGGCGGCGCAGTACGTGGCCCTGGGGCACCTGCACCGGGCCCAGCAGCTCGCGGGTCCGGCGCCGCTGCACTACTGCGGGTCGCCCCTGCAGCTCGACTTCGGCGAGACGGCCAACGACCCGGTGGTCAACGTGGTCGACGTGCGGCCGGGCGCGCCGGCCCGGGTTCGTCCGGTGGCGCTCACGGCGGGGCGGCGGCTGCGCACCCTGAGGGGCGCGCTCGCCGACGTGATCGCTCGGGCGACCGACGTCGGCACCGTGAGCGACGACCACGTACGGATCGTCCTCGACGAGCCGGGCCGGGCGGGGCTCGCCGACGAGGTGCGCGCCCAGGTGCCCAACGCCGTCGAAGTGGCGCTGGCGCCGCGTGCAGAGACCGGTGACGCCGCCCGCTCCCCTGCGCCCAACGAAGACCGCCTGCGGCGGTCCCCGCACGACCTGCTCGCGGAGTACCTCGCCGAGCACGACGCCCACGACGAGCGGGTCGTCGCGCTGTTCGACGAGCTGGTCGACGAGTCGCTCGACGAGTCGGTCAACGAGTGGGTCAGTGACGCCGCCGGCCAGCCGGTCGGCGGCGTCGCCGGCGGCGAGCACGTGGGGGTCGGGCGATGAGGCCCGTGCGGCTCGAGGTCGAGGGGTTCACGGCGTTCCGCCGGCCGACGGTCGTCGAGTTCGCCGGCGCCGACCTGTTCGCCCTGGTCGGTCCCACCGGCGCGGGCAAGACCAGCATCATCGACGCCCTCACGTTCGCGCTCTACGGCTCGGTGCCCCGGCTCGACGACCGGCGGGCGGTGGCGCCGGTGATCAGCCAGAACCTCACGGAGGCCCGCGTGCGCCTCGACTTCACGGTCGACGGCGAGACCTACACCGCCGTCCGGGTCGTGCGGGCCACCAAGGCCGGCGGGGCCACCACCAAGGAGGCGCGCCTCCAGCGGGAGGAGGCGGTGCTCGCCGGAGCCGCCGACGAGGTCACCGACGCCGTCACCCAGCTTCTGGGCCTCGGCTTCGAGCACTTCACCACGTGTGTGTCACTGCCGCAGGGCCAGTTCGCCCGCTTCCTGCACGACAAACCCCGCACGCGCCAAGACCTGCTCGTGCGGCTGCTCGACCTGGGCCTCTACGACCGTGTTGCCGCGGCGGCGCGCCAGCGGTCGGCGCTGGCCCGCAACAGATCCGAGGTGATCGCCGGGCAGCTCGATCAGCTCGCCGGCGCCACACCCGAGGCCCGCACCGCGGCGGCGGCGCGGGTCGCCGCACTCGCGGCGCTGGTCGACTGCTTGGCCGCCGAGCGCCCGAAGCTCGACGAGCTGGCCCATCGGGCGGCCGACGAGCAGGCGCAAGCCGACGAGCTTGCCGGCCGGGCCGAGCTGCTCGATGGCGTCCGCGCTCCCGACGGCGTCGCCGATCTGTCGGCCGCCGTCGCCGTGGCGGCCGAGGCGCTGCAGGCGTGCGCGAGGACCGACGACGAGGCGTCGGAGGCGCTCGCAGCCGCGGAGACACACCTCGCCGGGCTGCCCGACCGGGCCGCGCTGGTCGCGTTGCAGCACGCCCACCGCACCCGCGCCGACCTCGCCGAGACGCTCGAGAAGGGCGAGGTGGCCGACGCCGAGGCGCTCGCGGCCATCAGCTCGGCCGCCGAGTCCGACAGGGCGGCAGTCTGCGAGCGGCAGGAGCGGGCGGGCAGCCTCGAGCGCGTCCGGGTCGAACGTCGGGCCCGGGCCCTGATGCCCGAACTGGCGGTGGGTGCGCCCTGCCCGGTCTGCGGCCAGGCTGTGCACGACCTGCCCACCGCCGGTCCTGCACCCGACCTCGACCGGGCCGAGCGGGCGCTCGCCGACGCCGAGGCGGCGTGCCAGCGCGCCGCGGCCGCGCTGCGACAGGCCACCGACAATCGGGCGCGGGTCGACGAGAAGCTCAGACGCGTGCGCACCGACCTGGCCACGGTCGACGCCACGCTCCAGGGCGCACCCGACCGGGAGGCGCTCGAAGACCGGCTCGCGGTCGTCGACAGCGCCGTCACCGCCGTCGACAAGGCCCGGCAGGCCGAGCGAGACGCCCGGGCCGCGCGACGCGCGGCGGCGCGGGGTCACGACGAGCTCGCGGCGACCGAACGCGAGGCCCGGCGAGCCTTCGACGCCGCCCGAGATGCGGTCGCCGCCCTCACCCCACCGGCCGCCGGTCGCCGAGATCTCGCCGCCGACTGGTCGGCGCTCGTCGCCTGGGCCGACGCGCGCCGACCCGACCTGGTCCAGTCGGCTGGTCACCACCGCCGCCTCGCGGAGGCGGCCCGCGCCGAGGGTGTCGCTCTCCTCGGCGAGGTGGCGCTCCGGTGCCGTGCCGCCGGCGTCGAGGTCGACCCCGCGGCATGGCCGGGTGAGGCGGTGGCCGCGGCCCACGCCCGCGCCGAGGAGGCCCTCGCCGCCGTCGACGCGCAGCTCGCCGAGGCCGAGCGGCTGCGAGGCGACCAGCGGCGCTCGACCGAGCAGCACCAGGTGGCCGATGCCCTGGCCGGTCACCTCGCCGCCAACCGGTTCGAGAAGTGGCTGCTCGACGAGGCGGTACACCAGCTCGTCGTCGGTGCGTCCGGCATCCTGGGCGACCTCACCGCCGGTGGTTACGCGCTGGGCGTCGACGACCGCAGCGGTGGGTTCGTGGTGATCGACCACACCAACGCCTCACAGGCACGGCCCGCGCGCACGCTGTCGGGCGGCGAGACGTTCCTGGCCTCGCTGGCGCTGGCCCTGGCGCTCGCCGACCAGCTCGCCGGTCTCGCCGCCGCCGGCCCCGCCCGGCTCGAGGCGCTGTTCCTCGACGAGGGCTTCGGAACCCTCGATGCCGAGACGCTCGACGTGGTGGCCGCCGCCCTCGACGAGCTCGGCGCACGCGGGCGCATGGTGGGGATCGTGACCCACGTCCGCGAGCTGGCCGAGCGTCTGCCCGTGCGTTTCGAGGTGCGCAAGGTCGGCGGCGCCGCCACGGTCGAGCGGGTGGACACTGGGTGACCGCTACAGCCCGCCGTGCTCCCAGGGGCCCTCGATGGCGAACGTGATGCCGGGCGTCTGGATGTTGACGAACAGATAGCGGCCTCCGGGCGAGAAGGTGGCCCCGCAGAACTCGTTGCCCCGGTAGTCGTTGGGCACGATGGTCGGCTTGCCGGCGATGGGCCCGTCGATGACCACGTTGTTGTCCGCGAACACGAACGAGCCACCCAGCTCGTTCACGCCGATCAGGCGGGTGCCGAACGTGCGGGCGCCGTCGACCACCTGGCCGCCACCGTCCTCGCACACGAGCAAACCGCCGCGGGGGCTCACCGTGATGTTGTCGGGGTTGTCGGCCGCCTCCTCGCTCTCCGACGCGAAGATCGCCGTGAGCGTCGGGAGGCGACGGCGGCCGTGGCCTTGCCCGCGCAGCTGCAGCGCCCACACGACGCCCTTCCCGACCGGGCCGCCGCTGGTGTCGACGAAGTAGACGACCCCGCCGTCGTACCAGCAGCCCTCGCCCCGGCTGAACGTCGCGGCCCCGTGGGCCTCGCCCTGGAGGAAGGGTCCCGACCGGCCGGCACCCTGGATCGGCGGGAAGCCGGGCGCGGGCGACGTGAACGACTGGGGGTCGGCGTTGGGGGTGGCGATCTCCACCCACTCGACGGCGAACCGCTCGCCCTGCGCGACCCCGCGCAGGTCGGCGCCGTCGACGCCCACGACCTTGAGCATCTCCAGCGTGCCGCCCTGTTCGAGGTCGCCCGGCCGCCGGCAGCGGCGGTGGGGGCGGAAGCGGTAGAAGCCGGACATCGGGCCGTTGTCCTCGGTGAGGTAGACGTGCCCGGTCACGGGGTCGACGGCCGCCGCCTCGTGCTCGAAGAACCCCATGTCCTCGATCGGCACCGCGCTGGCCCGCCCCCGCCGGGGCGCCGGGACCTCGAACACGAAGCCGTGGTCGCGGGCGCCGACCTGCGAACCTCGCAGCGTCACCTCCTCGCAGCTGAGCCACGAACCCCAGGGCGTCGGGCCGCCGGCGCAGTTGATGAGCGTGCCGCCGAGCGTCGCTTGCGAGCCCGTGAACCTGCCACCTGAGAACCCGACCGCCGTGGTTCCGCCGCCCAGGCCGTCGAGCACGCCCGGCACGGTGATGTCGTCGTAGACCGGCGCCTTGCCGGCGCCCACGAGCGGCAGGGGGTCACCGGCGGGCGTCGGGCCCCGCTCGTGGTTGCGGATGAGCACCAGCTCGGACTTCTTGCCGCGCCCCCGGCGAACGTCGACGACGGCCATGCCGTCGTGGCGGTCGGGCGTGGGCGTGCCGTCGTCCATCGGGTCGCCGCTCCAGCCGTAGGACTGGTAGCTGAACCCGCGGGGCAGTGCCAGCAGCGGTAGCCCCGTGGTGCGGTCGAGCGTCGGCTGCAGAGTGCCGTAGCCGTGCCGGGGGTTCGGGCGGTCGCCGAGGTGCTGCCGAAGCTGGAGGCCCGCCAACGGCGCGGCGAGCACCGCGCTCCCGAGCGTCGCGGTGCCGGACCGCAAGAACGCCCGCCGGCTCAACCCGGCTCTGGGCACGATGTCTGACATCGGCGTGTCCCCCTCCCGATCGGCGCCTCGGCCGCGCGCCGGATCGTGCCGCGCCATCCTGACATCCGCGCGGACGCCGCGGCGACGATGAGAGATCGCCGGCGGAACCGCCTAGGGGCGTTGCGTGACGAACGGCCGGCGCTGGGCGGTGCGGGTGTCGAGGCTGCGGTGGTGCGCGATCGGGCCACAGCCGCGGGTGAGGACTAGGGCCGGCCAGAGCAGCCACAGCGCCCACGGCCCGGTGGCGATCGCGAGCACGACCACCGCCGCGATCGCGATGACGCGCGCGCTGGGCCACGCCGGACGGGCGGGCCGCCCCCAGGGGTTGGCGACCGGTCGGCGGGGGGCAGGTGGCTCAGGCGCCGGCAGGTCTGCGAGAAGCGGTGCGAGATCGTGGCCGGTGCGGGCTGCCAGGGCGGCCTCGACCCGCTCCTCGTACTCCTCGACGGTCAACCGCCCGTCGGCGAAGTGCCGGGCGAGCTCGGTAACCACCTCGTCGCGTTCGGCCTGCGACACCCGCATGTCGGGATCGCGGGTCGGCACCGCGGGAGTGGCGGCGATGCGCTCGTGGTCGATCGGCTCGTCCCGGGCGTCGGCCCACCACTCTCGACTCCACCGGTAGTGGGAGGTGTGGCACATGATGCGGTCCTCCTGCGGCCAGGCTCGGTCCACAGACCGGTCCCGGTTGTCGCTCGATCGCACCATGATGGCACCACTCCCGCGCCGCCGATAGGCGCGGGTGTCGCTGTTTTCGTCACACCCGGTGGGCATGATGGGGCGGTGACCGCGATCGAGCTGGGCCGTCCGCACTCTCGTCGCCGGCGATGAGGTTCGCCGTCGAGACCTGGGCGCCCGACTACGGCCCCTCCGTCGACGGAGCGACCCTCGCCGAGTCCGATGCCGAGGTCGACGTCTCGGTCGAGCGCGATCCCGGGCGGTGGTCGGCGATCGCTCCGGTCGCGGCGCCGGCCGGTTGCGTGCTGTTCGTCGACGGCGTGCAGCGTATCGACGCCTGGGTGTGGATCACCGGCGACGACGGTGTCGCCCACCAGGGCGTGTGTGCCAGCTGGGCCGCCGGGGTGATGCGCTGCGACGGTCGAGCCCGGCTGGTCGCCGCCGAGGTGCGACGCGGCGTGCTCTGCGCCGGCGCGTCCGTCGACGCCATCGCGACCCGGCACGGCGACTACCGGCCGTGCCCCGTGCCCGGAACCGCCGGTGACCCCGTCTCGCAGGCACTCGGCCGGGCCCGCGGCGACCTCGAGGGACGAGTGGCCGTCGCGACCCGATCACACCCCGGCGGCGCGGCGACCGAGGTCGACGGGTCCGCGCCCGGCCTGCTGGTCGTGGATGGTCCGCTCGGCGACCGGCGCCACCTGCCCGGCGCGGTCGGCTACGTCAAGACCCACCACGTCGCCTACCTGCCCGCGGTCCAGGAGCGGGTCGCCACCGGGCTGCGGGCCGGTGAGCGCACACCGCTGTTCGCGATCGGCGACCGGCGCTTCCGCTACTCCTGGTACCTGCGCCTCCCCGGGGCTGCCACCCACCCCTGGTCGGGTGTAGTGCGCTGCGAGGCGTCCGGCGACCTGTCCAGGGCCGAGGCCGCCGCGCTCGCCGATCGGGTGACGGCGACGCTGCCCCGCTTCGCCAGCCAGCCCCACAACGATCCCCGGGCGCCGCAGAACCTGCACCCCATCGCGGGCCTCGAGCGCGAGCTGCGCCGGCGGCTGGGCGACGCGGCCCTCATGGAACGGGCCCTCCGGCGCGCCGCGGCGGCCGCCTGAGCGGCCCGTCGATCGGCTCCCCGGGACCGGCCAACGAGCCGTGGCTGGCGCTCGGCCAAGTCCCTCGGGCGACGGGTTGTACCGTCGCCGGCGTGATCCTCGTCGACGCGGCGGACCTGGCGGCGAGCCGGCCCGGCAAGCCGCTGTTCTCCGGCCTGTCGGTCACGGTGTCGAGCGGTGACCGGTTGGCCGTCGTCGGCATCAACGGGTGCGGCAAGTCGACCTTGCTCGGGGTACTGGCCGGCGCGGTCGAGCCGGACGCCGGCACCGTCCGGCGCGGGCGCGGCGCACGGGTCGTCACGCTCGACCAGGCGGCGGTCCTGCCCGCAGGCACCGTGCGGCAGGCGGTGGGCGACACCTGGGAGGCCGATGCGCTGCTCGACCGGGTCGGGATGACGGCGCTCGCCGACGCCGACGTCGACGCGCTGTCAGGCGGCCAGGCCAAACGCACGGCGCTGGCGCGCGCTCTGGCGGCGGTCGGTGAGTCGACCGAGGGCGACCTGTTGATCCTCGACGAGCCCACCAACCACCTCGACATGGACGCCATCGCCTGGCTCGAGGAGCGTCTCGCCGGCTTCCGGGGCGGGCTCGTGCTCGTGACCCACGACCGCCACGTCCTCGACCGCCTCACCACCCGCATCCTCGAGCTCGACCGCGGCGCGGCGCACGTCCACGACGGCGGGTACGCCTCCTACCTGGCCGCGCGCGCCGACCGCGCGGAGCGAGAGGCGGCCGTCGAGCACAAGCGGCGCAACCTGGCCCGCGCCGAGCTGGCGTGGCTGCGCCGGGGCGCGCCCGCCCGCACGCGCAAGCCCAAGGCCGACGTCGCCGCGTCCCGCTCCGTCGTCGAGAGGCGGGCGCCCGACGCGGCACGGGCCGACGACCTGCCCCTCGCCGAGCTGGTCCAGATGCCCCGGCTGGGCGACACGGTGGTCGAGCTGCACGGGGTGAGCGACGGCTACGGCGACCACCTGCTGTTCGAGGGCGTCGATCTGTTGCTCGGCCCGGGCGACCGCCTCGGTGTCGTCGGGGTCAACGGCAGCGGCAAGTCGACGCTGCTCGACCTGCTCGCCGGCCGGCGCGATCCGATGGCCGGTCGGGTGGTCCGGGGGTCGACCGTGCGGGTCGGCTACTACGACCAGGTCGGCGTCGACCTGCCGCTCGACGGCCGGGTGCGCGAGGTCGTCGCCGGCCCGGCCCGGCAGCCCGACTGGACCGACGCCGCGCTCCTCGAGCGACTCTGGTTCGGCAGCGACGCGCAGTGGGCGCCGATCCGCCTGCTGTCGGGTGGCGAGCGCCGGCGGTTGCAGTTGGCGCTCGTGCTGCGCACCGGCCCCAACGTGCTGCTGCTCGACGAGCCCACCAACGATCTCGACCTCGACACGCTCCGTGCCATCGAGGAGATGCTCGACACCTGGCCCGGCACGCTGGTGGTCGCCAGCCACGACCGGGCGTTCCTCGAGCGCACCGTCGAAGACGTGGTCGTGCTCGACGGCCACGGCCGGGCCCGCAAGGTCCCCGGCGGCTACGCGGCCTACGAGGCCGACCGGCGGGCCCGCCGCCCGCCCGGCCGCACCGTCGGCGGCGGGGGTTCCCGGGAGGACCGATCTCGCGCCGGGGCGGGCCCATCGGTCACGAGCGGCGGGCGCCCGGCCCGCGACCGCGACGGCCGCTCGCCCAGCACCCTCCGCCACCTGCTCCGGCGCGCCGAGGGCGAGATGCGCCGGCTGCAGGACCACCAGGCCACGCTCCAGGCCGCGCTGAGCGCGGCCTCCGGCGATCACATGGCCCTCGCCCGGGTCGGCGAGGAGCTCGCGGTCGTCACGGCCGAGCTGGCCGCTGCCGAAGAGGCCTGGCTGGCTCTGGCAGAGGAAGCCGAGTCGATCGGTTTGGTGACCTGAGGGCCGGACGACCGGTGCCTACTCGCCGAGAACAACGGCGAGCTTGTGCCGCGCCTGCGCGGCCATGAACGCGTTGGTGTGCTGGTAGTAGGGCAGGGCGACGATGGCGGTCGACAGCGCCCACCCGCGGCTGCGCGCCCACGTGGCGTCGTCGGCCCCCAGCTCGTTCCGGAGCACCTCGCGCGAGTCGGCGTCGAAGAGCTCCCACGCCACGAGCAGGTCACAAGCCGGATCACCGACCCCGAGCGCGCCCCAGTCGATCACGGCGCTGAGTCGCCCCTCCCGGACGAGCAGGTTGCCCGCGGCGATGTCGCCGTGAACCCACACGCGCGGCCGCTCCCAGGGCTCGACCCGGAGAGCCGCCTCCCATGCGGCCGTCACCGCATCGGCGTCGATCAGGTCGCGGGCGGCGCTGATCGCCCGGCGGGTGTCGTGGTCCCGCTCGGCCAGCGGGACGCCCCGTCCGAAGTTGGCGACGCTGGCCGTCGGTCCGCCGCTGGCGTCGAGCGAGTGCAGCGCGGTGATGAAGCGCGCGAGGTCGCACGCCGCCTGCCGGAGGTCGAACCGGGCCGTGGTGGCGTCTTCGCCCTCGAACCACGGGTACACCGACCACGGCCACGGATACCACCCCATCGGCTCGCCCCTCGCCAACGGCACCGGGATGGCCAAGGGGAGGTGCGGCGCGAGGGCGGGTAACCACCGGTGCTCCTTGTCGGCCGGCTCGATCGACGACGGCCGCAACGGCAGCCGCACCACCATGTCAGCCCCGAGTCGGTACAGGGCGTTGTCGGTGCCGGTGGAGGCAACTCGCTCGATCGGAAGATCCGCCCATGGCGTCTGCTGCTCCTCGAGCAGGCGGCGCACGAGGTCGACGTCGCTGTCGATCTCGTCGTGGTGCATCCTCGGCGCCATGGGACGCACATCCCATCGGGCCGGATCTCGGCTGTCCACCGGATTGATCGCCGGTCGATGTGCGTGCGTGGCCTGTGAGCCCGGCGGTCATCGGGAGGGCGGGTCCGCCTCGAGGCCGTGGCGCAGGCGGTAGCGCCCTTCGTCGTACGTGGCGGTCTCGTAGGCGATCATCGCCCACAGCAACGCGACGACCCCGGCGAGGGTCGTGAGCGACGGAGTCCTCAGCGCAACCGGGACCAGCGCCCACAGCACGAGCGCGAGCCCCAGCCGCTGGACGTTGATCGTGTGGGCGTTGCGGAGTCGGAGCGCAACGTGGGCCAGCAGGTAGACGGCGATCCCGCCCAGGAGCGCGACGGCGTGTGGTCCGTCGAGGGGTTCGTCGACGTGGGCCAGCGTCTCCTCCAGGCCGAGCGCACCGAGCACGATCCCCGCGACCATCGGGAAGTGCAGGTACGAGTAGGAGTCGCGGGCCAGCCGGTTGCGCGCGCCTCCCTCGGACGCCAGCGTGAGACGCCGGGCGGTCACGAGCGCCACGACGTCGAAGTAGATCCACCACAGCGCGGATACCAGCGCGATCCCCAGCACGACCGCCGTGATCACCCGCGCGCCGAGGTCGATCTCGGCGCCCACGCCGAGGGCCACGACGGACTCGCCCAAGGCGAGGATGATGACCAGGTTGTGGCGTTCGGCGAAGTGCCCTGGGACCAGCCGCCATCCGGCCACGCCATACAGCGCCGGCCCGCCCCAATCGATGAGGATGGCGACACCCCACAGCGCGCCCTGGCCGACGCCGTCGAGGAACGAGGCGCCGGCCAACAACGCGGTCCCGATCGCCGTGCTGATCGCCAGGCCGACGACCGAGCGGCGGAGCTCGGCATCGTTGCGGCTAGCGAGCAAGAACAGGGCGATGTGGGCGGCGCGCACCACGCCGTAGGCGACCGCGAACGTGAGGGCGCGCTCGCCGAACGCCTCGGGG
>OCZS010000875.1_pt1 | contig 10343 bp, 9 predicted proteins | sample 1539071 | NCBI WGS metagenome assembly OCZS01 (sample SAMEA3113584, study PRJEB22503) | soil metagenome | reverse complement strand
GGCGTCGATCGCCCGCCACCGCAGCCGACCGGCGAGCCGGTGCCCGCAGGCGGCGCGCGGGATGGCAGCGCTGGTCACGAGCATCGCGGCGACCTCCCGGGGCGTGCGCGGTCCCGGCGCGATGCGCGACCACGCGAACCGCGCCGTGCGCACCAGCCAGGCGGCGGCGACGATCCGTGCCGCCGTGGGACGTCCCGCGAGCGCGGCGCCGAGCGCGGCGGCGGCGACCGCCACGGTCAGTCGATGTTGTGGGTACGACCCGGTCGGCTCGCCGACGCGCTGTCGCCAGCCCGGCCCGTGCCTGCGTTCGAGCAGGACGTCGTCGGCGTTGCCCCGCTGGAGTCGCACGCTGATCCACCAGGGCGCCGGTCGGGCCCGGTGCCAGACCGCACGTTGGCCCCGGACGACCCTCCAGCCGGCGTCCTCGAGGCGCAGGACCAGATCGGTGTCCTCGCGGTACGCACGGGGAAAGCGCTCATCGAACCCGCCGACGGCCTCGAGCGCGGCGCGGCGGATCGCCATGTCGGCGGTCACCGCCTGCGCCCGCTCCAGGCAGGCGACGTTGCGCTCCCAGTCCGACGGCCGCCGACGCGACGAGTGGGGGACCTCGATCCGCCCGGTCACGGCGCCGACCGTCGGGGGCGCGGCCTGCAGGTCGTCGGCGAGGTCCCTGACCCAGCCGAGGGGCAGCTCGACGTCGTCGTCGAGGAACGCAACCCACGACCGGGAGGTGGCCCGCCAGCCGCGGTTGCGGGCGGCGGCCGGTCCGTGGCCGCCGGACTGCACGACCGTGATGCGCGGGTCGTCGTCGAGGCCGTCGATCCCGTCCAGCAGGGGTGTGCGGGTGTCCCGGCGGTCGTCGGCGACCACGATGCGGGAGGCCGACGAGACCGTCCGGCCGAGGTGGCGGACGAGCGGCGCGAGCGATGGCCGTCCGACCGTCGGGATGACGACGTCGAACTCGGCCCCGGGCGCCGTCATTCCCCCACGACCGACTGCCGGCGGCGGACGAGGAAGGGGCCGACGACGAGCGGGTCGACCGGGCTCGAGCCGGCCACCTCGAGCGCCTGCCGGGGCGTATCGACCATCGGCCGACCGGCCGTGTTGAAGCTCGTGTTGACGAGCACGGGCACGCCGGTGCGGGCCGCGAAGGCGTCGAGGAGGGCCGCCACGAGGGGTTCGTCGCGGCGGTCGACGGTCTGGATGCGGGCCGTGCCGTCGACGTGGACCACGGCCGGGATGCGGTCCTGCCAGGCGGGGCGGACCCGGTGCACGAACAGCATGTAGGGGCTCGGATGGACGCCGTCGAAGATCTCGTCGGCACGCTCGGCCAGCACCATCGGCGCGACGGGGCGGAACTCCTCGCGTCCCTTGATCGCGTTCATGCGGGCGAGGTTGTCGGCCCGGCGGGGATCGACCAGCAGGCTCCGGTGACCCAGCGCGCGGGGTCCGTACTCGCTGCGGCCCTCGAACCAACCGACGACCGCGCCGGCCGCCAGCGCGGCCGCGGTGACGGCGGCGAGGTCGGGCGGCCGCTCGTAGACGAGGTCGGCCTCTACGAGCGCCGCCTCGATGTCGGCGTCGCTCCAGCCTCGGCCGAGGGCGGCCGACGTCATCGGCAGGCAGCGGTCGCCAGAGGCGTGCGCCGTGAACAGCGCCGCCCCCAGGGCGGTACCGGCGTCACCCGCAGCGGGCTGCACCCAGACGTGGTCGAACGGGCCCTCGGCGGCCAGTCGGGCGTTCGCCACGCAGTTGAGGGCGACGCCACCCGCCAGGGTGAGCGCAGCGTCGCCCGTGCGCTCGTGGAGCCACCCGGCGAGCGCGAGCAGCACCTCCTCGAGCCGGCGCTGCGCGGCGGCGGCGAGGTCGGCGTGGTCGGCGGTCCACGGGTCGCCTGGTCGGCGGCGGCGCGCCAACCGGTCGAGATCGAGCGGGTCGACGACGAACCCGCCGTCGTCGCAGGGGTAGACCGCCGAGCGGAACTCGGCGTGGAACCGGTCGCGATCGCCGTACGAGGCGAGGGCCATGACCTTGTACTCGTCGGACGAGCGCTTGAACCCCAGGTGGTCCGTGACCTCCTCGTAGAGCAGGCCCAGCGAGTGAGGCAGGGTCTGGCTCGCGAGCACCTCGAGGTCGCCGCCCACCGACCGCCCCGCGAGGTGCGACGCCGTCTCCCCGCGGCCGTCGAGTACGAGCACGCTGGCGTCGGGGAAGGGGGCGGCCAGGTGGGCCGACGCGGCGTGGGCCACGTGGTGCGGCACGAACGTGACCCGAGCCGGGTCGAGGCCCGGGAGTGCGGTGGCCAGGAACCGGGGCGCCCGGCGCGCGTAGAGCGTCCGCAGCCCCTCCCACTCGTCGGCGGTCAGGTCGTCGGGGGCCGGTGCCAGGGCCGGGTCGTAGGAGTAGGCGACGGCGTCGACCTCGCCGACGTCGAGCCCCGCGTGCCGGAGGCACCAACGCGCCGCCTCGACGGGTAGCTCCCACGCCGAGAACGGCACGGGCTCCTTGCCGTGCTTTCGCCGCGAGAACCGCTCCTCCTCGGCGGCGGCGACGGTCTCGCCGTCGACGACGAGCGCGGCCGCCGGGTCATGGAAGACGGCGTTGATGCCGAGTACGCGGGCCAACGCTCAACCTGCCGCTGCCACGGCCGTGGCGATGAGTTGCGTGGTCGAGTGCCCGTCCACGACAGGTAGCAACACGACCTGACCACCCCACTCCGCCATCACCTCGCGCTCGGCCAGCTCGAGGCCCTCGTAGTCGCTCCCCTTCACGAACAGGTCGGGACGGATGGCCCGCAGGGCGGCGCAGGGCGTGTCGTCGTCGAACGTGACCACCCCGTCGACGCAGCCCAGACCGCGGAGGACGGCCGCCCGGTCGGCCGCGGTGTTGAGCGGCCGGTGTGCGCCCTTGAGCCGGCGGACCGAGCGATCGCCGTTGAGGCACACCACCAGGTGATCACCCAGTCGCCGGGCCTGCTCGAGCAGCCGGACGTGCCCGGCGTGCAGCACGTCGAAGCAGCCACCGGCAGCGACGACCACGCCGCCGGCGCGGCGAACCGCGGCCGCAGCGCGGATGGCGTCGGGTTCGCCGCCGGTGATGGGGAGAGCGATGACCGCACTGTTGCCGGACGCGGCGCCCGACAGAGCGTGCCAACGCGCCGCCGTCGGCACTCGGCCGGACACGAATGCCTGTGCGTCGGCGACGGCGCCCTCGACGGCTTGCAGCAGGGACCTTCCGGCGGCGACGGCGGCCGCGGCGCTGGCGGCGAAGCAGTCACCGGCGCCGCACACGTCTCCCTGGATCGGGAGGGCGGGCACGACGGCCGGAGGCGCCTGGCCGTCGGCCAGCACGGCCCCCAACGGGCCGGCGGTGACGACGGTCGCCGACCCGAGCACGCCGGCCACCTCGGCCGCGAGGGCCACGATGTCCGGCAGCCTGCACGGCGCGCTGCCCGCTCTTCCCGACAGCGCGTGGGCCTCGGCCAGGTTCGGTGTCGTCAGGAGGGAATAGCGCGGCGGTCGCGGGCCCGCGACGTGGGGATCCCAGAGCAGGGGCCGCCCGCCGGCGCCGGGGACGCCGGCCAACTCGGCCAGCCCGGCCCGCTCCGCCTGGGTGGCGAGGCCCCTCCCGTAGTCCGAGACCAGGACCGCGTCGGCCGCTCGCACGCGGGCCGTCGCCTCGGTCGACCACGCGCCGGGCGTCACGATCGGCGAGCACCACCGGTCGACCCGCGCCACCGACTGCCCTCCGGCTCGCAGGCGCAGCTTGACGGGGGTCGGTCCCTCGAGGCCAAGGTCGACGACCTCGACCCCGGCGCGGGCGAGGAGCGTGCGCAGCCGTCGCCCGTTGCGGTCGGGGCTGAGAGCGGTCACCAGGGACGTGCGGGCCCCCGACGCGGCCACGAACACGGCGGCCAGCGCGGCGCCGCCGGGCCGGTCGGCCTCGGACGAGTCCTCGAGCACCGGGACGGGAGCGTCGCGGCACACTCGGTCGACGGCGCCGTGCCAGTCGACGTCGAGCAGCGCGTCGCCCACGACGCACACCGCAGGGCCCGCCGCCGTCACGACGGGGCCCCTTGCTCGCCGACGACTGCGTCGAACGCGGCGCAGAGCAGGTGGACCGCGACCTGGTGCGCGTCCTGGATCGCCGCCGTCGAGGTCGCCGGGACGACGAGCGCGTCGTGCGCCGCGTCCGCCAGCGGGTTGGGGCTGGGCCCGGTCATGGCCCACACCAGCAGACCCCTGGCCCGCGCGGTCTCCGCGGCCCGCACGAGGTTGGGGCTGCGCCCCGACGTCGACAGGGTGAGCAGCACGTCGCCCTCACGCCCGTGGGCGGCGACCTGGCGGGCGAAGCAGTCCTCGAAGCCGTAGTCGTTGCCGATGGCGGTGAGGCCTGCCGTCTCGCTGCACAACGCCAGCCCGCTGTAGGGCGCCCGATCGGCCTCGAACCGGCCCACGAGCTCGCCCACGAGGTGCTGGGCGAGCGCGGCGCTGCCGCCGTTGCCGGCCGCGAGCAGGCGCCCGCCCCGGCTGAGACGGTCGGCGAACGTGCGTCCCCAGGTGGCCAGGCGCTGCAGCTCGGCCCCGAGCGTGGCGATGGCGACCTGGCTCCGGGCCAGGCGGTCGACGAGCGTCGATGGGGCGGACGTGTGCACCCTCGGCGTGGTCATGGGCGTTGTCATGCGGGGACCCTCCGCGTTCCGGCCTGGTTGAGCACTCCGTCGTAGACCTGCAGGGTCGACTGCGCGACCCCGGCCCAGGTGAAGCGCGACCTGACTCGGCGCGCCGCGGTCCGCCCGAGCAGGTCCCGGCGGGCCGGGTCGTCGAGCAGCGCGCTGAGCGCGCGCCCGAGCTCCCGGGGACGACGGGGGGCGACGAGCAGCCCGGTGACGCCGTCCACCACGGTGTCGAGCAGGCCGCCGACCGCAGTGCCGACCACGGGGACGCCACACGCCATGGCTTCCAGGGGCACGATGCCGAACGGCTCGTACCACGGCGGGCAGACCACCACGTCGGCCGAGCGCAGCAACCGCGGGACGTCGGCCCGGTCGAGGCCACCGAGCAGGGTCACCCGGTCGGCCACGCCGGCCGCCGCGGCGACACCTCGCAGCCGGCACGCCTCGGGGTCGTCGCCCAACCGCTCGCGCGGCGGGCCGCCCGCGATCACGAGCTCGGCGTCGGGCACGTCCCCGAGCGCCCCGACCGCATCCGCCAGTCCCTTGCGGGCGACGACGTGCAGCCGGTGACGATCGGCCCCGAGCGCGACGAGCTCGCGCACCTCGTCGGCGCACGTGGCGACGATCGCGTCGCAGCTGAGCGCCAGGTGGCGTTCGACGCCCTCGCGCATCGTGGGACTGGTGTCGGCCGATCCTTGGTGCCGCCGCTTCACGGCCCCCAGCGCGTGGAACGTCTGCACGACCGGCACGCCCACCGCCCGGGCGGCCGTCAGGCCGGCCCAGCCCGACATCCAAAAGTGCGAGTGGACCACGTCGGGCGGGCGGGACAGCCATCGAGACCGGAGCACGTCGGCAAACCGGGGCATGTGCGGCGGCAGCTCGTCCTTGGGGATCGGCGCGGGCGGGCCCGCGTCGACGTGCTCGACGACCACGCCGGGGGCATACGGCTGGCGCAGCGGCAGACAGGCGGCGTCGCGCCGCGTGTAGACGGTGACGTCGCATCCCAGCCGTCCGAGCTCGGTTGCCAGCGCGGCGACATGCACGTTCTGCCCCCCGCTGTCGGGGCCCCCCAGCACCGCAAGGGGGCTGGCATGCTCGGAGACCAGTGCGACCGTCAGGCGGCTCACGACGCTGCTGCCTCGGGCGGGCGGGCTGCGGTCCGGGCGGGCGCCAGCGTCTCGACGGCCGCCACGATCTCGCCCGCGCTGACGTGGGCCAGGCAGAGCTGCACCGGTAGCGGGCAGCGCTGATGGCGGCAACCCGCGCAGGGCACGCGCTGGTCGCCGACCACCACGTGGGGCACCCGCCAGGGGTGCCAGCGGCGTGCGGGCACGGTCGGCGCGAAGACGGCCACGACCGGTGCGCCGACCGCGGCCGCGAGGTGCATCGGGCCGGTGTTGCCCGTTACGACCGCGGTGGCGCCCGCGAAGATGCCGGCGAGCTCGGCGAGGCTTGTGCCCGCCACGTCGGTCACGCCCGGGCGCCCGCCCACCACCCGCGCCACGGTCCCGCGATCGGCCGCCCCGCCGGTGACCACCACGGGCCAGCCCTCCGCGGCGAGCGCACCCACCACGTCGCGCCAGCGGGTGGCCGGCAGCGTGCGCGCGGGCACGCTCGCGCCGGGATGGAGCGCAACGTACGGCCCGTCCTCGATGCGCCGTGCCGACGGGCCCGCTCCTCCTTCGCAGCCTGCGCTGACGGCGAGGCGATCGTCGCCGGGCGCCGGGAACCCGAGGGCGCGCACGACACGCAGCGACCGCTCGACCTCGTGGACGTCAGGGTCGCCGGGGATGCGGTGGTCGAGGAGCGAGCCGGCGTAGTCGTGGCTCACGGCGGCCAGCCGCTCGACGCCAGCCAACCGCAGCAACAGTGCGAGCGGCAGGGGGCTCTGATGCGACGACCCCAGGAGGGCGGCGCTCGTGGGTGCCGCGGCCTCGACCCGCTCCACCAGCGCGCGGCATCGCTCAGCGCTGACCGGGTGGGGCTCGGGGTCGATCCACGGGGCCTCCCACTCGATCACTTGGCCGACACCGGGTAGGAGATCGGCGGCCGCGCGTCCCCGCGGCCCGCAGAGGAAGACGACGTCGGCGCGGGTGGCCACGGCCCGCACCGCCGGGCCGGTGAGCAGCACGTCGCCCAGGTTGTCGAGCCGCGCCACCAGCACCCGCGGCCGCTGCCCCGCCGGCGGTCCTGCGGTTGATCGAGCTGGCGACCGGTCCGCCGGCAACGCTGACCGAGCCGGTGGCTCGGGGTGCGCGCTCATCGCCCCTCGACCAACCGGCGGGCGGCCGCCCCGAACGTGCGGGCCACGGCCGGAGCGCGTTCCACCTCCCGTGGCAGTGTCCGCTCGTTGGGCACCAGCACCGGCCGGGCGCCCACGGCGAGCGCCGCATCGACGTCGGCGGCCGTGTCGCCGATGAGCCCGCAACTCCCGAGGTCGACGCCGAGCCGGCGGGACGCCTCGATCAGCAAGCCGGGCTGCGGCTTGCGGCAGTCGCATCCGTCCGACGGGCCGTGCGGGCACCACACCACGGCGCCGAACGGGCCCAGCAGCTCGTCGATCCGGCGGCAGACGGCGGCCACGTCGTCGCTGGAGATCAGCCCGCGGGCGACGCCGCTCTGGTTGGACACGATGGCCAGCGCGACACCGCGCGCCCGCAGCCGATCGAGCGCCGCACGCACACCGGGGAGCGGCACGACCCGGGCCGGATCGCCGTTGTAGGGGACGTCGACGACCAGCGTGCCGTCGCGGTCGCAGAGGACGGCATCGACCTCGGGGGCCGCGACACGCCGATGACGATCGGGCGGCGTGTTCCCGGACCGGCTCGACTGGCTCGTCAGGGGCATGTCCGCCGCTTACCCCCGGAGAAGCGCTTCTCATACCGCCGACCCGGGAGAGGCGCTTCTCATGGCGGCCGCCCGTACCGTTTGCTCGCCCCGCACCCGGGTAGCAACGGCCCGACAAAAGGAGGATTCCCATGCGTCTTCTCCGCCGAAGAAGTGATGTGGCGCCCTATGGCGCCGACACCGATCTGCGCTCGGATGCCACGGTGGAACCCACCGCATTCGAACAGCGCACAGAGCGCGACGTCGTCGTCGAGCGCTGGAGTCCGGGCAACGTGCTGGCCGCGTTGGCCGGCGCCGCCCTGGCGGTGCTCGGGATCGTGGCGTTGACGCGCACCGATGTCGACAGCACGTGGTATCGCCCGGTCGAGCAGGTCGCCGGCATCGACCACACGCCGTTGCTCGCGGCGATCGAGATCGGCGTCGGCGCGCTGCTGGTGATCCTGGCGCTTGCCGGGTCACGGTCACTGCTTGCGTTCGTATGCCTCGCCGTGGCGATCGCCGCCGCGGTGGCCGCCGTCGACCCGGAACTCGTCGACCGTGAGCTCGCGATCGACCGATCGTGGGCCATCGTCCTCGCAGCGAGCGGCGGCGCACTCGCAGTGCTGTTGATGCTGCCGTGGCCGACCACGGTCGAGCGGTCTTCGTCCGTCGCTGGTCGCCGGGGCTACGGCCGCACCATCCAGCAGCACTAGCAGTACGAGCAGGCCGATCGCCGAGCTGTCAGGGCCACGAGGTCTCGGTGGGGCAGGTGACAACCAGCTCTCGGACCTCGCACCCGGGAGGCTGGGTCAGTGCCAGCACCACTGTGTCGGCCACGTCGCGCGGGTCGCACAGCGCGGCGTCGGCGGGCGGTCGGTAGCGGGCATCACGATCGTCGAAGAACGCTGTGTGCATCCCGCCCGGCGTGAGGAGCGTGACACCGACCTCGCCTTGAAGTTCCGCGGTCAGCGCGCGCGTCAGCCCGACCACGCCGAACTTGCTCGCGCAGTAGGCACTGGCGTCGCTGACCGCCCGGTGCCCGAGCGTGGAGGCGACGGTGACGATCCTTCCGTGGCTGCGGCGGAGCCAGGGGAGCGCGGCGCGGATCACTGCGGCCGTGCCCAGCAAGTTGACCGCGACGACCCGCTCCCACTCGTCGGTCGGGACCTCGTCGAGGCGGCCGGGGCGGTCGATCCCGGCGCAGGTGACCACGGCGTCGAGCCCCTGGGCGGAGGAGGCGATACGTCGGACCGCCTCCTCCGCCTCCTTGGTGTCGGCGAGGTCCACGCTCTCGGCGGCCGCACCCGGGGGAGGAGGTTGCACGTCGAGGATGGTGGGGCGAGCGCCCTCGCCGGCGGTTGCGGCGACGATCGCCGCCCCGAGGCCCGATGCCCCGCCGGTCACGATCAGCGTCTTGCCTTCGAGCCGCACGCCGGGCCTGTTACCCGAGGTGATGCGTCGGGATACGCGCGCCGCCGGACGTTGGCTACGTGGCCCGTCGCGGTTACGCCGACGGTGGGCCGGGAAGTCATCTGTTGCTCCTCGAGGAGATCCGTCGGTTTCCAGCGACGAATGGAGGTCGTCATGCCCGCCAAGCAAGAGCTGCCGAGCACCCTCCGGCGTTCGCCGAAAAAGGCGCAGGAGACGTGGTCGAAGGCCCACGACAGCGCGGTCGAGACCTACGGAGAGGGTGAGCGCGCCCACCGCACGGCGTTCTCCGCGCTCAAGCATTCCTTCGAGAAGGTCGCCGACCATTGGGAGCCGAAGCGCTCGAAGGGGCCGTCCGATCCCCGGGCCCGCAAGCCTGCGCGCGAGGCCCGGGCGGGCAAGGGCAAGACATACGGCGGCGTCGACGTGGAGGGCTCGAGCAAGCAGGAGCTGTTGGAAAGGGCCCGCCGGCTCGACGTACCGGGTCGGTCGAACATGACCAAGGACGAACTGGGTGACGCGATCGCCCGCGCCAACACCCGCTCGACACGCAAGGCGCGCGAGCGCTCCAACAGGTAGGCGACCGTGTCGGTCGGCGGGCGGCGGATCGCCGTGCTCCGAGCCCTGCCCGGAGTCGGCGACCTGTTGTGTGCGGTGCCGGCGTTGCGGGCGATCCGCACGGGCCACCCGGCGGCGACGATCATGCTGGTCGGGCTGCCGTCGGCCTGGTGGTTCGTTCACCGCTACCCCGACCTGGTCGACGGTCTCCTCCCGGTGGCGGGCGTCGCCGGACTGCCGGAGGTCGAGCCAGACCCGGCGCGCGCGGTGCTGTTCCTGCGGCGGGCGCAGGCCGAGCACTTCGACCTAGCCGTGCAGATTCACGGCAGCGGGGAGGTCACCAACCCGCTGATGACGCTGCTGGGCGCGCGTCACCAGGCCAGCGCCCATCGACCGGGACAGTGGGTTCCGCCAGGGGCGTCGATCGAGTATCCGGGCCGCGGTCACGAGATCGACCGGATGCTCGCAGTCGTTGCCGCCGCGGGTTGCCCACACGTCGGTGTCGGGGTGGACCTTCGGGTCACAGCCGACGAGCACCGCACCGCGGCTCGGCTCGTCGAACGCGCCGGTCTGGTCGGTCGCCAGCTGGCATGCATCCACCCGGGCGCCTCCCGGCCCGATCGGCGCTGGCCGGCCGAGCGATTTGCCGAGGTGGGCGACCATCTGGCGGACCGCGGGCTCTCGGTGGTGGCGACGGGGACGTCGCGGGAGCGCCCCGTGGTGCGCGCCCTGGCCGACCGGATGCGGTCGCGGCTGGTCGATCTGTCGGGGTACACAGGCATCGGCGTATTGGGCGCCTTCTACGGGCGAGTGCGCCTGGTCGTCACCAACGACACGGGCGCCTCCCACGTGGCCG
>OCZS010000874.1_pt1 | contig 10351 bp, 8 predicted proteins | sample 1539071 | NCBI WGS metagenome assembly OCZS01 (sample SAMEA3113584, study PRJEB22503) | soil metagenome | reverse complement strand
GCGTCCTTCCGGCGTAGGGACCATTGGTCATGGTGGCGCGCGCCTCGCGGTAGTCGCTTATCTCCCACGTCTCGGCCACGACACCCTCGGGGACTTCCTTCTTGCCCAGCATCTCGGGGATCAGACGCTCCCCGAAATAGTAGGAGCGCACGTGGGCTGTCAGCTTTATGGGATAAGTCTGCATCGCTTCTCCGTCCTGCTATCCGGGATCGCCCTTTCCCGATCCACGTTCCCGTCCCGGTGAGGGTATTCTACTCCGGGGCGTCGTTCGAGGTAGGGAGGTGGGTAGCATGGATCTCTACGGCAAGGCCCTGGCTCCCCGGGAGCTGCGGCGGCGGGTAGGGAGGTTGGGACAGGTGGCCGGCATTGAGCCGTTCATCTTCGAGGAGGGCCCCGCGCGCGGCGTGCGAGCCCTCCGGTTCAGGACGGGCGGCAGCCTCTCCTTCGACGTGCTCTGCGACCGGGGGATGGATCTCGGCGCGGCCGAGTACCGGGGAGCGCCGCTAGCCTGGCTCTCGCCGACCGGCGTGGTGGCGCCTCACTTCCGGGAGCTTTGGGGGGAGGGCTGGCTCCGGTCGTTCGGCGGAGGACTGCTCGTCACCTGCGGGCTCCAGAACGTCGGCGAGCCCTCCGAGAGAGACGGAGAGGAGCTCGGGTTGCACGGTAGGATCTCCAACACCCCCGCCACCCTCCTCTCGCGCGAGGCCCGGTGGGACGGGGAGGGCTGTCTCCTCAAGGCGCGCGCTGAGGTGCGCGAGAGCCAGGTGTTCGGCGCCAACCTGGTTCTGAGACGCACGATCTCTGCCCGCGTCGGGGAGGTATGTGTGCAGATCGAGGACACCGTGCGCAACGAAGGCCATGGCACGGAGCCCCTGATGCTCCTCTATCACATAAACCTCGGCTGGCCCCTCCTGGACGCGTCGGCCCGCCTCGTGGGCCCCGGAGACCCACCGGAGCCGCGCGACGCCGAGGCGCGCAAGGGACTTGAAAACTGGGATACCTTCGCGGCCCCGATGGCGGGGTTTCGTGAGCGTGTCTTCTACCACCGCCCGCGGACGGACGCGGAAGGTTGGGCCGAGGCGCGCCTGGAAAATCCGTCGCTCGAAGGGGGGATAGCCCTCTCGGTGCGCTTCCGCCCCGAGGAGCTGCCCCACTTCGTGCAGTGGACCATGACCGGGGAGGGTACCTACGTGGTCGGGCTGGAGCCGGCGACCTGCCGGGTCGGCGGGTACCAGAAGGAGGAGGCGGAGGGACGCGTGATCCATCTCTCTCCCGGCGAGTCGCGGCGCTTCCGGCTGCAAATCGAGGTCTCCCAGATGCGCGGGTGAGCGCGGTGCGGTTCGGCGTCTACCTCCTCCAGGGTGCGGCCCCTGTTCTGGGGGCGCCGAACGTCGGTCGATCCGGCGCATTCCCCAAATGTATCGTCGTACGCAACACTCCGAGGTAAAAATCCTCATACTCAGCGGCATCCTCAACTTCTCCACCCTGGCGGGCAACGCAAGGCACGGTTTGTCGTCCTGTCCTGCGAAAGGTCGGACGGGACGGAGTGGCGCTGTTCTCCTGGATCGACGCCGACGGTTCACCCGGGTGGCTCGATCGCGGCTGCTACCTGTTAGCGCCTGGATGGAAGGCCGGACGATGGGCTTCGAGCAAGCGGTAGCGTGCGCCTTGAAGGACGGAAGGGATACCGGCTGAGTCTTATCGGTAGTTTGTTGAGGCGGGATATGGGCGGCTTCTTGAACCAAGAGTCCTTTGCGGGTCCGAGCCAAAAGTGGCCGTCCTAAACTAAAAAGCTGGGGATGTTGCGCCTCCGGCCCTTTTCCCCGGTCGTTCTCGGCTAGCCACCAGGTGGTCGGTATTCCGAGCCGCCTGCCACCCGCATCGCTTCGATCCCCTCTTCCCACGTCATCAGCGGCGTGGTCTTGTAGTTCCGTACCGCACCTCCTGCCGTAACGGCCATGGCGATAGCCGCTGCTTGCGCGTTGCCTGGCGCCTCGATGACAAGGATCACGTCGTAATCCCCGAAAGCAAGCCAAGAATCGCGGATCGTAACACCAGCCTCTTCGAACGCTGGTCTCACTGCTTCGATGCGGTTCTGCGGATGGTGGACTAAATGGGCCACCGCTTGTTCGGTATAGCTAAATTGGACCAAATAGAACGGCACCCTTACCCTTCTCCTTTTCTCGCTCTCCCCGGTGGCTTGAACGCCACACTGTAATCTTGCCTCCATACGAAGCTAGGCGCAACCGCACGTGCGGCTGCGCTAGCTTCAGGGAGCGGACTGCCCCAGGGGTGTCTCGATGGCGGGTTGTTTGGCGGTCAGCTGTGCACCAATAGCTTTCTCGACCTCGCTGTAGCTCGTCGGGTTCCTTGTTGTCCTTCACGGTTTCAAGGACGTTCCACAACAGCTCGACCGACACCCCGACGGTGGTCAGATTCGTCTGGTATAAAGGCCCGCCACCTCGACGCCGCGGGCCTTGGCCAATTTACGCAGATCAGCAGCATGCCAAACATTAAGGCTAGCCGGACCGATATCATTGCGACCCGCTATAGCGGTAGTTTGTTGAGGAGGGATATGCGCAGGCTGGGAGTGCTCGGAATGCGCTTGCTCGGTAGAGTCGTAAATACGCTTAAATCAACCGTAGATAGGCTCTTTTCCTACTTCAACAGACCACCGATTACGCGTCGTGCGCCGAGGTATAGATCACTACCGTGCGATTCCCTTGGAATTATCCGGTAACTCCGAGCAGTCGCTCGCTCCGATGACGCCGAGTTGAGCTTACCCCCCTTCGGAGGACGGGAACCAAGCGGCCTGGAGTAGTCCGGACCGCAGCCTATACCCTGCGGTCGCCTGAGGACGCTACAGCGTCCTCGCTCCTCAAGGTGGCCAACATTTCCCTGGCTGTGTCCTGGTCCGTAATCAACACGTTGAGCAATCCCGCGCGCGCCGCCCCAATGTTCGGTCGAACCTTGTGCATTCCCCCGCTGACGCCGATCCGGTTGGGGATGCCTTTCATGTCCTCAAAACCTATGGCTATCGTACGCTCGTTCATCCGAAGCCCAACTGGGGAGCCATCGTACGAAAAATAGGAGCCACAGATATCGCCAACCGCTCCGCGCCCGCGGATATAGTCCAGATCGGCATCGTCAAGATAACCGGTACGATATTGTCCCGAGTTTCGATCTATAGCACCAACCGACACCACCATGGTATCCGCGCTTCTGGCTACCTCTAGGGTCCTCTTGATATGCGGGTCACGCAATAGTCCGTTGCGCACGACGGCATCGGCCACGAGCATGGGAGCGTGCAGATAATGCGCTTTTACGCCCCAGTCATCAGCGAGGCGTGCGGTGATGGATACCCCATCTAGCTCGGGTATGGACCCGCCTATGCTGCCCATCAACTGGACCACCGTCACGTTGCTCTTCTCCTGCAAGTACCTGGCGCTCACAACGTGGTAGACGGTGCTGCTCCAGCTCACCCCCACCACGCTGCCATCGGCAATATTCTCCTGCAGGTAGCGTGCGCCAAGCGCACTCAACCTGCCGATCATGTCTGGGCCCTCAGAACCGTCGGTATCCACCTGCGGAGCAGCCAAGACAAGACATTCGCGCAGACCGAGACACCTCTTGAGTGCATCCTGCAAATCTGCTGCAAGCGTCAGCGGCGAGTGAATCCGTATCTCGACTATGCCCCTGGCTCGCGCCTCTCTCAATATCCGCGATACCTTGGACCGCGAGACCCCGATGCGCTCGGCAATGTGCTGCTGGGTCAGATTCCTGACGTAGTAGAGCTGCGCTACCTCGGCCAGCAGCAGTAACCCGCTCTCCGACCGATCGTTCCCGTTACGCTCCACCAAATCGACATCCTCTCGTGAAAAAACCCTCTTGATTATGCCACGGGTCAACAATTCTAGTACTGCGCTCGACCTTGTCTAAACGCCAAGCCCCGGAACCCCCGCCCGTTTACTTGCACAAATGATCAGAACATTGCACACTTGACGTGAACAGGCGGTAGCAGTATGCTGGGGACATAAGGAGCCGTACCGGCACTGGGGGTACGGAAGCTGTGGGGCGAGGGGCTGTGGATAGCCGACGGCAAATGGAACGACGCGGTTTGCCAGGATTGCGTACTTCTGTGCGATCCGAGTGGGTGAGCGGTACGCTCGCTGGGTTGCGGCTGGGCGGTGGCGAGCATGCCGGATTGGCAGCGGCCGACGACCGTATCGCGAGTCGCTTCGAAGTCCCCGCCGCCGGAGCGGAGGTGGTACGCGCGTGATCTCAACGCTCACGCCGAATCCTAGCCTGGATCTGACCTACGAACTATCCGGAAAGCTATCGCGCGGCGCCGTACAGCGGGCCGCCTCCGTCTCTGTTGAGGCCGGCGGCAAGGGCATCAACGTCTCGCGCAACCTCGTAGCCAACGGCGTCCCCTCGCGGGCCGTCGCGCCCGTCGGAGGACCGAGCGGGGAACAGTTCCTATCGCTGCTCGAAGGCGTGGGGGTGGAGCTGGTGCGCGTGCCTGTCGCCGGGCCGGTCAGGACCAACACGGCCCTAGCGGAGAAGAGTGGGGCGCTCACCAAAATCAACGCTAGCGGTCCCACGCTCTCCGAAGAGGAGGTCGAGCGGCTGCTCGCAGAGACGGCCGCCGCCGCGCGTGGCGCGGTTTGGCTCGCGGCTTGTGGGAGCCTGCCGCCCGGCGCGCCGGACGATCTGCTCGCGCGCGTGGTGGTTGCCGCCCACGAGGCTGGCTGCAAGGCCGCCGCGGACAGCAGCGGCGCACCGCTCGCCGCCACCCTCGAAGCGGGACCAGACCTTATCAAGCCCAACGCGGAGGAGCTCGCCGAGCTCGTGGGCAAACCGCTCGCAACCTTCGGCGACGGGCTCGCCGCCGCCAAGGAGGCGTGCGCCCGCGGCGCGAAGAGCGTCCTCGTCTCGCTGGGGGCCGACGGCGCGATCCTCCTAAACGAAGACAGCGCGGTGCACGCCCAGACCCCACCGTTCGTCCCGCGCAGCACGGTAGGCGCGGGCGACGCCCTGCTCGCCGGGTTCCTCGCTGCGGACGGCGAGGGGGAGTCCGCCCTGATCGAGGCGGTCGCGTGGGGCGCGGCGGCCGCGCGATTACCCGGCTCGCGAGGACCCACGCCGGGGGACCTTGATCGGGAGGCTGTTCAAGTTCAAGATACCATTGATACAAAAAAGCGATTGAAAGGAGAGTAAATCGGATGAGCATCACCATTGACGACATCACCAGCACCAACCTGGTCGCACTGGACCTGGAAGTCGCTGGCCAGTGGGCGGCAATCGACGCGCTCGCCGACCTGCTGGATAAAGACGGACGGCTCTCCGACCGCGACGCTTACGCCGAAGCGGTATATGCGCGGGAGAAGGAGACCGGCGGCACGGCTATGGAGATGGGGATCGCCATCCCTCACGCGAAATCTGCCGGGGTGTCTCAGGCGGGCGTCGCATTCGGACGTACCAGCACGCCGCTGGACTACGGTGAGGAGAAGGCGGATTTGATCTTCTTGATCGCCGCGCCCGAGGGCGAGCACGACCTGCACGTTACGGTGCTCCAGCAGCTCGCCCGCCGCCTCGTGCACGAGAGCTTCCGTACTTCGCTGCGGGAGGCGTCAACTCCAGAAGAGGTTGTAGAGCTCATGCGCGAGCAGATCTCCACCTAGAGTAAGAGGAGCAACCCACTCCGCGGGATAAGACTAAAGAAGGAGTTGTAGCGGCATGAAGTTCGTAGGAGTTACCGCCTGCCCGACAGGCATAGCCCATAGCGCGATGGCCGCCGAGGCACTTGAGACCGCGGCCAAGGAAAAGGGCCACGACATCGGGATCGAGATCCACGGCGCCTCCGGCGCGGAGTTCGTTGACCGGCAGGTGATCCGGGAGGCCGACGCGATAATCATCGCCGCCGACGCCACCATCGCCGAACGCAACCGTTTCGAGGGGAAACCGATCGTTGAGGTCCGGCTCAGGGAGGCCATAGACAAGCCCGGCGAGGTCATCGGGCGCGCGGAGAAGGCCGCCGAGGCAGGCGAAAGCGAGACGAGCGCGGGGGCAGTGGCGCAAAGAGAAGGCGCCGAAGCAGAAGGAGGCGGCGGAGAGGAGGCGGTGCCGACGGACATGGGCGGCGCCGGATGGGGCGCGGAGGTCCGCCGCTGGCTCATGACCGGTGTCAGTTACATGATCCCGTTCGTCGTGGCGGGCGGAATCCTTATTGCACTGGCCTTCGCCCTGGGCGGCGCGGTCGAGGTGACCGAGATCGACGTCTACGAGAACTTCACCATACCGGCGATGCTCTACACTATAGGATCTACTGCCTTCGGGATGCTCGTGCCGATCCTGGCCGGATTCATCGCCTACGCGATGGCCGACCGTCCCGGCATAGCCCCCGGCGTGGTGGGCGGCCTGATCGCCAACGAGATCGGAGCCGGCTTTCTGGGCGGCATCGCCGCCGGGCTCCTGGCCGGGGCCGTGGTCATGTGGCTCAAGAAGATCAAACTGCCCGGCGGGTTCGGCCGGATCATGCCCATCCTGATCTACCCTCTCATAGGGAGTCTGGTGGTCGGGGCGCTTATGATCGTGGTTATAGGCCAACCTATCGCCTCGGTGACCACCGGGCTTGAGAACTGGCTGGCAAGCCTCCAAGGGGCCAACGCGATCGTGCTGGGCCTCATCCTCGGTTCGATGATGGCCTTCGACATGGGCGGCCCGGTGAACAAGACCGCGTACGCCTTCGCCATAGCCGGGCTTGAGGGAGGCGCCTTCGCGCCGATGGCGGCGGTGATGGCCGCCGGCATGACCCCACCGCTGGCTCTGGCGCTTGCTACTGCCATCCGGGGAAGGCTCTTCACCCCCGCGGAGCGGCGGGCCGGACAGGCGAACTGGGTGATGGGGGCCTCGTTTATCACCGAGGGCGCGATCCCGTTCGCCGCGGCGGACCCGCTGCGCGTCATCCCGTCGCTGATGGTCGGCTCGGCGATCACGGCCTCGCTGTCGCTCCTGTTCGGCTGTACCCTGCGGGCGCCGCACGGCGGAATCTTCGTGATCGGGCTCATCGGCAACTGGCCGCTCTACCTCCTCGCTATCGCCATCGGTACGGTCGTTAGCGCGGCGCTCGTGATCGGAGTCAAGGAGTTCACGGGTGGGGCGGACTCGGAGAAGGCGACATCCGCCGCCGCCTAGACGGCGAGCACGCTTTAGCGCGGCAAGGAGCGAAAGGAAGGAACGAACGATGGTGGAAAAAGAGGCGGTCGTCGTCCCCGAAGCGGGACTTCACGCCCGGCCAGCAGCCCTGTTCGTGAAGGAAGCCAAGAGCTACGGCTCAGATATTGTGGTCATCAAGGACGGTGTAGAGGCGAACGCCAAGAGCTCCCTGAAGCTGATGACGCTCGGGGCCAAGCACGGGGACAAGGTCGTGATCCGGGCCGATGGCGAAGATGAGGAGGCAGCCGTGGATGCCCTGGTCGCCATCCTCTCCGAAGAAGAGGAGGAGTAGCCTCGTGGCGGATTACGTGAAGCTCGACGGCGTCGCCGCTTCTGAAGGGGTCGCCGTCGGCCCAGCCTTTGTGCACGTCCCCCACGAGCTGAAACCCGAGCGCGAGAGCATCTCTGAGGACGCGGTCGAGGATGAGCTGAGACGTTTCAAGAACGCCGTCGAGGCCGTGGTGCGGGAGCTATCGGAGACGGCGGAGCGGTTGCGGGAGGGCGGCAGCGAGAGCGAGGCCGGGATCTTCGAGGCGCACGCCGAGATGGCCGAAGACCCCGAGTTCCAGGACGGCGTCGAGGAGCGGGTGAGAAACCTGGAGAGCCCAGAGGCCGCCGTGATCTCCGTGGGCGAGGAGTTCGCGGGTATGTTCGCCGCGATGGAGGACGAGTACCTGGCGGCCCGGGCCGACGACGTGCGCGACGTGGCGTCCCAGATCGCCACCGAGCTCATGGGCGGCAAGAAGTCCGGCCTCGAAACCCTGGCGGAACCCTCCGTGATCCTGGCCCGCAACCTCGCCCCTTCGGACACGGCCCGCATCCCGAAGGGGATAGCCCTGGGCTTCGTCATCTCCGAGGGATCGCGGACCTCGCACGTCTCCATCATGGCCCGCTCCTTCGGCATCCCGGCGGTGGTCGGGGTCGGAGCGGCGTTGGAAGAGGCACTGGGGGCTGAGATCGTCGCCGTGGAGGGCACAGAGGGCTACGCCATCGCCGACCCGGACCCGGACACGATCTCCCACTTTGAACAGAAGCAACGCGACATCGCCGTGGAAGCCGCCCTGCTCGAGGAGTATAAACACGCAGAAGCACGCACCAGCGACGGTCGCCGCATAGAGGTCTCCGCTAACCTGGGCTCGGCCGAAGAGGCGGAGGGCGCGCTTTCGTGGGGGGCGGAGGGCGTCGGGCTCTTCCGCACTGAGTTTCTGTTCATGAAGCGGACGGACCTGCCCTCCGAGGAGGAGCAGTACGAAGTATACCGCGAGGTCACGGAGGCGTTCGGCGAAAAGCCTGTCATCATCCGCACCGTAGATATCGGCGGGGATAAGGACCTGCCCGGAGTGGACCAACCCGAAGAGGAGAACCCGTTCCTTGGGTGGCGGGGGATCAGGATGTGCCTGGACGTACCAGAGCTCTTCAAGCCCCAGCTGCGCGCCATCCTGCGCGCCGCGCCCCACGGCAACCTGAAAATCATGTTCCCCATGGTCGTGGACGCCACCGAGCTGCGCGCCGCAAAGAAGGTCCTCGAAGAGTGCCGCGAAGAGCTCAAAAACGAAGGAGCGCAATTTGGCGACCTTGATATCGGGGTGATGGTCGAGACACCGGCGGCGGCGGTCAGGGCCAAGGACATCGCCCCCGAGGTCTCCTTCTTCTCCATAGGGACCAACGACCTGGTGCAGTACACCCTGGCCGCGGACAGGGGTAACGAGCGCCTGACGCGCTTGCAGAGCGCCGACCACCCGGCGGTCTTGGAGCTCATAAAGAAGACCTGCGAGGCGGCGCGAGAAGCGGGGATCTGGGTCGGGGTGTGCGGGGAGTCGGCCGGGGAGCCCGCCATGATTCCCAAGCTCGTCGAGCTCGGCGTCACCGAGCTCTCCATGAGCGCCCCCTCCATCCCAAGGGCAAAGAAGATCGTCTCCGAGCTGTAAGGGTCGACGCTCCGGTCGCGCCCGACGCGGGAGGTGGGGCTCCGCGGGGTATGGCCGGCGGCGCGGGTGGGTGCCGCGCTTAGGCGTTGCGCGGGACGAGGAAACGTAAGGGTAGGCAGGAGGAGAGCATGAAGGAGCAGGAAGCAGGCCGTCGGACGGGCGGCGAGGCCGCGGAGGCGAGAGCCGCCGGGGGGTTCGTATACGGCTTCACGGAGGATCTGGGGTCGGAAGACGTCCTGGCCCTGTGCGGGGGGAAGGGCAGTGGGCTCATGCGTATGCGCCGGCTCGGCCTCCCGGTGCCGGAGGGCTTCATCATAACGACGGAGGCCTGCGTTTCCTACATAGAGTCCGGAGAGTTGCCAGAAGGTTTGATGGCCGAGGTGATGGATTACCTGGCGCGTCTGGAAGAGGAGACGGGCCGGGGGTTCGGCGACCCCGAGAACCCACTGCTGGTCTCGGTCAGGAGCGGGGCCCCCATCTCTATGCCCGGGATGATGGACACCGTCCTGAACCTCGGCTTGGGCGACGCCACCGTTCGTGGTCTGGCGCGGAGCACCGGTGATGAGCGCTTCGCCCAGGATTCCCACCGGCGCTTCATCCAGGTGTTCGGGGAGATAGTCCTCAAGGTTCCTGGGCACCTCTTCGAGGAGGCCATCGAGGAGCTCAAACGCGAGCGGGGCGTCGAGGCGGACACGGAGCTCACGGTCCAGGACCTCGGGGAGCTCGTGGGACGGTTCAAGAGCATAGTCGCCCGGGAGGCCAGGGTGGAGTTCCCGGAGGACCCCCACAAACAGCTAGAGCTGGCGATAGGGGCGGTCTTCGACTCGTGGATGGGAGAGCGGGCGGCGGCGTACCGCAGGGAGTACGGCATCCCGGAGTCTTTGGGGACGGCCGTCACCGTGCAGCGGATGGTCTTCGGGAACATGGGAGAGACCTCGGCCACCGGGGTGGCGTTCACCCGCAACCCGTCCACGGGGGAGCAGGGCATCTTCGGTGAATTCTTGCTCAACGCCCAGGGTGAGGACGTGGTCGCGGGTATCCGCACACCCCTTCCGCTCAGGGAGATGGAGCGGGTCCTGCCCAACGCCTACCACCAGTTCCTCGAGACCGCCGAGCGGCTCGAGCGCGAGAACCAGGACATGCAAGACACGGAGTTCACGGTCGAGCGCGACAGGCTGTACATGCTCCAGACCAGGAGCGGCAAG
>OCZS010000873.1_pt1 | contig 10356 bp, 8 predicted proteins | sample 1539071 | NCBI WGS metagenome assembly OCZS01 (sample SAMEA3113584, study PRJEB22503) | soil metagenome | reverse complement strand
TGGCTGAGATAGGCGTTCGGGCTGCCGAAATCGAAGAGGAATTCTACCTTGGGCATGGCTCACCATTTCTCGCCGAACGGGCGGATTTCCATTTCCGAGCTCCAGGCATCGCGCGGCTGCTGGTAGAGCGCCCAGTAGCTCTCGGCGACCGCCCCCGGCCGCATCAGCCGGCCGGGGTCGAGGTTGGCCGCCGCCTCGGCGCCTTCGCGCTCCTTGATGCGTTCGCGCACCCAGGCGGTGTCGACGCCGGAATCGATCACCAGGTGCGCGACGTGGATGTTCTTCGGCCCGAGCTCGCGGGCGGCGGCCTGCGCTACTGCGCGCAGGCCCGCCTTGGCCGCGGCGAAGGCGGCGTAGCCCGAGCCGCCGCGCATGCTGGCGGTGGCACCGGTGAAGAAGATGCAGCCCCGGCCGCGCGGCAGCATCAGGCGCGCGGCCTCGCGGCCGGCAAGGAAGCCCGAGTAGCAGGCCATCTCCCAGACCTTGCGGAAGACGCGCTCGGTCGTATCGAGGATCGGGAAGTTGACGTTGGCGCCGATGTTGAAGATGCAGACTTCGAGTGGCGCCTCGCGGTCGGCCTCCTGCAGGAAGGCGGTGATGTCGTCTTCCTTGCGCGCATCGAGCGAACGACCGAAGGCTCGGCCTCCGGCTTTCTCGATGTCGGCAATCAGGGGCGCCAGCTTGTCGCCGTTGCGGCGGCCGGCAAACACGGTGAATCCTTCGGAGGCGAATTTGCGGGCAATGGCGGCGCCGATGAAGTCGCCGGCACCGATCACCGCCACCGTGGCGTTGCGTGCTGTCACTTGCTTCTCCTAGGCCGTGAGGGACGTCGGTTGCGACTTGGCCGCCGCGGCAGCCGCCGCAAGCCGGTGCTTCAGGATCTTGCCCGTCGATGACGCCGGCAGGGCATCGAGGACGACGATCTCGCTGGGCCGCTTGTAGGCCGTCAGGTGGCGGACGGCGTGCGCCATCAGCTCGTCGACGGTGGTCGCGCTGCCCGGCAGCAGTTGTACGTAGGCCACGACCTCTTCGTTGGCCTGGACGGCGCGGCCGACGACCGCCGACTGGACGACCGACGGGTGCGCACTCAGCACGGCTTCGACTTCGGCCGGATAGACGTTGAAGCCCGAGCGGATGATCAGTTCCTTGGTGCGTCCGACGATGAACAGCGCGTCGCCTTCGAAGCGCGCAAGATCGCCGGTGTTGAACCAGCCGTCGTGGTCGATCGCCGCCGCGGTCGCCTCCGGTGCGCGGTAGTAGCCGCGCATCACGTTGGGACCGCGGGCATGCAGCTCGCCGACCTCGCCGTTGGCGACAGGCGTTCCGTCACGGCCCACCAGACGCACCGCGACGCCGGGCAGGATGGTGCCGACTGAGCAGTCCGCGCGCGGGGCGTTGGAGCGGACGCCGGAAATGCCCGGTGCGCATTCGGTGATGCCGTAGCCGTTGAGCAGCGGCTGGCCGAATTCCTGCTCGATCATGGCCTTCAGCGTCGGATCGAGCGGTGCGCCGGCGACGTAGAGGCCACGCAGGCGCCCGCGCGGCAGGGCATCGAGGCCGCTCGTGGCCTTGTATTCGAGTAGGCGCTGGTAGGTCGTGGGCACGCCGAACAGCAGCGATATGTCGTCTTCTCGGACAGCCTTCACGAAAGCGGCCGGATCGTACTTCGGCACGATGTGAACGGCGCTGCCGCCCATCAGGGTTCCCGCCAGGATGATGGAGAAGCCGACGATATGCGACATCGGCAGCACGCCGTAGATCACGTCCTGCGGCGTGGGCTTGCGCAGCATTTTCGAGATGTTGGCGTTGAACAGGATGTTGCGGTGCGTGAGCATCACGCCCTTCGGATTGCCGGTCGTGCCCGAGGTGTAGAGCAGGGCCGCCACCTGGCGTGCGCCGTCCTCCTCGACAGGCTCGGGCTCGGTGCTTTGGTTCAACGGGCTCACGGCCACAATGCCGAGCGGACCCATGTCCACGTCGTGCGCCTCGTGGCGCCGGGCGTGGACCGCGGCAAGCTCTGAGACCTCGACGGCGTAGTAGACCAGACGCGCGCCGCAATGATCGCGGATCTGGTCCAGTTCGCGCTCCGACAGCCGCGGATTGACCACCACCGACCAGGCGTCGAGGGCCGAGGTTGCGAGCACGAGGGCTGCGAGCGCCAGGCTGTTCTCGCTCACGATCATGATGCGATCGCCCGGTCGTGCGCCGTGATTCCTGAGCGCGTCTGCCGCGCCGTCGACGATCCCGGGCAGGTCGCCGTAGGTCCACACCTTGCCGTCGCCGATCAGGGCGGGCTGGCCGGGCGCGCTGTCAGCCCAGGGCCGGAAGACGTGGTGCAGACGATGCGGCAGCCCGGCCAGCAGCTCTTCGGCGGTGGCTTCGCTTTGCGGCAGCGCCATTGTTTCCTCCCTCCATTTGCCGAGATGTCAGTTTATTTTTCACACTTTGTCAAATCAGGCCATTTCCAAAAAGCTCAGGCACCCATGAGTTCTTACTATTTGATCCGTGTCTTTTTTGAATGGACGATAGGGAAACTGGTCGTTTGAAAGGATACGGACATGGATCGTCCCGTCGCCGTCGTCACAGGCGTCGGCCCAGGCACGGGCAGCGCGATCGTGCGCCGGCTCGCCGCCGGCGGTTACGATGTCGCCATGCTTGCCCGCAGTCATGGGCGGCTGGCGTCACTAGAAAAGGATGTTCAGCACGCCAAGGCCTACGCCTGCGACGTCTCGGACGAAGCTGAAATCGAGGCCTCACTTGCCGCCCTGCGGCGCGACATGGGCGCGCCATCGGTCCTGGTGCACAACGCCGTGGGCGGAGCGTGGGGCACCTTTCAGGAGATAGATCCGCAAATCCTCAACCGGAACTTCCAGGTCAACACGATGGCCCTGCTTCACCTCGCGCGGCGGCTGGCCCCGGCCATGGTCGAACGCGGCGCGGGCGCGATCGTCGCGACCGGCAACACCTCCGCCCTGCGCGGACGCGCCAACTTTGCCGGCTTCGCGCCGACCAAGGCTGCCCAGCGCATCCTCGCCGAGGCGATGGCGCGCGATCTTGGTCCCCAGGGAGTCCATGTCGCCTATGTCGTGATCGACGCCGTCATCGATCTCGCCTGGACGCGCGAGCGCTATCCCGACCGACCCGACAGCTTCTTCATCAAGCCGGCGGCCATTGCCGACGAGGTCTGGCACATCCTTCAGCAGGACAGGAGCGCCTGGTCGTTCAATGTCGAAATCCGTCCGTCTGGCGAGACATGGTGAGTGCGATGGCTGACCTGCGCATCTTCTCCTATCTGCCCAATCCCCGGATCTGGAAGGCGACGATCGCCGCGCGCCTCAGTGGCGTCGACCTCGAGGTTCGTGGCGCCAAACCCTCCGAGCTCACGAACTGGCTCTGGGACTTTGACGCGAGGCCGCTATCGGCAGAAGAGAAGGGCGCCTATGCCTCAGCCGCGCGCAAGGGCCGCGTCGGCTTCAAGGGCGGCAGCCTGATCAAGAGCGATGCGTTCCTGTCGGCCAATCCCTTCGGGACGGTGCCGGCAGCCTTCAGTCCCGACGGCACGACCGGTGTCTTCGAGTCCAACAGCATCATGCGGGCGGTAGCGAGGCGACACCCTCTCGCTCGCCGACATCTGCTTCGTGGCCGAGCTTTGCCTGTTCTCCAACGAACGCCCGCGGAGGGCAGCGCTGCAGAAGCTCGGCTTGCCGCCGGTCCTGGCCGATGCTTGGCGCGAGATGTATCCCCGGGCCTCGGCGCACCTGGCTCGGCTCTGTGATCATCCGGCCTTTGCGCCGGATGTTCGCCCCTATCTGGAAAAACTGGAGGCGCTTGCCACATGACCGGCGCTCAGCCCGACCCGGTCAGCATCTCGCGCGACAGCGGCCCGAGGCGCGGCAGGATGTCGTTCTCTGCGGCAAAGTCGCGGCCATAGAGCGCCGACATCAGCTGCACGCCGCTCTCGTGCAGCCGCACCGGCACGCCGGCGAGTGCGGCGAGCCGGATCGTCGGTACCAGGCCGAACGGCACGTCTTCGGTGACGTAGCGGCTGTCGAGCGTGGTCGGGCCTTTCACGTCGCTGGGGCGCTGCGCCAGCGCGTGCGTCATCTCGGCAAGCGGGCCCATCGGCACGTCGAACGACAGATGGAAATGTTCGTGGATGGTGCGCACCGTGAGGCCGAAGGCTTGGGCGATCGCCAGGCGCTCGGCGTCGAGCGCCTCGATCAGCCGGGCGACCGCGGGCGTGATGTGGCGGTTCTGCCCCCAGGCTTCGCCAAGTTCCATGCGGGTGAGGTTGCACAGCGCGATCGCCAGATGGTTCTGCGGATTGAGATTGCTGAGGGCGATCGCCAGCAGCCCATCACGCGACACGAAGCGGTCGCCGAACAGCGCGCGGCAGACCTCGATGCCCCGGCCGGCCGCGGAGTCCGGCAGAACCGCGACGTCGAGGCGGGCGCGCACGGAGCTGACAGTCACCGCATCGGGTCCGGTCTGCCGCCCGGTGGTGACGGTCGTGCCGAGGGCTGCGATCGGTGTGGTTACGCCTCGCTTGCGCAGGAGCCCCGCCAGATAGAGGGCCGCCAGCGACATATGGGAGCTGAACACCACGACCTGCTCGCTGCGCAGAAACGGCGCCGCGGCGTCGAGCACGTGGCGATGTCCGTAGCCCGGCACCGCCACCACCACAGCCTCAGCGCTCGACAGCGCGTCGGCACAGCTTGCGGCGATGCGCGGTTGAAAGCGGCCGACGACGGCGCCGGTCGCCACCAGCGGCGCACCCGCGGCAAGTGTTCCGGTGCGCCGGCCGGAAGGAGACCACAGGGTGACGTCGTGCCCGTCGCGGCACAGCAGGGCCGCGTTCCCATAGGCGATCGCGCCAGCTCCAAGGATGGCAACCTGCACCTGACAATCCTCCAGATTCAATTGCTGCGGTATCGGGACGATCACTCATCTTCCGCAAGGAGTGCCGCTAGCAGTGCCAGCAGCGGGGTTGCGCCCTATACGGTGCGAAAGAATGTAATAATCGATCAATACTGAGGTTCTTGTAATGGAACTTAAGTTATTGACAATCGCCGGCGCCCGCGCTCATAGTGATTCGCGACGCTTCCCGCGCTGCGATTGGCCAGCGCTATGGCAGCTACACAGGATCTCACACCAATGCGCGTGGCATCACCGCTCCACGGCACCACTGATATTCGCCTGCCCGACGACAGGTCATCGTCTGTCGCGCCATGCGAGGGGGTTGCCGAAACTGCGCAAACTGCGGAAACCCCGCCGGCCGGTGCGGCGCGCCGTTCACGCCGCCGAGGCGTAGATCCGGTCGAGGTCGCGGTCGTCGTAGGTGTACTCGGTCGAGCAGAACTCGCACTTCACCGCGACGCGCCCGGTCGAGTCGCGCAGGTCATCGAGCTCCTCGCGCTTGATCGAGCGCAGCACGCGGTCGATGCGCTCGCGGCTGCAACGGCAGCGCGCGACGAACGGCCGGCGGGCGAACAGGCGCGGCTGCTCGGCGTGGAACAGCCGATGCAGCAGCGTGGTCGCCGGCAGCTTCGGATCGAGCATCTCGGCCTCGGTCGCCGAGGCCATCAGGATCACCGCCTTGCGCCAGTCGTCCTCGCGCTGCTCGCGGTCGACGTCGATGCGGCCGGCATCGAATTCCGGCATCTGCTGCACCATCAGCGCCGACGCGCGCCAGTGTGCGGCGCCATCCTCGCTGGTGCGGCGGGCCGCGATCTTGATGCCGGTCGGCAGCTGCTCGGATTGGCGGAAATAGGTGTGGGCACAGTCGGCCAAGGTCGCGCCCTCGAGCGGCACCACGCCCTGGTAGCGCTGGGTGTGCTGGCCCTGGTCGACGGTGAACGCGAGTCGCCCGCGGCCGAACAGCTTCGGCACGTAGCCTTCCGGCGCATCGCCCCCCAGCGGCGTCTTGTCGTGGCCCGCGCCCAAGGCCACGGCGAGCTTCCAGGAATCGAACTGCGCGTAGCCGCGCAGCGCGCCGTCGGTCGTGAGGTCGGTGACCAGGAGCCGGATCGGCCCGTCGCCCGAGATCTGCAGGGTAAAGATGCCGTCGTATTTCAGCGACGTCGCCAGGGCGGCACACAGCACCATCGCCTCGGCGAGCGGCCGCGCCACGGCCAGCGGGTAGCCGTGGCGCTCGATCACCGCGTCCAATGAAGGCCCGAGCCGAACCAGCCGGCCGCGTACACCCAGCGCGTCGAGCTGGAAGGGCAGGGCGCCATCGTGCGCGGACCTCTCGTCGGAAGAGCGGGGATCTTCCGACGAGGCCATCAGGAGAGGCACCAGGCGAGGATGGATTTCTGCGCGTGCAGTCGGTTCTCCGCCTCGTCGAACACCACCGACTGCGGCCCGTCGATCACGTCGACCGTGACCTCCTCGCCGCGATGCGCCGGCAGGCAGTGCATGAAGATGGCGTCCTTCTTGGCCTGCGCCATCAGGTGCTTGTCGACCTGGTAGCCGCGCAGCAGGTTGTGTCGTCGCGCGGCACCGGGGCTGTCGGGATCCTCATCGCCCATCGACACCCAGGTGTCGGTGACGACGCAGTCGGCGCCACGCACGATCGCCTCGGGGTCGTGGCCGATGGTGATCTGGCCCTTCGACTTCTCGGCCCACGCCAGCACGTCGGCCGGCGGCTTGAGCTCGGGCGGGCAGGCCACGCGCAGCTCGAAGTCGAACTGGACCGCGGCGTGGATCCAGCTCGTCGCCATGTTGTTGCCGTCGCCCGACCAGGCGATCGCCTTGCCCTGGATGTCGCCGCGATGCTCCTCGAAGGTCATCACGTCGGCCATCAGCTGGCAGGGATGCGTCTTGTCGGTGAGCCCGTTGATCACCGGCACCGTCGCGTACTTGGCCATCTCGAGGAGTTTCTCCTCGACCGTCGTGCGCATCATGATGATGTCGACGTAGCGGCTGAGCACGCGGGCGGTATCGGCGATGGTCTCGCCGCGGCCGAGCTGGGTGTCGCCGCGGCCCAGCATGATCGTCTGGCCGCCGAGCTCGCGCATGCCGACCTCGAACGACACGCGGGTGCGGGTCGAGGGCTTCTCGAAGATCATGGCGAGCGTCTTGCCGCCCAACGGCTTGTCGTGGGCGCCCCCATTTGGGCCGCCGTTCAGCCGCGCCTTTTTCATCGCCTTGCCGTGATCGAGGATCTGGCGAAGCGTCTTCGGATCGACCTGGTCAAGGTCGAGAAAATGTTTGGGAGCTGCCATGGCCGCCTACTCGGCAGCCTTGGCGGCCTCGAACGACTGCGCGGCCTTGGCAAGGATGTCGATGCCTTCGTCGATCGCCGCCTTGTCAGCGATCAGCGCGGGGAAGACACGGATGACGTTCTCGCCCGCCGACGGCACCAAGAGCCCGAGCGACTGCAGGCGGTTCACCATGTCGCCCGCCGGCACGGCCGGGGTGCACTGGATGCCCTGCAAAAAGCCCATACCGCGCTGCTCGACATAGACCTTGGGATGCTTCTTGGTGAGGCCTTCGAGCTGGCCCTTGAGGTACTCGCCCTTCTCACGCACGGCGTCGATGAAGCCGGGCTTGAGGATCTCGTCGAGCACCGCGTTGGCCACGCCCGTCGCCAGCGGATTGCCGCCGTAGGTCGAGCCGTGCGTGCCCGGCACCATGCCGACCGCCGCCTTCTCGGTCGCCATGAAGGCGCCGATCGGGAAGCCGCCGCCCATGCCCTTGGCGATCGCCGCGACATCGGGCTTCACGCCCGACCAGTCGTAGCCCCACATCTTGCCGGTCCGGCCGAAACCCGTGTGGATCTCGTCGTAGAACAAGAGCAGGCCGTACTCGTCGCAGATCGCGCGCAGGTCCTTCAGGAACTGCGTGGTCGTGGCGCGGATGCCGCCTTCGCCCTGGATCGGCTCGACCAGGATGCCGGCGGTCTCGTCGTCGACCATGTCGCGCACGACGTTGGTGTTGTTGAGCGGCGCGTGCTTGTAGCCGGGCGCCGGCGGGCCGAAGCCCTCGAGGTACTTTTCGTTGCCGGTGGCGGCGAGCGCGTTCAAGAGGCGGCCGTGGAAGGCTGCCTGGAAGCAGATGATCTTGTAGCGCTTGGGCTGGCCGTTCATGAACTGGTACTTGCGTATCAGCTTGATGCCGCCCTCGATCGCCTCCGCACCAGAGTTGCAGAAGAACATGGTGTCGGCGAACGAGTTTTCGACGAGCCGCTTGGCCAGCTTCTCGCCGTTGCCGATGCGGAACAGGTTGGAGGTGTGCCACAGCTTCTGGCCCTGCTCGGTCAGCGCCTTGACCAGGGCGGGGTGGCAGTGGCCCAGCGCGTTCACGGCGATGCCGGAGGTAAAGTCCAAGTAACGTCGGCCGTCCGCCGCGTAGAGATAGTTGCCCTCTCCGCGTTCGAACACGACGTCCTTGCGACCGTACGTCGGCATCACAGCCGTAATCACGAGACCCTCCACAAAAGAAAGAGCCCGCTCTTCGACCACGGCTCCGGAACGGATTTACCGGGGTTGAGCGGGGTCGGGCACTATCTTACCGGGGTTTGGGTGTGTCAACTTGCCCTCCTTCGCGCCTGCGGCGCTTCGGAGGGCACGGCCCTCCGGCACCGGGCGCGAAGGAGGGCAACCCTCCGAAGCGCCGCAGGCGCGAAGGGGGGTGGCGGGGCAAAGGAACATGAGCTAGGAGACCCGCCTTCCAATGACCCTGCCCACCCGTAACTCCCAGCTGGCCTTGCGGCGCGCCGATTTTCGCACGGTGCCCGAGATGCTGGACTATGCCGCCCAGGGCGAGACCGGCGTCACCTTTTATAGTGTCCGGGGTGAAATTCTTTCGGCCTCACGCTGGCGCGAGATCCGCGAGCGCGCCTACGTCACCGCCCGCCGCCTGATCGGCGCGGGATTCGCACCCGGCGAGCGCATTCTTATTACTGCGGATACTTGGCCGGGCTTCTTCGACAGCTTCTTCGGCGCGCAATACGCCGGCCTGCTGCCGGTGCCGGTGTCGGTGCCGGTCGGCATCGGCGGCAAGGACGCCTATGTCGACCAGCTGCGCCGCCAGCTTTCGGCCTCGGGCGCGGTCGCGGCCGTGGGCATCGAGGACCTGTCGGGCTTTTTGGCCGAGGCTACCGCAGAGCTCCCGGCCGTGCGCCTGCACGGCGGGATGTCGGTGATCGAGGCGCTGCCGGAGAAGCCGGTCGACCTGCGTCCGCTGGGGCCATCCGACCTTTGTTACATCCAGTTCTCCTCGGGCAGCACGCGCCAGCCGCATGGCGTGCAGATCACCCAGGCGGCGCTGATGGCAAATCTCGCGGGCATTACCGGGCCGGCCGGGCTCGACGTCGTGTCGGGCGATCGCGCCGTGAGCTGGCTGCCGCTCTATCACGACATGGGCCTGATCGGCTTCCTGATGGCGCCGCTCTCGACGCAGCTCTCGCTCGACTACCTGACGCCGCGCGACTTCGCGCGCCGGCCGACGCAGTGGCTGAACCTGATCTCGAAGAATCGCGGCACCATCGCCTACAGCCCGAGCTTCGGCTACGACCTCGCCACGCGCCGCGCCGCGAACCAGGTGCCGGCCGATCTCGACCTGTCGTGCTGGCGCCATGCCGGCATCGGCGGCGACATGATCCGCCCCGACGTGCTCGACCGCTTCGCCACGACCTTCGAGTCGGTGGGCTTCGATCGCAAAGCCTTCATCCCGAGCTACGGCATGGCCGAGGTCTGCCTCGCCATCACCTTCAGTCCGCACGGCACCGGCGTGCGCACCGACACGATGCCGACTGACGACGGCCGGCGGACCCGCCGCTTCGTGCTGTGCGGCAAGGTGCTGCCCGGCCATCGCCTGGAAGTGCGTGACGAGGCCGGCAAGGTTTTGGGCGACCGTGAGGTCGGCCGCATCTTCGTCGCCGGACCCAGCATCATGCCGGGCTACTTCGGCGAGCCCGAGGCTTCACGCGAGGTGCTTCTAGACGGTTGGCTCGACACCGGAGACCTCGGCTACACGCTTGAGGGCGAGGTCGTCGTCACCGGCCGCGCCAAGGACCTGATCATCGTCAACGGCCGCAACATCTGGCCGCAGGACATCGAATGGGCGATCGAGACGCGCCGCGTCGTCAAGAACGGCGATTCGGTGGCCTTCTCGGTCGACCGCGGCGATGGCGAAGGAGCGGGCGAGCGCGTCGTCGTGGCGGTGCTGGCGCGGGTGTCGGGAGAAGAGGGGCGCAAGACCTTGGCCAGCGACGTGGCGCAGGCGGTGCGCGAGGCGATCGCCGTCGATTGCGACGTCGTGCTGGTGCCGCCGTCGATGGGCCTGCCGACCACCTCGTCGGGCAAGCTCTCGCGCTCGCGCGCCAAGGCCAACTACCTGGCCGGCCTCTAC
>OCZS010000872.1_pt1 | contig 10356 bp, 11 predicted proteins | sample 1539071 | NCBI WGS metagenome assembly OCZS01 (sample SAMEA3113584, study PRJEB22503) | soil metagenome | reverse complement strand
GGCCCGGGTCAGGGTGTTGGTGACCTCCAGCACGCCACCGAGCATGCCCTCACCGAGCGCCTCCGGCAACATGGAGGCCATGGACCACGAGCTGGCCAGCGTCGACCTCGACCTGGCTCCCAACGAGGCCTCGGGGCTGCTTCCGGTGGCCGACCGGCCGCTGCTGGACGCGCACGCCTGGGACCAGGCGTTCTGGGTGGTGCTGGACGAGGGGCCGGTGGAGGTGTCGGTGGCGGTGGTCGGCCACGCCGCCGGGGCCGAGGTCGACAGCGGCTGGTCGATCGAGCGGCTGCACGCGATCGTCGAGGGCGACCGGGTCAAGACCGAGGACGCCGAGGCGGTGGCCCGCCACGACGGCTGGATCTATGTGTTCGGCTCCCAGTTCGGCAAGAAGGACGGCCCCCTCCAGCCCAAGCGGTCGTTCGTGGCCCGCTTCCGCGAGGCCGAGGTGCGCCACGTGCTCGAGCCGCCGGCGGCCACCCTGGCCGTGGCCCGGCCGCCGTTCCTGCTCCACCGCCTGGTCAACGACGCCCTGGGCGACGGCGGGCCCGAGCCGGTGCGGCTGGGGCCGACCAGCCACCGGGCGCTGATCGCGGCCACCCGGGCCCGCGGGCGGGCCGAGGTCCGCGACGACGACCTGCCCCTGAACGTCGAGGGGGCGGCCTTCCGCGACGACGGCTCCCTGGTGCTCGGCCTGCGCTTCCCGACCGCCGCCGACGGGCGGCCGCTGCTGGTCGAGCTGGACGGCATCCAGCGGCTGTTCGAGCCGGGCGGCGGGATCCCGGAGGTCCGCGGCTTCTGGGTGCTGGACGCGGTCGGCCGCGACGGGACCATGGCCGGGGTCCGCGACCTGACCCTCCACGACGGCGAGCTGCACGTGGTCACCGGCAACATCGACGCCCGCGAGAAGGGCAGCGTCCTGCTCGAGGACTACCCCGAGGGCGCCCACACCATGGCCACCCACTGGCGCAGCCCGCTGCCCGGCGACCGCCGCTCCGGCGACCTGGCCGCCGAGCGGGTCCGCGAGTTCCCCGACCTGTCGGCCATCGAGGGCATCGCCGTCGACCACCACGGCCGCGTCTTCTACGTCAGCGACGAGGACGAGGGCGTGGTCGTCAAGCACACCCACCTGGTGGTCAGCGAGGCGGGATGACCTTGGCGGCCAGGGCGCGGTCGCGGGGGATCTCGACCAGCTCGCCGCGGCGGTTGCGGACCGCGAAGTGCCGGTCGTCGGCCGCCTCCAGGGGGCCGACCACGTCGGCGACCTCGTCGCCGCCCGGGGCGGGGCGGCGCCAGCGGACCACCACCCGCTGGCCGACGTCCTGCGGCCCGATGCGGACCACGTACCGGTAGCGCATCCCACTACAGTAGGGGCGACCGACCGCCCAGCGCCTGGAGCGCCCCGTCATGCCCGACCCCGACGCCGTCCTGTCGCGGCTCACCGACCGCCTGGCCCCGCTCGAGCGCGAGCTCCACCGCGCCTTCTGGACGGCCTCGACCGACGCCGGCCCGGAGGCCTCGGCGGCCCGGCAGCGGGCCGAGGAGGCGCTGCTGGCCGTCCTTGGCGACCCGGAGCTGTTCGCCGAGGTCCAGCAGGCCCTGGCCGCCACCGGCGACGCCGCCGGGACGGGCGGCCGGCGCACCCGGCGGGCGCTCGAGCAGGCCAGCCTCGACCTGCTGGCCAACCAGGTCCCCGAGGGTGCCCGGGCCGAGCTGGTCGCCCTCCAGGCCAAGGTGGAGCACGCCTTCTCGACCGTGCGGGGCCGGGTCGGCGGCCGGGAGCTGGCCAACAACGAGCTGGAGCGGGTGCTGGCCACCTCGGACGACCCGGCCGAGCGGCGGGCCGCCTGGGAGGCCGGCAAGCAGGTCGGCGCGGTGGTCGCCGACGACGTGCTCGCCCTGGTCGAGCTGCGCAACCGGGTGGCCACCGAGCGCGGCTACCGCGACTGGTTCGCCTTCGCCCTGGCCGCCGGCGACATCGACGAGGCCTGGCTGGACCGGGTCCTGGACGAGGTCGAGCTGGCCACCCGCGAGCCGTTCCTGGCCGCCAAGGCCGAGCTCGACGCCCGCCTGGCCGCCCGCTTCGGTGTCGCCCCCGGCGAGCTCTACCCATGGCACTACGGCGACCTGTTCTTCCAGCGCTACGACGGCGAGGCCGAGGCCGACCTGGGCCCGCTGCTGGAGGGCACCGACACCGTCGGGCTGACCGTCGCCACCTACGACGGCATGGGCCTGGAGACCCGCCACCTGCTGGAGCGGTCCGACCTGCACCCCCGCCCCGGCAAGGACCAGCACGCCTTCTGCCTCGACGTCGACCGGGCCGGCGACATCCGGGTGCTGGCCAACCTGGCCCCGGGCGAGGAGTGGCTGGACGTGCTGCTGCACGAGGTCGGCCACGCCGTCTACGACGACCACATCGACCGGTCGCTGCCCTGGGTGCTCCGCCGCCCGCCCCAGGCGCTGGTCACCGAGGCGGTGGCCCTGATGCTGGGCCGGCTCCGGCGCGACCCCGAGTTCCTGGTCGGGGTGCTCGGCGCGGACGAGGCGGCGGCCGCGGCCCTCACCGGCCCCAGCCGTGCCGTGCTCCGCACCGGCCAGCTGGTGTTCGCCCGCTGGTGCCTGGTCGTGGTCCGGTTCGAGCGGGCGCTGTACGCCCAGCCGGGCGGCGACCTGGCCGGCACCTGGTGGGACCTGGTCGCCTCCCTCCAGGGCCTGCGCCGCCCCGAGGGCCGCACCGCCCCCGACTGGGCCAGCAAGATCCACCTGGCCGTCGCCCCCGTCTACTACCAGAGCTACCTGCTCGGGGAGCTGCTCGCCTCCCAGCTCGACCAGGCCGTGCGCGAGCACGCCGGCGGCTTCGTGGGCCGCCCGGGAGCCGGCGCGTTCCTGGCCGAGCGGGTGTTCGCCCCCGGCGCCACCCAGCCCTGGCGCGACCTGGTCGCCTCGGCCACCGGCAGCCCGCTCGGCCCGGCCGCGTTCCTGGCCGGCCTGGCCGCGTGACCGCCCCGGCCCCCTCGCGGTCCCTGGACCGGGGCGGGCTGGTGCTGTGCCTGGTCTCGGCGGCCGGGTTCGGGAGCCTGGCCATCTTCGGCAAGCAGGCGTACGAGGGCGGGCTGGGGGTGATCGGGGTCCTGGCCATGCGGTTCGCGGTGGCCGCCCCGCTGCTGGTCGGCCTGGCCCTGGTGGCCAGGCGGCGCCTGCGCCTGGGCTGGCCGGTGGGGCTGCGGCTGCTGGCCCTCGGCGGGATCGGCTACGCGATCCAGGCCACCCTGTTCTTCAACGCCCTGACCCGCATCCCGGCCGGGACGGCGGCGCTGCTCCTGTACCTGTACCCGGCCCTGGTGACCGCCGGGGCGGTCGCGCTGGGCCGCTCGCGCCTGGACAGGGCGACGGTCGCCGCCCTGGCCCTCAGCCTGGCCGGCATCGTGCTCGTGCTCGGGCTGCCCGGCGAGCGCCTCGACGGGATCGGGGTCGCCCTCGGCCTGGCCTCGGCCTGCTGGTACACCGTCTACATCCTGGTCGGGGAGTACCTGCTGCGCGGCGTCGACCCGCTGGCGGCCAGCGCCTATGTCACCACGGGGGCGGCCGGCTCCTTCGTTGCGGCCGCGGTCGTGGTCGGCGGGCGCGGCCTCCAGGGAGCGGCGCCGTCGGCGTACGCCGCCGGGGTGGCCATGGCCGTGGTCGGCACCGCCGTGGCCATCGCCGCCTTCCTGGCCGGCCTGGCCCGGGTCGGGTCGGCCTGGGCGTCGATCGTGTCGTCCTTCGAGCCGGTGTTCACCGTCGCCCTCGGCGTGGCCGTACTGGGCGATCGGCTCGGTCCGGGCAAGGTGGCCGGCGGCGTGGCCGTGGTCGCCGGCGCGGTGCTGCTCCCGCTGCTCGGCGGGGCCAGGGAACCGGTAGGATCGCCCCTGCACCCGGAGTACACGCCCACGAGGGGGTCAACCCGAAGATGACCTACGTCATCACCGAGCCCTGCATCGACGTCAAGGACAAGTCCTGCATCGAGGAGTGTCCGGTCGACTGTATCTACGAGGGCGACCGCATGCTCTACATCCACCCTGACGAGTGCGTGGACTGCGGCGCCTGCGAGCCCGTCTGCCCGGTGGAGGCCATCTTCTACGAGGACGACGTGCCCGCCCAGTGGAAGGACTTCACGGCCACCAACTCGGCCTTCTTCACCGAGGGCGACGAACCGCTCGGCTCGCCCGGCGGGGCGGCCAAGGTCGGGCCCCTGGTCCGTGACACCGAGTATGTGGCCAGCTACACGCCGACCGAGTAGCGCCTCCCAGAACGAGCCGTGGCCCCGGGGAGCTCCCCGGGGCCAGGGTCGTTGCGCGTTCGGCTAGCGGGCCGGGTGGTAGGCCCGACGCGAGCCGCGGACCAGCAGCCCGCCGGCGGCCAGCAGGACCAGGCCGAGGCCGAGCAGCAGCGGCGTGTGCGACCCGGTGAAGGCCAGGGTGTCCTCCGGCTTGCAGGGTGCCTTGAAGCGGCTGTGGGCGGCCACCACGAGCACGTTGTTGGTGTCTTCCTTCCACACCGTCGACTCGAGGGTCGGGTGCTCGCCAAGGTCCATCGGGATCTTCTTGATGAAGGCGCCGTTGGCGTCGGTCTGGACGTAGAACTGGTTGGTCGTCTCCTGACCGGTCTTGACGTCGACCACGCCGACCCGGACCCGCGAGTTGGCCGGCAGGTCCTTGCCGGTCACGATCAGCTCGGTGCACTTGGTGCAGGTGAGCACCAGGGTCTCGGCGGCGCTGGCCGCCGGGACCGTCAGGACGAGGAGCCCGGCAAGCACGAGCAGGAGCTTGGCGAGCGTCTTGCTTCGCATCAAGGCGATGCCTCCCTACGGCAGGCCTGGCTGGCGATGGTGTAGTCCCGGAGCGCCAGGAACAGGCGTTCGTCACGGATGTTTCGGTTCAGACGGGAGATGACCTCGTCGGCCAGCTCGGCGGTCTCCACACACTGCTCGGGCACGCTCGGCACCGTCCGGATCTCCGGCTTGACGGTGGTCTCGGGCTGGGCCGTGGTGGCCGGGGTGGTGGTCACGGGCGGCGCCGCCTGGGGTGGGGCGTCGTCGCCCGCCTGGGCGGCCGCCCAGCCGAAGAAGGTGCCGAGCAGGACCAGGAGCGCCGCCGCGGCCACCAGCTGCCAGCGCGGCCGCTCCCGCTCCACCGCCGGGGGCGGTGGGAGCGCGGGCGGCCCTTGCGCCCGCTCGGGCTCCTGGGTGTCCGGCGGCTCGAACAGGGAGCCCATGCGGGCGCCCATCTCGGCGAAGCTGCGACGGATCTCCTCCAGCTCCTGCTGCTGGCGCTGCTGCTCGTCGCGGTCGGTGGCCATGCTTCCCTCCCCCCAAGGCATGGACCGAAGACTCCGGCGGCAGCGCCTGGAGACGACCGGACGAGGTCATGGACCGGTCAGGACCGTAGTGCCTTGCGAGCGGGAAGGTTACAACGTGCCCGTAGGAAGCCTGCAAGTCGGCAGAGCTACGTGGTTTTGGTGGTTCCCTGGCCGGCCTGTACAACTGGGAGCATCCGCGGGGCCCCACGGGGGCCGGTCAGCTCGACCGGCCAGCGGCCGCGGGAGCGGGCGGCCAGCTTGGCCATCAGGGCCAGCGCCGCCGGGTCCTCCTCGCCCGGCCGGACGGTGATCACCCCGTCGGCCTCGGCCTGGCGCATCCAGTCCTCGCCGCGCTGGGTGCGGACCACGGCCAGGGTCCAGCCGTGGCGCTGGCCGAGGCCGCCGGTGGCCACGTCGGCGTGCTCGGCCGCGAAGTCGGGGCAGAGCTTGCAGCCCTCCCGGGTGGCCTGCTGCAGCTGCTTGAGGGGGATCTCGACCTGCTCGCCGGTGGAGCGCCGCCACAGCTGGAAGCGGCCCTTGATGTTCACCTTGGCGATGTCGTCGAGGGGGACGCCGTAGTCCTCGGTGATCACCTGGCGCATGCCGTCGTAGCCGAACGACTTGGAGCAGAGCAGCCCCAGGGTGATCTCGATCCGGCGGGCGTACTTGTTGACCCGCCGGGCCTGGAGGGTGCCGTTGATCGAGGCCTGGCAGCTCATGCCGACCAGGGCCAGGCGTTTGAGCCCGCGCCGCTCGGCCTCGGCCATGGCCAGGGGGGTGGCGGCGTAGGTGTAGCGGGACCCGGCGGCCTCCAGCACCTCGTCGCGGGTGGTGGCCAGGAACGGCTCGCCGTCCCAGCGCCTGGCCGACGACAGCCGCGAGGTCAGGGCGCCCTCGATCCGGCCCGTCGCCAGCCCCCAGGCCAGCAGCGCCGAGACCAGCCCGCCGTCCTGGCCGGCGTCCAGCACCGCCGGGTCGGTCGCCCGGGCCAGGAACACACCCCGGCGGATCCCGGTGATCTCCTCGGGCTGCCGGGCCCGCCCGAACAGGGCCTGGTCGCACTCGACCTCCCAGTCCCGGAAGCGCGGGCAGGCCCGGGTGCAGATGTCGCAGCCGCGCTGGCCGTGCACGCAGTCGTCGGCCGCGGTCGACAGCTCGACGTTGAAGGGGTGGTAGGTCTCGGTGTGGTCGTACTCCAGCACGTCCCGTGGGCAGGCCATCACACAGGCCGCGCATCCGGTGCACAGGTTGGTCTCGACCACCTCGTGGAACAGCTCCCGCCACTGGGTCTTGCTGCCGTTCCTGTCCGATCCCGCCATCGTGCCTCCGGTCCTGGTACTGGGTACGTCTCAGGCTAGTAGCACTCAGTCGTAAGCGCCCACAGCAGTCATCGGTCTGTTCGGCTTCAATGAGGCGGCTGATGGCCCGTGTCTTGCGCCAGCCAACGATCTTCGAACACATGTTCGCATTTGGTGCCTCGGCGCGATAGACTCCGCACCTCATGCGGCACACGACGTTCCGGTTCGCGTTCGCCCCAACCGCCGAGCAGTCAAGGATGTTCGTCCGGTACAGCGGCGCATCGCGCTTCGCCTACAACCAGTGCCTGCAGTTGGTCACCGACGCGCTTGCCGCGAGAAAGGCAGATCCGTCGGCGACCGTGCCCTGGTCAGGCTTCGATCTGATCAAGGCGCTCAATCGGTGGAAGACTAGCGAGAGCGCCGGTCGCGTCTTCGTCGTTGCTCCGGATGGAACTACCACGAAACAGGTGACCGGGCTCTCCTGGCGAACGCAGATCTCCGCCCAAGTGTTCGAAGAAGCCGCCGTCGACCTTGGTCGAGGGCTTGCTCGATACGCCCAACGCAGCGGCCGCCGCGTCGGCTTCCCGAGACGAAAGCGCAAGGGCCATGGCCGCGACAGCTTCCGTCTCCGTAACAAGGATGCGAGCGGCCGTGGCGGCATCCGTATAGGCGAGGGTCATCCCCGATCGGTGACGTTGCCGAAGATCGGAACGGTTCGGGTGCATGAGGACACCAGGCGGCTGCGTTGGATGCTCCGTCCCGTCAAGAACCTCGACGTACGCACCGGCAGGGCCGTTGTCGGATCGCCCGCGAGAGTCTTGTCCGCGACGGTCACGCGGCGAGCTAACCGATGGTATGTACACTTGAACATCGAGGCTGCGGACCTCCATCCCAGCCGCCGCCACCGGCAGCCATCGCAAGGTCAGGTTCGGAGGTTCGTCGGGATCGACCGTGGACTTGCCGCCTTCGCCGTCGTTGCCTGCTCCAATGGCGCCGAGGTCTGCCGCTTCACCGCTCCTCGACCGCTGACTCGCCGGCACGGCCGGTTGCGGCAGCGTTCCCGGGCGTTCTCGCGCACCCGGCGGGGTTCCCGAAACCGGACGAAAGCCGTTCGTGCGCTGGCTCGGGAGCACCATCGCATCGCCAACATCCGCCGAAGCTTCCTTCATGAGGTCTCCAGCCAGCTCGCCCAGACCCACAGTGGGCTGGCCGTCGAAGATCTCCCCGTGGCAAATCTGATCCGCAACAGGCACCTCGCCAGAGCCATCACCGACGCCGCCTGGGCAGAGTTCGCCCGCCAGCTTCGCTACAAGACCGCCTGGCGCGGAGGGGAGCTGGTGGTGTGCGACCGCTGGTTCCCGTCGACCAAGACCTGCTCCGTCTGTGGAAGGGTCGTGGAGCAGTTGGCGTTGCGGACGCGGACGTTCCACTGCGGTGCTTGCGGGCTGGTCATGGACCGGGACCGCAACGCCGCCGCCAATCTCGCCGCCTGGGCCGAGAGAGCCACCATCAAGACCGCCCGGGTCCCAGACCGCCAAGCGGGCGGCTGGGTTACTCATGCCCCTGGAGGGGAAGGCGCTGGCCATCGCTTCTGCGGTGGTGAAACCGGCCCCCGTGAAGGGGGAACCAACGCTCCGGCATCCGCTGGGGTCAAGGACACCCGAGAAGGGTGGCGTCTGACTACCTCGAAGAGGCCGGTCGACGCGCTGTAGTGACAATGCGTCCGGTTCACCATCGGATCGGCGGCCGGGTAACGTGAGGCTCGTGAAAGTTTCCGGATCCAGCCCCGGCCGGCGGCCGGCGGCGGTGCGCTCGACCCTGACCGCGGTCGGGATCGCCCTGGCCGCTTCGGCGCTGGGCAGCGCCTTGTTCACCGTCGCCCTGGACGACACGGTCGGCTCGGGGCTGGTCACCTTCGCCATCTTCGGCGGCCTGGCCGCCCTCAGCGCCGGCGTGCTGGCCTGGGAGCTGGCCTCGCTGCGGGTCTGCCCGCGCTGCGGCTTCGAGAACTCGGCCATGGCTGCCTGCGCCGGCTGTGGCTACGACGTCCGCGACCGGCCCCGCTTCGCCTGCAGTGAGGGCCACCGGGTCGCGTTCGAGCCGGGCATGTGTGACTGCGGCCGCCGGCTGTTGGCCCTGCGCCCGGTCCCGGTGGCCAGGCATGCCATGCGCGCCGCCTGGCTCGCCCTCGGCTTCTTCCTGCTGGTCCTGGTCGTGGCCCTGCTGGCCTCGGGTCTCGCATCCTGAGGCCAGCAGCGGGGCCAGGATCGGGGCTAGGGGGTCGCGCCCTTGCCGCCGCCGGCGCCGGGGCCCCGCCTGGCCAGGTCGCCGGAGACGACCCGCCTGGCGACCGCTCGGTCGCCCGACTTCTCGCCGGCCACGAAGGCGTCCTCGCCGACCTTCAGCTCGGCGGTCGGGTCGGGCTCGTTGCGGAACCCGAAGCGGGTGTCGCCGTCGATCCGGAACGAGGTCTCGACCCCGTCCGAGCTCTTGACGGTGATGGCGTCCCCGGACAGGGCGGTGACCTCGCCCCTGGCCATGACGATGGTCTTGGTGCCGTCCTGGGTCTGGACGGTGACCTCGCCGTGGAGGACCCGGCGGCCGAGCCCGTGCCGCCAGGCGCCGCCATGGCCGAGCAGCCCGGCCCGCGCCCTGACCTTGTCCGCGCTCCCCCCCGGCGCCTGGGTCGTGGTGGTCGCGTCCTGGGCGGCCAGGGCCGCCCCACCGGCTGACACCAGCAGCACCCCGGCCACCAGCCACCCGAGCCATCGCGTCCGCCTGCCAAGTCCCCGCATCCGTTCACCTCGTCGCCTCGCCGGTCGGTTGTCGGCCACATCGTGACCCGGCCAGGTTGGCGCCAGCGGCTGGTGAAGGTTCGAGGTCGGTAAAAGCTCCACAGCGGTGAGCTCACGGGGAGCGGTGCAACCGGGTCGAGGATGTAGCATCCCGCGAGCACCGGGCTGTCGCTGAGGACCTCAGCACCCTTCTATGCGGCGAGTCAGCTTGTTGGCTCTGCCCTGGCATTGGGGAGCTGATAGTCCGCCACCCATCCACAACGCCGGCCCTGCCATCACACTCGAATGTCACAGGCCGTGACTCCCGCGACCAGACCGTCGCTGGGATCAGCGGCCGCCCATCAACAGAGGCAGCCGCCGAGCTCGTCAAGTGGGCGTCCGGCGGCTTGCTGCACTCGGCTGCATGAGCTAGGTGGCGGTTGGGCGGTCGCTGCGCCGTTGGTGTTCGACCCTCGGACTCGTAGCTGGTCAGGTGGCCAAGGTCCGCTGCATCTGCGCAGCTCAGGATGGGTAGAGGCGTCCAGCGCCGTCCGCCGTGGACCCAATGGTCGTGGGGGTGGCGGTCAAGCTGGCGGTCAACCGCGGGGATGCTGGACCGGCAACCTGGGTGGGGTTCTGGCAGGCAAGCCCATGCGGGAGGTCGTTCGCCATGGCCGACACCCACAGCCATGACGCCCAGGTGCACCAGCACGACCATATCCACGTCACCCAGTATCTGGGGCATGGCCAGCAGTGGGAGCACATGGACACCAGCCACGACACGAGCACCACCACGCCGCCGTCAGCCATGACCCCGGCCGGGTAGCGCCGCTTGGTGCTGCGCATCGGCCCGTCATCGGCCGGTGCGTGGCCGTCGTGCCCTGGCACAAGCTTCGCCGTGTTCGGGCGGATCTGGGCTCTTGGCCGCTGCGCCATGGGCTAGGTAG
>OCZS010000871.1_pt1 | contig 10359 bp, 7 predicted proteins | sample 1539071 | NCBI WGS metagenome assembly OCZS01 (sample SAMEA3113584, study PRJEB22503) | soil metagenome | reverse complement strand
AGAAAAAATTAATTCTCTTCCAGTCGGAACGTTTTATTACGTATTAGTATCTGCAATAACAAATTCTTACAGCGGCAATACTGAAAGTGTTATTGCAATCGGCTTAGCATTGCACCTAATCGCGGGCAGTTTTCTCGGACTTGTAATGTCTATGCCCCTTATTGTAATTAGAAACATCCGTAGAGCGTCAATCAATAAAAGGATATCTTTCTATGAAAGATACAGTCCACTTTACGGGATAGCATTTGGCTTTGGTCTTTGGCTTTTGGTCTTTCTGCCGATTACTTTCATGATAGTGGTTCCTCTTTTGAATTCATTTGAATTCCAAGATATTATGGTAAGACAACGTGTACCTACTGGCGAAGTCGCCTCCGCCACGTTCTATGGATTATTGTCTATGATGGATAGAATAATCTACGGCGCATTAGCCTTCAACATTTTATATGGTCTTTTAACAGCTATTACGCTTCAATCGTTCTCTGAAAAGTATCCCGTGACCGATAACAAACATGAAAGACAGAAAGAAGCCGATCTTATTAGAGGACGAGAGAATGAATAGCATGCATCAAATTTTATTCTCTTTAAAAAGGAGTCGATACATCCAGGTTGCTGGACGACAGTGATCGGATCAATTGCTCCACTTAGACCATACTAAATAATGGATAGAGAAATGGGTGGTTACATAGAGAAGCACATCAACAGAAGGCTAGTCGGTATTTAGGACAAGCTTGCCTGTAACTTAACTACAAGATGCAAAGATCATGATATGTATGAAGAGTTTAGGCATGCTATAAAAAATGCTAAACTATAATGAAGAAAGGGAACGAAAGTCTCAGTGCCTTATATTATCTCTGCATTAGTAGCCTTATAGCGGATACTAAAGAGGTACACACACGCTCAAATATGAAACCCTAATTATCTGTGGGCGTGAGGTATGAAGCAATCAGGCATGGAGCTGATAGTTTAGAATTGCCACGGGTCTAAGGTCTAAGCTTAAACCCAAGTCTTTTACGAGACATACGTTTATTACTTGACTTGGCTACAATATACCCAGAGGTTAGAATAATCTTACGCCATCTTTAACAAACGATATGGCGCGTTATAGCTAAGAGGATAGTACAGGCTTGTCTGAAAGAAGAGTAAGGAACGCAAGGAATGCCTCACTAGGTATTAGAAATAATAATCTCGATGAGGGGGTAATTACATTTGGCTTATGGCTCAATGCTGAAAATAAAAAATCTCTTGCAATCCCGATTATGATGAAAGAGTTTGCTGAAGGTAGAAGGGCGATATTGCAAGACAATGCTTTGCAAAAAGAGGTGATTGTAAATATTGAAGAAGGAATTCCATTTTGCAATGAGTGCAGATCAAATGATTGTGCGCATGTTGGCTTTGTGATATGTGCCGAACAGCTGAAAAACCGGTCAAAAATCGAATAGGCTCGCCCTATTTTTCAGGGTCGTTAGATTATTCCTTTCTTCCATCGTTGCACCTTTGCGGTGGCATTGTTAACTTCTTGATCGTATATACTTTTGTTACTAGTTTCCCATCCAAGCATGACAACATATGAAGAAAAAAGTAGTGATTATAATCGTGCCACTTCTATAGGAAGGATGTGAGCCCTTGGGGAGGTCAGACCTAGACACCTCAACAGTTACCAATGATAGTTCGCTTTGATATGCCAATAATCCAAAAATCCAGCCTATAGATGTCTTTTTTTGTTAATGCCTTGACTTCTTAGTGAAAAGAATATTGTTCCAACTATGCTCCAACGGATGTTACAAAGAGAAAAAGACACAGAATCCTATATTGTGGCTGCAATTGATAATCTGGTGCACCTACAGAAAAAAAAGCTGAAAAACATGTTTTTCGATGGAGTTGATATTAGCTATTATAACGGCGCATAATTCTTAACAGCTATGATATCTTGATAAATATATAGCAGTTGAGTATCGTTATAGGATGAAAAGGATCTATGACCGAGATCGCAGCAACGCAGGTAATTCAGGATTTTGCTATCATAATGGTTGTTGCCTCAATCATGGCACTGGTTTCATACAGGCTAAAACAGCCAATGGTCATAGGCTATATAGTCGCAGGCATGATAATTGGTCCCTATACTCCACCTTTTAGTTTCATACTCCATCCTGAAATTCTAAATTTGCTTTCAGAAATAGGCATAGTCTTGCTTCTATTCGTAGTAGGGCTAGAATACCCTATCGCTAAACTTCGCTCTGTAGGAAGGAAGGCCCTTGTCATAGCATTTTCAGAAGCGTTTGGAACTTTTGGGGTCGGCTTTGCCGTCGGCCAGACGCTGGGCTTCTCACTATTTGACAGCCTCTTCATTGCTCTGGCGATCTCGGTAACAAGCACTGTAGTATTGTCACGGGTCTTACAAGAATTGGGTATCGCAAAAACTGATACCTCATCCCTCCTTTTAGGTATTACAGTAATTGAAGATATAATCATTGTCTCAACGCTTGCGGTATTGCAATCAGTTGCTTCAACTGGGACGCTGACAATCGGAGAGATTGCCATATCTGTAATATTGGTTCTTGCATTTATTGCAGGTGCCTTGTTTTTAGGTTCAAAGACGATACCCAAAATTGTCGACCTTGTAAGCAGGACAAACCAGGTAGATGTACTTGTTGTAGCAATCTTGGGGGTGGCATTTGGTTTATCTTTCATTGCAAACCAGCTTGGTATATCAGCTGCAGCCGGCGCCTTCTTTGCAGGTGTGTTGGTGGCAGAATCACGAAGTCAAGCAACTGCCAGAGTGCTAACATCTCCGCTCAAAGACATGTTTGCAGCGCTATTCTTTGTATCAGTTGGTGCTCTTATGGACGTTTCTCAGTTCCCACTATTCATTGTCCCTGCATTGATTTTAGTGGCTACTTCCTTTGCAGCAAAATTCATCACGGTCTATCTGTCCTCAAAATCTCAAGGATTAAGTAAGAAGGCATCAATACAGACTGCCTTTGGTTCATCTGCATCCGGCGGCGAGCTTGCTTTAGTAACTGCAAAAGGCGGAGCAGATGTCGGTGCAACGAGTGCTTTTGTTTTGCCCATGGTAGGTACGATGACTATCATTACATCATTTTTGTCTCCTTATGTTGTCAAGTTTGGATGGAAAATTGGTGACAGATTTAAAGAAGAATCCGCAGAGCAGAAGGAGGAAGAGGAGAAAGAATAGCAAAAGGAAGATGAGCGCCTGGGCTCAACGTTTTTTGAAATATTCTGAAGTTTCTTTTTTGGGTCCAAGGGTCGTCAAAAAATGCACAAAAAACAAGTTGCAATCATCGAGCCAGAAATCTTTTGCAAAACTTCTGCCTGTCAGAAGGAACTTTTGAAGCATAGAGAAAGTTGCGTTGTAGAGAAACATATCCTCATATTGCATCAATTTTGACTAATTTTATCTCTCCTAACCATCCTTTATTCTTGTATCCAAAAAAGGTAAACTCTTTAAATAGGTGAAAGTCCTCTCCACCTCAAGGAAATACGATGATTATTTTCAACGCAGGTTTTGCTAGTGTTACTGCTGCTCTTCTTCTATCGTCTATGACGCTTATATCAACTCAGCAAGGTCACTTTTCTGCTGCAAGTACAGCTTGCGTAGGGTATTCGGCCGGAGTAAACACCATTACCATAACCTGCGATGCTACTTTTCTGGATGTTGTCCAAGCCATAAATGACCCTGAGATACTTGACCAAGAAGAAGAACAAAACGGCCAATACATTCTAAACGCTAACCTGGAAGTAGCTGATGGTGTTACCTTTGAAATGACTTCAAATGGTGATAATCTGCAATACCTAAAGATTGCTGGTGCAAATGGGATAATAGTTTATGGAAAAATATTGATAGATGGGGTAAGAATAACATCTTGGGATACAGAAGAGGATGATGTTATTCCACAAGATATGAATGGCACTATTCGCCGTGGCTATGTGCAATTTGCTGCAAGTGAAGGTGCTCAAATAATAAATTCCGAATTTGGGTACCTAGGAGATGTTGAACCGGGACGAAGAGGATTTGACCTTTTCGGTGGTGGAGGACCATCCCATGATATGGTGATTAGAGGTAGCATATTTCATAATATGTGGATGGCATTTTATTCTAATGGAGCATATAACATCACAGTTGATGGCAATGAGTATTACGATAATATCAAATATGCTTTGGATCCTCATACTGTAACTCATGACATGATTATTACAAATAATTGGCTCCATGACAATCCAATTGGGGCAATCTGTTCGGATAGATGTTATAACATCCTCATCGAGGGGAATTTAATAGAAGACACCACCGACGTTGGAATTTTCTTCTCAAGAAATATGACTGATTCAATTGCAAGAAATAATCATGTCATTAATGCACGTGTCGGAATACTGGTATCAGAATCACCAAATAACCAGATTTATAACAATACTATTGAAGGGACAACTTCACCAGGAATTCGTTTGCTTAACCCTGATATAGCAGATGATGGTGTGACTGAGGGCAATATAGTGTATAACAATGTCATATCTAGCTCCGAGGATGGTATTGCCGCAGCAAGAAGTCAAAATAACATTGTGGAAAATACCACATTCTCTGAGATAGAATCAAACGAATACCATTTATCAGGAAATTCAAGCATTATAATAAGAGGACAACAATTTGATGACACCTTAGTATCGGGAGAAGGGATTGATGTTGCTGTTGATGATGATGTTGATGATGATGAAGATGATGACCAAGCAACAGAGAATGTTATAGAAATTGTAGATTCAGGAATAATAGAAGTGACAGGAGGAGCAAATGATGGAGAAGAAGAAGATGGTGGTGATGATGACGATAACGAGGATGAAGAGAACTCCTACAATACAGATATTGAGCCTTATACGACGATATTGGGTGATGGTGACAGTATTACTGTCAACAACTCATAGAACTACTTTATTTTGAATTTCGCGCTATTGCATCCATATAATATAGGGTTCATTCTATCATTCTAAAATAGAGCTTTGTAATTCTGGTAACTTAAAAGGAGATAAATTCCAAGTTCGTTCATCAAGACTAGTTTATCTGCCGCCAAGTTACAGAACCAGCTTGATTTTATAAACTGTCACCTATGCCACGTCATTATTTGTAAAAAAGGAGATGCAATTATGACCGATTGATAAGTCGCTTTTAGATTATGAGATAGTGCAGTATTTGTGAGCAACAGAGGCAATAATTCTCTTGAAACGACACCTTAAGCCACCAATGAATGTAATCATATATGCAGTATAATAGGACAGAATCTAACCTTTTTGGTATTAATAATTTATGGGTCTTCTGTCAAATGGGTTAATGACGCTCCTTTTTCCCTTTTGATCAACATGATATACTCCGTACTCACCTTTCACACCTATGAGTCTCTCACTAGACGGGGCAAATATGTACTCATCTAGTCTCTTTACTATATCAAAGAGGGCCTCGCCAATAACTAGCCCGTTTGGTTTGGCTTTGGAGTTGATTTTTGCAGAAATATTCATTGCAGAACCAAAGAGATCTTCGCTCTGTGACGATGCCGATCTTGCCACTGAAACCTCACCATAATCTGCGCTTATCCTATATTGGATTGGCGGCAATTTTTCACTTAGCATTTTAGCATTGAGCGTACTGCTTGCTAGTCCCATAGTGAGGCCGCAGTCCAGCACATTCTTGAATTTCATAATGTTCTTTGGATCACTAGTATCGTTAAAGTAAAAGATAAGCGCGTCACCTGCGTTCTTTACTATCCTTGCCCCAAAATTCCTTGCGATAAGCGCAATCGAGTTTAGGAAAATCTCATAATATCTGCTCAACTGGATGGGAGTGAGATTGGATGATATTTTTGTGGAACCTATAATGTCAATAAAGCATACACAATAGTTTTGCACTTCCCCTGAAAATGAAATCTCTTCGATACCAGTGTTCCAGTTCGTTCTTACTTTTTTTGATAATCCGACCACAGGAAACTCCATAAATCTAATGCCGTCGTGCATTAATCACTCGCATCTCCTTGAAGCATACTCTCAAGATGTGGAAATTTCGCCGCCAAACCCTTTATTCTTTCCCCTGTTTGTGGTGAGATATATGCCAGATTTTTTAGAATCATCTTAGCAAATGCTCTAGAGAAATTGCTGTCTTTTTGGAGAGCATCAAGAATCCCTGATTGCTTTTCCTCCTCCAGAGATGCGAACTTTTCAGCAAGACCCTCTCCCAGCACCTCGCCAAATTCGGAATTAGAGGTCGCATATTCAATCATTCCAAGTACCTCCGCAAGGTTTAGGTATACGAAGCTCTCCGCAACCCCTCTAGCGGCTCCTCTCGCAAGATTCACGGAACCTGTTGTGTGCATAATCTCCTCCACAGCACGGCTACCTGTTGATGGAAGATAATGGCCAAGGCCTTCCCCCAGGCCAGCAAGAAACTCCCCCTTATCGCTCATTAATTCTAGAATCTCCTTTCTTTTATCACTATCAAGTAGCGAAAGGATATGCCCAAGGCCAAATCCAAAATTCTTAGCAAAAGATTCGTCCCCTGTTGCGTAAGATAGACTCTCAAGTAACAGATCTTTAGAAAGGTTTACAGTAGCGCTTCCAAGTCCAATTGCAAAACCTTCCATAAATTTATTACTCTTAGTGAAGGCGGCGGCTTTTTGAAAAGCACTGTTCTCCAAATACCTTCGAATCTTGCCAATTCCAATGCCAAAGCCAAAGGCAAAACCATCAATGCTCACTTGGGAAGATAGCCAATCTTTTGTAACCTGTGACAAATAAGGAAAGATAGTTCCGCATCCTTCCCCAAGACCTACTGCAAGCAAGGGATTGTTTCTTGCAAGTTCAAATATCTTGAAGGCCAATGCTTCAGTTAGATAGGAAATATGCATTGCAAGTCCTGCGCCGAGACCCAACGATAGCTGTGCGTTATGCGGAATATGGGCAAGTATATCTTTTTTCACGACTTCATCAAGGTATGAAAATACTGATCCGAAACCGACGCCAAGACCCCTCGAGAAACCAGCATCCCCATCATCTATGTAAGACATGACCAGCTCTTTCTGTGAATCTTCAAGATGATTGTATACCCCACCTATACCTTCGCCAAACCCAATTGCAAATTCTACATCCTCTTCTGACATGCGCAATGCTTCTAGATGGGCATCTTTTGATAGGTACTTGTACGCCCTTCCCATACCAGTGCCAAGACCTCTCCTAAAGTTTGGATCTTTTTTGAAAATATGTTTGTAGGTGTCATGGCTCAGTTCGCTTTTAGAGTATAAATACATGAACCCAAGACCAATCCCAAGCCCCCTTGACATCTCCGGAGAGTTCATGGTTAGTTTAAGGAATTGGTGCTTATTGGCTTCACCAAAGATGGTCCAAAGAAATTGTGCTGTTCCTTCTCCGAATCCCGCTGAAAACATTGGATCCCAAGCTAGCCGATCAAGCATCTGTTCTCTTTCATTAGTTGAAAAATGCTGTATGATTCTTGCCAATCCAAATCCTATTCCCCTTGCAAATTCATCTCTTGTTTCCATTCTTTCAATTATGGTATGTTTGGCATCGTCACTATGATAAGGCCAAGCCCATACAGCGCCTACTCCAAACCCTCTATCAAATTCGCTATTTGTGTCAGCAAAGGAAATGACTTGATCCAAGAATGTAGACTTCAAATAGGGAAGATGAGACCCAAGGCCAACGCCAAGCCCGCGTGCAAAGTCATTATTTGAATCCGCAAAGGCAAATGCCCTTTGCCTTAATGCGTTACCAATGTATTGCCATGTATACCCAAGCCCATAACCCAAGCCGGTTGCAAAAGCGTTACTGGCCGATGCTTTACTAATGAACTTTTCTTGTACTTCTAAAGGAAGGTGCTTCAGCACAAAGCCTATTCCTGACCCAAAGCCATCGTCTAGTTTAACATTGCTCTTTATCAGGAGCTCAAGTTCTGATTGGAATTGTTCTGGAAGGTAGAAAAAGGTGGCTCCAAAACCAAACCCAAGCCCGTAAGCGACCTCTCCATTGCTATGCAGTAACATGATGAGGTCCTTGGGACATGCTTCTTTGTAAAAATATGCACCATACACTCCAGCTCCAAATGCAAATTCACAATCTGTAGCGACTCTATATAGTACAAACTTTCGCAGTTCATCAGTAAGATTAGAATAGGTTACTGCCAAACCCATTCCAAAGCCTACGTCAAGCTCAGAGTTCTTGTCTGCTACTGACACCATATTCTTGGCATCATGTTCTTGCAACAAGGCAAACGTGAGGCCAAAGCCAAATCCTAGGCCTCGCGAGAGGTCAAAACTCTTTTGTGCTTTACGCATTATTTCATCTTGTAATTCAGGCTCTAGTGTTGCATACATATAACCGAGGCCCATTCCCAGCCCATCTGCAAACTGGGAATTTTTTTCTGCATGAGACATAACAACAGATCGAAGTTCATTTGGCATTTTACCGTATAAGCGGCCAACGCTCTGCCCAAAATACCTTGCAAACAGCATGCCATGATAGGTCTTCTTTAGAATCCGTTTCCTGTTGTTATCATCTATCTCCATAAAACGCTCCCCCAAGCTGTCAGCCAATCCCACACCGAACTCTATATCAGTGTCGACATGTTCAAGAATCAACATCTGTAGGATTTCATCAAGTAATTCGAAATTTTCTCCAATACCTTGCCCAAATGCTCGTTCAAAAACCGCGCTTTTCTTCGTGAAACCGTAAATCTGGTCAGGAACGATTCCTCTTCCAGTATCATTTGGAATGAATTGTATATTTTTACCAAGAAAAAGACCTAGGGAATGAAGCTCTCCATTGCCTTTGGGAATAATCTCCGAAAAATGATCTGTCAGATATGAAATGATCTTCATCCTTGAATAATCAGTAAGTTTAACAGCATTCTTGGCTGAATCGTGCATGGCATAATTATGACCAGAGAGATATACCCACATCCCCATATTTCGAGTAGGTTCTGAAGGCGCACTACTCCCAAAGATAGCCTTTTGCAATCGCGCAATTGATGTCTGCGTTCGACTAAATCCTGCTTCATAGCAGAAGCGTAGAATATAAAGAAAATCCACATCCTGTTCCCGTCCTCGTATGTTTTTCATTACCTCAAATTGCCTTTCAAAGTAGTCATAAACCGGTAACCATTCCTCTGCAACTAGTAGACATTTTGACGAATCAACAGTTGCCTGCAATTGGTCCGTCATCTTGTCTTACAGTAAGAGACAGCGGCTGTTTCTGCCAGAGAGCCCTCGAGATGGTGTCGATATTGGGAGATACATATTTCTCAAATACATCTCTGTACTGTTCGACCTCCCTCCCATATGCTTTTATTAACGCTTTCATAGTCGCAAGGTCGCATGTAATTTCATGTGAGTAGATGTCCGGGATGCCTATTGTCAGCCCTCGATACATCTCTAAATATGTCGGTTTGAGAGAGATATACAAATTCTGGACAGATCGAGAATTTACTATTTCCAGAGCACCAAATGCATTCTCAAGATCTCTTTTGACCAAGCCTTCTGGAAAGTTATCCCAAATCACAAGGTCCTTCCTGCCAAATTGCTGAGAAAGTGTAGAAATATTCTCCCTGCCAGAAGCCAATCCTGCAGGGTTAGAGGGATTAATTACAAATATTCTCTCGTAAGTCCCTTTCTTACTGCGGAGAAGCTCGACTATAGTCCGAGATTTTCCACAGCCGCTGGGGCCAAACAGGAAAACTTTCTCCTCTCTGAGCAGATTTTCAAACTCCTTGAAGGCAACAAATGGTAGTTGATTAGAAGATTCAGTAAACTGTACATTAATAGCGGTTGCAACCTTTTGAACTGTCTCTAGCCATTTGTCGTCGGATCGAATTTCGGCGAAAGAGACATCATAAGGTTCAATGGTCTTCAGGTCGGGCTTTTGCAATCTAGCCACTTAGACAGCACCTCAAAGTTGCGTCTCCCAATACACAATTCACAATATTGAAATAAAAGTATTGCTTGAAGATCGAGTCTTGATTACGTTCGTAATCCTCTCGTCATCTATGAAAGCTCAGCCTGTGGTAATAATGCAATATACTCTAGAAAGTTATTAGTTATCCGTTGTTGTAGTAGAAGTAGTGGTGCTATACTACAATGAACCTTGCTCACGATCAAGAGGACGGGCCTATCACCGTAATCGTGACTAGGACTGCCAAAAAAGGCAGAATCAAGGAATTTGAGGATTGGATGGATGGAATTGTACATGAGTCCTTGAAGTTTGAAGTTCACCTCGGCGTGAACATCATTAGACCCCTAGAGGAGTCTAAGCCAGAATATGTAATAATCTTCCGCTTCAATACCCTTGATAACTTGC
>OCZS010000870.1_pt1 | contig 10360 bp, 11 predicted proteins | sample 1539071 | NCBI WGS metagenome assembly OCZS01 (sample SAMEA3113584, study PRJEB22503) | soil metagenome | reverse complement strand
ATGGAGCGGCTGCGGCTCGCGGGGGCGCAGATCAACCCGGTCGTCGGGGACCTCGACGGCAACGTCGAGCGGGTGCTGGCCGCCTACGCCGAGGCGGCCGGTCTCGGCGCCCACCTGGTGGTGTTCCCCGAGCTCGCCCTGACCGGGTACCCGCCCGAGGACCTGGTCTTCAAGCCGTCGTTCCTGTCGGCCAGCCGGGCCGCCGCCGAGCGGGTGGCCGCCCAGGTCGGCGAGACCGCGGCCGTGGTCGGGTTCGTGGAGCCGACCCACGCCGGCCCGGCCAACGCCGCCGCCCTCTGCCACCGCGGCCAGGTGGTGGGCGTCTACCGCAAGGTGCTGCTGCCCAACTACGGGGTGTTCGACGAGGAGCGCTACTTCGTCCCCGGCACCGAGGTGCTGCTGGCCAGCTTCGGCCGGGTCGAGGTGGCCGTGACCATCTGCGAGGACCTGTGGTTCCCGTGGGGGCCGATGGCGGCCGCGGTGGCCGCCGGGGCCGAGGTGGTGGTCAGCCTCAACGCCTCCCCCTACCGGCTGGAGAAGGGCGAGCGGCTCCACCCCATGCTGGCCACCCGGGCGGCCGACCACGGCGCCCACCTGTTCTACGTCGCCCAGGTCGGCGGCCAGGACGAGCTGGTCTTCGACGGCCAGAGCGCCTACTTCGACCCCCAGGGACGCCTCCTGGCCAGGGCGGGCGCGTTCACCGAGGAGCTGCTGGTGGTCGACCTGGCCCTGGAGGAGGGGGCAACGGCCCGGCTGTCGGAGCGGCCCCGGCGGGCCCCGGCCACCGACCCGCGGCCGGCCCTCGGGGTCAGCCGGGTGCGGGTCAGCGACCGCCTGGCCGACCCCGGCCCGCCGGTGGAGCGCCGCCTGACCCGGGCGCTCGGGCCCGAGGAGGAGGTCTACCGGGCGCTGGTCTGCGCCACCCGCGACTACGTGGCCAAGAACGGCTTCGACCTCGTCCACATCGGCCTCTCCGGCGGCATCGACTCCAGCCTGGTCGCGGCCGTGGCCGCCGACGCCCTGGGCCGCGACCGGGTCGTCGGGGTGGCCATGCCGTCCAGCTTCTCCTCCGAGCACAGCCTCACCGACGCCCGGGCGCTGGCCGCCAACCTCGGCATCAAGCTGCTCACCCTGCCCATCGCCGAGCCGGTGGAGGCGTTCCTGGGCGTGCTCAAGGAGCCGTTCGCCGGCACCGAGCCCGGCCTGGCCGAGGAGAACCTCCAGGCCAGGGTGCGGGGCACGCTGCTCATGAGCCTGTCCAACAAGGCCGGCAGCCTGGTCCTGACCACCGGCAACAAGTCGGAGCTGGCGGTCGGCTACTGCACCCTGTACGGCGACATGGCCGGCGGGTTCGCGGTCATCCGCGACGTCCCCAAGACCCTGGTCTACGCCCTGTGCCGCTGGCGCAACGGGGCCGGGGTGGTCATCCCCCAGTCGGTGCTGGACAAGCCCCCCTCGGCCGAGCTGCGCCCCGGCCAGCTCGACACCGACTCCCTGCCCCCGTACGAGGTCCTCGACCCGATCCTCGAGGCCTACATCGAGGACGACGCCAGCCTCGACGAGCTGGTCACGGCCGGCTTCGACCGCGACACCGTGGCCGCCGTCGTCCGCCTGGTCGACGGCGCCGAGTACAAGCGCCGCCAGGCCCCGCCCGGCCCCAAGATCACCGGCCGCTCCTTCGGCAAGGACCGCCGCCTCCCGATCACCAACCGCTTCCGCGGGGCGACGCATCCGGCGCGCTGATCCGGCACACTAGGGGTGTCCAGGAGACCCGCGGGGCGGGCTCCGAGGAACGCTGAAGGAGGCCGCCATGCCGGTGACCCCTGCCGACCTCGCTGTGTGGAAGCAGCGGCGGGAACGGTTCGTGATGCTGACCGCCTACGACGCGCTGACCGCGCGCGTGCTCGACGAGGCGGGGATCCCCCTGCTGCTGGTGGGTGACTCGGTCGGCAACAACGTGCTCGGCTACGAGACCACCATCCCGGTGACCATGGAGGAGGCGCTGGTCTTCACCGCCGCGGTGACCCGCGGGGTCGGCAACGCCCTGGTGGTCGCCGACCTGCCCTTCGGGGCCTACCAGGCGTCGACAGGCCAGGCCGTGGCCAACGCGGCCCGGCTGGTCAAGGCGGGGGCCAACGCCGTCAAGCTGGAGGGCGGGCGCCGCTCGGCCAAGGCGGTGCGGCGGATGACCCAGGCCGGCATCCCGGTCATGGGGCATCTCGGCTACACCCCCCAGTCGGCCAACGCCTTCGGCCGCAAGGTGGTCAGGGGCCGCGGCCAGGAGGGGGACGAGCTGGTGGCCGACGCCCTCGCCCTCCAGGAGGCCGGCGCCTTCGCCATCGTGCTGGAGGCGATCCCGGCCGAGCTGGGGACGCGGGTCACCGAGGCGCTCGAGGTGGCCACCATCGGGATCGGGGCCGGGCCCGGCACCGACGCCCAGGTGATGGTCATCACCGACCTGCTCGGGCTCACCCCCGACCCGACCCCGCGGTTCGTCAAGCGCTACGCCGACCTGCGGGCCATCGTCACCGAGGCCGCCGGCCGCTTCGCCAAGGACGTGGCCGAGGGCCACTACCCGGGGCCGGAGCACCAGTACCACTGACCCGGCGGCGGGGTTTCTCGAAACCCGGGGATAGTTGCGGGAACAACTATGGTTCGGTTGCTGTTGTCGCGGGCAATGTGGCATCCGAGCCATCCGTCCCGTGAGAGGAGACCCAGCATGAGCGAAGCTGTCAGCGCCACCCCCGGCACCCGCGTCGTCGACGGCCGTGTGGTGCCCGAGGCCGGCACCTGGGAGATCGACCCGTCCCACCAGTCCTTCGAGTTCATCGCCAGGCACCTGATGGCCAAGGTGCGCGGCCGGTTCCCGGGCGCCAGCGGTGCCGCCACCGTCGCCGAACGGCCCGAGGACTCGACCCTCGAGATCGAGATCGACGCCAACTCGATCGACACCAAGGACGACACCCGCGACGCCCACATGCGCTCCAACGACTTCTTCGGCGTCGAGGACCACCCGACGATCAGCTTCCGCAGCACCGGGGTCCGGCCCGGCAAGGGCGAGAGCGAGTGGCAGGTCGACGGCGACCTCACCATCAAGGGCACCACCCGCCCGGTCACCGTCGACGTCGAGTTCCTCGGCGGGGCCATCGACCCCTGGGGCAACCAGCGGATCGGCTTCTCGGGCGTGATCCCCGAGGTCAACCGGGAGGACTGGGGCCTGACCTGGAACGCCCCCCTGGAGGCGGGCGGGTTCCTGCTCTCCAAGTCGGTCCGCCTGGAGATCGAGGCCGAGCTGATCAGGAAGTAGCCCGCGGGCGGTGCCAGAGGGTGAAGCGGCTGACGGGCAGGAAGCCGAGCGCCTCGGCGCTGGGGCGGCTCATGTCGCTGAACACCCCGACGGCGGGCAGGCCGGGGGCCTCCACCAGGCGGGCCCCGGCCATGGCCGCCCAGTAGCCGCGGCGCCTGGCCGACGGCAGGGTGACCCCGAGCGAGAAGGCGGCCACCCCGGCCTCCACGAACAGCGACCCGACGCAGACGGGCTCGTCCTGCTCGTAGCCGACCCACAGCCGCAGCCGCTCGTCGGCCAGGACCTCCTCGGCCAGCAGCGCCCCCGGGCGGTAGGGCTGGAGCTCGCGGTAGGGGAAGCCGTCGACGGCAACCCGCTCCCAGTCCCGCAGCGCGTCAGGCCCGCCGACCCGCTCGAGCCGCAGGCCGGGCGGGGCCGGCGGGACCGGCCCGTCCCCGGGCGGCCGCACCAGCAGGGGCGGGTGGCCCTCCAGCACCCAGCCGCGGGGGCGCAGGTCCGGGGTCGGCCAGGCGCTCCACAGGTAGACCTCGCCGGCGCCGGTGTCGAAGAACGCCTCGATCGCGTCCAGGGTCGGCCCGGGCCGGTCGAAGGGCAGCGGCCGCAGCAGCGTGGCCGCGTTGTGCATCGCCGCCGGCCGGCCGAGATCGGCGGCGGCGAGGTCGTCGCGGCGCAGCACCCGGCCCCCGGCCGCCACCGCCGGGACCTCGTGGAAGGCGGCCAGGTTGAACACGAACCGCCGCAGCAGGGTGTCGCCGACCGGGAGGCCGGGCTCCCACCCGTCGGTCAGGTGCTCGCTCACGCCGCCTCCTCCAGCAGCTCGCGGTAGGCGGCCAGGGCGGCCGGGATGCGCGGGCCGTACCAGGTGAGGGCGCGCCCGTCGACCAGCTCGACCCGGGCCCCGCCGAAGCGCCCGGCCAGCTCGCCGGCGTCGGCCGTGCCGAACTGGTACGGCTCGGAGGGGAGCAGCACCAGCTCGGGCGCGAGCCCGGCCACCGTCTCCAGCTCCAGCTTCGGGTAGCGGGTGGCCGGGTCGTCCAGCACCGGCTCGCCCCCGGCCAGGGCCAGCAGGTCGGCCGCGTACGCCCGGCGGCCCAGCCACATCCAGGGGTCGCGCCAGACCGCGCAGGCGTAGCGGACCCGGCGGGCCGGCCGGCGGCGGTAGGCGTCGGCCACGGCCGCGACCAGGTCGGCGTCCAGCGCCGCCGCCCCCGGCAGGTCACCGACGGCGGCGGCCAGGTCGCGGAGCTCGGCCACGGCCCCGGCCACGGTGGTCGGCATGGTGACGAACACGGCCAGCCCGCCCGCCTCCAGCCGCTGGACGTCCAGCTTGCGGTTCTCCTCGGCGTTGGCCACCACCAGGTCCGGCTCCAGCCCGCGGACGGCCGCCAGGTCGGGGTTCTTGGTGCCGCGGACCCTGGCCAGGCCGTCGAGGGCGCCGGCCGGCTCGACGCACCAGTCGGTGACCCCGACCAGGCGCTCCCCCACCCCGGCGACGACCAGCCACTCGGTCAGCGACGGCACCAGGCTGACCACCCGCCCGACCCGGTCGGGCAGGCTGACCGCTGTGCCGCGGGCGTCGACGATGTGGCGCACGGCTCAGCCGCTGCGGAGGGTGCGGAAGTCGCCCTCCTCGTAGCGGGCGAGGACGAAGATCAGGTCGGCCAGGCGGTTGAGGTAGCGGACGACCTGGTTCTCGCCGCCGCCGTCGGCCAGCATGCCGGCCCGGTCCATGGCCACCGTCTGGCGCTCGGCCCGGCGGATCACCGTGCGGGCGTAGTCCAGGAAGGCGGAGCCGCGCGACTCGCCGGGGACGATGAACTCCTCGGGCATGTGGGTCCGGCCCACGTACCCGTCGATCGCCACCTCCAGCCCGTCGACCATCTCGGCGGTCACCTTGGTGTGGCCGGGGGTGAGCTTGTGGCGGTTCTCGGCGGCGGTGGCCAGCTCGGCCCCGGCCACGAACAGCTCCCGCTGGAGGCGCAGGACCAGGTCGGCCAGGATGCTGTCGGCGATGAACACCCTGGCCATGCCGAGGGCGGCCACCGCCTCGTCGGTGGTGCCGTAGGCCTCGGTGCGCTGGTCGCTCTTGTCGACCCGGCCGCCGTAGAGCAGCCCGGTGGTGCCGTCGTCGCCCCTGCGGGTGTAGATCCTCACGGGCCCTCCTCCCGGTCGTCGGCCGGCCGCAGCTCCGCGTTCAGGCGCCGGCGCTTGTCGTCGCCGAGCCTGGAGATGCGCAGGCCGGCATGGATCTTGTGGCGGCGGTTGATGCCGACGATCACCGCCGTGAAGCCCTCCAGCTGGCGGGCCAGCCGCAGCGGGCCGGCGTCGACCCCCCGGCACCCGGGGATCTGGTCGGCCAGCTCCAGCACCAGCCCCTTGGCCGCCGGGTCGTCGGAGACGACCAGCACGTCGGTCTCGACCTGCCGTTCCGGGTCGGCCAGGAGCTTGGGGGCCGCATGGTGGAAGGCCGCGACCACCCTGGCCCGTGGCAGCAGGGCGGCCGCCTGCTCGGCGGCGCTGCCCTCGGGCACCTCCAGCAGGTACGGCCCGCGGTCGTCCCAGCCGAGCGGGTTGATGACGTCGACCACCACCTTGTCGCCGATCGGCCCGGCCAGGCCGGGCAGCACCTCGGCCTGCCCGGCGTAGGGGAAGACCAGGAAGACGACCTCGGCCCCCTGGGCGGCGTCCGGGTTGGCGACCCCCTCGATCGGCAGATCGCGCCCGCCGAGCAGGTCGGCCACGATCCCGGCGGCCCGCTCCGCGTCCCGGGAGCCGAGCAGCACCCGGTGCCCGGCCAGGGCCAGCCGCAACGCCAGCCCCCGCCCCTGCGGCCCGGTCCCGCCGAGCAGGCCGATCGTGCGCTGGTCAGCCAAGGACAACCTCCAGGTCGGGAACTGGCGCCGGGCCGAGGCTACCGCACCTCAGGCGCCGGGGATGAGGGCGGCGGTGGCGGTGGCGCCGGGAGGGACCCGGGCCCCGGGGCCGAGGAAGGAGCCGGCCACCCGCGCGCCCGCCCCGACCTCGGCCCCGGGGCCGATCACCGAGCGGGTGGCCACCGCCCCGGGGCCGACCCGGCCGCCGGCGTCCAGCACCAGCGGCCCGGCGAGCACGGCCGACGGGTCGGCCCCGGCCCCCTCGGCCAGGAGCACCGGCCCGTTCCCGGCGCCCCGGGTCAGCCGGCCCGGGGGGAGGGCGTACGGCCAGCGGCCGCCGAGCAGCCCGGCCGACACCGCCAGCAGCCGCTCCAGGGTCCCGGCGTCGGCGGTCGGGCCCTGGAAGGGCAGCCCGGCCAGCCGGCCCCGCTCCAGCAGCGGCCCCAGCACCCGCCCGACCAGGCTGGCCGGCCCGGGCTCGAGGCCGCACAGCAGCCCCGCCCGGACCACATACGCCCCGGCCGAGTCCCAGGGCCCGGCCGGGTCGCGGACCACCCGCGTCCCGTCCAGGCGGAGGGGGAAGGAGGTGCCGGGGATCAGGCCGGCGGCCATGGGGGCGCCGGACCGGTCGAGGAAGCCGGCCAGGGCGGCCAGGTCGGCCGGGGTGACGACGTGGTCGGCGGCGGTGACCAGGACCGGGTCGTCGCCGCCGCCCAGGCGGCCGAGGCGGGCCGCGTTGACCAGGCCGCCGCCGGTGCCGAGGAGGGTCGGCTCGGCGAGCACCTCGACGCCGGGCCGGCCGGCCAGGTGGGCGGTCAGCTGCTCGGCGCCGTGGTGGGCGTTGACCACGACCCGGGTCGCGCCGGCGGCCTGGAGGGCCTCGACGGCCAGGTCGACCAGGGGGCGCCCGGCCGGGGCCAGCAGCGGCTTGGGGGTGACCCGGGTCAGGGGGAGCAGCCGGGTCCCGGCGCCGGCGGCCAGGCAGAAGCCGATCACCGGGGCGGGGCGTCCGGGGCGATCCCCGCCCAGCCCGGCCCGGGGCCGAGACGGCCCAGCAGCGCCTCGACCGCGGAGGCCGGGTCGTCCCCCAAGGGGAGGGCCGGGAGGTCGAGGCCGGCCAGGTCGGCCGGCGGGGTGAGGAGCAGGGCCCGCCAGGCCCAGGGCTGGTCGGCGGCGGCCCGCCGGGCCAGCGGGGCCAGCTCGTCCAGCCCGACCAGCACCGGCCGGCCGAGCCCGGCCCGGGTGCGGACCTGGTCGAGGTCGTCGACCAGGTCGGGGAACCCCGGCTCGCCGGGGGCCGCGCCCCAGCCGGGCCGCCCGCGCAGGTCGGGGACGACCACCCGGCCGAAGCGGGTCAGGAACCGGGGGCCCGGCGTGGCCGGGTCCGGCTGGAGGACCAGGAACGTCCAGGGGCCCTGGCCGGGGAGCTCGGCCACCGGGACCTTCATGCCGTCGGCCAGGAGGAGGAGCACGCCGGTCAGGCGGGGGTGGTGAGGAACCAGTCCTCGGGGACGTGGTAGCGGGGGCCCTCGTCGGTCTGCTCGATGACCACGTCGGGCGGCAGGGCGGCCACGCCGAGCAGGCCGAGGACCCCTTCGTGGGCGGCCGCGGACAGCCGGACGACCCCGGGAGGGCCGCCGGCCCCGTAGCCCTCGCCCTCGCGGAGGCCGGTGGCCTCGCGGAGCTGGCCGATGCGCTCGACCCCCACGACCTCGCGGAGCTCGGCCAGGTCGACCGGGGGCGCCTCCAGCCACTCGGGCCGGGCGCCGAAGGCATCCTGGAACCCCTCGCTGGCCAGGCGGAGGAGGACGGTGATGCGAACCGCGGGCGACACCGGCGGATTGCTCGGCAGGTCCATGCCCAGCAGCTTGCCACAACCAGCTGGAACCAAGCGCCGGGCCGGCGCGTGTTCTGTCACGAGGGCGACAGACAGCCGGCGTCCGGAGCGCGATGATCGACCGGGAGGTGCTGCTCCACCGATGATCCTTCGCCGCTTCGCGCTCGTCGTGGCCGTCGTCGCCGTGCTCGCCGGATGCGACTCCGGCGGCTCCGACGAGCCGCCGCCGCCGGGCGTCCCGGTCACCAACCAGACCCTGCCCCCGCCCACCCTGAGCCCGAACACCACCTTGGCCTCGGCCCTGCCCCGGCTGCTCCAGGTCGCCGACGGCTGGCACCAGTTCGAGGTCAGCCCCGAGCAGTACGACCTCATCGGCCGCCGGGTGCACCAGGTGATCGTCCGCGAGAAGCTGTGGGACCAGGGGGTCCGCTTCGGGGCCAACTTCGACCGCGAGAAGGACCTGCACTTCGTGATGATCAAGCCCGGCTTCTCGCAGCTCAGCGCCCGCCAGATCCTCGATCGGCTGCTCGCCCGGTAGCGGTCCGGTAGCCGCCGGCGGCGGTGCGCTCCAGGCGCAGCCCGGCGGCGGCCCTGGCGGGGTGCAGGCCGCTGCGGCGCAGCGAGCGGCACACCGAGTAGGTGACCAGGCCGACCACCACCGGGCCGAGGACGAACAACCACTGCAGCAGCCTGGTGACCGCCTCCAGCGGGAGGTAGAGCAGGACCGCCAGGATGTCGTTGCCGGCCGCCAGGAAGGCGACCAGGAACATGGTCAGCCCGGCGGCACCGACGGCGGTGCGCAGCGGCGCGTCCCGCGGCCGGTCGAGCAGGTCATGCGTGGCGCGGTCGCCGCCGAGGCGACGCTCGATCCAGGGCCACAGGGTCAGGATGCCGAAGGCGACCGCGGGGAGCAGCAGCGCGGGCCAGAGCATCTCCGAGATCGTGTAGCCGAACAGCTCGAAGCTCCACGGAGGGGCCAGCCGCACCAGCCCGTCGAGGAAGGCCAGGTACCAGTCGGGCTGCGCCGGGGAGGTGGCCCTGGCCGGGTGGTAGGGGCCGAGCTGCCAGACGGGGTTGATCTGTGCCACCCCACCGAGCAGGGTGAGCACGGCGGCGACCAGCAGCAGCAGGCCGAGCGACGCCAGGGTCCGCTCGGGCCGGCGCCGCCCAGGCTGGCGCCGGTGCCGCGCCACCGTCCCGAGGTGGACGGCCAGCAGGCCGACCAGCAGGGCCGGGAGCAGCATCGTGTGGAGCACGAACAGCCGCGGGATCGCCTCGGGGCTGGGGAACTCGCCGCCGAACAGCAGGTAGGCGACCTCGGGGCCGACCACCGGGATCGCCAGCACCGCGGACCAGACGATCTGCAGGCTGAACCCGGACAGCAGGTCGTCGGGCAGCGAGTGGCCGGCCAGGCCCTGGACCATGGCCAACAGCAGCACCGCGATGCCGACCACCCAGGTGCGCTCGCGCGGCCGGCGGAAGGCGCCGGTGAAGAAGATGCGGCACAGGTGCAGCACGATCGCCGCGACGAACACCAGCGAGGCCCAGTGGTGGGTCTGGCGCACCAGCAGCCCGGCGGGGACCTCGAAGGAGATCCGCATCACCGAGTTGAACGCGCCGGTCACCGGCTGGCCGTGCAGCGGCGCGTAGGGGCCCTGGTAGGTGATCTGGCCGCGGACGTCGGGGATGTAGAAGACGCTCAGGAACAGCCCCGTGACCACCAGCACGACCAGGCAGTAGAGGGCGATCTCGCCGAACAGGAACGCCCAGGGGTCGGGGTAGGCCCTGCGCAGCGCGGCGCGGGCGGAGCCGGCTGGTCGGTGGCGGGGTGGTGTCATGGTGCGATCACGTCCAGGCAAGCGTGGTCCGTCACCCCTATTGACAGGACGCGACCCGGAATTGTGACAACCGTTGCGGGGGAATCACGCCGGTCAGCGGTGTTGCGCAGGGGGAGTCGGCCTGTAAGCCGGCTTCTGTGTCCCCGGGGTTCCCGGGGTGGCGGCCATCCATCTGGGACCGGCGTTGCCGCCGGCCTCGTGCGGTCCACCAGGGGACTCGGCCGGGCCAGCCTCCGGGCCGCGTCGCCGCGGCCGTGCGTCCCCTATTCGACCTTGCTCCGGGTGGGGTTTACCGAGCCGGCCGGTCACCCGGCCGCTGGTGCGCTCTTACCGCACCGTTTCACCCTTGCCGCCCTGCTCGCGCGGGGCGGCGGTCTGTTCTCTGTGGCACTGTCCTGCGGGTCGCCCCGACTGGCGGTTGGCCAGCACCCTGCCCTGTGGAGGCCGGACTTTCCTCGACCCCGGCGAACCGGGGCCGCGGCCGCCCAGCCGGCTCCCCCTGCAC
>OCZS010000869.1_pt1 | contig 10365 bp, 11 predicted proteins | sample 1539071 | NCBI WGS metagenome assembly OCZS01 (sample SAMEA3113584, study PRJEB22503) | soil metagenome | reverse complement strand
ACGATGGCCGGTTGGGACCTTGGCTGATGACGATGTCGCCATCGCCCCGCCGAGCGGCGCTAGCTCTGCACGTCATCACTTCGGTGGGATGGATCGGCGCGGCCGCTGGCTATCTGGCGCTGGGAGTCTCAGCCGCCACGAGCGAAGAGCCGCTGACCATACGTGCGGCGTGGATCGGCATGGAGGTGATCGCTTGGTACGCCGTTATTCCGCTTGGCGGCCTGGCCTTGCTCAGCGGACTGGTGATGTCACTAGGCACTTCATGGGGCTTGGTGCGGCACTACTGGGTGCTGTTCGCGTTTGTGCTGACGGTCCTCGCTCTGATCGTCTTGATCCTTCACATGCCAGCCGTGGTGGCCGGCGCCGCCCTGGCCCGCACTGGGGACGACTCGGCAGTGATGGCGTTGGGTGGTGACGTTCTTCACCCGGCGTTGGGGCTTGTGGTGCTTGTTGTGGTCGCTGTCTTGAACGTCTTCAAGCCGCGAGGTGCCACCGGCTTTGGCCGCCAGCGCCATCGACAGTCCACCACGTCTGCTACTCGCGCCGTCTAGGCCGTCTACGCGCCGTCGTCGAGCCTGCGGGCTGAACCGGAGCCCGACGACCAGGAATTGACCAACTTCTGGCACGGCGAATTCCCGTGTCGGGCGCGAGCCGGATACGGCACCACCCACGCCGGTGGGCTGTTCCTGCGAACCCCTACGGGTTGAATGACATGGCCGGGAACGTGTGGGACTGGACCGTCGACTGGTACACCGCGACGCACCCGGAGGAGGTGGCGAGCGCCTGCTGTGTCCCGCGCAACCCCACGGGCGGCGGCGTCGAGGCCAGCTATGACCGGCGGCAGCCACAGTTCCGGGTACCCCGGAAGGTCGTCAAGGGCGGGTCCTTCCTCTGCGCGGACAGCTACAGTCAGCGCTACCGGCCCGCGGCGCGCCGGCCGCAGATGATCGACACCGGCATGAGCCACATCGGCTTCCGCTGCGTCCGACGGCCTTCCCCTAGCCGGTCAACGTCCGACGGACCATCTGCTGCCGAACTGTGATGCCAGGCGCACTGACAGGCTCCCGCCGGCATGTTGCGCGGGAACAGGACGAACCCGATGCCGTTGAGCTCGTCGACCTGCTGCCCACCGCCGTCGCCTTCGACAGCGAGCACGCCCGCTTCGAGGTCCTCAAGGCCTTGGGGCACCCACCCAGACATGCCACGCTGAGCACCCCGACCAGAACAGCTGCCGTCGCGGCGTCGCAACCGGTCTCATGATCGACTGTGCCAGGAAGCTGGGCGCAAGGCACCCACCTTGTACGTCGCGACCTCAACGAAGGCCGGATCATGCGGCGTATCTATCCGAATTTGGATTGCATGGTGCAGGTGAGTGTGTAATGCTCCCGCGATGTGAGAAGCGATGGGTTCTCGGGTTGCGTGATCATCACCGGCATGCCCGGTGCGGGGAAGACGACGATTACCGACCTGGTCGGACGGTTGTTACCTCGTGGCGCGCAGGTGGGCGGGGATGCTGTCAACTTGATGATCCGTAGCGGCTTTGTCGGGTTCATGGGCAAGCCAACGGAGGAGGCGCTTCGTCAGGACGAGCTGTGTAACAGGAACATGTGCTCTCTGGCGAACAACTTCGTCGACTTCGGGTTCACGGTACTGATGGACACCGTCCTTGCCGATCGCTCGGAACTGGACTTCTTCATCGCGTTAATGTCGCCACGCCCAGTACGGCTAGTGGTGCTTGCACCGGGCATCGAGGTCTGCAAGTACCGCAACGCCAACCGAGCCCCGCACGAGCAGTTCGACTTCGACGGCTACGAGCGGCTAGAGGCAGACATGATCCGCGAGTTCAGTGATGTCGGCTGGTGGCTGAACACGGCTCACATGACGGCGCAGGAGACCGCCGAGCGGATCATCGCGGGCTTGACAGATCAAGCTTCCATGATCACCCCCGGCTGGAACAACTGGCTGAGGCAACTGCACGGCATCTAAAGACGCAACAGCCTGGCATCGCCCTCAGGTCGTCACCCCATCGAGCAGTTCGGTGACTTAGGTCCGATCGCTTCGCCGGATCAGATCAGGTCGGCCAGGGTGGGTCTGTCAGAGAAACGGTGGATCTGGTCTGGTCTGATCCGAAAGGAGTCAGACCGTGACTGAGACGCTGGAGAACGTGGCAGCGGAGGAAGATGTGGATCAGCAGCAGCTGGCTGAGCGGCTGTTGGCTCAGGCCAAGGAGCAGGGGGTCGATCTGGTCGGCCCGCATGGGTTGTTGCACCAGCTCACCAAGAAGGTTCTCGAGACCGCGCTCGGGAGGAGATGGCTGACCATCTCGGCTACGACAAGCACCATACGGTCGGCCGGAACCGCGGTAACTCGCGCAATGGAGTCCGGGCCAAGACGGTGTTGACCGAGATCGGGCCGGTCGAGATCGAGGTGCCCCGCGACACCGACGCGTCGTTCCAGGGCCCGCCCTGAACGCATTCGCCATCACCTTCGAGGGCCGGATCACCCCGGCCGGAAACTGATCCGGAACCAGGTCAGGCCCACCGTCTATCTGACCGTCCCGTATCTGGAACTCGGCCGGGTCGACGTGCTGGTCAACAACGCCGGCGTGATGCTGCTCGGCCCGTTCGGCACCGAGCAGCGTCAGGAGGCCCGGCGGATGGTGGAGGTCAACCTGCTCGGCGCGATGACCGCGACCGAGGTATTCCTGCCGCAGCTGCGTGACGGCGGCGGTGACCTGGTCAACATCTCCTCCGTCGCCGGCCGGACAAGTCCCCGTGGGTACGCTGCCAGCCGTGGACGCCTACACCGTTGTTCTTGAGCTGGCGATCGCCGCCGACGCCGACCACGCTGGTCAGCACCTCGACGACCTGGCGAACTATCACCCGGCAGCCGCACACATAGCGGTTGGGCAGAACTGATCCTGAGCCCGAGCCCACACTTGCGGCCACGATCAGTACCCGTTGACCCACGGCCACGTACTAGAGCCCGCACCAAGGCGGCGGAGTGGCTGGGCGGGCGGCACCCGCCCATCCCCGGGGCTGGGCTCAGTAGCCGATGGACCTGAGATAGGCCCGTGACTCGGCGATGCACGCGACGGGGTCCCGGCTATAGGTGTCGTCCTGCTCAATGAAGAAGTACTCGGCACCCGCGGCCTCGCCGGCCGGCAGCAGTTCCGGCCAGTTCATGTTGCCTTGGCCTACCTCGGCGAACTGCACCAGGTTGGTGAAGACGTCGTAGAACTCCTGCTGGGTCATCTCGTTGCGCCGGGCGAGGGCGTCGGCCGGGAAGGGGATCACCCGGTAGTCCTTCAGGTGGATCAGCTTGCAGACCCCGGTGTAGGCCTTCAGCATGTCGAGCGGAGCCATGCCGCCGCGCTGCACCCAGTGCAGGTCCACCTCGAAGTAGAGCGACGGGGCCACCCGGCGAACGATGTCGAAGATGCGCTCTTCGCCGAACCGGATGAGGTCGACGTGGTGGTTGTGGTAGCACAGCGTGATGCCGTGCTCGGCCAGCCGCTCGGCGTAGGGCTGCACCTCAGCGGGCCACGCCTCGCAGGCTTCCTGGCTGACCATCGCCTCGAACGGCATCATGCCGATGCGCAAGAAGCGGCAGCCGGTGCGTGTGCAGGCCTCGACGGCGCGGTCGAACTCGTCGGCCAAGATGAATCCGTTACCGGGAGCGTGGAGAGCCGCAGACATGGCGCCCACATCAGTCCCCAGCTCCTTCGTCCCCCGCTCGAGGTCGGCGATCACCTCCTCGGTCATGGCGACCTGAGAGACCTCGACTGCGTCAAGGTCGAGCTCTCGGACCTGCTCGAGAACTCCGAACATGCCCTTCTCGTTGATCCTGTCCCTCAGCATCATCAACTGCACGCCGAGAACCGCCATGTTGGTCGCCCCCTTGTCGTGGTCGTGTACTTGGTCGCACGGCTCAGGCGCGGGTGGGGAACCGGCCTTCGGCCTCGATGCGATGGTTCAACTCCGCGAGGTAGCGGTCCTCGTCGAAGTCCTCGATCGAGACCTCCTGCCCCAGCCAGCTGGACAGATGGATGGCATTGGCCAGCCGGACACCGTGGATCCCCTCGCTGCCCGGGGCCAGCAGCTCTTCCTCGCCCCGCACCGCGGCGGCGAAGTTGCGAAGCACCTCGGCGTGCTGGGCCCCCCAGACGCTGCCGTACTCCTGGATGTCAGTGCTGACGTACTCGTCGGTGTCGAGCTGGCCTGTGAACAGCCGGCGTACCGCGTCGGGGTCCATCGAGTCGCTGATCTCCTGCTCAGGCTTGGTCAGCCGGTTGACGGTCACCTGACGGGACCCGTCGACGACGACCTTGCCGCCGTCGCAGAGGATCTCCAGCCGGTCGGTCCCCACGAAGTCGTGCGTACAGGTGGTGAGGGTGCCGGTGGCGCCGTCGCCGAAGTCGACCATCGCAGTCACCTCGTCCTCGACGGCGATGTTGCGCCGGAAGCCGTACGCACACTTCGCGAACACACTCTTCGGCACGCCACAGATCCACTGCCACAGGTCGAGCTGGTGCGGAGCCTGGTTCACCAGCACACCGCCGCCCTCGCCGCCCCAGGTCGCCCGCCACTCGGACTGGTCGTAGTAGCCCTGCGGCCGCCACCACGTGGTGATGATCCAGGACGTGTGCCGCAGGGCGCCGAGTTCGCCCGACCCCAGCAGGGCCTTCAGGTCCCGGTAGAGCGGGTTGGTGCGCTGGTTGAAGAAGACGCCGAACGTCAGCTTCGGCTTGGTGGCCGCGACGTCGATGAGCTCCCGGGCCTGCTTGGTGTAGACCCCGATGGGCTTCTCGATCAGTGCGTGCACACCGTGGTCGAGGGCGTATATGCCCATCTCCGGGTGCAGGTAGTGGGGCACCGTGGTCACGACTGCATCAACGTCACCGGAGGTCACCATGTCGGTGTAGTCGGCGTAGAACGGGACCCCGTAGGCGTCGGCAGCCTCCTTCTTCTCGGGGAGGACGTCGCCGATGGCCGCGAGGCGCATACCCGGCACCTTGTCCTCGGCCATCAGGGTGGCGTACAAGCCCCCCTCAGCGCCGAGCCCGATGATCCCGAGCCGAACCCGATCTTCCGGCATGGATCAGAACCTGCCCTGCTCGATGAGCTCGGAGCGTTCGTGCTGCAGTGCCGCGTCCTTGGGGTAGAACTTGTAGAACACGGTCCAGTAGATCGCGTTCAGCACGTATGGAATCGGCACGAAGAGCACCAACGTGAGCTGCAGGTTGCCTATCGCCTGTGAGATGGCCCCGGCGGTCAGGCTGTAAATTGCGGTGATCAGTCCCTGGACGAAAGAGAACAGCACGGCGAACGACGTGGCCGCTAGCTGCTTGGGGCAGACGCGTGACACCATGGGCAGCACGCACCCGGAGAAGCCCCACGAGAAGATCAGCCCGGTGATGAACACCATCACGTAGTACGTGATGCTCGGGGTGTTGGTGACGGCGCCGTCGGTCCCGGGCGCGACGTCGGGGTCGAACACTCCGGCCCAGGCGATCATGGCGAAGGTGCTCGCGGCGAAGAGCAGCGCATAGATCTGGAAGAGCATGATCCGGCCCTTGTCGTGGAACCAACGGGAGAACAGGTCTCCGAGGAAGCCGCCGAGGAAGGCCGAGATGGTCATGCCGATCGTCATGACCGTGTAGAGGTAGGAGGCGTTGGTCACGCCGTAGCCGAGGTTGCGGGCCCAGTAGGTCCCAATGAAACCGAACAAGATCAGAGAGGTGACGAAGAGCAGCATCGGGGCCATCAACGCCAGGGTCGGGATTTTGAACAGTTTCGCGGCGTCGCTGAGCCGGAACATCCCGGCCTCGGACTTCAGCTCCGCGGCGTCCTCATGCGAGACTTGCTTCGGCTCGTGCACGAACAGCAAGATCAGCAGGCCCGACAAGATCGACAGGCCGCCCATCGCGAACATGGCGTACCGCCAGCCGTCCGGGTTCCCGCCGAACTGCCCCAGCAGCGGAGTCAGCACGATGCCGAGCGCGGAGGAGACGCCGCGCACCGTGCCGAACGCCTTCCCGCGCTCGCTGCTGTGGTACAGCGAGCCGAGCAGCCCGTTCAAGATCGGCTCCGCGGCCACTGTGCCGATCAGCGCAATCGTGTAGAGGATCAGCAGCTGCGTCCAGGTCTGGGCGAAACCGGTGGCAATCGTCCACAAGCCCCACGCACCGGTGACGATCAGCAAGATCAGCTTGCGGCCGAACCGGTCCGCCGCGAGGGCCCAAATCGGACCGAACAGCATCCGGGCGAACATCCCGATCGCGTTCAGCAGTCCGAGGGCGGCGTCGCCGACGCCGAACGCCGTCATGATCTGCGGGAAGAACGTCCGGGAGACGCCGCCCTCGGTGTTGTCGATGGACTGCGACACGCCCAGCGAGACGGTTGCCCCCATTCGACCTTTCGGCGGCTTGAAGTCGTGGTCCTCGTGGACCACGACCGTGATGCCGAGTGGGCCGACCCCGGCGAGGTCGTCAGTTTCCGGCACCCGCACCGCGCTTCGGTCGCCTTCCGGGTGGATCACTCCGCCGGTGTCCGGCCGCGTTCTCTCGACGTTCTTCTCCGGCATGGCTCCAGCCTTTCTGCCGCCTCGCGGCTACACGTCCTCGTGCGGGCTGTTGAGCAACGGTAACAACCAACTTGCCGGCGCCGCCAGAGCCCGCTACGCCTGACCACCGGTCGAATTTGTCGCAAGACGACCGCGGATGTTTCAGGCGCTGCGAAGTCTGGCCGAAAGCCGATTCAGGTTCCCGAGAGTCACCGTCCCGACCGTCGACGTAAGAGGAGCTGAGCGATGGCACATGAAGGGCGAGTCGGATTAGTCGGTCTGGGTGCCCAGGGCTCGATGTACCCCATTGGCCGCCGAGGGCATGGTGCCGAGGATGGGATCGAGGCAATCTGCGACGTCGACCCTGCTGAGGCCGAGATCGTCCTGTCCACGGATCCAGGTGTGCCACGTTATGAGGGGACTACATCACCATGCTCGGAGGCGGTGACGTCGACGCCGTCGTCACCTGCGTGCCGCAGGCGGGCTGGCTGGCCGACGACATCGCCTTTCTCGACCCGACGTCACTGCTGATCACCCCCGACCACTACGTCAACCAGCTGCTGCACGCCCACGGGGAGGAGCTGTCCGCGCTGGGTGTCGGCCAAGGCGGGTTGAGTGAGGAAGCGTCACGCCAGGCGTTCCGGATCCTGTGCTCGCACTGGAGTGCTTATCGCGGCACGCCGGTGCGGTTCTGGCTGGACGCTCAGCTGGGCGAGATCTTCGGGGTTGCGGAAAGACCCAGTGCTGAGACCGCTGACCAGATCTATGACCGCATCGCCGGCTGTCTCGCGTCACCGGAGTTCAAGCCGCGGGCACTGTACGAGAAGTTCAAGATCGAGGTGCTCGCGACCACTGACGATCCGTGCGACGACCTGGCCGCCCATCCAGTTCCTCCGCGATGACGAAACGGCACGGTCGGGTTGTTCCGACATTTCGACCGGACAAGTACCTTGAGCCGGCATCGCCGACCAGGAACGCGGATGTGGACCGGCTGGCGGAGGTGGCTGGGGTCAACACCGGCGACTACGCCGGGTATCTCACAGCGATGGAGAACCGTCGCCAGTCCTTCAAGGACAACGGCGCGGCGTCGGCGGACCACAGCCACTTCGATGCCCACACAGACACGCTGGAGGTGGCTGAGGCTGAGCGGATCTACGACCGTGCGCGGCGCGGCGAGGTCTCGGAGGTGGAGGCGACCGCGTTACGTCGTCATCTCGTGGCGGAGATGGCCCGGATGGCGTGTGACGACGGCTTGGTGATGACGCTGCATCCGGGAGTGCGGCGCAACCACCGTCTCGCGGCGTTCGAGCGGTACGGGCCGGATGTTGGCACCGACATTCGGGTGCAGATGGAGTTCACCCACGCCCTTCGCCCGATGCTGAACCGCTCTGGCACCCATCCCAACTTCCAGCTGGTGGTCTTCACCTTGGACGAGACCGTGTTCTCCCGGGAGATCGGCCCGCTCGCGGCCGCGGGCATGGTCGGCCTGTTGAGCGCCGTCGCCGGCTTTGCTCTGGCCTTCCTCGCCGTCGTTCGCAGCGACTCTGACTGAACACGACCGTGGTTTGACCGCAGCTGGCCCGGACACACAGCTGCGCGGTCCGCAGCTGAACTCTCTTGGACTGAGAGGCGCGCACTAACCATCTGAAGAGGCCGCTGAAGCCCTCCCACGGGGTGCGTCGACAGGCCGGCGATTTACCGAGCGGGCGGGGCTAGCCAAGCTGGTTAGGAGCTTGGCCGCCCTGTCCGTGGGACGGTGCTCACAGCCAGCCCAGCCCCCAGCGACAGACCATCAGACCGAGCGAGCTCCGGCCAGCCGGACCAACTTCCTCCGGCTTGCTGTGGTCGTAGCCGCCGCGGTTCTGGCGTCGCTGCTTGGTCTTGGCATCCATGCGCGGAACGGCGATGACCCGGTTCCTGGCTGAGCGGACCCGCGGTGGCCTCCGGGGTCGTTGGCATGTACACCGCCGCGGCGGGCCTGGTTCTCGGGTTCATCACAGCTGTCCAGAGCGGCGACGCCACCTTCGGTTCGGCCGTCGCCGCCACGGACTTACTTCACCGGCGGCCGATCGCTCGGCCCACACCAGCCTTCTTCTGCGCTTTGTGGACACCACCGCCGCCGGCTACCCATCATGGTCAAGGAGGACCAACACCGTACGAGCGGCGACTCGTCGACGTGACCAGCTTCGCCTCTCGTCGACGACCAGGAGTTGAGGAGCAATGGACGTTCCCTCGTACGTGTGGCTACTGACCGTGGTCGGCATCGTCGCGCTGTTGCTCTTCGACTTCTTCTTCCATGTCCGCAAGGCACACACGCCGACGCTGCGAGAGGCAGCCGTATGGTCTTCGCTCTATGTCGGGATCGCGATCCTGTTCGGACTGGGCGTGTGGATACTCGGTGGCCCGACGATGGGAACGGAGTACTTCGCCGGCTACGTGACCGAGAAGGCGCTGTCGGTCGACAATCTGTTCGTCTTCCTGATCATTATGACCAGCTTCGCCGTGCCCCGAGCCGACCAACAGAAGGTGCTGCTGTTCGGGATCGTGTTCTCCCTGATCGCGCGGACCGGGTTTATCTTCATCGGAGCCGCGTTGATCAACCAGTTCGCGTGGGTGTTCTACCTCTTCGGCCTGATCCTCCTACTCACCGCGGGCAACATGCTCAAACCGGAGGGCGAGGACAGCCACACCGGCGACAACATCATGGTGCGGATCGCCCAGAGGCTGTTCCGCACCACTGACCGCTACGACGGCGACAAGCTGGTCACCATCGAGAACGGCAGAAGGGTCCTGACCCCGATGGTGCTCGTGATGGCCGCGATCGGCGGAACGGACATCCTCTTCGCGCTCGACTCCATCCCCGCGATCTACGGCCTCACCGAGAACGTCTACATCGTCTTCACCGCCACCGCGTTCTCCCTGCTCGGACTGCGGCAGCTCTTCTTCCTCATCGATGGTCTGCTCGACCGGCTCATCTACCTCAGCTACGGGCTCGCCGCCATCCTGGCCTTCATCGGAGTCAAGCTCATCCTGCACGCCCTGCACGAGAACAACGTGCCGTTCATCAACGGCGGCGAACCGGTCGACGTCGTCGAGATCAGCACCGGGCTCTCCCTCACCGTCATCATCGGCGTACTGCTGATCACCGTGGTCGCCTCCCTGATCAGCGCGAAGGGTCGGGCCCAGAACGCCGTCACGAATGCCCGACGCCACGCCCTGCAGTACCTCGACCTGAGCTATGAAGCCGACCAGCAGCTTCGCGAGAAGACGTTCGAGGCCCTGTTGCGGGAGGAGCAGATCATCCGTGGCCTGCCCGAGAAGTACCGTCGCCGCATCCGCGACGAGCACGAACTGATGGACCTGCTCGACCGGGCGCACACCGTGAAGGACCAGCGGATCGCCGCCGGCTACGGCTCGGACGCCGCAAGAGGCGGCGTCTGACGGCGTGTGTGCCGCCGTCCTAGCCGTCAGCGGAGCAGGGAGAAGCCGCCCGCCCAGCTAATCTTCGCGTTGGCGCCAGGGTCAGCTGAAGAAACCCGACAGCTCGAGCTCCCGACTCCGTCGGAGTGGGCCCACACCGACGGCCTCGATCCCGCCGGCCCCGGATGGCCTCAATTAGGACGGCTTTCGCGTAGGCATCGTCGCCCGCCACGAGGACGACCGTTGGATTCGGCCCGATCGACTTGGTTCGCAAGGTGGCGGCGACGGCTGCCCGTTAATAGCACTCTTCGCCCCTCGCCGATGGTGGTAGGAGCGGTGCAGGGGGCGGAATGGCGACACTCACCCTGACGGAAGAAGGTA
>OCZS010000868.1_pt1 | contig 10369 bp, 11 predicted proteins | sample 1539071 | NCBI WGS metagenome assembly OCZS01 (sample SAMEA3113584, study PRJEB22503) | soil metagenome | reverse complement strand
AGAGCTACGAGGCATCCGTGTAGGAAACCATCTGGCTCGGGCCAGTACCGCTAATGCCTGATGGTAGCTGTCCTGAAGTGTTTCCGGTGAAACAAAACGGACTGTGATACCGGTAGAATCTACCTAACAGGTAAGACTAGGCGTTGTCTTGCACCGCTTGTTGGAGCTTGTCTGCTATATCCTGCTTGTCTTCTGCTGACCACTTCAGAGCATATTTGTCAGCGAGACTAGGGGAGTAATCGTAAACTTCCTGCTCCGTTACCTCGTGCCAAACCGGAAGTATTACGTTCTTCTTCTCACCCACATTCCGCAGTTTCAGATAGGGACATCGTAGAGTTTTTGGTAAGGGGGGCCGAGTAAGCGGAGTACTTGCTCGTGCACGGCTTTCAGGTGGAGTACGTGTCGGCTTACCCCGACGGGTGAGCGCACGTAAAGCACGTCGACGCCCTCAAACAACTGGAATACCCACCTCATCGTGGGCTTGGCACTCGGTTTCCCCGCCTGGTTTGGCACGCTTTGTCCGGACTCGGCTAAGCGCTTCCTCAGATGATGTTCGGCCAGGCGGTACACCAAGAGGCACACCAACATCACGAAACTCAAAGCCACGATGCGCTCAGGCTTCTTGACGAACACCGAAGATGCCAGGAACAGCGGATCTTTTAGGAAGCGGAATCCTCGCTCCACGCCGCCCTGCTGCTTGTAGGCGCGTATCAGCTCCTCATCGGAAAGTCGCGTGGGATCGAGCACGTTGGTCCCCACGATGTAGCGCGTCCGCCGCTCGCATTCGTGCTCGGCGCGTTCCCGGTCGATCCCGAGGGTGGCTTTTATTCGCCGCTCGATGCTCATGGGCTTAGCCTCTTTGGAGGGACGACCGCCCTTCGCGTAACGCGGGCGAGAGGAGAGGGTGGTTTTTCCTACTTCGAGCCACTCGGGCAGCCGCTTAGTGGCTTCTCTTAGGGCTTCGCGGGCATCCGCCTCGCAGGCGAACGCGCGGTTGCCCAGGTGCCACAGCTTCTTCTCCCACTCCTCTTGCTGGCGCGCCACCTGGCGCCAAAACGTCTTTTCGGTGCGCTTGCGCCTTTGTTCGCTGCTTACCACCACCCAGCGCTCGGTTCCCTGGGGCAATTCCATAAGGCGCGTGTACCAGCGTAGCCGACCATCGGCGCTCTGCTGCCAGTCCGGCGGCTCCTCCGGGTCGATGGTCGAGCGCGCCGCCGCGCTCGTCTCGGGCACGCGGCTCACCCACTCTACCCCCGCCCGGGCGAGGCGGAGCATGTTCTCCTCCCCGTAGATCCCGGCGTCCGCCACGTAGATGGAAGCCGCCGATGGCCCCTCCCCGGTTCCTCCTTCCGCCTCACCCCGCAATTGCTCTTTTAGCGCTTCGACGGCCGCGACCAGCGTGCTGGCGTCCGAGCTGTTGCCGTCCAGGGGGCGCATGAACAACGGCACGTCGCCCTCGTGGGTGGTGGCCAGGGCCAGCATCCACTGCTTGAGATCGGCGCGGTTGTCGCGCGAGTAGCCGTACGTCACGGCCACAATCGCGTTCGCCTCCTCCTCACCGCCGCCGCCGCCGGCGGCTTCGTACTCCCCGCTCACGGAGAAGGAGGTCGTGTCCACGTGTATTCGGGACGGTTCGATGCCGAACGCCCGCCGGGCGCGCAGGGCGATGCCCGCAAACAGGCGCGTAACGTCGTGAGCGTAGAGCCAATCCAGGGTACGCCCCAGGCAGTCGTCGTTGAGGTCGGCCGCCTCGATGCCCGGGACACCTAGCAGACCCTCTAAGGGCTTGTTCTCGAAGAATTGGGGAACCAGGTACAACCTTCGGTTACTGAAGCCCAAGCCGTTCAACACCATAGCGACGGTGGCCGTGCCGACGCTAATTTTCTGGCGCGAGCCCGCGGCTTGCGCGTCGAGGAACTCGGCCAGCCCGATCTCCTGGCATACTCCAGCCACGATGCCCAGGTGATCCAAGCGCTCCGTAGCATAGGCAGTAGTATCTGCCGTCTCCATAAGGCGTCCTCCTTCTCGTGGAGACACCCACTCTACGAAAAACCACAAAGATACGTCTACCAAACTGCGGAATGTGGGTAGATGGCACTAGCTAGCGGATTATCTTTGTATTCTTGGAGCGCTCTCGCGTTTCTTTGTATGATCCACTTCCAGCCGCCCAGCGTGATACCGCCCGACCAGAGTCTCTGCAATTCTTTTACCTTGAGATCCTGTTTCTCTAATAGCGCAAGTGATACCGATCCGAGAAAGGCCAGCATGTTCTCTGCGTGTCGCAGCTGTTCCCTATAGCGATCCCTGGGATCCCATAAGCCTGCCAGCAGCGACCAACTATGGGCTATGGGAAGCGGGTAACTATCTGAGATGGAGATAGTCTTGGGAGAACCTCCGGTCTTAGAGTCAGAACCGGCGTTGGTCTCAACGGGCGCAAGAGGAGGTGTGGTAGCGGGTGGAGCCAGGGTTGTTCCCTCAGCGGTACTCTGCTCTTCTGGAGGCGCGTCCGTACCAGATGAACCGATTGTATCCGGGTGCTCGGAGCTTCCGTTCGAAGGTGAATCCCCAGTTGGCAAACCATATTCCTCTTCCAGGCGGCGCCGTGTACTCATGTCGTCCGCGGCCGCCTCCGGCATCCGGTTCTCCAAGCGCACCAGGTAGTCGTTCCGCACATGGAAGGCATGAACAATGGACACGATTCCGACAACTAACAGTGGGCCTGTCATAGTTTGTGTTGGCGTGCTCTGTGCTCCAGTGACCGCCCATACAATCACATAAACCACAAAGATCGTGAAGTACAGTATGCTCCACAGTATCCACCTCGCATGCCGCGCTCTCAGACCGATATAGAGGAAGGCTACCCAGCTGAAGAGCCCCCAGGCAAACGTCCACACCATCCACAAAGAATGGAGCAGTTCCCATTTTCTTCCTCTAGACGTAACGGACACGTTGCTCCTTGCTCGCTGAAGCAGTTCTAGGCGCGTCAAGTATTCCTTCCTCACGAGGAAGGCGTGAATGATCGACACCACTCCAAGTACCATGGTGGTGGAGAGAGTCAGGTTATCCCAGCTAGCCGATGACGACTGTACCGGAACGATGAACAGAATAAGAGGTGTCGCGTAGAATAGTGCCCACAATAACCATCTTGTATGCCGCGTTCTAAGGGCGATATAGACGAAAGCTACCCAGCTGAAGAAGCCGAGGGTAAAAGTCCATCCAATCCACAAGGAATGAAGCAACTCCCACTTCTTGTCCTTTGCTGGCGTTGCAAAGCTCATAACAATCTCCCCACTTATTTAACGAGCGAACGTACACCATGCTACTACAAACGTCACTTTAACTTGGCAAGCGAGAGGTTACGAAGCTCCCTCTTTCCGGCTCGCTGGCTTTGTGCATAATTGGGTGGAAACAAGCTCGTGTAGGTGCAGAGCCGCGTGTCGCCGGTCCCATAACGGGGATCACGGAAGGGATCCCAGGCCGTTCGGTGCGGGGCTATGCTGGATGTAGGCTTCCGAGTGTTTATATCCTAGGTCGTTGGGTGAACAGGGGGCAGTTTCGCAGCGGTTCTCTCTTCGTACACGCTGGGCTTCGGAGAAGCTTGGCATCTCCGAATAAAGGTGAGCAGTCAACGCCGTAGAATAACCATCGGATGAACAGCCCTAACGTACCGACGGAGGCATGACCATGACCTTTGATCCCAACGACTTCTTGCCTACACCAAGGAATTGGTTGCATACCGATATCCAGTACCAGGGACGAGGCCGGGCTGAGTTCTCCCAACCGGAGGGGTGGGTCGAGGGACTAACCAAGATCAGCTTCGATGAGCAGGGCAACCCTCATATAACGATGAACGTAGTGGAAAACCAAGCGGGAGAGCTGTTCCCGAGGGACGTAACGGGCAACCTACTTCCACGGCCCACATGTACAAGCCTTAGGGTTGAGTCCTCAGACGGAGTTTTCAGCGCTACAGACGAAAAAGGAATCACATACGATGCTCTATTTCCGCAGGTAGTAGATCTGTTCTCAGTAAGCTTTTACCCCAGAACGTCACGTTTTCAGGCCAGTGGTGCGGAGGAAGCTAAGTACTGGGTACTTCCCATTTCGAACTTCATCTCCGATGTCGCACCTGTGTCCCCTCCGGCACTCGACTATCATCCGCTGCGTTTCTACTGGCCCCCGAATATCCCTGAAGAACTCTCCGATGAGGAGAAGGTACTAGCCGCCGTATACGCCAAGAGCAAAAACCACTTGATAACTTTTGAGTACGCTGGGGGTACCGGATTCGTCGAGTATCTACCCGACTTCTCGGAGCGCGGGGGAAAGTTGGTACAGGGTGCTGGAACGACGCTGATTACTGCAGCGATGGTGGGAGAAGTGGAACCTAACCCCACCGATAACGACGAGGAATTGGAACGGTGGCTGAAGCGACCCGACATGCTATCGTTGCTCACGCTGGCGAGTGGTAGCGAAGTGAGCGCTCCGTGGATCGAATTGCGAGACGAGGCAGGTCGACTCGTGCGGCGGATCCACCGCGCGTTGCGCCCAACGCGGTATTTCCAAGGTCATCGCCTGATCGGGGAGAAAATACTGGCAGACGGTGGTGGCCTTCTCATGGGTGCTGGCCGTCTCATCACGAAGGCGGTGTCTGAATCTAATGAGTTCGGCGCATCCTATCTTCGGGTTGCTATCATGCACCTCACACGAAGCATGTACGAGGGCTTGTGGCCGTTACGGTGGCCGGTGCGCTTCTCGGCGCGCTCGTAGGGGGCGGCTCCTATGTGCTCGCTCATCTCAGCCTCCAGGATCTGCTGCACCACCCTCTCGACGATCTCGCCCAAGAAGGCAGGATCGTCCAGCAAGACCTCTTGCGCCATCTGTGCGTCCACTCTACGATGATCTTTGGTCATCGTCGCTCCTTTTCGATTGGTTGACTTCGAACACCAACCATCTTGGAGGACGATGGCCAATCTTTCTAGCGAGCCACCAAATTACAGAAGTTTACGGACACAACCTTATCGTCAATCCCTTCCGCTTCCTGGGATGATAACTATACTTGATCTTCTACCTTCCCGGTCGTTGGTATGCTGCTCCGCATTGCGGGGTCCTCTTGCGCTCATCTTCCCCTAGCCACATCGCCATGTGAGGGGAAGCATGCCATATTGTCCCGTTTTAGACTAGTTCGCACACACGAACGGTGGTCTCCGCGGTACCGAGGCTTATGTGTCGCCTCTGCGTGCCCACACTCCTCGCGTGGTTATTTAGGACTGTGGAGGGCGAGTGTTTTTCCAATAGCGCTAACCGACGGGGTGCCAAAAGGCTGCCGAATGGGCTTTTGGCACTTTTGGCACTGCCTCATCCTAGGGTGATGTTATGAAAATACACTGAGCTGCGCTTATATGCCCTGCTGACCGGAGACGGCCACGAGCGGGGATAGAATTGGTTAGAGCTGATGTAAGGAGAGCTACTATAAGCCGCAGTCGACAGAGAGAGCACTATCGTGCGGGGGAAGTACTCGTTCTGCGCCACGTCAGCTGGGAAGGAGTGGGTGCCTTCGGAGAACAGCTCGATGCACGCGGGGTGTCCTGGCGTTACGTGGATCTCTTTGCCGATCAGCCGCTGCCTGACCTTCGTCTCGCGCGAGCGCTGCTCGTTATGGGAGGATCGATGAGCGTCTATGAGGCAGAGCGCTACCCGTTCCTTAGAGAAGAGATCACGGCGATTGGCGAAGCTGTGCGAAGTGGAATGCCAACTGTTGGGATCTGCTTGGGCAGCCAGTTGCTCGCCGCTGCTCTGGGAGCGGTGGTGAAGCCCAACCTAGCCGGAAAGGAAGTCGGCTGGGGCTCCGTCCGCAAGACGCCTGCTGCGCTAACAGATCCTATCTTGGGAAGGTTCCGAGCAGAGGAGACGGTTCTTCACTGGCACGGTGACGTCTTCGATCTGCCCGAAGGTGCCGTGGCTCTTGCGAGTTCGCCTCTGACCCCTCATCAGGCATTTCGTTGGAGATCTAGGGCCTGGGGTCTGCTCTTCCACGTGGAAGCAGATCCGACACTGGTTCGACGCTGGCTGGGTGAGCCGGCCATGAGAGCGGAGGCGGTTGCTCTGGATCCAGACTTGCCGAAGCGGATTGTAACCGAAGCTCCCCGCTACGAGGGACGCCTGGCCCACCTGCAAGAGGCCGTTTTGGATGCGCTGTTGGGTCCGGCTGTACTGAGTCGCCGTAGTAGCCATAATAAAGAAGATGCCAGCCGAACCGAGCGGTTCTAGGCCGCTGTTTCGTCAACTCCAGCGACGGGCTCCTCGATGAAGAAGGCTTCGGGATCGAGGGGGAAGGTCACCTTGCACTCCTTGTCGGGGTTGTGGCTCCTCGCGATCTCCAGGGCCCGCTCGACGCTCTCGGCCTGCACCATGACCCTGAAGCGGGCGGCACCGCTGCCAGCCTCCACCGAAACCCTTACCATCTGGCTACCCCTCCCCTTGCAAGGAAGTCCCGCCGACAACCTTAGTCCTGCTGCATCACCCGATACTCTAGATCGTTTTCGTTACGGTTTGATAACAAAAGCATAAACAATAGGTCACAATCCTCGCCGCCGAGAACTGTTGTCGTCTGTCTCACCCGTCTCTGGGAGGATCTCGGCCTCTCTATGCGACGAACCAGCGCACGGCTCGGATGTCCGATCTCGGGCGGGACCACGTGGCCGCCCTCGAACTCCAGGTAGCGGACCTCGTAATCTGCCCCCTTGAGTCGGGGAACGATGACGCGGCTGCAAGGTGTTCACACCACAGGTTTCCTCACCGTCGGGTGAAGGAGTTGGACTTCTGGCACTTTTGTCACCCCGCTGCAGTGGGGATTCTGGATTTTCCTCCACAGAGGAGAGCACAGTGTTCGTAATCTTCTTCTCTTCTTTAAGTGCCCTTTCCTCCAGGCTCCTGAGTGCGTCTAACCAAGGTCGTCCTTGCGTTGAAACATCCTTCTCTTGGCACCTTTGCCTAAGAGCATGATTTTCCGAATTCCTAATGTGTGGGGGGTGCCAAAAGTGACAGAAGGTGCTTAGGAGGCTTCTGGCACTGCCTCACAGTTTGGACCTTGCCACATGCTCGGTGTGCCTGACAATGAAGTCGATCCTGGTGAAGGCTCAGCGTCGCTGATGCGGTTTATGGTGCAAGACCGCCTCCTGCGATTATCTCGGTAGTTGTGTTGGGTTCAGCGGCGAAGGACATCAAGGACGTAGGCAAGGATGTCGGGAACGCTGTAGTCTACAGCGAGCTCGACAACGGGTTCGCGTGACCGCTTGCGTATGCGCTCGGTCCACGGATACTCCTCGAATGGGGCGAAGGTACCGATACCGCGTGGGTGTCGCGCACCGGGATGGACGGCACCGCTGTTGATTGGCGAGAGTGTGATCCCTTCACGGTGGTGCGTTACCAATGTCCGCGTGTCCATGACCAAGATGTCGTGCTTGCGGTCGCGGTTGTGCGGGGCATTCCGCAGCTTCTCCATGCGCTTCTCCGAGAGCCAGAAGAACACCCGGCCATTTAGCGTTTCGTACCACTCGCGTGGCGTCATCCCGACCAACGTGCGCTTAAGAACCGTCTCGAGCAGCGGCTTATTGTCTCTGATCACAGCGGTGCCGTGATCAGGGTGGGTGATGGGGACGGAGCTGGGACGCCGGCAGGATTCGAGCGCGAACCGCTCAGGACCCCTTATCTCGAACAGATCCAGTAGAGCAGTTGTTGACAGCAAGCCTCGGGTTCGGATTGAGGACCACGCGCCAGCTTCGGCCATGTGCCAGAGCCGAGGGTAGCGAGCGATGAACTCCTCAACGGTCACTTCTCGACCTCCTTCTCATCTTCCATCCTACTTGAGCCACACCCTGCGCCTCGTCTTCTACAGTAGCTGCTTCAATCGGGTCTACCACATCACGGGCGAGTCTTAAGCACTGATCAGTTCCACGCTTCTGGCACCATCCTTGGTCAGCAGGGCACGGAATCCGAGCGCGGCCGTTCTGTCAACTTCGGGGATTCGTATCCCGGAACTCGTCTGAAGACCACTCCCTCAACAGCATCTCCATCTCCTCCCTGCAGAGGTCCTCCCCGAACCTGGTCGAGCCCTTGCACGCGAGCGCCTTGGCGAGGTCCTCGCCGCCCGCGAGCGCGTGCAATGCCGCGAGGAGCGCGGCCTCCGGGTCGGCGACGGTGCCGGGCACGGCCGTGATCCTCAAGGCACCCTCCCCGAAGGGCTCGAAGCGGAAACCGAGGGCCTCCATCTCGGCCTCGAAGTCCCACGCCTCGGGCGCGAGGTCCTCGGGCACCCGCGCGAGGGCGAAGACCGGCTCGGCCCTCTCGAGTTCGGCCCGGGCGTGCCCGCGGACCTTATCGGGAGAGGCCCAGCCAGCCCTGGGGAGATCGCCGGAGACGAGTTGCGTCCGCAGCTCTTCCTCCCGCTCCCGTATGGAGCGCAGGATGTCGCCGGCGAACCTCCTGCAGCATCGCCCGGCGACCTTCACCGCCACCCCGAACGGTGCCCTGTACTCGCCAGAGCGATCTACGAACGCCCGGGGCTCCGATAGCAGCTCCTCCGCATCGAGCCCAGCCTGGTCGCCGCGGCTTCTAAGAAGCTCCGCCAATGTGCGAGTAGCAAATGTGACAACAGTCGTACAAGAGGCGGTCCAATCGTTCGGAGAGCTGTTAGGAAAGAAAAGTAGCCAGCCTATTGACGGAAGCTCGAAGTCCTACGCATGCCCAACCAAGGACGGTAGCTCCTGATTGGTCTCGATGACGTCAATAGACAACCCTTCGCCGAGCACTCGCCATCCCTGCCGCTGGTGCTTTCTCCCTCCCGGCATGCACTGGATACTGACCTGCCCTCGAGTCGACGCAACGTCGACCTGTCAGACGACCCCCTCATCGAGACTACACGGGGACATAGTGCGACGTGGGTCATGTCAACTGAAACCCCCTATCAGTCGTTTCCAGGGGGATCTGCCATCGTGTCCCGTGTACAGAGCGTAAGGCGGCCAAATATGGGCTACGGGGCTCGAGAGGATGGGGAGGTACACGACGATATGGTTGCACCGCATGAACGTTGCCCTATTCTCCGTTGCCAGGTCCCCGCAGTGCATCACGGACCCGACGATGCCGCCGAACTGAGTCCATGTCCGTCTTGCTGGCCGGTGTCGGGGCCTTCGTCGAGCTTCCCCCACGACCTCAAGATCCGAACGAGCTCTTGCCTGTCCGCTTCGTCCAACTTGCTGGCGGGTTCCCGGATTCGGCCGGGGGCAAGCCCCAAGAGGTCCATGCCCTCCTTGATAACGGACACGTTGTAGCCGTTGTGGGCCTTGGCGCGGAGTCTCTCCAGGGGGGCCACCTCGCGCCAAACGGCCTGGACGGAATGCCGGTCCCCTTTCTTGAGCCCTTCGAGCATCTTCAACGACATTTTGGGGGCAATGTTGACCAACCCGGAGGTGAACCCTTCGGCGCCGACGGCGAAGAAGAACGGGGCCCACATCTCTGCCGTGCCGCACAACCACACGACCGGGTTGTCTATGGACTGCACGAGGTTCCCGAAACCCGGGAGGTCATTGATCGCGTACTTGACCGCGAGCACGTTCTCGATGGCGGTAACCTGATCGAGAACGTCACGGTCGATGGCTGCGTGGCGGGCGTAGAGTACCACTCCGATGTTTACGCCACGCGCGATCTCGGTGTAGTACCTGATCAGGCCTTCCCCGGTCAAGTAGGGATGGACAGGCTGGTGAACCATGATGGCGTCCGCGCCGGCGTCCTGCGCGAACGAGGCCATCTGGCCTGCTGTCTTGGTGTCGTAGCCGATGCCGGCCAAAACTTTCGCCCTGCCGTTGACCGTCTCTGTGACGAATCGGGTTACCGCTTTGGCTTCCTCTACACTCAGGGAATAGAATTCCCCCGTGTTGCCACACGGGACAATGACTTCCAGCCCGTAGGAGATTAGGAACTCAACGTTCTTCTCCAGGGAGGCGTAGTCCACGTCCCCGTCTTCACGGAACGGGGTGACGTTGATCGCGTGAACGGTCCGAAGTCTACTCGCAAGATCGGCGTAATCCATAGGCTCCTCTGTTCCTCCTTTGTAGTCTGACCAAGTACCGATGGGCCGAGACTTCTCTCGTCATCCGTCGTCTGGCGGACCGAAACCATCACCCTGAATCGGATCACGAGGCGAGTGCGACGGACGGCCACCTTGGGCTTTACCAGACCTCGCTCAACCCGACCGGGCGGCCCTCCCGCATGGATAGGTCGGCCGCCACGGCCAAGCGCAACGCCTCTAGCGCATCGCGGGCCGTGCAAGGGTTCTCGGCGCGGCCCCGTGCGACATCTAGGAAGCAGCCGAGCTCGG
>OCZS010000867.1_pt1 | contig 10375 bp, 8 predicted proteins | sample 1539071 | NCBI WGS metagenome assembly OCZS01 (sample SAMEA3113584, study PRJEB22503) | soil metagenome | reverse complement strand
CGGGCGCTTCTCCGCGCGGCGCTGGCCCTTGCGCCGTAGAGGTTCAGGAGGTCGGACACGATGGCCTTGGCGGCCTTGTGGTCCTTCACGGCCAGCGCATCGATGGCCGCCTCGCGCAGGCGCTCGATCTTCTGCTCCCGCCAGATCCCCGCCGCCTCCCGGCCGACGAGGGCCAGGAAGGCCACGGCGGCCACGAGGGCGAAGGCCAAGGCCATCCAGCCGAGCCAGGGGGCGACGGAAAAGAGGCTGACGATCAGGTTCTCCAGGGCCAGCCCCAGCCCGAGCATCAGAAGCCCGAACAGACCGGAGAGGAACAGGCCGAGCCAGGGCGCGCGCCGCTTCTCGCCCATGGGAACCACGACCCCGTCGGCGGCCTCGATGGCGTCGAAGGGCTCCTCCGTGACCTGGATCGAGCCGCCGGTCACGTTCGGATCGTCGAGGCGGTAGGCGCGAGGTTGGCGGCTCATGCGAAGCGATCCCCCAGCAGGAATTCAAGGGCGCGGTCGAGGCGGATATGGGGCATCCGGGCCATCCGTCCGGCCGCATCCACGGGAAGCTTCGGCGGCCTGAACCGCGGGAAGCGGAGCGAGCCCGGCTGAATGGCCCCCTGGAACACGGCCTCCGCGGTCTCGGGCAGTTCGCCCGGGAAGATCGCGGCCTCGGTCTGGCCATCGAAGACGTCGTCGCCGATCCGCTCGCCGGCCTCCGGCACTCCGGCCACCGCGCGCAGGGTCTCGCGGCCCTCGCGGATGCTCGTCTCCCGGGTGGCGCGGACGGAGGCCAGGGCCACGGTGCCGACCCGCGCGCCTGCGGCCTCCGTCCGGCGCGCGGCGCGGTTCACGAGAAGGCGCAGGATCGCGTCGAGCCGGTCATGGTCCGTGTGGTGGATGTGGTCGGCCTTCGTGGCGGCGAACAGGACCCGGTCGGCCCGGGGGGAGAACAGGCGGGAGAACAGGGTGTTGCGCCCGGTGCGGAAGGCCATGAGCACCCGGTCGAGGGCCTCCTCGAGCTCCGCCAGGGCCAGGGGCCCCGCATCCATGGCGGCCAGAACGTCCACGAGAACGATCTGCCGGTCGATCCGCTGGAAGTGATCGCGGAAGAACGGCCTCACCACATGGGTCTTGTAGGCCTCGAAGCGCCGCTCCATGAGGGCACCGAAGCTGCCCGGCTCGATCGGCTGGCCTGCGAGCAGGTCGAGGGGCGCGAAGGTGAGCGCCGGCGAGCCCGCCAGATCGCCCGGCATGAGGAAGCGGCCCGGCGGGGTCGTCGCTACCGCCTCGGATCCGGCCCGCAGGGCGGTGAGGTAATCCTTGAAGGCCTCGCTCGCCCTTGACGCGAGCATCTCGTCGGAAGGGCCTGACGGATCGAGGCTTTTCAGGATCGCGTGCCACCGGCCCGCCACAGGGGTCCGGTCGCGCTTGCGGCTCGCCGCGACGGTCTGGCGGGACCATTCCCCGTAATCTGCGTCGAGCAGCGCCAGATCGAGCAGCCATTCGCCGGGATAATCCACGATGTCGAGGGCAAGCGCAGCCGGTCCCGAGCGCCACCCGCCCTTGCGCTCATATTCCACATCCACCCGCAACTCGCTGATCCGGTTCGTGGATTGCGGCCAGCGGCGCTCCTCCGTCAGAGCCGCCATGTGCTCCTCGTAAGGAAAGCGGGGCACCGCATCGTCGGGCTGATGGGCCAGATGCGCCCGCCGGATCCGTCCCTCGGCGGAAGCCCGGAAGGCCGGCAGGCTGGTGCCGCGGGTGAGATGATGCACGAGCGCCGTGGTGAAGACGGTCTTGCCGGATCGGGCGAGGCCCGTGACGCCGAGGCGAAGGGAGGGTTGGATGAGCTGGCCCGAGGCCTCCCAGAGCGAATGCGCAGCGGACCCGGCGCGGGAGGCAAGATCGGTGATCACGGACACAACAATAAACCTGGTTCTCTCAAGCCAAGCTGCAAGGTGGGGCTTGTGGCTCTCGCGCGCAAGGCGGCCTCACGGCTGAGGGCTGGGGGTCGGGTCCTGCGCCAGCGCGGCCTCGGCGCTCGCCTCCACTTTCTCGGCGGCCCGCTGGATCGCCCGCTCCACGAGATCCGGGCTGGCGCGCAAGGCTCCCAGCTCGAAGGCCGACATGGCCAGCATCACGTGGGCAAGGTTCGGCAGGGGCCTGCCATCTTCCGCGAACAGCTTGAGATCGTCCGTGGCGCCGATGCCGAGGCCGCCGACCATGCGCTCCGCATAATTGCGAAGGCGGCGCTCATCGGGCGCGCAGGCCGTGGCGGTTTCAACCTTAGAAGAGGTCTTGGGTTCGGCCTTGGGCGTGCTCGAAGCGGTAGAGGCCGGCTGCGGCGCCGGTCTCGCACGAGCCGCCATCAGGGGCCGAGGGGGCGCGGCGGGCTTGGCTCTCTCTCCCATGCCTGCGGCGATGTCGGGCACCCGGAATTGCGGCGTTTTCATCGGCGCGGCAGGTCTCATCGGGATCGACATGGAGACCCGGCCCGGCTTTCCGCCGGGCTTCGCCTGCGCGGTGTATCGCACGGCCTTGCCGGCCCTGCGGGAGGCGAGATAGCGGGCGCGAACCGTGCCGCCGATCCCCCTCACGGCCAGAACCGCCAGTCCGCCGATCCCCGTCGCCACGTTGCATTCGGCTGGTGCCCAGCGGCGGACCACGTCGAGGGCGGATTTGCGGTTGAACTCCAGGTAGTAGCGCCGCAGGAGGGTGGCGGCGGCGTCCGCTCCGTGATCGGCGGAGGCGAAGCCTACATGCCCCTCGCCGTCCTTGGCGATTTCGCCGTTCCACCGGGCGCTCTTGATGCACCAGTAATTGTTGAGCCGCACGCAACGGGTCACGAAGGGCCGCTCCGCCTTGAGCCAGGCGGCCATGACCACCATGGGCTTCGGCTCCAGGGCGTCGAGGGCCTCCGCGCGCCAGTTGGTGACCTGGCGGGTCTCAGGCTCGTAGCGAACCTCCGCGGCCGCTTCGCCGCCGGGCCTGAAGCCTCCCTCCCTTGAAAGATCCGCCGCGCTGGGCAGCAGGGCGCTGCTGGAAAGGGCGAGCGCGAGGAGCGTCTGAGGCATCATGGCGAGGATCGGTCCCCTGTAATGACGGAGAGGATTGTGAAGCTTCCAAACAGAACGATGGGGCTCGGGGAAGGTTCATCAAGGGCTGCGCGGTCATTCCAGGGCAAGAGGATTGTGCGCCCGGCAGCCCCTACTCATCCTCGCCGCCTAAGGATTTCGGCGTGGCGAAGCGCTCGAGCCGTCCGGTTCCCGGCTGCACGTCGGACCAGCCTTCCTGCGGGAAGTCGATGACGGCGAGACCCGCGGTCGGGTATTTCCGTCCCAGCCTCAGGATGGCGTCCTGGTCTCCCTCCCCGACCAGGAGCTTGGCGAGATCCTCGAATCCGGGGTTGTGGCCGATCACCAGGAGCGTGCGAACCTCGGGCTCGACCTCCTGCACGACGCTCAGCAGGCGCAGGACGGGAGCCTCGTAGATGCGCTCGTCCTCCTGGGTCCTCACGTCGCCCAGGAGGGGGCGAACCAGATCCCAGGTCTCCTGCGTTCGCCGCGCCGGAGAGACCAGGACGAGGTCGGGCGCGAGCCCCTCGTCCCGAAGGTAGCCGCCCATGAGGGTGGCCGCGCCATGCCCGCGCCGGGACAGCGGCCGGTCGAGATCCATGGTTCCGGAGGCCCATCCGGCCTTGGCGTGGCGAAGAAGCAGGAGGCGGGGCATCAGCGCCCGTCCCGGCGGGCGATGAAGGCCAGCTTCTCGAAGAGGCTCACATCCTGTTCGTTCTTCAACAGCGCGCCATGGAGCGGCGGGATGAGCTTGCGGGTGTCGCGCTCGCGCAGCTGCTCGGGGCCGATATCCTCGGACAGAAGCAGCTTGAGCCAGTCGAGAAGCTCCGACGTGGAGGGCTTCTTGCGCAGGCCCGGAACCTCGCGGACCTCGAAGAAGATCTTCAGGGCCTCCTCCACGAGGCGGCGCTTGATGCCGGGGTAATGCACCTCGACGATGCGGGCCATGGTGTCCGGATCGGGAAACTTGATGTAGTGGAAGAAGCAGCGCCTCAGGAACGCGTCCGGCAGCTCCTTCTCGTTGTTGGAGGTGATGAGCACGATGGGCCGCCGCTCGGCCCGGATCGTCTCGCCGGTCTCGTAGACGTGGAACTCCATGCGGTCGAGTTCCAGCAGGAGATCGTTGGGGAACTCGATGTCCGCCTTGTCGATCTCGTCGATGAGCAGGACCGGCCGCGCCTGTGCCGCGAAGGCTTCCCACAGCTTGCCGCGCCGGATGTAGTTGCGGATGTCCGACACGCGGGAATCGCCAAGCTGGCTGTCGCGCAGGCGGGAGACCGCGTCGTATTCGTAAAGCCCCTGCTGGGCCTTGGTGGTGGATTTGATGTGCCAGGTCAGGAGCGGAGCGCCCAGGCTCCGGGCGATCTCCTCCGCCAGAACCGACTTGCCCGTGCCGGGCTCGCCCTTCACCAGGAGCGGACGCTCCAGGGTGATAGCCGCGTTCACGGCGACCGTCAGATCCTCCGTGGCGACATACGATTCAGTTCCGGCAAAACGCATCGACCGATCCTTCCTGCATTGCGGGTGAACATGCGGAAAGACGGCGGCGGATACAAGCCGCCTGCAAGAGAATGAAACTCTCTTTCATTTTTCAGCGGTTTGAAGGATCATGGAGCTGCCCCAACGAGATGGAGTCCGATGCCCAAACTCTCGCTCGCAGCCCTGGCCGCCCTGTTGCTGCTTTGCGCCCCGGCCGCGGCCCAGGCCCAGAAGACCAAGGACGACAGGCGCGGCGACATGACCTTCGCGATCGTGGACGCTTCCTCGCTTTGCGCAGATTGCACCGTCGTGCAGGCGTCGGGCTCCTTCGGCGAGGGCACGGTCGGAGCCTATTACAGTTTCGTCCCGCGGGGCGGTTTCAAGAAAAACGTCTATTTCATCTTCGACTCGCCCGGCGGCAGCATGACGGCGGCCATCCGCCTGGGTGAAATCCTGCGAAATCTCAAGGCCAAGACGATTGTCGGACGGGCCTTCGTCCGCAACGGCGAGGTCGAGGTCGAGCCGGCGCGATGCGCCTCCGCCTGCGTCTTCGCCTTTCTCGGCGGCGCCACCCGAAGCATGCCGAAAAACTCGAGGCTCGGCGTCCATAGCTGGATGCCCGTCACCTTGCTGGGAGAGGTGAGCGACAAGACGAAGAAAACCAAGCCCAGGGTTCTGGATCAGGCCATCGTCGAGGCTCTCCACCGGCAGACGGCCATTTACCTGAAATACCTTCAAACGATGGGCGTCGACCTGCGCCTGGCGGTCCTGATTCTGCAAACCCCCTACAGCAGCATTTCCTGGGTCAGCGCCCGCGATCAGAGCCTGTGGAGCATGGTCACGGTGGATTCGAGCCTCAGCACGCCTGCGGACCGGCGGTTTCCCGTGCTCTTCCTGCCCCAGACCTCATCCCCGCCTCCGGCAGACAGCCCACCTCCCGCCGCCAAAGCGGCGCAATCGGAGAAGGGCCTTGCGTTCTGAGGCCTGATAAGCTCGAAGGAGGCTCATCATTTCGGAGACCCTCCATGGCCTATAACCGCTATCACAAGGACCGCATCGGCAATCACAAGCTGAAGCCCGAGACGCTGATGCTAGGCTACGGCTATGACCCGACCCTGTCGGAAGGCGCCGTGAAGCCGCCGGTCTTCCTGACCTCCACCTTCGTGTTCAACAGCGCGGAGCACGGCAAGGAGTTCTTCGACTACGTGGCCGGCCGCCGGGAGCCGCCCCAGGGCGAGGCGGCGGGCCTCGTTTATTCCCGCTTCAACCATCCGAACTCGGAGATCGTCGAGGACCGGCTCGCCATCTTCGAGGAGGCGGAGGCCGGCCTCCTGTTCTCCTCCGGCATGTCGGCCATCGCCACCACGATCCTGGCCTTCGCCCGGCCCGGCGACGTGATTCTCCATTCGCAGCCCCTCTATGGCGGCACGGAGACCCTGATCGCCAAGACGCTGGCGAATTTCGGCATCCAACCCGTGGGCTTCGGGGATGGGGTCGACGAGGAGAGCATCCGCGCGGCCGCCAAAGAGGCCCAAGGGAAGGGCCGCGTCTCGACCATCATGATCGAAACGCCCTCCAATCCGGTCAACACCCTGGTGGACATCGCCCTGATCCGCCGCATCGCTGACGAGATCGGCGAGGCGCAGGGGCACCGCCCGATCATCGTGTGCGACAACACCCTGCTCGGCCCCCTCTTCCAGAAGCCCCTCCGGGACGGGGCCGACATTTCGGTCTATTCGCTGACCAAATACGTGGGCGGCCATTCGGACCTGATCGCCGGAGCGGCGCTCGGCTCCAAGGAGTTGGTGAAGACCGTGCGCCTGCTGCGCTCGGCCATCGGCACCCAGCTCGACCCCCATTCCTGCTGGATGCTCGGACGCTCCCTGGAGACGCTGTCGCTGCGCATGAACGCGGCGAACCTGAACGGCGAGATCGTCGCCCGGTTCCTGCACGAGCACCCCAGCGTCACGAAGGTTCACCACCTCGCCTATCTGCCGGAGGGGTCGAGGGCCAAGCAGGTCTACGAGGCCCAGTGCGAAGCCCCCGGCTCCACTTTCTCATTCGACGTGAAGGGCGGCGAGGCGGAAGCCTTCCGGGTGCTCAACGCGCTCCAGGTCTTCAAGCTGGCGGTGAGCCTGGGGGGAACCGAATCCCTGATCTCGCACCCGGCCTCCACCACCCATTCGGGGGTTCCCAAGGCGACCCGTGACCGGCTCGGCGTGAGCGACGCAACCATCCGCGTCTCCATCGGCATCGAGCATCCCGACGATCTGGTGGCGGACCTCGCGCAGGCCCTGTCGACATTGGATTGAGCGCCGTTCTTCCCTCCCCCTCGCGGGGAGGGTGAGCGCTAAGCGCCGGGTGGAGGTCGGAGAGTCAAAGCTCTGTGCTCCCATGAAAAGTGCAAGGCCGCTACAGCGCCCTACATCCTGACTGTCTCACCCGGTCGCACCACCCCCACCCCTCACCCCTCCCCGCAAGGGGAAGGGGAAAGAGGCGCGTCGTTTTCGTGCGTCCTGCCGTGAAACCAGGCGTCCCACCTGCGCGGGTTCTTCGCCGCGCGCGCAGCATTTTCCCTTGCGCTGCTCCCGCCCCTCGCCGCAAAATAGGCCGAACCGGGAAAAGTGATGGCAACTTCGATCAACCTGTACGCTTATCAGGAGCCGATTCTCTTTCTGGCAACGGCAGGCATCGTCGTCCCCCTCTTCCACCGGCTGCGGATCAGCCCGGTTCTAGGGTTCCTCGCTGCGGGCGCGTTGCTGGGCCCCTTTGGCCTGGGGCGGCTGGTGCCGGAGCACCCCTGGGTCGATTGGCTGACCTTCACCAATCCGGAAGGAACCTCCAGGCTCGCCGAATTCGGCGTGGTCTTCCTTCTCTTCACCATCGGCATCGAGCTGTCCTGGCAGCGCCTTCGCACCCTGCGCCGGCTGGTCTTCGGGTTCGGGTCCCTCCAGGTGGCGCTCTGCGCCCTGGCGATCGGGCTTTTCGCCTTCAAGGTGGTCGACACGATCACCACGGCGGCGATCATCGGCATCGCCTTCGCCCTGTCGTCGACCGCCATCGTCATCCCGGTCCTGGCGGAGCAGAAGCGGCTCAACGCGCCCGCGGGCCGGGCGAGCTTCTCGGCCCTGCTGTTCCAGGATCTCGCCGTGGCGCCGATCCTGTTTACCATCGCGGCCCTGGATGTCAGTCAGCCCGAGGTGACGTTCATGTCGTTCGGGACGGCGCTCCTGCAGGCGGGCCTGGCCCTGGTGGTTATCGTCGGGCTGGGGCGCGTGGTGCTGCGGCCCCTCTTCCAGCTCGTCTCCGCCACCAAGAGCCCCGAGCTCTTCATGGCCGCCTGCCTTCTCGTGGTGATGGTCACCAGCCTGGTGGCGGCGGTGAGCGGCCTGTCCATGGCGCTGGGCGCCTTCATCGCCGGGGTCCTCCTGTCGGAGACCGAGTACCGCCGCGCGGTGGACACCACCATCCAGCCCTTCAAGGGCCTGCTGCTCGGGGTCTTCTTCGTCTCGGTGGGCATGGGGCTCGACCTGTTCCGCTTCCTGGCCATGCCCCTGACGATCCTGGCGGTGGCGACCTTCATCATCGCCGTCAAGAGCAGCATCATCTTCGGCCTGAGCCGCCCCTTCGGCCTCAATGCGGCGGACGCCGCCGAGACGAGCCTGCTGCTGGGACCGGGCGGCGAGTTCGCCCTCGTCATCCTCGGCAGCGCCATGGCGGCCGGGCTCGTGCCGGGCGAAATCGGGCAGAACCTGCTTCTCGTGACAACGCTGACCATGGTGGCCATCCCCCTTTTCGCCCGGGTCGGACGGCGGCTGAGCCGCCGGCTCGAAATCAAGCGCCCCCTGGACGCCGCCGCCTCGGTCCCGCCCCCGGCGGACGAGATCGGGCGCGTGATCGTGGCCGGCTACGGGCGGGTCGGGCGGCTCGTGGGCGACATGTTGGAGCGCCACAAGGTGCCCTATCTGGCCATCGACATGGACCCTGTCCGGGTGGCCGAGGAGCGCAGGGCCGGCAGGCCGGTCTATTTCGGCGACGGTTCCTACCCCGAGCTGCTGCGCGCCTGCGGCATCGACCGGGCGCGGGCCCTCGTCATCACCCTCGATACGCCAAGCGCCATCGAGGCGGTGGTGGCCGCCGCGCGGCAGGAGCGCGCCGACATCACCATCGTGTCCCGCGCCCGGGACGCCCGGCACGCGGCCCAGCTCTACGATCTCGGCGTGGACGATGCGGTGCCGGAGACCATCGAGGCCTCGCTTCAGCTCAGCGAGGCGGTGCTCGCAGATATCGGCGTGCCCATGGGCCTCGTCATCGCCTCCATCCACGAGCGGCGGGACGAGTTCAGGGCGATGCTCCGGCGCGACGACCGCAAGCCCGAGCGGGCGGAATTCCGGGCGAGGCGGACCATCGGAAAGTAGCCCCGCCGATGCGGTTTCGCGGGATCGGCCCTTGACCTTCCGGGGTGTTGACTGACACTGACCCCATGTTCCTCACCTTCTTCACAGAGCTGCGCGCGGCCAAGGTCCCGGTCTCCTTAAGGGAATACCTGTCCCTGCTGGAGGCCCTCGACCGGGATCTCGCCGACAAGAGCGTCGAGGAATTCTACTATCTGTCCCGCACCTGCCTGGTGAAGGACGAGCGCCATTTCGACCGGTTCGACCGGGTCTTCGCCCATGTGTTCAAGGGCGTCGAGGGGATGGCCGGGGCCTTGGGCCAGACGGAGATCCCGGAGGAATGGCTGCGCAAGCTCGCCGAGCGCTACCTCACCGAGGAGGAGAAGCGCCAGATCGAGGCCATGGGCTGGGACAAGCTGTGGGAGAACCTGAAGGAGCGCCTGAAGGAGCAGAAGGGCCGACACCAGGGCGGCAACAAATGGATCGGCACCGCCGGCACGTCTCCCTACGGGGCCCATGGCTACAACCCGGAAGGCATCCGCATCGGCCAGGACAAGAACCGCAATTTTCGCGCCGTGAAAGTGTGGGACCGGCGCGAGTTCAAGGATTTCGACGACAATGTGGAGCTTGGGGTGCGCAACATGCGCATTGCGCTCCGGCGCCTGCGCCGCTTCGCCCGCACCGGCGCGCCCGAGGAGCTGGACCTGGACGAGACGATCCACGAGACGGCCCACAAGGGCTATCTCGACGTCCACCTGCGCCCCGAGCGCCGCAACGCCGTGAAGGTGCTGCTGTTCCTCGATGTGGGCGGCTCGATGGATTGGCATATCCAGACGGCGGAGGAGCTGTTCTCGGCAGCCCGGCTCGAGTTCAAGCATTTCGAGCACTTCTATTTCCACAACTGCGTCTACGAGAAGCTCTGGAAGGACAACCGCCGCCGCTTCGCCGAGGTGATCCCGTCCGAGGACGTGATCCGCACCTACGGCTCCGACTACCGGGCGGTGTTCGTGGGCGACGCCTCCATGAGCCCCTACGAGATCACCATGCCGGGCGGCTCGGTGGAGCATTGGAACGAGGATCCCGGCCAGGTGTGGCTGCAGCGCCTCCTCGACCATTTCCCCAAGGCCGTGTGGCTGAACCCGGTGCTGCAGGGCCACTGGGGCTACACCCACTCCATCTCCCTCATGCGGCAGATCTTTTCCGAGCGCATGTATCCGCTCAACCTCGAAGGCATCGACCACGCGATGCGCGAACTGGTACGCTGATCCGATGGCACAGAACTACACCCACAATCCCCGTCCGGTCGGCGGGCCGGTCAGCTTCGCGCTCAACGGCGACAGGCTTGTTGTCGATAGCGGCCGCAAGGTCCAGGAGGTTCGCCTCGGAGCCGTCGAGAGCGTGCGCCTCACCTACGAGCCGGGCCGGGTCGGCCAGAAGG
>OCZS010000866.1_pt1 | contig 10376 bp, 10 predicted proteins | sample 1539071 | NCBI WGS metagenome assembly OCZS01 (sample SAMEA3113584, study PRJEB22503) | soil metagenome | reverse complement strand
CCGTTACGGACTTACGACGAGGAGAGGATTTGGCGGTGGTCGACTACATGAGTCTTGAGGAACAGGTAGACGCGGACTTCTCCAGCGCCCGCCGAAGGGCACTGCTTCGGAAGGTGACAATCCACTTGCGAAGAGATGCCGCTTTGGAGGGACTGCTGTGCTTCGATGACGTAAGAAGGATCCCTGGGGCAATAGGGAGGATCGATCGAGGCCCCAGGACAGTGCCTGTAGCACAGATAGGGGGCAGCGTGGGCCGTTGTTCTGAGTTCGATAGAGACTTCATGCCCGCCAGGGCTAGTGTCAAAGTGAGGTGAAGCGCATAGACCCGGCGCCGTGCGCAAACGTCTTGAGCTTAAGCGTCCGGTAGGAGAGGACGTGCTGGATTTCCCCTACGAGCAAGTCATGCAGACCGTGCTCATTCCCGCCACCCATAAGTTGGGAACCGAGTTCGAGCCCGCCGCTCGTAAGCCGTTGGAGACGGTGCTGCATTGGGAGCGATGGTGAACGGCTTGTTACCTACATGTGTTGCGTACAGATAAGGAGAAAAATGAACGCCCATCATTCACCACATCAGGAAACGAAGCCACAAGACTTGCAACAACGCGGTGAATACATCATCGATCTGCATCAGGTGACCAAAACCTACGAGGGCCCTGCTGGCGTATTCACTGCCCTCAAAGGGCTTGATTTGCAGGTACGACCAGGCGAGTTTATCGCTGTGGTCGGCAGGTCCGGCAGCGGCAAAACGACGCTGCTTAACCTCTTGGGGGGCATCGACCGCGCAACCAGCGGAGAGGTAACGGTTGCCGGGACGAGCCTGAACTCGCCGTCGGAGTCGCGGCTTGCGGAATGGCGCGGGCGGACCGTTGGCCTCGTGTTCCAATTCTTTCAGCTGCTGCCGACCTTGACGGTGGGCGAGAACGTGATGCTGCCGATGGACTTCGCCAATAGCATTCCGCCGGCGGAGCGGCAGCGCAGGGCCCTGAAACTGCTGGATCGCGTCGGCATCACCGACCAGGCCGGCAAGCTGCCTGCTACCCTCTCGGGTGGGCAGCAACAGCGGGCGGCGATTGCCCGGGCGCTGGCCAACGATCCGCCGATCCTGCTGGCCGACGAGCCGACCGGCAATCTCGATTCGGTGACCAGCGCGTCGATCCTGGGGCTGTTCGCTGACCTGAACGCTGAGGGGCGTACTATCGTCGTGGTGACCCACGAGCGGGATGTCAGAGGCTACATCAGCCGGCAGGTGACGCTGGTGGATGGCCGCGTCATCGATGGGACTCGGGCGGGAGCGGATCAGCTGGGGTCAGGGGAGGTGCTTCCATGACACGACTGCTATTCATCAAGCTGCTCCGCGATCTCCGAAGGAGCTGGCCGCGGATCGTGTTGATGGTCGCCGCCATAAGCATCAGCTTGGTGGTGTTCAGTGCGGTGTTGTACACGCGCGGCATCACCGGTCGGGAGATCTCGCGTGGCTACCTGAGCACCAATCCGGCGTCGGCAACTATTCTGTTCGAACGCGGGCTCGACGCCGACCAGATGGCGGCCATCGCGGCCGAAGCCCGCGCGCGACCTGGCATCATCGATGCAATCCCGCGGACCCAGTTCACATTCCAAATCCAGAAAGTCGATGGTGGATGGGGGCCGAACCCGCTCCAGATCTTCGTCGCCGCGCCCGACGACCCGATGCGGATGGAAACCTTCAGGGTCGAGCAGGGCCGTTGGCCACCTGCCGCCGGAGAGATCCTCATTGAGCGGGGGGCATTCGAGCTACTGGACCTGAAGGTTGGAGATACCGTGGTCGTCAAGGCTCCCAACGGTAAACCGGCTTCGCTGCGGGTCAGCGGGGTGGCGCACAACCCTGGTCTGGCCCCGTCGTTCCAGGAGCAGAAGGGGTATGGCTTCATTTCTACGGCATCACTACCGGGCCTGGGAGCGCCCGTTGCACTGGATGAGCTCAAGATCCAGATTACCGACCAGCCGGGCCAGCCGATACCGAGCCATGACCGGGATGTCATTGTGGCAACCGCCCGTGACCTTGCCAGCTGGCTACAACAGACCTACGGCGTGGCCGTCCGCGAGGTGCAGGTTCCAACGCCGTATGCCCACCCCCACCAATGGCAATTGGACATGCTGCTTATGGCGCTGCTCGCCTTTGGCGTAGCTAGCCTACTTCTGAGCGCGGTCCTGGTCACCGCCATGCTGAACGGGCTGTTTGCCCAGCAGATCCCCCAGATTGGGATCATGAAGGCGGTCGGCGCGCGGTCCGCCCGGATGCTGCAGCTCTACCTGCTGATGACGCTGCTGGTGGCCGTGACGGCCACCGCTCTCGCCGTCGTCCCCGGCATCGTGATCAGCCGCGCATGGGCCCCCACCATTCTCACCGGCTTGCTGGGCATGGACGCCGCCAGTCTTGCGGCTCCATGGTGGATGTACGCGGTGGTCATCGCCTCTGGCATCGGCGTGCCGCTCCTGTTCGCCCTGGTGCCATTGGTGAAGACCAGCCGCACGACGGTCCGAGCGGCGCTCGACCACCACGGTGTCGACCGCCAGGAGACCATGGCAAGCCGATTCGACGCCGGGCTTGGCCGGCTGCGAGGTCTCGACCGCACGGTGCTGATGGCGTTGCGGAACATCTTCCGGCGCCGGGCCCGGTTCATGCTGTCAGTCGGGCTCCTGGCCAGCGCCGGCTCGCTGTTCGTCGCCGGGATGTCCACATTGGGGAGCGTGCGGGCGGTGCCGGAGCGAGCCGAGGACCAACGCCCGTGGGACGTCGAGATCCAGCTCACCGACACCAATCAGGCCTCAGCGACCACGATGACAAACCTGGTGGCGCAGCTCCCTCACGTGACCAACGTGGAGGCATGGACCATTGTGCAAACGGGCATCGCCGAACCTGGACAGACGAGCGTCACCCAGACCTATCCTGACCAAGGAAACGGCAGCATGGCCGTGAGCGTCAGCCCCCCGGGCAGCTCGCTAATGATGAAGCCACCCCTCCTGGAAGGTCGCTGGCTGCACTCTGGCGAAACGGGTGCCGTCGTGATCAACCAGGCGGTGTGCGCAGACGCCCTCCCTGACGTTCGCAGCGGCGACATCGTTCAGCTGTCGATTGGCGGACGCCCCACCAATTTGCGGGTCGTCGGTATCTCCGAGTTCGTGTTCGGAGGCGCCAGCATCTTCATGACTGCCGAGGGCTTTGCGAAAGCCACCGGCGCGAACCAGCCCAATGTGCTCCGCGTCGTGACCGATAGCCACGACGAGGAGACCCGAACGGCTGTCGCCAACGCGGCCGAGCGTGTTCTCACGGACGCGTCGATCATGGTGCGGTCTTCGGCGTCGGTCAGCCGCTTCGAAGCCGCCGGCATCGGCCACATGCTCCCGGTCATCACGATTTTCTTGGCGATCGCCATCGCTATGGGTGTGGTCGGGTGTGTCGGGCTCGCCGCAACGATGAGCACCAACGTGCTCGAGCGCACGCGTGAGTTCGGAGTGATGCACGCTATCGGGGCAAGCGCCGCCACCGTGCGTCGCATCGTGGTCGCCGAAGGAATCTTCATCGCCTTGGCCAGCTGTATTGTCGCGGCCATTCCTGCCCTACTTCTCACAGCAGTGATGAGCGCGGGACTCGGCAACCTGTTTCTGTATGGGCCTCTGCCCTTCCGAGTCTCGGTGCCGGCAATCGTCATCTGGGTCGTCGTGGTCGTCCTTGGCGCAGCTCTGGCAACCCTGGCACCTGCCTCCCGGGCATCCCGGCTGACCGTGCGCGAAGCGCTCGCGTACCTGTGAGGGTGAACCTTCCACCGGGGCGAGGAGCTACCTCCGGTGAGCCTCTACAAGATCGGCGATAAGTATATCGTTGTGGACGGCAACCACCGCGTCAGCGTGGCCCGCTACCAAGGAGTTGAGTACATGGACGCCGAAGTGACAGAGGTTCGCGCCGGGTTGTGGAGCGACCGAAAGGACAAAGACGGCTCTATCGAGCCACCTAGAGGAGGAGAACGGAGGATGCGCGAGATGATGAGTTTAGAGCTAGCAAAGCAGCGTCGCGAGGAGCTGCTGCGCGAAGCGGAAATGAGTCGCCAGGCCAAAGCGTTGCGGGCAGCACGCAAGCTGCGTGCTGGCCGGAGGTCGGTTCTGGTATGGGAGATGAAGAGACAGGCCGGACGTCTCCTCAAGTTTCTGAGAAGTACCTTGAGGAATGATGGCTAGTGCAGCTCACAAAAGCAGCGGTGCGAGCAGATTGAAACAGAAAAGTAGCAAACCTCGACTGGAGGGGGCGGTCGAGGTCTATGTCCTTAGTCGCCCTGGACCGTCCTCCCAATCGGAGCTCGAGAGCGTAGCCTCCCATGAGCACCCAGCGGGTCGGGTCTCGATCGAAGAGCCGGGCGAGGAACCTTTCGAACGCCACCCGCTTGCGCAGTCTATCGAGGTCCACGCCTTCCTCGGCCGCCTGACGCTTGAGCCGGTCTGAGAGCGCACGCTCGAACGCTCGCGGAGCCGCGTATCTCACTTTATCCCGCGGGGGAGCCGCGCGGATGTATCCACTCGGTTGCAGCCTCACGGAGAGCGTCTTCCGCGATCCGGCCCCGCTCGTCCTCCAGGCGCGAAAGCTCCTTCCTCAGGCGCTTGCGGCGCACGAGCCCGCGCGCGACGGCCTCCCGGACCGCCGACTCGAGGTGCTCCGGGCTCACCTCGCAGCTCCGAGCGACATCCAGGATGGTTCTAAGCGGCGTCGTGGCCCTGAACCCGTCCCAGTCCTCCGAGTCCGCTTCCGGGAGGTCCGTCTTGTGCAGCACGACCCCTCTCGGAGGTCGCTTGCGGAAACCCTTGGGTACGCTCAGATGCACCTTCTCCTGCATTAGGTCGGAGAGGCAGTGGAGCCTGAGGGCCGTCTCGTGCGAGAAGATGGCCTGCGGCTCGCCTTCTCTGTCGCGGCTCCAAAGGTACAGGCGCACAAGATCCTCGTCCTTGCCCTCCGGGTACCGGCCGAGCCTGAACAAGCCGTGCCCCACCTGGATCCAGTGCCCCCGCTCACGGTGGTAGTGCTGCAGCCGATAACCTGGGGGCGTGGGAAACCTCACTCTGCCTGGGCGTAGGTGGCAAAGATCATGACCGCTGCACTGATCAGAATGTTCAGCATGGAGATCCAGTAGGAGAGCCTCTGCAACCTCCTCCGCCTGAGATCCAGCACTTGGGCCTTTTCGGAAGCCCCGGCCTCCTTTCGAGCCTCAGCCAACTCCACCAGGAGTCTCCCGGAGTAGACTCCGTGAGAAGCCACGAGCCCGAAGAACATCGCTAACAGCGCGTACTCGACGTAAAGAGCGGGACAGAATCCAGAAAGGGCCCTCTCCGATAGTATCTCTTCTATGACGGCGTCAGGGACGTCGCAGAGCTTCTCGTCGAGGATGAGGTCCTCCAGGCGTGAAGATCCGTCCTGGCTCGAAACCGCCTTACTGAGGCTGGCTGTCAGCAGGTAAGGAGCTGGAGGAAACCGTCAAGGGCAACCTGATCCCCCGCAACCTGCTCGGAGTCGACTGCGTGTTGATGGCGCACAGGTGATCCGAGAAACCTCCAACCAACTCGACCAGTGAGATCTGTTGCGCGACCCTCAGGATTACTCTAAGGTTTGAGCCGACGCGTCCAGAGATGAACGCGAAGGGAGCAGCGAAGAGTAGAAGTGGCGAGATTTTTGGCGCTGCCGGCGCGCAGATGGGCCACTAGGAAACAGGCAGATTCCGTAGGCGGCGTTTCCAAAGGTGTAAGAAGGGGTGAGCGATGCAGGTCTCCCAAATGCGAGTCTCCGAAGCAATCGGGCGAACGCTGGCCGAGCGCGGAGTCGAGGTCTGTTTCGGTCTGGCCGGCAGCGGCAACTTCTCTGTCCTCAACGCCCTACACTCGGCGGGTGTGGCATTCTACTCCGCCCGCCACGAGTGCGGCGCGGTAGCGATGGCCGATGGCTACGCCCGCGCCAGCGGCAAGATCGCCGTCGCGAGCGTTCACCAGGGCCCGGGCTTCACCAACACCCTAACCGGCCTCACAGAGGCCGCCAAGTGCCGCACCCCACTGCTCGTCCTTGCCGCGGAGATGCCCCCAAGCACCCTCTGGTCCAACTTCAAGATCGAGCAGGGGATCCTGGCCGAGACAGTGGGCGCTATCACGGAGCGCGTCCGAGGGACCGAAACCGCTGCCGCCGACGCCGCGCGGGCGCTGCGCCGAGTCCGGATCGAGCGACGCCCCGTCGTGCTCAACATACCGATAGACCTTGTGGATGCGTACTGCGACGGCGGCTCGAGCGTCGTCCCCGACTGGCCGGCACTCGAACCTCCGCGCCCGTCGGAGCGCTCTGTTGTCGAGGTGGCGGACCTGCTGGAGGGAGCGAGCCACCCGGCGATAGTCGCGGGGCGCGGGGCGGCGATATCCGGGGCTCGCGAGGCGCTTGAGGCCCTGGCCGACCGGGTGGGGGCGATACTGGCGACGAGCGCGATGGGGCACGGGCTCTTCGCCGATCACCCGTACGGCGTCGGGATCGCCGGCGGCTTCTCCTCGTCACTCGCCCTGAAACTGCTCGCGCAGGCGGACGCTGTACTCGCCTTCGGCGCGTCCCTGAACCCCTGGACCATGCGCCACGGCAGGCTCTTCTCGCCCGAGGCACGCGTAGCGCAGGTGGACCTGGATGGGGAGATGATTGGGGCACTCCACCGCGTGGACGTCGGCGTAGTCGGCGACGCGACCGCGACCGCCCGGGCCGTCGCGGACGAGCTCGAGCGCCGGGGCATAGATAAGGAGGGCTTTCACGACGAGGCCCTCGCAGGTGAGATTGCCCGGGGGCGCTCCCGCGACGAGCCCTACGAGGACCAGGGCACCGCCGTGCACGTCGATCCGCGTACTCTCAGCATAGCGCTCGACGATCTGCTGCCTACGGAGCGCACCGTCGCGACGGACTCCGGGCACTTCCTCGGTTACCCATCCATCTACCTCTCGGTGCCCGACCACAAAGGCTTCGTGTTCCCGAACGCGTTCCAGTCGGTGGGTTTGGGTCTGGCCAGCGGTATTGGGGCTGCGGTGGCGCGGCCGGATCGGCTCTGCGTAGCGGCGGTGGGCGATGGCGGCGCCCTTATGTCTTTGGGCGAGCTGGAGACGGCCGCCCGCTACCGTCTGCCGATGCTCATCGTGGTCTACAACGACGCGGCCTATGGGGCGGAGGTGCACCACTTCGGACCGCAGGGTCAGCCTGTGAACATCGCTCGCTTCCCGGATACGGACTTCGCCGGGCTCGCGCGTGCGGCGGGAGCTGAGGGTATCGCGGTACGCAAGGAGAGCGACCTCGCGCCGGTCGAAGGCTGGCTAGAGCGGCGCGATGGGCCACTCGTGGTCGATGCGAAGGTCAATCCCGAGGTACGGGCTGAGTGGCTCGAGGAGGCGTTCCGCGCTCATTAAGGAGGCGATGGCGCAAGAAGGACACGACGAAAGTGAAGGAGCCAGGATGAGAGGAGAGCCCACACCGTCCCCCATCGGAACGCTGGTCGAGGCGCTGGCGAGCGGTACCGTCGAAATTGTGGACCTGACCCAACCCTTGAACGAGCGCACGCCGGTTATTCGACTCCCGGAGCAGTTCGTTGACACGCCAGGCCTGCAGCGGCATGAGATCAGCCGCTACGACGAGCGCGGCCCCGCCTGGGCTTGGTACTGGCTCGAGATCGGCGAGCACGTCGGCACTCACTTTGACGCACCCATACACTGGATCAGCGGCCGCGAGAGTATAGACGTCTCGCAGGTGCCCCCTCGCCACCTCGTGGCGCCCGCGGTCGTGATCGACAAGTCTGTCGAGTCTGGAAGAAATTCCGACTATCTGCTGACCGTCGAGGATGTACGCGCCTTCGAGGCCGAGCACGGGCCATTGCCCGAGGGTGGCTGGCTGCTCTTCCGCACGGGCTGGGACGCTCGCGCTCACGACGAGGAGCTCTTCCTCAACAACGGGTCCAACCCCGGCTTCGACGCCGAGTGCTCCCGCTGGCTCGCCGAGGAGAGCCCGGTCGTCGGCGTTGGTGTGGAGACCGTCGGCATCGACGCTGGTGCGGCCGCTGGCTTTGATCCGCCTTTCCCGCTCCACCAGTACCTTCTCGGTGCGGGAAAGTATGGTGTTACGCAGCTCGCGAACCTTGCATCGCTGCCGCCGACCGGTGCGCTGTTCGTGGTGGCGCCGCTGAAGCTCATCAGCGGTACCGGCAGCCCGGTACGGGCGCTCGCGCTCGTACCACACAGCTGAAACGACGACTCTTAGATACCCTCGTGTCTTTGGGACCACCTGCATCCCCTGGCGGATGGAGCTTCGATCAATCGCTTCTCAGGCTGAGTTGTCGTCAACCTGTCGTTAAGAACACCATACGTAAATCCAACCCTCGTGATCTACTCACGTTTTTCCTGCAAATGAGCTTAAAAGTGAGCAGACGAGCGGACTTAAGAACCGCTGACCTCATCCCATTACGAGTGTGCGGTCAGTGGTTGCTGAGCGTTGCAGGGATTTGGAAACATCACCTAGGCAAAGGGTTTTCTGTTCCCCGAATTGTTTACTATTGCAAGGTGTTGCGTGCGGGTTAGGGTCAAACCACGGACAAGCATCTGACGCTAATGTTCCCATTACATCGGTGAGGATAGCCGGCTGACGTGCCGGCCGAACCGCACCATCGATACGACTTAGGGGAGGAGTCGCGTTGGCTTGTGCAACATGGCCCCAATGACCAAGGAATCTTCGCCTCCTCCGACTAGCTCAAACTCTCCTTTCACGCAATTTCCGGCGTGCGGTACGACGCGCTTCTCGAAAGTTGGGCGGCTTGTAGGGCCTCCGATCAGAAAGACGCCGCGCCAGCTTCGGCGACCTCCTGATCCTGCTCCACGGTGCCAGTGCTCACCCCGATGGCGCCCACTATCTCGCCTTCTCGCACCAGGGGGATGCCCCCGGGGAATACGACAAGGCGCCCGCCGTGGGCGTCGCTCAGGCCGAAGATGGGGCCGCCGGGCCGCGTATCCTCTTGCAGGTGCGCCGTCTGCTGCTGGAAGGCGATGGCGGTGTAGGCTTTGTTGATCGAGATCGTGATGCTGCCGACGAACGCCCCGTCCATCCTGACATGCGCCTTAAGGTTGCCACCGGCGTCCACCACCGCGATGTCCATGGGCTGCCCGATCTCCTGGGCCTTCCACGCAGCGCCGTCGATGACCCGTCGAGCCTCCTCCAGCGTTATGGTTTCCTTGGTCTTCGCAGCTTCCGCCATAATCTCCCTTTCCCGTTGCTTTCCGTCTATGCTCTTTCGTAGTACCCAGCCGACGCCAGTCCAATACGTGCTTGGGCACGCCTCTTTTAACATGACCCTTGATCGCTACTCGCACTGGATGCCAAGCATGGTGAGTCACGCCGCCGGCGGCATAGACGAGCCTCTGGGATAGATCCTACTGCTGCCCTACTGCTGCCAAAGCCTCCGGCACCGAGACCGAGAATTCTTCATTTTTATAGAATTTGCAGGAAAAACAAAGAGCCGACGAGCGGACTCGAACCGCTGACCTGCTCATTACGAGTTTGCTTGCGTACATGCTAGCCTGTACTGGTGCGTCCGGTTTTGGGCTTGTTTATGCGGGTTTCGGTGGATCGGGGGCGTAGGTTTGTCCATTGTGTACCAGTGCGTATCAGCCAGGTTGCAGTACGGTTGCAGTAAATCCATTTGAGCAGCCTGGGATGGCTAAGCTGCTCATTGCGAATGATAATCCTCTCGTTGCAGGGGTTCGCACGCTCTTGCCCACCCCGCATATCTTAGCGCTTATCATTTGTGTGCCTTGCCCTGTGTTGACCTTATTGCACTCGCGGTGGAGTCCGAGTGCTATCAGCTGAACTCAGGAGACAGTGGATTAGGCGTCGCCGGTTCCTTTGCAAAGCAGATGTGGCAGATGATAGGGGGTCCGCAGAATCGAGGAGGCGAAGTCCCGACGTGAGACTCCCACCTCCGTGTAGACTTCCCCGTAGCATTCACCAGGACGGATATCCATTCAGGGCTAACACACATGTAGTGTTGACTTCCATGCGTAGGACCGGGGCTTAGGGCGTTTCTGGCTCTGTAGGAGCGGGGCTATACAGCTTCCTGCATCCAAACTTCGGAGAATTACCCTTCCATGCACTCCGGTGAATAAGGACGAGAAGCGAAAGGGCCGAGGCTGCTAAAAGCCCCGGCTCCACTCTAGCGTGAGTGCTTCTTATCCCTGCAGACTCTGCTCCAACTGCTCAATGAATTGGCGGTCACGCCCAGTCCTACCTTCGAGGGTCTCTAGCGGTGTTACTTTCCACTTTGCCAACCCCCATAGAGGCAACCCTTGCAAGATAGTGTCCA